>Ga0315279_10000019_pt1 | contig 366876 bp, 336 predicted proteins | sample YL17G06_20_MG_FD_203694 | JGI IMG/M metagenome (GOLD analysis project Ga0315279, IMG submission 203694) | Sediment microbial communities from Yellowstone Lake, YNP, Wyoming, USA - YL17G06_20 | ecosystem: Environmental > Aquatic > Freshwater > Lake > Sediment | place: USA: Wyoming | collected...
CATTCTCAGTAAGAATCAGCATACCCGTAGCATGCGGAGCAAACACGTGAACCAAACCGTTCCCCACACCAGACTTGGAAACCACTTCCAAAACCTTGCCTGTCAGATCCACAAACTCAATCTCACCTTTTGTAGAGAAACTGAAACTAGCGCTGAAAACCCTTAAGCCAGACATCAAACACCCTACTCCAACAGGAGCGTCATTATCACTTCGTCCACATACTCGCCTTCTCTCAGAAACTTCCGCTGGACACGCCCCGTCTGAACAAAGCCGATACTCTCGTAAACGTGGATGGTACGCTTGTTACTTTCAAAAACAGAAAGCGTCAAAACCTTCAAACCCATAAAGCAAACCTGCTTAATGAGCGTCCGCATCATCTCCGTCCCAATTCCCACATCTCTAAAACCCACCTTGGAGTCCTCAGAACCACCCTGCACTTGTCTCGCGCGCAAAACTTACGAACAACTCTTCCAGCTTTCATAGTTGAATACAAACCGCATCGCGCCTTTAACGCTTTCCAGCACTCATCAGAACGTTGGCTAGGATGCGGAACACTGTTGATGCTTTTGTATACAAACAACTCCCGTCCACAAATCCGAGCTATCACCGAACCAAAAATCGCACTTCTGACTCGCAAGAAACGCCCCTTTTTCTAGTCTATCTGCATTGAGTTCCACACATTGCATTGTCTGGAGTAGGCTAAACATTCGATATTTCGCGGACAATCAGATTGAACTTTCACTGCTAGGTGACTTTGGTTGCATAGATATTACAGACCTCTTCCACATGTCACCAACATTCACCATTGACACGGCTTCAGGTACAGCTGTATACAGAAGCATCAACAAAAGCCACGACAATATCCAATCTTCAGTGAATAGATGTCAGACGAAAACAAAACAGAAACATGAATAGTCCACATCCATGTCGGCTAAGCCTGACTGAAGACTGACACTCCTACAGGTATCCAGAGTCAGTGAACGAGAATCTGATTGGTCCAAATCGCAGCCAAGCATAAGAATAACCGGAGGCAACCTACATTGCGTAACTCGCCACCAGAACGATCTGTCCTAATTCTGTAACTCATCCAGAAGCCACCTGTGACTTATTATCGTACAGATAGTATTTAGAGACGCCTTCTAGCAAGGAATTTTGTCGGTTTTCTAGCTGACACATCGAAGCAGCCTCGAAGCATACCAGTGCTAGGTTCGTATGGACATTTTCGTGGGTTTTTATATGAGGCCCCGACCTCCCATGTATTGAGTTTTCAGGTTTGAAAAGAAGCCTAAACTAACCTTCTTTCACCATTTCCAGCACGATTTATAGACCGACTAGACACCCATTTTTTGAGTGTGGAAACTATGTTTTTGACCATTGTACTTCGAGAAAAAGCATGGAATGTTTCGAAGAAAGTCCATGAAACCGAAGGTTCTTCGAAAAAGCATGGTCTTTTTGCCCTTTTTCCCATGCCTTTTGTTTCGAAACCTATTCCCTCTCTTCTGTCGGACAATTTATATAAAACGCTCTTGCTGTGTTAGGTTAGAGAGAAAAACATGAAGTTCCAAATTAGATGGCGGGCATTATTACAGACTGTTTTATTGTTAGTCGCAACTGCATTCCTTTGGCTAAGCATAGCCTACTATTTGATGGATATGCTTGGCGTAACGAGAACAATGGGAACGGTGTTTCTTGTCGTCTTCACAGTCTTCCTCATAGCATTCTTTGAAAACATCTATCAGACGTGGAAGCGGAACAAATAGGAAAGACTTCCTATCGGCACGTCTAATCCGCACTTTCTTTAATGTTCTGCTTAATGATGGCATGGTCACGAGTGGCATAGTTTACGTGTTTAGGCTAGGCTTTTTGATTCACTTTGCACGCATGAAAGGTGTGCTAGTCTTCTTCCGTTGTTGGTCTTGATGGTAACGTATTTTTCAGAAGGGTGAAAGATTTGTTTGCAGATTGGGCATCGAAGAAGTATTCCTCGATTATACATTTTGGTTAGAAAGAAAGTGCTTATGACATAGTATCCGGTAGCGCGCGCGAAGTCCATGCTCAAGGTTAAACCGCCAAACAGAAAGGGCTGAAATGCGGCTATTTCACAGTTTCAAGTCGCAATTGAGCTTTTCAGATTCTGGATATGCGTAAAAAAGAAGACCTACATCTTGGCTAATGCAAGTTCGAGACGAAACAAGCTGAAGAGGCGACGTTCACGCCAAAAAGGACTCTGAAACGAGCCAAAAGGCTGGAAACGACTGGTCGAAGCGTCGTCAATCATAGCTTCTGAGAATCTGCCAACTGCAATCAAATCTGTCAATGTTATCAGTTTTTCCATATTATAGATTTTGAAATAACTGCTTTAATCGTTAACAATCATATTTTCGGATAGACAGATTAGAAGGTATGACGCTTGTGCCCCAACCATTTCGGAGATGAAGTTGAAACACTCGAGCGAAAAATTGACGGCGGCAGAACAAGAGTCAAGTGGGATTGGGGCAAATTTCAAAGCACTGAAGGTTTTCCTGTTGATGACAACCTTATCAATTGGACCATAGGGCAAGACCAAGCTTTGAAGGAGTGCTTCCTTTGCTTGGACGAGTGGGTGCATAAACTCAAGTGGCTTGAAGAGAAGAAGTGGTACGAAAGCTGGAGCAAGCCTGACAAGAACAAGCCATTATCCAAAACCGTAATTAGCCCCGGACCATACTTGTTCCTTTTAGGCGATCCTGGAACAGGCAAATCACTCATCGGAAGAGCCTTAGCGGAGAAACTCACGCAAGTTTACGAAGAAAACGGAATAAAACTGTTTGACGTCTTATGCTGGAAAAATTCGACTTTGCCAAGTCAACCTAGGATCTCAATTCACAAGGCTGGAGAAGCAAAGAAGGTTCTCCAAACAGAGCAACTCAAAGAAGTCAAAAGAAAATTCACCACAAAAATAGGGCTAAAGACACTACAAATATTCCTTGTCGCAATAGGATTGTTGCTCATATCTTTAGGATTCTACTTCATGATTCAGGCATGGCAGACTTGGAATGCCAACCCGAACTTCGTAGGAGAACCCCTACAACAATACTATAACAATAATTTCGCGGACTATCTTGTTGAAAAATTCGTAGGAGTAGTCCCAGCGACAATCATTCCAGGCGGCAGCTTGATCTTCTTCGGCGTTTTCATCTGGTGGTTCTCTAAACTAATGGGCGGAGGAGGCATGAAGGGTATCGGAGGGGCACAGCAAACTGACGTCCCAAAACTGATAGTCGATAGCAGTTCAGAGCATGCACCGTTTGTGGATGCGACAGGGCACAGAAGCGCTCAACTGTTCGGCTCAATAGCTTGGGACCCATACCAAACTGGCGGCCTTGGGACTCCTGAACATCAAAGAGTGAGTGCAGGAGACGTCCACGTTGCATCATTAGGCATTCTCTACATTGATGAGATAAAAAACCTCGACCCTGAAGAGGCAATAACCTTGCTGACAGTACTTGAAGATGGGCAATTGTCGATCACGTTGAGGGGCAGGATACACGGCGGAGACACGGCCGCCATGGCAGTGTCAACAGAGCCAGCTCCAGCTATAACATTTCTCGTCGGCGCCGGGAACTTCGACAGCATCGGACAAATCCACCCGGCACTCATGGATCGAATATACGGTTATGGCAAGGTTGTCCGAATGAACAACGACATGCCTAACATGGTCGAAAACAGACGCAAGTATGTGCAGTTCATAGCTCAGGAAGCAAAACGATTCAATCTAGCACCATTCAACAGAGAAGCATGCACAGAAATAGTTGAAGAAGGAAGACGTAGAAGCAACAAGAAGGACGCCTTAACAACTAGGTTCAGACCGCTAATTTCCATTATCAAGACCGCAGCAACCCTCGCCATGAACGAAGGCTGCAAGATCGTTGAAGCGCGGCACGTTAGAGAAGCTATAGAACAGCACTGCAAGACAATCCAGAGGCAAATACTAGAGCACGACATGAACGAAAGGGGAAAACTTCTGGAAATAAAAGCTAAAGGGGTCACGCTGGGGCAAATACATGGTTTGGCTGTCGTAAGAGACCCGTACAGCGGAGAAATGACTGGAAGCGTGCTGAACGTGAAAGCCCATATGGTCAGAAAAAGTGAGCTCCCAAGAACATATCCCATCAAGGGCTACTATAAAGTGACAGGCGTCGCCAAGGGTCAAAGCTTCATCTCCGACAGCATCGCCAAGGTTAGAAGCGTAATACTACAGAAATACAACTTGGATATAGCGCAGGATTATCTGACACATATTGATTTTGCTCAGTCCTACGGCGTGGATGGACCGTCTGCTGGCGTAACAATGACTATCTTGCTGTGCTCACTTATTGAAGGCAAGCCCGTAAGGCAAGATGTGGCTGTTACAGGCGAAATAAACTTAGGCATCGGAAACTCTATACAGATAACAGCTGTTGGCGGTGTCTACGAAAAAATCAAGGCTGCGGAAGCTTGGGGTTTCAAAAAAGTCGTTATTCCGCAGAAGAACTATGAACACTCGATAGACATAGATGACTACAAGATCGAGGTCATTCCAGCAGCAACGTTAGAAGATTATCTGAAGGTCTGTCTCGTCGAGAAACAAATATTGGAGATCCCGGTGCAAGCTTATAAGCATAGAAAACCCTAAAAAAATGGAGCTGAAGGGAGAATGGCCATTCATAATCCACCCCTAGCCTAGAGGCTTCATGATCCGATGAGGGAAGTAGACAGGGCTGAAATTCGCAAATGGCGCAGAAGAGGTTTCTACAGCGAAAATGTCCTCGTCAAACGGCTTCAGAAAAACGGCTACAATGCAGTTCGCATTCCTGTAAGCAATCCAAGCTTGAACCCGTTGCCAGACATCATAGCAAGAAAAAACGCTAATATCTACGCCTTCGAGGTTAAGAATGCGAGTTACTATGCCTATTTTCCGAGGCAGCAAATCGACAAGCTCTTCAGGTTTCTTAATGAACTTGTTCCCATGAGCGAAGAATCGAAACATGCTGTTCTGGCGGCTCATCTGGGGAAGAAGTGGATTTTCAAGGAAGTCTCATGGAAAGACTGGAAAAGAAGGAAACTTCCGGAGAAGGCAAGAATACTTAAACGGGACAGAGGGAACTTCGAGTTGGTGAAAGGAAGCTGAAGGGATGAAAAACGGCGGCCCAGTTGTTCTAGGCTCACGTTTGTCCAAGACCTACGTCTTAAGCGATACCAAGGTCGAGGTTCTGAGAGAGGCAAATCTGAGCGTTGAAAGGGGCGAACTTGCCGTAGTGAGCGGTGCCTCAGGTTCAGGTAAAACAACACTTCTCAATATTATTGGGAGCATTGACAAACCTTCAAGTGGAGAAATTGTAGTACTCGGTGAAGATTTAGGAGCCAAGGATGAGGATTTTCTCGCGACTTTTCGCTGCAACAACGTCGGCTTCGTTTTCCAATCTTACAATCTCATTTCAACTCTGACTGTGGCTGAGAACGTAGCGTTTCCGATGGAGTGGCTAAAGAAAACGACCGACTACATCGAAAAGCGTGTTCAGGAGCTGCTAGCCATGACGGACTTGGAGGCTAGAGCTGAGCATTTTCCCTTTCAGTTGAGCGGGGGCGAACAACAACGCGTTGCTTTTGCACGGGCACTTGCGAACAATCCTCCGTTGCTTCTTGTCGACGAACCGACTGGAAATCTAGACAAAAGGACAAGCACCAAAATCATCGATATACTGCATTTACAGAATGATGACGGAAAGACTCTCATCGTCGCTACGCACGACGAAGGGATAGCTAAGCTAGCAGATCAAAGGCTGCACCTGGAAGAGGGAAAACTGGTAGACATGGATGAGTGAAACATTCTTCTCTTTGAATGACCTGATGCGAAGGAAGCTCCAGACGAGCCTAGTGATCATCGGCTTGGCTCTCTGTGTGGCATCAACTCTTTTTACACTTTTGCTGAGCAGCAGGATAGGGTTTGGAATACTATCCATTGCTGAGAGCAAATTGACTCCAGGCTTTTCTGCTGTATTCTCTCTATTCGTTGTGTTTGTTGAAGTCTTGGTTTTTGCACTTGGAGTCGTCATCATTTCCTTCCTGATATATACTATGATGTCGCAGCGGACACGCGATATAGGCCTGATGAAGGCAGCAGGGTGCCCGAATGACTTGGTTTTTGGCTATTTTATAAACGAACTAATCATAGTCACAATCATAGGATGCCTCTTAGGAATCGGTTTTGGTCTAGCTGCAGACTACTTATCAGGCTTCATATTGAAAATCGTCGGTTTTCAAGCTGTTCAGAATAGCCTTAATCCTTTGATACCTTTGAGCATATTCGCTGCTTTCGTCGCGCTCTCGTTGGTCGTTGGTATCAAACCTGTTTTATCTGCGACTAAAGTCAGCCCTGCAGTTGCTCTTTCTCCATCATTTTGCTTCGGTTTAAGCCGAGAATCCGACTTCAAAGGTGTTTCGAAAGCAGGACTCACTGTCAAAATAGTCGTTCGGAGCTTGTTTCGCCGCAAGTCTGCAGCTTCTCGGATCATTCTATGTATGACACTTGTCTTTATCCTGGTCACGGTTTCCGTTGCAGGTGGGATAATTGCCAATCAGACTACTGCGAATTGGGTTGAGAGAGCTGTTGGCAAAAATGTAGTCATGATAGCCCATCATGAAATGATAGCTCAGTATGAAACGTTGCTCTCACGATTTTACAGTGAAGAAAAAAGCTCACAGTTCAACTATACTGAGAAAAGGTATTTGATAAGTGAGACAGCGCTAGATGGATTAAGATCAATACCTGGTTTAAAAATCGACCCGCGCCTGATCTTGGAGGAGCAAGTGAAGGAGATTCAAGGCTTTGTTTTTGGTGAACAGACTGGAGAAACAAAATCGGTTGGGGACAATCGCGAAGGCACGTCACTTATAGAAGGCGTTGACCCGGCAAACGTAGTCGGCGAATGGTTCTTAGAAGGTGATTTCCTAAGAGACAACCAGACTGCAGACGCCGTAATAGGCGATACTCTGGCTCTGAGCGTGTTCTCTCAGCCGTTGGTCCAGAACGTAACAGCGTTCAATAAGAGCTTCCAGATAGTGGGCGTCTGTCTGGATCCTATCAACAACGGGAATGTGACCTACGTTCCATTGCAGGTTTTACAAAGCGTTACAGGTACGTCAGGATTCAACGTCATTATGGTTAAAGTTGATTCTGTAACAAACCGGAAGGAAATCTTGAACAACATAACGACAACTGTCAAGGAAGCGGATTCTGAGCTTGAGATCGTTCAACTTGATGAGGCTTTGAACAAGCAGTTGAGCTTTCTTGGCGGTTTCTGGTCCACAATTATGCTTATACCAATTCTGTCTCTGTGCGCAGCGGCGCTTTGTATGATAAGCTACGTCTTCCTGACAATCAACGAGCAACGTCAGGAATTTGGAATCCTCAGAGCAGTGGGAGCCAAGCCTAGAGCAGTAATTAAGATTGTTACGGCCCAGAATTTGATTGTCTTGCTCGCAAGTTGGTCAACTGGGATTGCGGTGGGAATAATAGTCACTTTGCTGATATTGATTCCAGAACCATTCGTAACAAGCAGCACCATCGTGGAAATCGCCGCCTGGCTTTCTGTTGCCTTGGCCGCAATATTCGTTTCCAGCCTTTATCCAGCTCTAAGGTTTGCGAGAAAGCCGATTCTTGAAATGGCCACTTGTTACTGAGAAATGCTTCAATGAGTAACCGTAAGCAGGCAGTTGAGTCAAGAAATCCTGCAATTGAAGAATCGGTACTACAGGCACGTTCTCAAGGAATTTGAGGTTGCTGGCTACAAGTGAAAGAATAGCTGGAACTATCTGAAGTTCATTCCATGTGACGCATTCTGTCCTAATATTGGGGCTTGGCAGAGAATCCGCAAATGCTTTTGCTCTTTCAATTTGCTCCTTGACAACAGTCTTCAACGTTGAAGGAGATATCCCATGGTGCCAGTGTTTGCAGTCAATGCATATTGCTATTGGTTTTTTGCACGCGATGATGTCGATTTCCCATCTTCGCCCTGCATGCTTAAACCTCAAATTTCTGGTAACGAGATAGCCATTTGCTTCGAGAATTAAAGCAACTATGGCTTCAAACTCCTTCCATTGAAGAAAACTGCTCACTACTTCAGAATCTGCTCCCAGACCTATGGCGCGGACAGCTAGTTTTAGGCGATTGTAGCTGTCTACTTCGATGTAGTCTCTTCCAACATAAACTAGACCTTGATTTTGTAATATATGCAACAATTTCTCGGCAAAACAGTCTGGTATCCTTGACTCCCTTTTTACTAGTCCATGTGAAGCAACGCCATTCTTGGTCAGTTTCAGAACCGTGATAATCAGATTTCTCTCAATACTCATCATGTGGTCCCCGAAATTATACGCGAGAATGACTAAAAATCCGTCTTTGTGGACTTCGCTTAAGAAGCTTTCTCTGAATTGTGCCTTTGAATGCATGTTTTGTTGAAACTTCCCTGAACGTTCTGATTATGTACTGCATCTTTTGCTGGTCAGATCGAAATTCCAAAGGGGTGCAGTTTTTTGATTACCAGTTAGTCAAGGTACCTCGTTTTCTCATGTGTTGATTATTGTGGCAGAAAGTTGGAGCATGACAAGTCATTGTGACTTCTATTCGTAGATTGAAAAAGCATTGAAAATGATAATAGAGAGATGTGTGCAAGCTGAAGGATGTAGGGTGTTTCAGAATGTCTACGGGGTATATTTCTCGGACTCAGAAATCCAAACTGCTATACGAAAGGGCTAAGCGGGTTCTTCCTGCAGGAGTTTCTTACGGTATAAGGTATTTCGAACCATATCCATTTTATGCGGCCAGAGCTCGAGGAAGCAAGATTTGTGACGTTGATGGAAACGAATACGTTGACTTCTGGCTGGGGCATACTGCTCTTATACTGGGTCACAGCCCGCCAGCTGTCGTAAAAGCGGTTAAAATGCAACTCAGCAGAGGAACTCATTATGGGACAGCTCATGAACTTGAAATTGCTTTGGCGGAGCAAGTCGTGAAAATGGTTCATGGCGTCGAAATGATTAGGTTCACTAATTCAGGAACAGAAGCAAATATGTACGCTACTCGTCTAGCGCGGGCATACAGCGGAAAAAGCAAAATCGCGAAATTTGAAGGAGGATGGCACGGCGGCTACGACGCGCTTCATGTGGGCGTAAAATATCCTTTTTCGATTCCTGAATCTGCTGGGTTAACGACCGGAGCAACTCAGGAAACGCTTCTGCTTCCTTTCAACGATATTGCAGGAGTCGAGGAGCGGCTGAGAAAAGAGAAGGACGTCGCGGCAGTGATAATTGAGCCTGTTCTGGGCAGTGGCGGCAGCATCCCGGCGGAAAGGACATTCTTGAAGACACTCAGACAATTCTGTAATGACAATGACATTTTACTCGTATTCGACGAGGTGATCACAGGTTTCCGCTTGGCTGCTGGTGGGGCTCAGCAATATTATGACGTGACACCTGACATCACTGTTTTCGGAAAGATTCTGGGAGGTGGGTTCCCCGCAGGCGCTTTTTGCGGTCGGAAGGAGATAATGGAAAGATTGAACCCCCTGTTACATGAACGTCCGCATCTCTCTTTTCATGGTGGAACCTTCGCAGCGAACCCAATAACGATGGTCGCCGGCTTAACAACCTTGAAAATTCTGGAGGACGGTCGATCCATAGACAATCTTAACAAGGTTGGTGACAGGATTAGAGAACAAACTAAAGGGATATTCGAAGCCAATTGTGTTGCTGCGCAGGTTACTGGAATAAGCTCCCTTTTTAATGTGCACTTCACAAGAAACCCAGTGAAAGACGCTTACAGCGCCTCCATGGCAGATAGAAAAAAGCAAGTTGACTATTGCCTAAGCCTGATTGAGAATGGGGTTTTTGTCTTACCTACGCACACTGGCGCATTGAGCACGGCGCACTCCAAAGGTGACATAGAGAAATTCCTTTCGGTGACAGAAGCATATGCAAAGAGACGAAGAGAACAAAGCTAGTCGCGTTTTCTTAAGCTAGACGCCGAATCTGCTATTCGAAGGGCAGCGCATGCGATCTACAGGCCATGGATCATTTTAAGATCAAGATGTGTTTCTCGTCGGACGTCTAAGCATGGTTTCGGCTTTCTTCAGGTCCACGAGAGTGTTTACGTTGAAGAATGTTCTAAGCTCTGGATCCAGTTGCTGTAATACAAGCGTCGAGATGAAACGTATTCCACGTAGGTTGTCCACCAAGGCCTGCATTCTAAGCATACCTTCATTGAGAGCGTCCCTTGCAGCCTCTCCTGCCAATCGAGTAGAATACGTTGCCTGTAAGGGTTCTGTATAACCGTTGGGCCATCTTGGAATTGCTGCACTTTTGTTTGTGCAAAGCTCAAGTAACAACGAAAGAATCTCCTTGGAAACAAAGGGGGTGTCGCATGAGAGAACGAGTGAGTATTCTCCATGTGCACATTCAAAGCCTGTCAATGCACCAACTAAGGGGCTGTGCATGTTGTTCGAATCGATCACAACCTGAACGTCTGACGGCACAGACTTCGCGTATTCTTTGGCCTGAACCTGTGAACTTACAACGACAAGTGTCTCTTTGAAAAGGTACTTGGTTGCGTCCAGAACATAAGTGATGAGAGGTCTATTTGCCAGTAGAAGCAACCCTTTGTCCTTGCCTAGTCTGGTTGAAGCACCGCCTGCGAGAACTATTGCTGTGTAGTTCAAGAGCTTCTGGACACCACTTTGTACTTGAGCCCTTAGGATCGTCTCATCAGTTGTATAAGTTTTGTGTATGGAATATTACGAGACAGAAATATGGTATATTACCTGATCTGCGGCTATGTATTGGCAAGAAAGCGGAGCGATGATCATGCATACGGAGATCAAGGAGTTAAGTCGCATAATATGCAATGAGTGTGAAGAAAAAGAATATGAAAGATGTAAAGGCTGCAGGATCTATCAGCTGGTTAACAAGATTGCTGGGCAATAGAGGCCTATGTTAGTTATAAGTGATCTATTTCGCTTGCAATTTCGCCCATGATTTTTGTGAATGGATGTTCAGGTTTTTCTTCGACGAAAATAATGTTCCCCTCTGCTTTCAACACATCACAGAAGCATGGAATCAAGCCCAAAAGTGGAGCTTGATAAATGTCTTTGACGTTGGTTTGAATTGCTTCTCTCCTCATTGAGGAAGAGGCGTTGAGAACCTTGTTTAGCACTATCTCTGTTTTCTTTTCGAATAGGTCATAAAGTTCGTGCAGCATGCGCTTTGTTCCGTCAACGTCTGACCTGTCGGAGGTTGTGGCTACGATGACTAAATCAGCGCTCACTATTGCATTTATAGATGAATACTGCAGTCCTGGACTGGTGTCCATAACAAGGTAGTCAAAGCCTTTTTCGTTCAGAAGGGAGTTTCTAAGAGCCAGTAGCCTTCCTAAGGCGCGCATTTCCCATTTCCGGTCCTTTGCAGACATGTCTCTGATTGCTTCGGTTGCCAGATTTGCAAGTGCGACAAAGAGTTTTCCTCCGTTATGGATTCTGTCAGTCAAATCCACAAGCACTTTGTCAATCTCACAGGCGCCGTTCAGATAATCATTCAGCCAATAGTTGCTTTTCGTCACATTTAGTAGCGTCGCGAGGCTCGGAGCACGAAAGTCAAGGTCGAGCAAGCAAACTTTTCTTCCACGTTTAACGAAGGTTGCAGCCAAGTTCACTGAAAGAAGGGTCTTTCCAGTTCCACCCTTATATGAATGCACCACAACTATTTTACCCACAGAAGTCACCCTTTATATTCCTTTTCAACGCAGAAATATGCCTTCCTTCCTTTCCTTTCCTTCTTTAAGTGACCCATGATTACAAGCTGATTCAAGTATGCACTCTCTACGGCTCGAGCCCTTGTGGTTTGCTGAGCGATTTCATCTGCTGTGGCGCGACCAAGTCTGCACAAGGCCATAGCCGTCTTCCTGAGGTGATCAGGCATCGAAAGCAACGTCATGACATCCAGAGGGGCATCCGTAATCGGTAGACTAACGTCTTTTCGATCATGCTTCTGCAGCTCTATCATGACCTCCATCTTTTCGTTTAGCTTTTCGAGGTTTTCCCTGATTTTTTCAAGCACATGTAGAGGTCTTTTCCCCAAAGCTTCTTGCGCTTTCACTGCCATTTCACCATTGTGTTTTGCATGTGTACAACAAACTAGAAGAGACGGCGTTTATTAAGTCTTACGAAACGCTCATACGGAGAAAGCGTACTTATTCGAAAAGCAAATGACCAGTCATTAGCAAGGTCAGGTCTTCGCAGTATCCCGATTTGACATATGAAAAACGACTATTGACCAATGTCCAGAGTTATGATTCTCTAGATAGAGATTTGGAACTGATTTGTGTTCGCTTATCGTGGTCGGAAAAATTGGGGGTTAGAAGGGCATAGGCGTTCTGTTTCGGGCCTCTTCTACTATTGGTAGGACCTGTTTGAGTTCTCTGAAGTATTTTAGAACCGTTATGCCTCTTTGGGTTACCATATAGACTATTCTTCTTTTCCCGATGTTCCGTTCTTCAACGAGGTTTTGTTTTATGAGAAAGTCTAGATACTCTTTGAGTACGCTACAGTTGACGTTAGCCTTGTACATTATGTGAGTTAGCTTCAGTGGCCCACGGTGAGCTAGCACTTTAAGGATGTCTATATACATTTCGAGCTTAGAGCGTCTCATCATTGAACCTCTTTTTGCCTCTATTCAACCTTTTTCATATAAAGCTTTTATGGATTCCAGCTATGGCTTTTTCCTAGTTAGCCTGCATTAGTAGCTTCTTTTCTTCTGTGCGCGCATTAACACGATTATTCTATTTTGGAAAGCGGTGACCATGTCGTCTAGCAATATTCCCTGCAATTCTGCCGAAAGTCCTTTGAGGTTCTCCTTGAAAGTCTTGGACAGTTTGCTTTCTAGCTCTTTTCTTTGCTTAAATGTCATGGTATTTTTCAAAGGTTGTCCTCCGATGTTCTTGCCTGAAACTAGTCTGTCAGTATTTAACTGTCTTATGAACGGATAATCTGAATACAGAATACACATTTTCGAGTGGACCATAGGGTCAGGGTATGCGCGCTGTGGAGCTGGCTTTGGCTCGTGCCACAGTATGTAGAATGTTCGAGGGTTTTGGTAACGAGAGTTTGATCTGATGTAGATTCTTCATTAGCTTCTTTTGAGATGACGTCCGAATGGCGTCGGCCTATTTTTTTATGCGCTGGGTCGCCGTTTGCTATAGATTGGTTTGTTTCTCGTTCACAGCATATACTTGATTTAGAGTGTGTTGCTCAAGATTTAGGATTCATAATGGATTTATCCTTGAAAGGTCGAACTCTTCTGAATTGGCGCTTCATATGAGGAAATCGAAGCTTGAACTGTACCAGGATATTCTCGAGACTCTGAAGAGTAAGCCCATAACTGTTGATTGCTTATCATACAAAATTGGCATGGATTGTGGTGTTCTTAGGCAGAGGCTGAATTTCCTGGTTGCAAATCATTTGGTTAGGGAGCGAGTTTCAAACAGAAAGACAGTTTTCGCTGTTTCTGAAAGAGGAGTTGCAGTGTTGAGAGCGTTAGACATCCAAAAGCGCTTGGAAGACGTTAGGGACACAATGCTGGCCTTGGACACGACAATACAGGCTGAGGTGGCCACCTCAGAACAAACGCGCAAGAGTGAGTAGTGTCGGAAACAGCTTTACGATATGTTCAATTTCTGCTGTTGGGTCCGTTTGTCAATGTAGGGCGTGCTGTCAGGCTTCCTATCAACCAAAAGACAGCTGCACGATTGGTTGTTAGCCAACATGGCTAACCATGGTGAGAACATTTTTATTTTCGGCTTGGCTATTGGTCTTTGCCGGATGACGAGAAGGCATTAGGTTGACGTCTGGATGAAATCTCAGAGTTACTCGGACGGCAATATCCATAATATTTATCAGCCCGCGCTTTTCCAGGCAACTTGGCAAGAGAAGTAGCGCGCTATTTTCTTATTGCTTCAATAATTATTGAGTGCGGGATGAGTGTGTGCTTCCTAAGCGAAGGATATTCTGATACTCCTTTCGATGTAGGCTTTGGTTCGACAAGTCCTGTAACGACGAATCCACTCTTGTGTAGTGCTTGGAAATAGTCGGTCAGAGTCCTATGAAATGAGGTTGTCCGGAAGGGTTTAACAAGCTCCTTCATGTCCCATGAGACTTCGCATCTACTGATGCCGAAATACCTCCTTACCTCCAAGCGCACCGTCTCTGATGCACTCTCTGTCCCTTCCTCGTATTTCCACTCTGCAATTGTTTCTCCATCTGCCGTGTCACCATATTCGAAACAAGGATGAGTAATTGAGAAGACAAATCTTCCATTCTTCTTTAGAACTCTGGCAACTTCTGAAATGGCGTCCTCATAGCGTTCAATATCCATAAGTGCCATGAAGCATGTCACTACTTCAAAACGCCCGCTTTCTAACTCCTTCAAATCAGCTGCATCTAATACGTAGTATCTTATGCCCAACCTGTCTCTTTCCTCCCTTTGTCTTGCCAGCTTAATCATTTCTTTTGAAAAGTCCACACCGGTTGCTTTGGCTCCCTTCTTGGCCAAAATCCTTGTGTTGTGTCCTTCACCGCACGACAAATCCAAGAGTTGCTTGTATCTTACGTTCCCTACAATCCTCAAGGTAGCAGGGTTATTCATTTCCTCCCGATAGTAGTCCTTACCCATCCGGACGAAGTCTGCCCAAGGCTTCGAAGCCTCATCCCACTCTCTCGAAATCTTGTCATCAACCATAAGACCACGAGCGCCTATTATATCATCAATGAGAAAACCATTGGCATAAAACTTTACCCTGCGCGCGCACGCACACGGTGTGCGTAAGAAGGGAAAGTGGCCGCTCCATCAGCAGAGTTTTATTAATGTAGACGAGAGCCAAAAACCCTTCCGACTACCACAGAACCCTAGTTGTTACCGTCCAAGCTTTCGGGTTGGTGATGTGCGGGAGGTTAGGTTTTAAACTCGGTTTAAGTTCTGAGGAGTCTTTGGCTTGAGGCTTTCATTGAAAACGTAGACTTTAGTCCTTTTATTCAAGGAACTTGGTTTAAGGCAAGCTTTTATTAGATCGACCGTAAGGGCATACGTATACACATAAACCGCACAAAAACCCTTCTCCTAACTTTTCTTCTCTCTTTTTACGATAACTCCTGCACAAATGGGCATTAAACCTAACTTCCCTAGGCTCTGAAGGATTAAATGAGGCTCCAGTGAATGCTTTAACGGGGCAAATGCTCATGCATTTTCTACAATTATTACACTTCTCACCAATTGGAGAACCCGCTTTCAGAGGAGCCTCTGTGAGGATAGTTGCAAACCTTACTCTTGGACCGTAGCGTGGTGTAATTAAAAGGCAACTTTTCCCTATCCAACCCAAACCAGCCAAGTTTGCTGCAAGCTTATGAGAAAATACTCCAATGAGCTTGTTAGAATCAACAGTTTGGGAAGCAGGTATAGCATAAACTTGGTAACCTTTCTCTTGAATTCTTTTTGCTAACAACAGAGCAACATGGTCTAAAAGCGAATTAACAGAGTTGTAAAGTGCTGTATAGGTATAAATGGGTGCTGGATCTTCATGCTTGTACAGCTCGTCAACAACTGCATCTAATAAGCGAATGCCGATTGATATAGCCCTTGAAAACTTTCTTAGGTATTCTCCACCCTGCTTACATACAAAATCCTGAGCGATTGTCAAGTCTGCAATCCCAAATAAATCAGCTCCTAATTCTTTCGCCACTCTTTCAAGATCAGTTTGTAAGGATGATTCGGTTAACAAAGACATCTGCCCAGCTTATCCCAACTTGAGAGATATTTAGTTTTCTTCGCCACTATGCGCCTGATCTCGAGAATTCAGGCCCGCGCGGGCTCCGCCGAATAGAATTTTCCGTCATCGTCGCCTTCTTTTATGAGAGTACCGTTTTTCACTCTCCTCGCAAGAAGACTCGGAATTTTGTCTTCCTTACCTTTGGTTGAAAGACCCTTCCTCTCCAGAGCTTTCAGGACATCTTCCAATGTCCTCTTCTTCGGCGGTTTGAAATATCCTTCCTCAAGAAGAAGAGCGAATGCATGGTTGGCTTGTCCGCCCCATGTCTGAGCACCCTGCGCCTTCTTGGCTTTCTTGCAGGCCTTTATTGCAGTTTCGCATTCTTTTCTTAGTTCGTCAAAGTCGACGCCGACGACTTCGATGTTTTCCATTTTAGTTTCGCCTAAGCCCCTTTTCGCGAATTCCTGTATAACTGGCATCTTCTGAGGGTTTAGGCCGGCAAGTGTTGCCCCGACTGTTTCGACTGCGACGGCATCTCTGCCTGCCAGAACGATATTCATGCGGGTCGTCGGACCCGTCCAAGCGTGCCAAAGGTTTGTTCCATCCATCACGGCAAGGTCTATTCCGCCGATAGCTTCATACAAATCGGCCAAAACTGCGGGCAGTTTCTTGTGAAACCTTGACTTCTTTCGATCAGGAACCAGCCCAAACAGGTTCTTCAAGATGCTTCCCCTCTCAAAAGTGCGAAGAACATGGGTGCTCACAAACACATCTGGTTTGAAAAGAATATGCGACAATTGAAGATTTTCGCCACCGATTCGGAACTGTCTTGTTTCAGTATCTTCCGAAAGGTTGAACGGAATGACGTTGTCAGCGAAGAGTTCCTTCCAGACTTGAAGTCTTTCGGACCCCGTTCCCTGATAATTATCTGACTCTGCAAGAAGAAACTCGGGCGCCTTGTCGAAGACATTGATAATTGCCCTCACAACGTCGACAGATGAATGATGCGCTCTCTTGGTGGTGAAGACTCCGACCTTTATGATCACTGGTCTCTTGGTCTTGTTGAGATCATTTATGCCGCCGATCATTTCCAATATGCGGTCAATGGATAAATCGTCCTTACCTGTAAAACGCATTATCGCGACTTTCGAACCCAAGATCGTTTCTCCTTTCACATGATGACGAAGCTAAGCTCGTCAGACAATCTTAAAGCTTTCCAAGCGCGCGCAGATGTAATAGTGTTGCTCGCTCCATCCTCGGCCATTATCACATATGTAACGTCTGTGCCATACGGGAATGGTGGAATTGTGGCGTTGTATTGGCGCGCTCCAATAGCGCGCGCGAATGTGGGCGTAGCTCAGCGTTAGCAGCGTTTAACCACTAGTGCAATCCGTTCCCCGTTTCTTGATCCTGATCTTCGGTTTCCAACTCCTTGATCCTTTCAAACAGCACATCGTGTATCTTCTGCCAAGTCTCCATCTCCCCAAAAGCTTCGTACCGACTGCGCTGGCGTTCCCAATATTTCATCTCTTTTTCATGGAACTGGAGTTTCTTTTCTCTATGACTCAATTTCATTTTTCCATCTCCCACAACATCGACCAGAACTGCCGCATCTAATACCCACAACACCATATGACGAGACGACTAACTTGCTCACTCAGACCCCAGTCACAATTCGTCAAACCAAATCCCCGCTTTCTGGTCGAGACATTCACTCATTCTTTCCAGCTTCCTTTTCTCTTCATCCTCTTCAAAAATCTCTTTCTCTTTCGAAGTTTTTTACCAGCTCTTTTCATTCCGCTTCAATTCCTCTCTTCTAGATACGTTCTGGAATCTTGCTCTTATTCTCATTTTACTATCTCTTTGTTCTTCTTACATATAATGCTACACACTATTAGCGGGCGCAAATACGCACCCTGCCTAGCTGCTATTCATTTATTCAGTGGCTGACATTGGTTGACCACTCGCAAACAAAAAATGATACCTAACTGAATGAAATTGCAATATTACAGACGTTGACGTATGGAATATCAGAGTTGCTCGGACGGCAACGATCTTCTTTTGTTCCATGCGTTGCGGGCGTTATCTCGGTTAATCTTTTAACAGTTTGCGTCGTAATGTTGTTTGGTGAGACATGTGTCGAAGTCTCGGCGGGAGTTTGATGAAGCTTTCCTTGAGTCCGAGTTGAAGGGTAAAACTCTGCTTGTTTACTGGTATCTTCTTCACCAGTCCACCCATATTGTGGGCGTGCGTGAAGTCCAACGCGCTCTTGGCTTTTCTAGTCCAAGCATTGCTGTTCACCATCTTGAGAAGCTGCAGGATCTCAGGCTTGTCCGCAAGAAAGGAACAGGCGAATATGAGCTTGAAGAAGAAGTGAAGGTTGGAATTTTGAAGCTTTTCGCACATATGGGCCGCTTCATCGTGCCAAGATACCTTTTCTATTCTATAATGTTTTCCACCATGCTGGCAACGTATCTTATCGTGAGCCTGGTAAGCCAGTCATTTCCCAGTTACTACGCATTGGTCTTCGGGGTAATCGCTTCGATCATTTTTTGGTTTGAGACAATCAGACTATGGGAGGCAAAGCCCTTTTGATCTCCCAAGTGCATGTTCCAAAACGTAGACTTAAAAGCAGGCTATTTCATTGTTCAAATTGGAGGCGGCTGCCCTGAGGAAAGCCTTGATTTATTCCGTGTTCGCCGTCCTTCTGGGACTATCGTTAGTGCTGGTCCCGTTGGTGACGCTTGCAGGAATTGGTGCACAAGACCACTACAAGCCGAATGAATTGTTCTCCGAAAGACTCGAACAGCTGGATGGGAGAACACCTGACAATAGATCTTCAACGTCTGATGTTGAGAGCCTTGCTTTGAGTTTCATAATAGTGCTGGCCGCCTTTGTTTTTCTGAGGCGCAGGAAGCCTCAGTTTGAGCGGAGAATGGCAGGGACGCTTTCCTACTAGTCTGAATGCAACTAAGAACCGCCTTGTGCACTGCGGTTCCGGTTGGGAGACCTTTTCAGAGTTCTCTCTAGGTCATGAGCGATCCACAGCGCAATAGCAAACGATTGCTTGCTATCAGACTCGGTTTCATGCCTTGAGGCTGCGAGTTCCTCAGCGGGCAGAGTCAAGTCCATTGCGTCTAGGTTTCAGAACAGCAAAATCTGCTTGACTCCACTAAATCAGGAAACTGTTCTAAAGCGTAGTATTATACTCTATATTCACTTACTTTTCTTCGTGTCAGGTCCGGGGGAATCACAGTGTGCAAGATTAGAAAGATTTTGGAAACGTCTCGTCAGAAAATCAAAGGAGAGCAGGCAGAATAGCAACAGGTGAAAAGAGATGTCGGCAAGGCAGTTGCAGTCTTGTACCCAGGAGGGAAAGCTGAAAAGGGATGGCGAAACGCTATTAGGTGTTCACCGCAGCACGCTTGATGAAAAGGTGATTGCTTCAGTCCAAACATGTTGCCGTTGTGGTAGGGTATTTCTGCCTGAGCGTAACCGCCAGCGTTGTCCACGATGCGGGGGTATTCTGAGAAACAAAACGTTGATTCTCAGAGCTCGACAGCCTCACGTGTAGTCTGAGGCTTGACTTGGGTCCTCATCGCCTTGCGTGCGAACACTATATATCCCGTGTGCGCTGTCATCAGCGTCTGTGGTCGCGTCTTTCCCCTTTCAACCTGCATTCCGCGCATCAGACACTCAATAGTTTCAATGTCCACGAATCCACACTCCTTCAAAGCTTCCGTGGTGTTAACAATCTGATCAATTGTTGGACTGAAGGAAACTATTGTTCCTGAAGGGCTAAGCGCTGAATTTGCGTGCGGGACGACAAGCCAAGGGGTTGCTAGGTCAAGGATGACAGCGTCAACTTCAACTTCATCTATCCCCGCAGTGATGTCCTTGTTCTTCAGTTCAACTGCGTCTCTTAATCCAGCGCGCTTAAGGTTCCTATCGGCGACGTTCAAGAATTCTTGTCGGATTTCATAGCTGTAGACTCTGCCTCCAGATCTAACGTAGAACGCCAACGCCATCGTTAATGCTCCGGTTCCGGTTCCAGCCTCCACGACGCGGCTTCCAGGACCGATTCCACTGAACATGACTATTAGAGCGATGTCTTTTGGATAAGTTATCTGAGTTTGCCGCGCAGACTTCATAACGTAATCGCGCAGCAGAGGCCTCAGAGCAATTAGCTCGGCGCCCAAGCTGCTGACAATCGTTGAGCCGTATTCTTTACCGATCAATTCGTCGAATCTTATGAAACCTTTGTGTGTGTGGAAACTCTTTCCGGATTCAGCCTTGACCATGTACGTTTTCCGCGGTTTGACATAGAGTATGACGTAGTCGCTTTCACTTATTGTTTGACTGGTCAAAGGTTCTCACTATGGAGTGTATTTGAACGGGTGCTTAGATCTGTCTTTGTTCTCTACGAGTTCATCCATGGTCGGTCTTCCCTCTATCGTCTTGCGGATTGCATGACGCATAGCCTTGTAGTTGTTTATGTAAACGCGTTGCCTGTCCACTGCGCTGGGATGAACGAAGACGTTGGTGATAATTATCAAATCGTCTGCAGCTTCTTTCGGGATTGTTCCATCTGCGACGCTGTCAACGACCGCTTTTGCCACTGCGGTCTGAGCAGGCCCATAAACCATGCTTGCTTGACGCATGCTCGTGATCGTGACGGTTGGAACAATCAATGTTACGGGCTTGACTGACAAGTTTGGCTCCAAAAGAGCCAGTAGCGGTTCGTGACCCGTTGCAGGCGCTGCTTTAGCCTTAGCGAAAGCTCCTCCCAATGGTCCATTCTTCTTTCCGATCATTAGGTCTATGTGAGCCACTTCGGCGCCTTCTCCAGCCAGGGCTTCACCGACTTTGAGGCTGAAATCTCTTATGATTTCTGGGGTTACATCTATGGCTTTGAAACGCTCCTCTATTCGTTTTTCCTCAATTTCGAATGTTATGGGCCTAGGTTCTATCTTTCCGATTTTTTCGAGATCCAGACGCAATTCTTCTCTTGCTTCGTAGGTTAACTCTCCGCCTATGCTTAGTGGCATTCGAACTGGGCCAACTTTGATTTTCATCATGTTCAAGGCTGCCTTTGTGCCCACCGCTCCGCTTCCAGCGATAATCCTAGCGATTTTCTGCACGCTGTATTGCAGTTCACGTGCTTTCTGCAGCTGTCCATTCTTGACGTGATTGTATATTTGGACCCAGATGTCAGGGATTATGTTTGCACTTGCAAGGATGGCCCCTGAGCATCCTGCTGCTAATGCTGCAACGACGACTTCGTCATGCCCGCAGAGTACATTAATTTTGTCCCTGACTTTCTCCAGCACGGCTAGAATGAAGCTCAGTTGCCCGCTGCTGTCTTTCACGCCAACGATATTTGGAATCTGCGCCAGGTCCTCAACCATCTGCCATGGCAATGGCAAGCCCGTGCACTGCGGAATGTTGTATAGAATTATGGGAAGATCAACCTGGCTGGCAATCGTGTAATAGTGCTCGTAAATTCCTCGGTCTGCAGGTTTCAAGTAGTATGGCACAACGATCAGGGCGGCTGTAGCACCTGCATCCTTCGCATATCGCGTCATTTCCAGCGCTTCATTCGTTCCGCTTGCTCCTGTGCCTGCCACTACCGGAACCTTGCCGTTGACCTCGTCAACAACGATTTTGATGACTCGCTTTTTCTCTTCAATCGTCAAGTTGACAAATTCGCCCGTCGTACCACATGGGACAACCCCATGAACGCCCAGCTCCAGGCAGTGACTAACTAGGGCTCGCAGTCTCTCTTCATCAATGCTCTTAGCATCATCCGTGAAAGGTGTTACCAGAGCAGGCAAAATTCCCTCAGGTTTATACATGGCGCGCCTCCACCTTGGTATCTAACCATACGTCTCAAATCATTTAAGCTTTGAATTTGAGAACAAGCATGCGTATCGTTTAGACACTGAGAAGAACAGGTTGGATCATGGTGTCCAGAACGGAGAAGAGATGGGGAACTATATTAGCTGTTGGCCTGTTGAAAATCAAGTGAAAATCCTTAAATTTCGTTCTACTGAACAGACTATAGTGGTTGGTGATGCGATTTTGGCAAACCTCAAGAAGAGATTGGAAGTCGACCAAGAGAGACTGAAAGAGGTCAATGATTTTCTTTTGAGCGAAGACAATCCTCTTATTGATAATTTGCTTGAAGTGATTCAGAAGTATGGTGATGTCAGCGAGATTAACCGCAAGGCTCAGGAATCCGGCAGACTCGAGAACCTTATGAAGCGGCTTGAGAAGAAAACCTCGCCCTTTCTGAAAGACCTTGAATGGCTGACTAAGCAACGCGACAAGCAAGCTTTCATCACCATATCAAATTACCGTAGAAAAGTGTTAGGCAAGAAGGCTGATTCAATGAATTTCGATGAGTCGTCCCCTGTTACACTTGAGATCAGCGCGTTCAACTTTTTCCCCTGGCTTATTGAAGAGGCGAGCAGGTCAATTGCCAAAGAGGAGCTTATGCCAGGTCGTTACATTCGTGTTCGTTCTATGAAGGAACAAGTTGAAGACGATGATGTCATTGCGTATGCGGCAGCCATGCAGATAATCGGCGCTTCTTACGTTCAAACGCTTGACACGAAGGGTACGATGCCGGGCGCCGACGGTAAACCTATAAACGTGCATCTAGGTGGACCAGAGACTATAACGGGCTATTTTGGAGGAGTTGGCGAACCAAACGATCATGCGTTGAAATGGGTCGATGAATATCTCCATTATTACACTGAGTACGGTCTCAGGCAAGTTTTGAACACAAACCCCGGCACGGTCTTGTTAGGATACTTAATGCGGAAGCTTGGAATCGACATTGAATTCAAAATATCAGTCTTCCTCGGCTACGATAATCCCTATTCGATCCTGTGGACCCTGATGACAGCCAAACTGTTGAGTCGAGACGACGATTCTACTCCTCTCATAGGATTTAACCTCTCAAACTCAGTGAACAATGAGACAATTGAACTCACAGCATTCGCTCGGAAAGCCCTCGGTTTTGAAGATGCCGTGCGCATAGAACACCACATTACTGAAGCATACAAGAGCATAATCAGGCAACCATATAATCGTACGAAGGAGCTTGTGGAACTTGCAGATCACGTTAAGAACGTCAGCGCCAAGCATGAAGGAGGTCTTCCTGAGGATGAGAAGACCCGCGAGCATCCGTCCGACATATTAGATTATTTCATGGCCAAGAAAGACATAATCGAGAAGGGTCTGATGCCGAAACTTCTGGCAAACTATCTAGACAAGCATGAGGCATTGAATAAGACGGCTGAAGCTCTAACAAAACATGGTTTGACATTCATCGCGGCTCAGAAACTGCACAGTCACTGAAAACGAACGATCATCAGTATTCCCTGGGTTTCCTCAATACCAAATAGAGTGTTGTGGCGACAAAGAAGACCGTCGTTATTCCTAACACTGCCGCAACCGTCCTCGTATTGTCAAGTTCATTAACACTTCCCTGAAGAGCAGTGAAGTTTCGCTCAAGATCCCAATAAGACTGATTAAGCTGCTCATTCAACTGCTTCAACTCATTGAATCGTTGCTCAAGCCCTTGCAAATAGGAATTCGTCACCTTGGTCATGGTGAAACCGAACACAAACCCATTATTATTTAATGTGACGGGCCCATATTTCGCGGAATGTGCCACGTCTATTTCTCCATAGGTTGTGTCCCAAACCCAATCGGGCACTCTGAACGTGAAATTGTACTGTCGCAGAGTGTTATTCAGTGAAAAGTCGCCATCGGACACATTTGCCATTAGAATTCTGTTCGTCCCGTTCAAGAAGCCGAAGATGTTTAGGTTAATGGATTTGACGTAAACCTCGGTCTGTCCAGTCAGCGAAAAGGCACCCGTGATGTTCTCTGTAGGCCCCACTTCTGCTGTTGCGTTCACCTGAATTCTTATGCCAAAGGCCGTGGAATCAAAAAAAGTCTGCGTGTTTTCGGGTTGAGGCTGTGCTCTAATAGTGCGCACGACGCACAATGCCAGAATTGCTGTGGCCAGAATAACAATAACATGATTGCGTATCCTCATTCTCCTCACCAAGAGACGGTAACGCTTGATGTGTTATTCGGTTTCGTTTTTAAGCTTTTTTTCCCTTTTTCTGAAAGGGCGATTTCCCACAGGGATTTTCGGGTGCCTGACCTCTAAAACGGGTCTATCTGACTGAGCGGATGAAGCGTTGGTATATATATACAAAATAGGCAAGTGAGAATGCGGTTAGGCTTATTTCGAACGCCAGAATGGCCGGATTTCTTTCAACCGCCATGAAGTAGCCATGTTGAACTATGTCTGAAAAAACTAGGGCTTCAAGAAATAGTGAACCGCCTAGACAGCTCAGACCCATGCTGTGGAAGAGCACAAGCATTCGGCGGTTGAAGCGGGCGGTTACCATGATGGTCATCTTGAATAGCAAGAGTTGATACGCAGACTTATACGTTACGAATCAACAAGCACGACAAGACCTAATAATCCACTCTTCATATCAACGTTAACTGTTCACTACGGAATCAAACGAACGAGGCCATAAGGCTACGAAAGTACGTCTTTTCACTTGCGTTATCTATTTTAGAAGAAACGCAGTATTACCATGTCGGAGAACGAGTTTTGAGAGAATACTTAATCGGGACAGGCGGATGGGCATACTTCCACGTTCCCAGGCTTCATCCATTGATAGCTTATTCAAGGGCTTTCAACTTCGTGGAGGTAAACTCAACATTCTACAATGTACCCCCGCTGGAGCAAGTTGAAAGATGGAGAAAACTTGTTCCACATGATTTCCAGTTCGCAGTACGAGCTCATCGCGAGCTGACTTATGGCAGAGTATTTCAGCGGACCCCCGAAGCATTTGCAGCTTTTCAGAAGATGAAGCAAATATGCGATGCGTTGAAGACGGATATCTTGCACTTGCAAACACCTGCATCGTTTGAGCTAAGTGAAGCGATAATTGACGAATTTAACCAATTTGTTTCTTCTCTGGATCTTGGAAAACTGAGGTTGGTCCTGGAAATCAGAGGCGTCAGGCCTTCCAAGTTGCCGATTAAGCTGTCTAGGATTATGCAGAACTACAACATGATTCACTGCGTGGATGTTTCCAAAGGCGAGATGCCAGCCTATGATTCTGACATGCTTTATTCGCGGCTCTTCGGAAAGGGCAAACAAAATGTCTACCAGCCAACTGACGAGGAACTGGTTGAAATCGACAACAGAGTCTCAGATTCTGGTGCACAAAAAGCAGTGATGAGCTTTCACTTTGTTCGCATGTATAAGGATGCTGCTAGGCTGAAGATTTACAAGCAAACAGGCAAATTCCCGAGAGTCACAGGGTCAACGGGGCTTTCTTCCCTTGAGGAAGTTCTCAGTGAGGATTCCAGCTTTCCATCAACAAAGCAAGAATTAATGCGCAGTCAAGGATGGAAACTCTTCGAACTTGACGAGAACAAAAGAGTTCACGCTGAAGAGCTGCTTCAGCAACTAGCAGAGAAAACTTACACTAATATAAGCGAAGTCATCGATAGCCTGAGATCAACGACTGGGCGACCAACGTGACTGTAGATATTGACAACGTCGTCCTTGGAACGTCTGGATGGAGTTACAAGGAATGGATAGGCCCATTCTACTCTAAAGAAGATAAGAGTATGCTTCGGGCTTACGCGAAGGTTTTCAAAACAGTCGAGATAGATTCCACGTTCTACAGGTACCCGTCGAAAGGCATGGTTATGGGATGGACTAAATACTCGCCAGAAGGCTTCGTCTTCACTGCAAAACTCCCTCAGCTAATAACACATGAAAAGAAGCTGGATTTGAATCAAGGTGTTGAAGAGGATTTGCAGACGTTTATAGAGCTCATGGAACCGCTTTCGCTCAGCGGGAAGCTAGGCTGCACCCTGATACAGCTTCCGCCAAAGTTAGTGTACCAACCGAGAGAAATGGAAGCCTTCTTCAAAATACTTCCCACGCACGTCAAATTCGCTGTGGAGTTTCGGGATAATTCATGGATGAGACAAGAGACGTGGGATCTGCTGAGAAAATACAAGGTTGCCTACACGATTGTTGATGAACCGCTCCTCGCGCCGGAAGTCCATCTAACTTCAAACATCGCTTATTTCCGTTGGCACGGTCGCGGCACCAGGCCATGGTACAACTACGAGTACCGCGTTGAAGAGCTTGAACCTTGGATTCCGAAACTTAAGGAAACAACTCAAAAGGCCGACAACATCTTCGGGTACTTCAACAATCATTATCATGGGTACGCGGTCGAAAACTGCCTCCAGGTGCTAGGAATGCTTGGCATCCAAACCCCGCAACAAAAAGCAACCCAGAGCAAGGTGGAAAACTACTTCAAAGATCGAGGTAAGACAAAGGAATTCAAACTTGACACATTCACTGAACCTAAAAGAATGGAGTTTGAAGAGTTGTTGCGCTATTTTACGGCGCCTGGGAGACTGGAAAGAGCCCGAGAAATCGCGGACGACGAACTGGCCATCAAAGGCGACGCGGATGACCGTGTTGAAGCCGCCATAAGAGAGTACCACATAAGCATAGATCTCAAGAACGGCATAATCTCACACGACTGCGCTGATTGGGGCAAGATACTATCAACCAAAAAGCTGTGCAAGCATATTGCAAAACTGTTACTCACGATAGACCGAGAAAGAGCTGCGCAGATACTTGAAAACCTCTATACGCAAAAAGAGAGGTGGCAGTTTAAACTCTACGTGCGTGACTGATGGCAAGACAAGCAATCCAAGCACAAGTCGATAAGCGCTTGATGCAGTCATTTGAGCGCTTCGTGTGCTTCTACTTTCCTGCAAATGCTCGAAATGGCAAGAATGACATGTGGCAAAGTGAAAACGCTGAAAACCTTTGTATATTTTGGATTTGCGACCTTCCTGATAGTCTCCGCTTTCCCTCCGGTCCCCAAGTATCCTGTGATAAATGCTTCAGCAATGGTTTGAACAACGTGCGTTTCAATGAGAAAAGGAACGTCATGTCCGGCGTAGTAGAGAAATTCTGCGACATCCCAAACTTGATCGCCAGTTCTGGACGCCTGTTCAAAATCCATTAAATAGATTTCACCGTTCTTGTCGATCATAATGTTCTCCGGCTTGGTGTCTCCGAGCGCAACGCCGATGGCATGCACCTTGGCGAGCTTCTTGCCGACTCTCTCTATGATTTTCAGGTCTTTCTTTGTTTTCCTGTCTTCTTTCGAATCTGCGAGTCTTTTTATTACGTCGCTTATGGTTTCGCCTCTTATGTACTCCATGAAAACAAGGCGTTCAGCAGAGCTTACATAAAGGAGTCTTGGAACCGAAAAACCCTTGGAGTGCAAAAGCTGGTTAATGGCGCATTCTCTTTCGAGTCTTGAACGACCTAGGATAGCAAAGGTCCTTGTTCCAACAGTCCACAACGCAAGGGGAAACCACTTAAAACCAGCCCAATCTCTAAACCTCTTGACGACCAGTTTTCTTTCCCCACATTTTGTTGAAGCTTTAATCAAGAAAACATCATTCAGAATTCCACCAATTGTCTGAATCTCGATTTTTTCGTCTTCACTCATTGAAAGGACTTTTCTTGCAGTTGCCTCAATTCCAAGTCCACTGCTCAGCGGTATTAGACCCGAAGCTGCAGGAACAAATACATACCTTTCTGGAAATTCGATTCTATCGATGGCCACAACGTTTTTTCCAGCCTTCTGAAGCTTGAACAACGATTCTCTATTCTGAGAAAGAATCTCCAAGATCTTTGGGAAAACTCCAAGGGCCGACGTAAATAGGGTTCTTGGCACGGTCTTGGAAAGATTTATCAGCCTCGTCTTCGGGCTCTGTGCGTTTGAGGCAAAGTCTTCAGATATTCGAACGTAACCCTCTGAGAGAGTGATTGCGTCTTCCTTTTCTAATTCCTTCAACGCCTCCACATAACCCGACAATACCTTCCTGATACCTTTGCGTGTGCCGGCTTCTCGCAGGAAGTCTGACATTCCATAAGTCATTGGAGGAAAAAGCCTTACTCTGCTCAAGACGGCTTGATACATGAAATATTCTGGTTTGATGTAGAACCCTTGGGAAAGTTCTGGATAGTCCAGTACAAGATTTTCTAGGAGCTCTAAAATCAACCGCTTCTTCAACGCGACTTCCTGAGCGTGGAGATACACTTCATTTATCAAGGGAGAATATGGTAGGATGAGTCCCCAAGCCAATGCTTCGCCAAGCAAACCTCGGTCCACATCTCTTTCAAAAACCCATTCGTCAGTTGCAACAGCAACAATGCTTCTCTCGTCAAGAACCTTCACGTAGTTCATCAGCTTGGGCTGAAAATCATGAACTATTAGCAGAACCTGAATGACTGATCTTGCGAGAGGCAGATCTGAGATACTATCGCTGTATACGCAAACAGCTTTGATCCTGCTTCGACCTGCTAGGCGCTTACTGAAGTCGAGGATCTGCTGGGTCAACTCCTCAGATTGCTTCTCGACATTTTGAACCAAATTTTCACCTTAAGGAAAAGGGGTAGCCAAGAATAGAATCTGAACACGTGCGAAATATAGTTAATGTTTCTCAACGAGCACGCGGAGGGGCAAGAGGCAGTCGTCAAGTCAAGCATTCAGGTTCAACGTGACGTTTCGTTTGCAAGATAGAGAGGGAAGAAGCTACACTGTTTTCGGTGGCAAATCCAACCCAACATCAATTGCGTTCTAGGATCCTCATGTAAGCAAAAGCCGCGACAAACGTGAAAATTGCCGAGAAGATTGCGACGTTAAGGATTGAGGTGTAGGAAAACGAATATCCTGGCAACAGAAAATAGCGAATCATGTCTGAAGCGCCGGTCAAAGGATTGACCTCAGCTAACGTCACCAACACAGCCGGGAATTTCCCGCTTGCTCCTAAGCTTTGAATTAGTGAGAGCGGATAGAAGACACTGCTGCAGAAGAAAAGTGTGTAGTAGATCAATCCTCTTGCCGTGATGAATTTTTCAAGGCTCGACGTGGACACAGCGATTGAAATGCTCAGGCCAGAAATGCCTGCTGCAAGCAGAAAGAGGACAGCAAGGATCAGCAGCAATTGCCATATTGTCGGAAAGCCCAGGAAAATGAAGCAGGTCAGCAGAAGTGGAGACATGTACAGCATGCCGCGCGCTCCCCCAGAGAGAACGCGTCCGATCGCCAATTCTAGTCGCGTCATCGGCAAGCTCAGCATGTAGTGGTGTATTTCTCTTCGACGTTCCAAGTTGACTTCTCGTCCAATCATGAAGGCTGAGGCGAACAAGCCTGTAACTGCGAGTCCGGGCGCGAAGAATTTGAAGTAACCGCCGATTTGTGCCGAAAGACTCGGATTCAAGATCATATTGTAGACGATTGCACTTATGAAGAGGTCTGCAAGGTTCATGCTAATCAAGCCTACAAGCCACCATTTGTAACGGAAAAAGTTCCTGAAATCATGTTCAACCATGTAGATAATGCCCTTCATTCACCGCCAGCCTCCGCCTTCAATCATCCTTTCGTAGATCGTGACACCCAACAGGGTGAAAAGGCCGAAAAATACAACAATGCCTAGGAAAGGCAGCAATGGATTCTGAAGCGTTATTATGGATTCCAATCCAGTACCCCATCTGAATAGGTCGGCGGCAAAAGTGATAGGGTTGAAGTTTGCGACCCAACCGTAAAACGGGTTCGCCCTTTGGACGTACACTAGAGGGTACATGGCTGTACTTAGACGAACGATCAAAGCATCCAGCACACCCATCAGAATGTCGAATCGATCGCTGGATTTGATCAACACGGCAAGCGTGATGCTCAGGCCCGAAACGCCAAAGGAGAACAGGAAAAGTGCAAGCAGCGAAACCACAAAATTTAACGGGTTGATGGCCCCGATCACGAATAGCGATATTATTATCAATGGACCGACGTATATGAACGCTCTCAGGCCTCCGCCGATTGATCTGCCCAATACGAGTTGTCTTCGCGAGACGGGCAGGCTCAGAAGGTATTCGAAGACTCCGTGCTCGGCCTCTTCGTAGATGTCGAAGCCAATGAATATGGCGGCTGAGTACAGCGTCATTACCGAAAGTCCGGCCACGTAGTAGTGGAAATAATCCGGAACGGCTTGGACGTTGATCATTTGTGAGGCGATGAGGCCGAAGAGAGTTACCTGTGAAATAAACCATATGGCGCGCATTATTATTAGGAACTTGTATTGGAAGAAGAGACGAACGTCTCTTTCAATCACGAGGAGAAGCTTGTTCGTTTATGATTCACCTTTCATCTTTTTGGGCTTCCTCGATCGTTAGGCCTGTGTAGTGTGCGAAGACGTCGTCAAGACTTGGTTCGCTCATGCGTACGGAATTGATGGGCACATTTCTCTTTGAGAACAAACCCATTATCTGTGGAATGATCTCTTCTACTCTGTTCAAGTAGAGGCGTAAGTGGGTCGGCTTGACTTGCATCACATCTACAACTTCTTTCAACCCCTTGAGGTCTCCAATGATGTCCGCTGAGGCATCTTTCCCAAGCTCGATGTCGATTATGTCGCCACCTAAAATACTGTCTTTCAACTTCTTCGGCGTATCACAAACGAGCAGCTTACCCTTGTGCAGTATTCCAACACGATCGGAAAGCTGGTCAGCCTCGTAAAGCTCGTTTGTGGCAAGAATGATAGTGCTTCCCTCTTCCCGTAGCTCAAGAAGCATATTCCATATCTTATGCTTACCCACAATGTCAATTTGAGCTGTTGGCTCGTCGACAATCGCTATTTTGGGTCTTTGAATCAGGACCTTGGCCATTTCGACCCTTTTGCGCATGCCGCCTGAAAGCGCATGAACATTCTTGCGTCTAGGCTCCCACATGTCAACTGCATCTAGCACTTCTTTGACCCTTCGTTTCCGCTCTGAAGTTGAGAGGCCGCATACCTTCGCGTGCCAGTTAACAATGTCCCAGGGCGTGCTGACCCACAGCATTTTGGGTTCCTGAAAAGCGATGCCTATCAGACCTCTTACCTTGGCAGGTTGCTTTCGTATATCATACTCCCCTACGAAAGCGGTGCCGTCCGTAGGCCTAATAACAGTTGCGAGCATAAGGATGACGGTTGTTTTGCCCGCACCGTTGGGTCCTAGAAGCCCTATGATTTCTCCCTCTTCAATTTCCAAGTCTAGGTGGTCAACTGCCAGAACGTTTCCATATTTCTTGGTCAGGTTTTCAATTCGAATGATGGGGGCCATTGCTACACCATACGTGTTGAACCAAATACAATGACTGAACGGGGAAATAAGATTAACTGCATCGTCACAGTATCATCGTTTGTTTTTCATGATGTAGTCCCTGGGCTTGAATTCCTTTTTTTGTATACCCGAAAACTCCGAGCAAGGTTTCGCCTGCAGAAACTAACAGCTTCAAATATTCGGCAACATCATAATGCATATTCGGTTTAAGCAACTGAGCAGCGACAACTCTATCGTTAGCCACCTTGGCTTTGCCATTAAGAATTAAGTATTGGACAGTTTGCCCTGCATGCACTTCAAAGCCAGCCTTTTCCAATTGCTTTGCCGCAATAGCTTGGAAAACATCATGATTATAGCCTGAAGGAGTTTTTGACAATCGTTTGGTTACTAAGAGCTCCTTCAAATCAGCTTGTCCCTTAATCAAGTCGGCAGCATAGTCACCTAAAATGCTCAGAGATTCAGGGATTCTTTCTATGAAGCTTTCTAGGTTGTTTGCTTCTGCAAGCTTTCTGATCATGTCCATCTGAGCTTTGACGACAAAATAAGGCGTATCCCTGCGCCTTGCTTCAACTCCTCGCATTTTCGTTTCGCCGTTTTCAAATACGCCATAATACCTGTTAAGTACAGGGACGCCTTCGAACGTTTTTGAGGAAAGAAAGACTATCCATCGATATTTCCCTGCGACTTCTAAAGGAACATTCATTGCGCTCGAGACTTCTCGGCAAAATTCCGCTACCTCCTTGGGAGAGACTCCCTGTTTCTTCAACCATAAGGAATCAACAATGCCATGGATAACCTCAAAGCCATGATCCTCAGCCATTCTAGCCGTTCTTAGCAGCGCATCGCGAGCAAAGGCGCACACGGCAATGTGAGCGTCCACCTTTCCGAACCGCGCATTTCTATAACCTAAATAGCCAAAACACGTCACCAAAATCCATTTGAGAGCCGACTGGCGCATGTTATAGACATGCTTTAACTCCTCATCCTCTAGATCCTTCATCAAATTCTTGTAATGTAAGCGTTTCTTGAGAAGCAAATCAAGAGTTTTAGGCACGATGCCCCTTCTTTTCTCACAAATATTGTATCCAAGCTCCGGCACACGTAGACTGGAATTTGGACAGCACTTGCAGAGAACAGTCTCAGCCGAGATATTACGCGTCAGCATAAGCATCGGGAACATGGAAGTAAAGTCAACTTCCACAACCTCAGCGTGAAAACCACGCTTAGGTTCAAAAACAAACCCCCCACGATCAGCAACAAGCAATTCCTGCGCTGACTTGAAAGATTCAGGTTCACCCTTCTTCCATGGAACGAGAATATTGTTTTTCCACGCAGTGTAGAGCTGCAAAGAGGACATTATGCTTCCAATAGAAGCCCTTGCGGCCCGCTGAAGCGGAACTCTGCAAGTTCTGGAAACCTCAATCAGCCCTTCCAACCCGCAAGCAGTATAAATGAACGTGTTGTTCACATCAATGTGGACTCTGCCGAAAAGCCTCTGCATCGGTGCTTTGTGATAAACTCTGCCATAAGAAAAGAATGTTTGTCCTCGGCTCTTGTCAGCCTTTAAGGGAACGTTGTCTCTGCTTAAAACAAAATCCTCCAGAATACCGTTTACAAAAGCTCGGTAAGCCAAATATGGCAACAAAAAAGAATCTCCGCCATCCGTAAGAACTAGGTCTGGATCCATCTCCTTCACGGTTTTAACGAGTTCTAGAAGTTTCTCTTTCTCATTTCCATCGCTGATTACTATTGACTTGCTGCTGCAGTCCAAGGTTATGCTGTCTAGGCTATCGCTTAGTTTTTGCAGAAGACCTTCTTTTTCGACGCTTACGCTAAGTTGCAGTGAGCGCAGAGGCGGGATTTGATAGTCAACTTTTTCAACTGAGTCAAGCAGGTCATAGCTAAGCCTTCTTCCCAGATCAACAACCATGACGTGAGCTAACGGAAACACGTCCTTATCGTATAAGTAAGCTTGGGATATGGGAAGGTCAACGTTGCACAGACGAAATTTTTCATATCCCCCTGCTTTGAGCAAGGTTCTGGCAAACGACAATGCCTGTTCATTGTCGCTTATTTCGATCTCTAAGACCTTCTGTGTAAGCGTGTCCATGAAATCGGCATATTTCCGAACAAAGTGCCAGCTGGCAATGGGCTGGTTGTCCCTAATTTTCTTGACTAAGCTTTTAAGCTCCAAGAAATCTCCAGAAACGTAAATTCTGTGAGCATATCTGTCTACAAGTCTGATGCGTTTCCCATCTTCCGCAATAATCCACACTACGATTTCGTTTGTGCCTGAAGGGTAAACATCAAACAGCCAGCCTCGAACAGGATTAAGTTTGACGAAGCTGTCTTTCCAGTCGCTCAAGGCTCTCTTTGATCTCCACAAGTTCCTTCTGCTGGCTGAGCAGAATTGAAATGAACATTGCTTCAGAAAGAATGGCCCTTGTTGACATGCCAGCAGCAGATGCATGCATTCTGCACGCGTTCATCATCTTGTCGAAAGCCTCAACGTCTTTTCCAAGCAGAGCTTTACGGAAAGCTTCCCACCGGCTGATCTCCGTTTCCAACGCTTGTCTATATGATGGAACAGTTCTTCCCAAGGTTTACATCCCCATAAAAGAGGCTAAAGAATTGTTGTCGATCGTGAATGCAATGTTGAAAGTTTTAAGCTGCACATGATCGTCTAGAGCAAAAGTTAGAATTCTGCCTGTCTTTTTTACCCTTACCAAAACGTTGCATTTGTCGAAAAGCACAGTTTCAAAAAACCAGCCTCGCATTGAGCGTTTTTCAGGAAAATAACTTGCAAAGACAATTGTTTGCTTCGTTCCTGCGATTTGAGAAAGTTTTACACAGATTTTAATGAAAAGTTCTTCAGCTTCAATCTTCGGCACATCACGATCTAAAAACAAAGAAGCAATATCTGAAACAATTAACAATCCAGCTTTATTCCCTTTCAAAGCAGAATCCAAATCTTCTAATATTAATGATGAAAGTTGATACGCGGTAAAGGCACGTGAAACACTAATCTTCTCAAGAACTGTCCTTGAATCTAAACCGTATCCGCGAGCAATTTCTGCCACCAAATACGGGTCGAACATGTTGCCGCCGTCAACAAAAACAATTGAGGAGCCTAAACCGCCTCGCTCAAGCGCAAGCTGAGCTCTAACTGACAAAACAAAACACGTGTAAGAAGCTGCATTACCACGCAAAACCACAAAATCTCCAGCTTCAAAACCTGGAAAAACATGATCTAGCGTGGGGAAACCGAGGGAAAGTCGCCTGAGCGTGTTGGTCGACAAAACAGACATGCGTGGTTCCCTAATCCAAGATGAAAAACCTTGGAGCACACAAATAAACGTTTATTGGAAACGTACTTCATGAAAAGTGGAGAGAGATAAGTTAAAGTGGCCACAATAATGTATAACGTGCGCAATAACATCAATCCAGAGACTGGCATGTTTAAATTGAAGTCCTCATTTGGCACAGATTTTTAGGATTTCTTTGGTTATTTGTAGAAATCTTTTAGCAGTTTCCATTACGCCAAAGGCTCCTTCCTGGGAGAATGTGAGACCGTAATCTGCAGTCTGCCTAAGGTTCATTGCATCCTCAAATCCTTGAATTAGGGATTGTTCAAGCTCATTACAGTAAAGTTCTTGGACTGCAATTAGCAATGCATAGTGGCTCTTTTCTCGGAATCCTTTAGCATAAAGCAATGCCCTTGCAGCATGAAAGATTGAGTAATAGCCTTGAATCGTTGCCCATTTAAAATCCTTGTTCATCAGGGATTTTGTGGCCGTTCCAAAGTCAGATTCTGCGCCTTCAATCTCTTTGCGGACTAGTTTCTCGTCTGGCTTGATTTTTGCGAGCTTTCTCTCTTCGAAGAGTTGCCTAAATCTTTGGGTTACTCGCGTGCCCATAGTGTAATGCCTCTTAGTACCCTCTCGTATAATGGCTTATCTCTTACCTTCATTTTCGCAAGCTCATTTGAATCAATCATGATGGGAGCGATTCTTCTGTCTATTGTTTGTTGATGCCGTCTAATTTCCCTTCGAATGTTTTCAGGATTAGATGTCAATACGAACAGGTCTATGTCACTATCTTTTGCATCGATTCCTTCGGCACAACTTCCAAACAAAATGATTCTATCTGAAGATTGTTTGATCTTGTTGATCAAGCTGTTAAGAGTCAGAATATTAAACAGGACTTTGAACTGTCTAGAAGCAGGGTTCCTTAGATTTGCTCTATAAAGGTTAGTTTTTCCTCGCTTGTCCATCTCAACCAGGCCAATTTCATAAAATTTCCGTAGAAATTGATTTACGGCACCTACACTGACGCCTGTCTGCCGAACTATCTCCCTTCCATGAAATTGCTCCGTTGGGTTCAGTAGGAGAAAGTAGAGGACTTGTAAGCTCTTGGAAGTCACAAAATTCATTTTTTTGAACATATGTTCATTGAAATGAACAAAACTCCTTAAATACCTTTCGCGCGTGCCGATGTTCTTGAGATCACGGCCTCTGTGCTTTGGAGCAATACCGTGAGCGTTGACGAGTTCGTCGAGGGCCTCAGGTCGTACTGGGTCGTGGTGCAGACGGCGCGCGCGTTCACCGAAACAGACTCATATCAACCGAAGACTTGACAGAACCTGGAACTAACAACTAGAGCAATCGCAACCATGCGGAGACGAACGTTCTTAAGAATGTTGAAAGCCATACCTTCTAATGGGTTAACATGAGAAAAACAGGGTTTGACTTTGTTAACGAGGACAACATGAGTTTTCTAACCGATTTCTATGAATTAACAATGTGTGCCGGTTACTTCGAAAATCAAAGGGAGGAACTGGCGAACTTTGACTTGTTCATAAGAAGACTTCCGCCGAACAGGTCATATTTCGTCTTTGCTGGTCTAGAACAGATATTGTACTTTCTTAAAAACATCAAATTTAGCAAAGAGCAAATCGGCTACTTGAGAAAGCAAGGTTTCAAAGAGGGCTTCCTGGATTACCTGAGGAATTTTAGGTTCACTGGTGAAGTCTGGGCTGTTCCTGAAGGAACAGTGGTCTTTCCTGACGAGCCATTGATCAGAGTAACGGCTCCAATAATAGAAGCCCAACTGATCGAGACTTTTGTTCTGAACACCATCAACTTGCAGACTACACTTGCGACAAAAGCTGCGAGAGTGGTGACCGAGGCAAAAGGCAGGTCAGTAATAGAGTTTGGTTTGAGAAGAACGCAGGGAACAGATGCCGGAATGAAAGCTGCCAGATGCAGTTACATGGTTGGATGTGATGGGACATCTAACGTGTTGGCGGGCATGGAATACGGGATTCCTGTTTTTGGAACCATGGCTCACTCGTACGTTATGTTTTTTGACAAGGAAATTGACGCGTTCAGAACCTTTGCAAAGGCCTTCCCTGAAAACTCCACGTTCCTCATAGACACTTATGATGACTTGAAAGGGGCGAAAAATGCTGCCGTAGTCGCGAAGGAACTGGAGAAGGATAGACACAGGCTGAGCGGCGTCAGGCTGGACAGCGGAGACCTAGTCGATCTAAGCAAGAAAGTGAGGTCTATACTTGACGAGAATGATCTTAGATATGTCAAGATATTTGCGAGCGGTGATCTAGACGAGTACAGGGTCGCTGAACTCGTTAGAAGAGGAGCAAAGATTGACTCATTCGGTGTTGGCACAAGGATGAGCACCTCTTATGATAGGCCTTACGTTGACGTTGTTTACAAACTTTCAGGCAAGGTTGAGAACGGAGCATTTGTACCCGCCATGAAACTAAGCAAAGGCAAGATAACGCTTCCTGGAAAGAAGCAAGTTTTCAGACAAGAAGACAATCGAGGAAACTATGTCAAAGACGTCATAGGTCTAGAGGATGAGGAAGTTGAAGGTCGAGCCCTATTGCTGAAAGTCATGGAAAAAGGCAACATAGTCTACGATATGCCCCAGTTGAAAAGGATCAGGGAGAATGCTCTGAGAAACCTTTCTGGGCTTCCCGGCAGATACAAAAAGCTGAGGAATGCGCCAGTATATCCAGTCGAACTTAGCCCCAAGCTCGAGAAAATCAAGAAAACGCTGATGGCTCAACTCAAAAAACGTGAATGCCTATCTTGACAAAAGATTCAATGCTGTCTCGCCAGCGCGCGCTGGCTATTGACGAAACCGGGCATAGCAGCTTTCCCTTTTGCGTCTATTCGGTGATCTGCACCTATGCTCATGGCAGAGTTGCTTTTATCTGCAAAGACTTTCTTATCATCTTTTATCGCCAAGGTTCCTTCTCTTATGGAAGTCTTGACCATTCATGGGCAGAATAGTGCATCTGTTGATTAGAATGTCAGCTTTCTTCAAGCATGCACCTGTAACGTAGAAGAGCTAGTCAACGATGAAAATGATGCCCGATGCGAAATTGAAAATGGCTCGTTTGGTTTTGGTCCTTGCCTTTCGTCGTTAACAAAGGGTGAAGGGGGAGTTGGTGGTTAAATCAGGGATTTTGTTGGTTCGATTTTCTTCAAGAATGGGCGCAGGGCACTGTGTGGGATGCTGTTCTCCATCATTCCTTCTTTTGCAAACCCGGTCGAGTTCAGTTTCTTGCATATGAAGTTGAGTGAATCTTCAGTGAAGTTCAGTAGATTCTGGCCTTCTGTTGTGAGCATGTAAACCTTTCTCGGTCGCTCGTTGCTCATGTTCCATTCGCTTTTGACGTATCCCTTTTTCTCCAACGTACCTAAGAGTGGGTAGATTGTGCTTGGGCCGAAGTACACTCCGAAAGTTTTGCGTATTCTTGTGATTATCTGGTAGCCGTGCATGGGTGTGCCGTTCAGGAACTGTAGAACAATCAAGTCCAGTAGACCCTTCATTAACTTGGTTTGGACCTCTTTTGTGTTGTTCATCATGTTTATTTTCCCTCTGTATTTGTGTTCTACGCGGATACGATATGTCCTCTCTTAGACATATCTTCAGACTTCATATACCCTAAACAACCATATAAACGTTCATACGTACCTCAAGCATAACAAAGCATAAAGAAACATAACAATAATTCGGATCGTTACATAGCTTAAATAGAAAAAACTATAAACAGTGCACATCAGCGAGTGAAACAGTTGACAGAAACCATCAGGAAGGAACTTGTACAACGCATAGTCAGAAATCTGTTAGACATCCAAATACTAAGGCTCATTCAGAGCGAACCCATGTGGGGCTACAAGATAATACAGAGGGTTGAGAAGGACTTTGGTGTCAAAATAAGACACGGAGCGTTGTATCCCTTGCTTAACAAGATGGAAAATGAAGGTTTTCTCGCGAGTCATAAAGAATCCAAGGGTGGGCGCATCAGGAAAACATATGAAATAACGGAAAAGGGACTAGAGCTTGCCAGCATATACGACGAGGTGCTAACGGAACAGATGCAAAAGTAGAGCGCCTTCGGTTGAAGCATAGGCCATTATTTAAGATAAATCCCCCATTTGAGGAATGAGACGCGTATGGAAAAGAGTGAGAAGACAAGCAAAGAGGACTCACTTGACCGAGCAAATAGAATCATCAGGCAAAGAGGAGAAAAAGGATGGCTCTTGGCACGAGAAATGGTGCTGAGCCAAGAAACAAGCAGTCAACGACTTCAGGCGCGCGCGAACATAGGGATTTGACAAGCCAAGAACATTGGTAGGGTAAGAGAGCAAGTCTACACGACAACTCACAGAGGAGAAGAATACATACAGGTCTATGGAAGTGGACCAAAAGAACAAATACGAAGACAAAATATGCACCTCAAGGGATGAGCATGACACGTAGCATGGAAGGGAGAAACCGGCAAGACAAAGAAGTGAAGGATGAGCTTCGAGAGCTTTTGGAAAAGAACGGTAGAGGAACGCTAGAACTGGCAAAACGGTTAATGCTGGAGAATAAAGAACGAATTGAATGTACTGAGGTTCGAAAAGCGTTAACTTATTTTGCAGACGAATATTGGGTTGATCTGATTAGACCTACACTGATGCGTCTAACGTGTGAGGCTGTAGGTGGTGAGTCCGATAAGATCATACCCGCAATAGTGCCCATCATCCTCATCACGGGCGGAATGGACATACACGACGACATCATAGATCAATCAACGACAAAGGATGGACGGGCAACTGTTTTCGGCAAATTCGGGAAAGACATAGCTTTGCTCACTGGCGATGCGCTACTACTGAAAGGCTTCATTCGACTGCACCAAGCCTTCAGACAACAACCGACAGGAAAGGCTACCAGAATACTGAGAATAATCGAAGAAATGTTCTTTGAACTTGGAGACGCCGAAGCTCTAGAACTCGAATTGAAAGGCAAATTCGATGCAGACCCTGAGGAGTATTTGCGAATTGTGAGGAAGAAAGCAGCAGACGTAGAAGCCTATACTTACATAAGCGCCATTTTGGGCGACGGAACGAAGAAAGAGGTCGAAGCAATGCGGGAGTATGGCAGGATTCTGGGAATGCTTGCAATAATCTGCGATGACTTGATAGATATGATGGATGAGGAGGAGCTTGAGCATAGACTCATAAATGAAACCGCACCGCTTCCGATACTCTACACTGCGCATAACTTTGACGCCAAGGACATGATATACTCTACGCTATCATCGCGAAAAGAGAGGAGAACTGCCCTCAATAGAATCATTCAAACAGCCATCAAAAATGGTGGAATAGCTAAGACACAAGAAAAGATGAAGGAACTGGCAAAAGAAAGCTCATTGAGACTTCAAACAATAAAACATAAAAGCAAAGAGCTAAACATGTTAATCAACATGATGGGTGTTCCCTGTGAAACAGAAGGAAAAAAAACAATCAGGAACTCTTAACCCCAGAACCTTCGAGTCGGTCTTACCTTCTCCTTAGAGCGTTTCATTCCTTTCACCTGTATTAATGTATAACGCATATGCTCCTATATAATATTTGTTCTACACATCTACAAGTCATAAGGATTAAATGCTCAGAGTGTAGATTCGATAGTGTTGTGAATTGCATGTCTAGGAAGAGACTGTTTCTGGTTTCCTTCCTACTTGCCAGCTCCTTTATTTGGTATTACACTATTCGCGCTCTATTCATAGATTTGACAGCCAACTTCCCGCTGAATGAAAGCATTCTAGTCAACGGCACATACTATGCAGCAATAATCGTGTCGAGCATATGTAGCGCGATACTGGCAGGAAGGATTAGCAGGATCAAGATACTTCTCTACTCGATGGTTTTGGGATGCATAGCTTCAAGCATGCCTTTCTTATTTACAGGTCTAGATGTAGGCAATCTCTCTGTAATGGCGCTTCTTGTCGGGATATCCTTCGGTGTTGGAATGCCCTCTTGCCTTGCTCTTTTCGCAGATTCTACAGATTTTGGAAACAGAGGCAAGATCGCTGGGATAACTTTCCTAGCAACAAACTTGGGTGCATTTGTGCTTGCTTTTCTCGGTGGAGGAGCACTAATGATCCTCGCCTTATCCCTCGCTCTAAGAATAGCGGGCTTAGGGACCACTCTTTCTCTGAAACCGACTCAACATAATGTTGAGAGCACAAAGAATACTTCCTTCAGGCAACTCTTTTGGAACCGAACTTTTCTTCTATATGCTCTTCCATGGCTTATTTTCTGTCTAGTGGATAGGTTCGAAGTGGCATATTTTACAAACTTCTTCGAGAAAGGCCTGTTTGACACTATGACTGTCGTAGAACCTGGAGTCGGAACCATCTTCGTTCTTCTGGGCGGATTATTAGCAGACCGAATAGGACGAAAACGCATTCTGATTTGTGGGTTCGTGGCGTTGGGCATAGGCTACGCCTCCATAGGCTTAGCGCCCTACGTGGACGCTGCAAGATATCTTTACATATTCGTAGACGGCATCGCTTGGGGTATTTTTATGGTGCTATATCTGCTCATTCTATGGGGAGACTTGTCTGTACCTAGTGAAAATGCAGAGAGATACTACACTATTGGGAGCCTTCCATTCTTCCTTACAGATCTCTTGATACTATTTTCTGGCTCTTACGTTGGAGGAATTCCAGGAGCAAGCGCATACGCTATCTTCTCACTAGCCAGCTTCTTCCTATTCTTGGCCGTTATTCCGCTAATGCTAGCTCCTGAAACCTTGCCTGAAAAGAACATCAGAGACAGGGGACTCAAGCAGTATGTTGATAAGGCCAAGAAGGCTAAGGAAAAATACGCTTAAGAATGAGAGTAGGTTAGCTTCTGTTGAGAATCACATGTTCTTTCACATAATACTGACAGGCCAGTGCAATTCGCAATGCAAATACTGTTACGGCGAAGCAGTAGACGACTTCGATTTTGATGCCTCAGATTTAAACATTGATTATTCCTTGCCCAAAAGGATAAGCTACAATTTTCAAACGCTCGACTCATTCTGCAGAAAAGATCCTGCCTGTATCTTGACCTTTTATGGAGGCGAGCCACTGCTATGCACAGATGAAATCAGGCACATAATGGACAAAGTGAAAGCCAAAAACTTCATGATTCAAACTAATGGTCTACTGCTGGACAAGCTGGCGCCTGAATACGCTAACCGCTTTCACACCATACTGGTTTCTGCAGATGGCGACAAAACATTGACAGACTTCTACAGGGGAAAAGGCACCTTCAGCAAGTTAGTTGACAATCTCAAATTGATTAGGCAAAATGGATTCAAGGGCGAATTAATCGCAAGAATGACCGTTATGGAGGAGACAGACATTCACAAGCAAGTCACGTGGCTACTCGATAACGATGAGTTTTCATTCTCTTCAATTCATTGGCAACTGAATGCAGGATTCTGGAACGATTTTGAAAAAAGAGATTTTAAGGGCTGGATCAAAAGAAGCTACAATCCAGGAATCCTGAAACTCGTGAGGTTCTGGGTCGACCACATGGAAAAGAATGGCACAGTACTGCGACTCTATCCCATTCTTGGAATTGCGCGGTCGATTCTATGCCAAGAAGAGAAGAATTCCATGCGCTGCGGAGGAGGATGGATAAACTATGCGATACAAACAGACGGCAACATCATTCCGTGCCCAACCATGTGGGGCATGAAAGACTACTACTTGGGGCATATCAAAGACGCGGATCCTCTAAAACTGAAAAAGGTCTATGTGGGCATGCCGTGCGTGAAATGTGACGTTTTCAGCATTTGCGGTGGCCGCTGTCTATATGCCAATGTAGTCAAAAGGTGGGATAGCGACGCATACAATCTAGTCTGCAACACCGTGAGAAACCTGATAGAAGCAACCGCGAGTCAAATGCCAAGAGTCAAGGCGCTCATCGAATGCGGAAAAATAAGCTTGACCGACTTCCAATTCTTGAAGTATAATGGGTGTGAAATTATCCCCTGAGTGCAAGGGCCTATCGCTTATTAGGTTTGTTCTCGTTAGATCGATGCTGGTGATTCATATGTCTTTGACATTGCGTGACGCTCAACATCTTTGCTGGAAGAACTTCAAGAAGATTAACGACACGCTTGACCCAGAAAGAAGGAAGGGCTGGACACCTTTCGTAATGCTTACGGACTTGCTTGAAGAAGCGGGCGAAGTAGCCTCAGTTGTCAAGGGGTTGGAAGGATTCAAGCCGCCTGGCAAACCGAAAACGAAAGAAATGATGGCAACCGAGCTTTCGGACCTGCTCTACATAATCTTCGTCTTAGCAGAACACTATGGCATAGAGTTGGAAGAAGCTTTCATGCAGAATGCAAACGATCGGATAGTTTCCAATCTTCATTAACACCTGATTAGAAGAATACTCGTTTCTCCCGCGCAACCCCTTTTTTTTGTCCGTTTTTGTTGGGTGTAAGCGATTTTTGCTGAGAAGCTGTGGAAAGATTTTTGGAAGACTGATAGCTCCAGTTCATATTAAGTTTTCACATAACCTATATTGGAGTTATTAAATAGCAGTCACCGTGGTTGCGATGGCTCGTTTTCCTCAATCTATGGTGAAAAAAGGAAGTCAAAAATGGATGCAGAAACTTGTTAACGATATGCCTAGTCTTTTGGACGCGCAGGTTAGAGAGAAGCTTAAGCTTTCAGAAGAGGAGGGCATTCGGTGGCTTTCGCCAGTGAAAGGCGATGATTATGCTGAGTATCGCGATCAGGGTTTCATCGATTTGCTTGGTGTAAAGTTGAATAAGATTTGTTTAGAGGATTTCTGGCCCAGAGGAGGTCCTCAATGGGATGCTCTGGGCAAAAGTGATTCTGGAAAGCTGTTCTTGGTTGAAGCCAAGTCGCATATTGGCGAGCTGATTTCGTTAATCGGAGCTAAGGACGAGAATTCAGTGCGGAGGATACGCCGAAGCTTGGAAGAAACCAAAGGCTTCCTGAACTCGAATGCAGAAGTCGATTGGTCTCGAGGCTTCTATCAGTACGCGAATAGACTGGCACACCTATACTTGTTGAGGCAAAACGATCTGCCTGCATACCTGGTCTTTGTGTATTTCTTGAATGATTCCGAGATGGCGGGACCTGCTACAATCGACCAATGGAAAGGCGCAATAGAGTTGCTCCACACTTATCTAGGGATCACGCGACACACGCTGCAGAAGTACACTGCAGACGTTTTCATTGACGTAACCCAATTTTGAGAAGATGCTGTCAGTCGCAAACAGCGAATAAACACGAGCTTACAATCGCATAGGAATTGCAGGATTTCTAGAACTCTGCACTCTGCACCAGCGCACGCGTGGAGATATCTCCCGCGCAACCCCCCTTTTCCTTTGTCTCTCGCTATCGAATGGCACACATTACAAGTTTTGACGCATGCGGGAATTGTTAAATCCGCTGTCGGCATAATATGTAACCATGAAATTTCCAGGAGAAATTCTTTCAGAACACAAATTCATTGTTTTTCTTGCGTTTGTAGTCATATTCGTCGGTATATTCGCTGGTGCTAACCGTTCTGTATATGAATATTACAGGAAGAACGCGCCGAATATTCCTTGGGAAAACATACCTGCTAGCGCCTTGACCTATTTCGCATACAACATACGAAATGCGCTATTTTCCTTGTTGGGCATAATACTTGCGTTCTTCAGTGGTTTCGGCATAGGCAACAGTTTGGGAGTCGCTTTTTGGATGATATCTCAGAACACAGTTTACGTTGTCTTCTTTTCTCATGGAATTCTGGAAATATATTCTGTTTTCTTGGCTATGATTGGAGGCCTCCTTATCTTGACGAAGATAGGGGAAGCCATATGGGGCTTCTTCAAGCTGACGCCTCAATATGTCAACTGGAAGGAAGTTGCCCAAGACTATGCTTCTCTCTTCCTGTTTAGTGTAGTTGGTTTGTTTATCTCTGGCTGGTTGGAGGCAGTACTATCATACGCAATTCTTCATTTTGGTTCCTATTTCTGGCTGGTAGCCATGATTAATACCTTGATTTCTGTGGCGCTTGTAAGTAGCCTGTCATTTCAGACGTTTAGGTCGTTGGTCACAAGAAGACTTCAGCTGAGGGGCTCCTCTCGTCAAGAAAGAACCCCCGAGATGCGAGAACTTCCTGAAGGCACATGGTGCGTTTGTCCAAAGTGTGGGGCATACATAAGCGCTAACATAAAATACTGCCCATGTGGAGCCAAATTGCCTGATAGACACGAAGCAAGCAGGTTCATGCAGAAATTAGAAAAGAAACCACACGAAATCGAGCAGACAAAGTCTAAGGCGACGGCAAAGCTTCCAGAGCCCTATTGGTGTGCGTGCCCCAAATGCGGAGCATGGATAGGAATAGACAGAACGTTGCCCTTTCTGCAATGCTATACTCCCTGAAAGGGAAAAATGAATCAGCGAAGCACACTTTTCCCAAAAAAAGACGCGTTTGACACGTTAACTGTTTTCCTGATTAGACTGTGTTGTGGCGCCGAGAATTCTCCGACGTGCTCGTAGATGAAACGAGCCTGAACGTAATGCGGCTCATTCCGCTGGTTGAAGCTTTCAATGTATCTTCGTTTGAGGCTCTCTCGCTTCTCAGGCCTGAGAGTTGGCCTGACATCATCCCAGATGAACTTGAACTTCATCACTAATCAATATGCAGCTTCCTGCTATTATTTAGGAGCATGCCAGTGGAGACTTCTCCCGAAGTCCCTACAAATAGTTGGCTTTTCGTTGAGCTTGATATACCCAATAAAAGAGAGGCAAGCGTCAATATAAGCCTTATGGAAGATTGGAGATTTCTCCCGTATTCCCGTCTAACATAGACATCGCCAATAGAAATATAGTGAAAGACGCTTAAAAACTGATAGAGGTTAGTTCTGCTTAAAGTGGGCATCTTTTAAGCCTATGAAATACAAATCCGTGCTTGTGCATGACTTGGAACTGCATCTGTTAGGTTTCATAGATGACCCCTTGACTTCTGTTACATTCTCGCACTTCTTACACTTCCATCTTCGAGTTCCCTTCCAAACGTGAACCGTAATGTCATTTATACTAAATAGTTGTGCGTAATCCTCTTTGTATTCTTCTGGAATTATCACTCTAGTGTCACCATACTCTCGTTTATACCTATTAAGCTGTTCTAGTTTCTTGCCTACGTCAAAGTCTATATCTGTCACAAGTTCAAATGCAGTAGGCTTATGGGGGCCGTCTGCCATTACTAAACCGCCGTCTCTCGTGACTCTACAATAGATGGGGTTAGGATAGGTTAAGACTACATCTATACACCCTTTTCCATTCCTCAAATCCACACTACATTTAACAGTAAACTTTCCATGTCTGACTAATTCTATCAGATTTGGGTATTTTCCTTTGTCGTCTTTCGTAACGAGTTCTTTGAGTAAGCTATCGTGAATTGTCTGCTTGATGTCCAAAACCCCACCTCTATAAAGCTCTCATCAATTCAGCTATAACTTTTCCGCAAAAACCAAAACAGACTTGAAAACTATGATCGAGAATTGTTGTATTTGTTTCCAGAACGCAGAAGTCAATATACTGCAATGGCGACCCATGGATTTGTGAAGGTAAATAGAGAAATTGTAGGATTTTTGAAAATCTTGGCAAGTGATTCCAAGGATTCAATACGTCCCTTTTCAACCAAGTGTAGACTCATACTAATCTGGTCATTACTGAGCGTGCGAACATCCACATAAGCAACTCCATCCAATTTCTTATGCTCATATGGACTGTTGTGGATTTTGGAAAGGTTTTTGATTATGCCGCAAAAACAGAGTTGCCTTGTTCTTTTGAATTCTGCTATTTTTTCCCATGTTTGGGGTTCATGATATTTAGAAAAGTGCATCTCTCCACTCGCATGATATGAGCTGTGGAAATCGTCTTTTGGAATACAAATGCCCCAGTAGAAACTCCCATCTTCGCATTGCTCAATCCAGATAAGTCGGCGGGTTTCAATGCCGTCAGTTGCTACAACTTCAATGCGTTTTTTCTCATATTCCATTTTGAAACTCACACTTTATTGGCTACTTGCTTTGGTTCAGCTATGACTTTTCAGCATTTTTAATGCCGTTGCTTCCAGAGGCGTTATCCTTCACTATTGCATCCCACTTATCCTCATAGTTCCAGAATTTGTGTTCTCCTTTTCTTTTTGGGTTTGCAGAAATCTTGAAGACGGAACGTTCATGCAATTCCTTCCATGGAATTATGAAACAACGTGGATTGTCAGAGAAATCCTTAGATGAAAAACAAACGCACACTACAAAGTCACACGACCCTTCATGCCGTTGTTTTGGATTCCTTCCAAATTCCCAAGCATCAGAGTAATAAGTCTTCTTTGGATGTTTTCTTTCAAACTTTCGTAATATTGCTGTTTTTACCTCAATGCGCTTATTGTTATTGGTTATCAAGTCATATGAAAAGAAATCTTGAGGAACTATGGTACTCGTAATATTGAAGGCACGACTCAATTTTGCTATGACATACGTTTCACCGACATATCCCTTTTCCATGTCATTCCTTTCCATCATAATGAGAACCTCTTCGGTTAGACTCATTATACTGCAATAATTAATAAAATTTACGGTCACGAGTCAATGAATCTGAGGCGACAACATTATTATAGTTCAAAAAATGAAATTGGAGTGTGTGAACTGATTAATGGTCAAATATCTGTGTCAGAATTGCAATGACCTGCCATTGAAACAAATATCCTCAGTTATTGACCATGTCTGGAGCAAACATGGAGTCGAAGTGAAGAAATATCTAAACCGTTCAGTTTTTCGGTGTGAGGACTGCAACCTTTCTTTCAGCAGGCTTCCTTTCTTTCTAAATCATCTTGATAGAACCCACAGAATTCACATATGGTATGAAAAAGGTCTAACAAGAAAGAGAGTATTTTTTGACGGAATCTTGAACGATTCCTCAACAGAAGAAAATAGAACTCGATAGATTTGATGAAAAAGATCTCAGAAGAATCAAAGAAGATCAAGAGGAATCTCTTCTTCTCTTTCTCCTTTCTCTCGGGTAGATATATTTCAAGAATGAAGGATTCTGTTTTCTTTTCTTGCGATAGTCTCTAAGGTTTTCTTCAAAAGGTCTTTTGACTATTCCTTTCATATCTTTTGGGTCACAGATATAATCTTGGCACATTAACGGTTCACTATCATGAATCATACACTCAAATTGATTCTTGCTACGTCTTTTTCTCAAAAACGGACACAAGAGCATTTGTTCTCCAGTTTCTGGGTCAAACCACATGTCACAATTCATCAAAGGTTTGGTTAAATGCTCAATCAGCTTTTGTTTCTGTTCAAACAGCATACTCCAACAATCTTCAATATATGTCCAACCCTGACAATATTGCAGAACAAATCCCGCGTTTTCATTAGCCCATCTTTCAACGTCTTTTGCGTTGATTTCTTTCATACCGGGAAGCTGGAGACAACAGCTCCCACATTTTTCACAAGTAAGCCCAGTTTGAGACATGATGAATCACTCTAGCCTTCTAACTCCATTTCTTAAAAGCAGTTCTTTATGCTCACTGTCAGTCTTTTACGGCTTCCAACAGTTACTGAAACACCAACTTGTTATATTCCTTATCAATCCTTCTTTTGAATTGTTCAATCTTTTCTTCTACAATTCTACGTTTTTGATAAAGATAGTCGCGTCTCTTTAAGCCTTTGATGGTAAGTCTATAAGCGTGTGCTTTTCCCAGTTTCTTCTTTTCTACAAGACCTTCTCTCTTCAACCTCAGCAATCTAACTCCCAAGGTCTTAGGCTTCACACTCCACAATACTGGACATTTTAGAAGCTCTTCCACCGTCACATATTTTGTAATGGCCCCACGAGCTACCAAAGCTCCCAACACTTCTTCTTTAGTTTTCAAGTCTCCGAATTTCCCCTATGCAAGTCTACATCTAGCCGTAGATTAAATTCGGGCCTTGTGGGAACTTGGGAACTTACCGTGAGGGAAGGATGAGATTTGAATAGATAGCGCACTATTTTGTGTGAAAGCGTCATGTTCGAGGCTTTTTCTCAACAGTTTTCCTTTCGTGATTACGTTGGTTCGTCCCCGATTGTTGCCTGATTGCACTCTCGTGTTCCTTGTGGATTTTTTCGAGCTGAAGCTGAGTTAACATTTCAGGAGTGACAACCTCTCGTATTAGGCTCAATACTTGTTGAATTTCCGTAAGTTGTTTTTGTAGATTCTCAAAATCTTTCGTGATCCTGATGTTCTTCTCTGTAACAGCGTCTGTTACAGTTTTCTGCTGAGTTAATTCTTCATGAAGCTTTGCCACGGCGTCCTTCAAGCTCTCAATTACCTCGCTGTTTTCAAGCTTGGTTGTCTCCTTTATCGTCAGGAACTTTTTCAGTTGGATGAATTTTCCTCTGAGGTCAACAGTGGTCAGGTAGGTGTCGTCACTCTCCCCTATAGCCTTCCCACAAAGCTTTTTCCCTGCAGTTAGACCAACTCCAGAATCTATTGAAGCACCGAGAAACATCTTCCTGAAACAGTGAAATGTTAAGCTTTTGCCGTTCAGCCTGATCTGAGCCTTCTCAGCCAATCTTTGTAGCAGCCTGTTAAGCCATTCGTCTGAAATGTGGCTTTCTCCGTTGGAAGGGAATAGATAAGGATTCCCGTTCTTTCTCTCTAATGTGGGGAGGTAGGCTTTCAGGAGATCTGTGGTTTCTTGGCTCAAGAACCCATGCGCTATGATTTTCTCTTTATCGGTCATTAGATCAAGTGACGTGGGTGTTTGTTGATCTAAGTCTGGAAGATCGGTCTTTCTTATTCGTATGAAGTCACCTATTCTCAATCCTAGGTCTGTAGCCATGCTCAGAACGACTCTTTCTCTTAGGTCGGCGACTGTGAACATGGCTCTGACGTGCTCAATTGTCATTGGAAAATTTTTGGTGGTTTTGACGGTTTTGGCTATCTTGCTGCCTGCTCTGAACTTTATGCCCATCTCATAGTATCTGAACAGTTGCCTTATTCCTAAGGTCAGGTTTCTAGCTGTGTTGATCGTGTAGTTTTGAGTTAGAAGGTAACTGTGGAATTTTTCGATTTCTTTTTCATATCGTGCAGCTCTGTTCTTGTATTCGATGAGTCCTTCTCCTGCTATCTGGGTCAGATCGTTCTTTCTCAGTTGAAGGATTTCTTCCGCGTTTTTACCGTACCATTCACAGAATTTTTTTATTCCATGTCTGTACTCTTTCTTGGTGTTTGGATTTGATACTGAATCCAAAAACGTTTGAATACTCAATTCCATTCAACCACACTCCATTTGTTTTGTGTGGTATATCAAACTTTCCGAAAAACCAACTAATTGTAATGTCTTCTCCCGCAAACCCCTCTTTTTTCTCCTCTAGCCGCCGTGAACACCGTGATTGGAGTTTCAATTTTGAATTGACTCAATGATGCACGGTCAGCGAGCATGTCTAGACCTGCAATTGCAGTTTCATTCTTGTGAGCTCTTCCTTTGCAAGCCAAGTCCACATTTGGATTTGACTTGAATGAGAAAGAAGACGAAGGTTTCTCCATAAGTGCTACTCAGAGAGGAACCACAAAGATTGAAACAAACCATATCCTGTATTTCATTTGAAACATTGCTCCACAAACAAGGGCGCGCGCTACCCGCAAAACCCCATTTTTTCTATGTTTATTGAGCCTTTGTTGCATGTTGAGCCCTAGTGTGGATTGTAGGGGTTGTTTTCGGATACTGATTCCGTCTTCATAAGTGCTTAATCAGAAAGGGAACATCCAAAACAATGTTGCTGATGCACGTGCGTGTGTAGTGTACTGTATGAAGTGTGGGTTGCATGGTTGAATCTGCTGTTCAGTCAGCTGCCGAGATAGTTGTGGGCTCCGCTGAAAAGAAGCTAATTCGGGTTTTGCATGTTGACGATGAGCCTGCTTTGTTGAAGGTTGCGAAGCAATGCTTGGAATTGCAGGGCCCGTTTCACGTTGACACTGCGTGCTCTGTTGAAGAAGCCTTGGCGAAGCTTGAGAGGGCGCGGTATGACGTGGTCGTTTCGGATTATCAGATGCTTGGGAAAGACGGTTTGGAATTTCTGAAAGAGCTGAGAGAAAATGGAAACAGTGTTCCCTTCATCATGTTTACGGGAAAGGGAGGAGAGGAAGTCGCGATAAGAGCGCTTAACCTGGGAGCCAACCAGTACCTTAACAAAACAGGAGAAACTGAGACTGTTTACACGGAACTGGCCCATGCCATAACAGAAGTGGCTAAAACCATGAAAGTAGAAGAGCTGCTTAGGCTATCTGAAGAAAAGTACAGGGGGCTTTTCGAAAACGCAAGAGACGTGATCGTTTTGTTTGATCTGAAAGGAAACGTGACTTCCATAAACAAGATGGCAGAAGAATATGGCTTCAACAAGAGTGGGATGCTTGGGAAGAATATGCTCAAGTTCGTCTCCAAGAGATATTGGCCGAGGCTGCTCAAGGACGTTGCCCAGATAGCTTTGGGAAAAACAGCGAAAGGAAGAATTGAAATACACACGCCGAAAGGAGACAAGATAGCAGAGTATAGAAGCAACCCAATATTCTCTGACAACAGAGTGATTGGAATACAAACCATTCTAGAAGACGCCACCGAACGCGAGAAAGCAGAAGAGGCTTTAACAGAATCCGAGGAGGAATACAGGAACTTGTTCGAAAACGCTATGGACGCGATAGTTACATTAGACTTGAAAGGAAGCATTACCGCAGTAAACAATTCCGTATTGCGTTTTGGCTACAAGAAAGAAGATCTGGTCGGAAAGAACATTCTCGATTTTGTGTCCAAAGAATACTGGCCAGCAGTTATGAGGGATTTCTCAAAGGTAGCTCAAGGAGAGCCTGCCAAAAATGAAGTCGAACTAGCCGTCCCTGCAGGAAAGATTCTTGTGGAATACCACGCGGGTGCTATAGTAAAGGAAAACAATGTTGCTGGAGTGCAAATAAATATAAGAGATGTAACTGAACGCAGGAAAAGCGAGGAGTTGCTGAGAGAGTCTGAGGAAAGGTTTAGGGGCTTGTTCGAAAGCATTCAAGACCCTGTAGGCATCTTCGTTGGAAAAGAAGGGCATCTGATAGACTACAACACGGCATTCAAGAAATCATCGGGATACACTGATGAAGAACTGAAAGGCAAAGTGTTCTTGGATTTTGTCCACCCTGACGATCGCGCAATGGTTCTAGAAAAATATCAGACAAAATACTCAGAAGAGGAACTTCCCCTGGTATACGAAATAAGGGGAATGAACAAGAAAGGAGAATCCATTCCGCTTGAGCTCAGCGTTAGCACGTATAAAAAGGAAGGCAAAGTCATTGGCATAGAGGTAATACATAGAGACCTAACTGAACGTAAGAAGGCAGAGCAAGCGCTAAGGGAAAGTGAGGAACGGCTAAGAATCCTGTTTGAAAATGCGCCAGATGCCTTCTACGTAAACGATCTTGGGGGTCATTTCATAGATGGGAACAAAGCAGCGGAAGAAATGACTGGCTATCAGAAGGACAAGCTGATCGGAAAGAGCTTTCTACAACTGGGCCTCCTTCCCAAAAAATACGTACCGACCGCAGCCAAACTCTTGGCCCTGAACGCTCTAGGCAGGCCAACTGGACCAGACGAGCTTGTCTTGAACCGAAAAGACGGCGCTCAGATCGTGGCGGAAATCAGAACAGTTCCAACCAGAATTGATGGCAAAGCTGTGGTGCTGGGCATTGCCCGTGACATAACCGAGCGCAAGAAGAATGAGAAATTAGTTTCTGAGAGCCAACAGAAGTTTGAGGGTTTGTTCATGGGTAACCCTGAGGCTGCAGCCTATCTTGACCCAGACTCTAGAATACGGAACATTAACCCTCGCTTCGAGGAGCTTTTTGGGTATTCTCTTGCCGACGTTCAAGGCAAACATATCAATGATGTAGTGGTTCCGGATGACAGAAGAAAAGAAGGAGAAGCCTTAGACAAAGAAGCCAGAAAAGGATACGTTTACCGCAACACGGTCAGAAGAAAGAAGGATAGATCACTAGTTCAAGTATCTGTATCGGCTGCTCCAATAACAGTTGGAGACAAGCTCGCAGGGATTGTCGCGATTTACCATGACATTTCTGACTTGAAGAACGCCGAGAAAAGGCTGGACGTGATGAATGAGAAGTTGAGAGTTGTCGGCAGCCTCACGAGGCATGACGTTCAAAACAAGCTTTCCACAATAACAGGAAATGCTTACCTATTGAGGAAGCAACTGATCGGTAACAGCGAAATTCTTGACAAACTGGGAGAGATGGAAACAGCAGTTCAGCAGACGGTCAAGATTTTCGATTTTGCAAAAGCATACGAAATGCTGGGCGCTGAAGAGCTAGGATATATTGGCGTGGAAAAAACGGTTAATGAGGCAATTTCACTCTTCTCAGACCTGAAGAATGTCAAAGTTACAAATGATTGCCACGGACTAATCGTGTTGGCAGACTCACTGCTACGACAGTCATTCTACAACCTAATCGACAATTCATTGAAGTATAGTAAAAAGATCACCAAGATAAGGGTACATTATGAGACAACGGGAAATAATGAGCTTAGACTAGCCTACGAGGATGATGGTGTCGGCATACCTGACACTAAAAAACCAAAACTCTTCAAAGAAGGCTACAGCACAGGCGGAAGCACTGGCTATGGATTGTACTTGATAAAGAAGATAATGGAAGTCTACGGCTGGACAATACAAGAAACAGGTAAACCAGGCAAAGGAGCACAATTCATCATTACAATACCCAAGATAAACCAAAATGGGAAAGAGAACTACGAAACCAGTTAAAATGCGACTGGATATAAACGCGCTCTGTCAACTGCCGAATGAAACGTCTCCTTGAAGGGAGGATTCAAAGACTGTGGAACCTTGCAGCTCACCAGCCTCACTGTCCCTAAAAGTTAAATGGCAAGGTGCAAGCCTAAAATGACTTGTGAACTTAAAATAATGATTTTTGCTCCACAACCTCCCTTATGGTTCCGGTGCAGCTCTTGCTCCTTGGCTTTTGGTTTGTGCGAAGGTTGACGCGGGTTTCTCCTTTTGCGCCTTCGCGTAGGCTTGTTTTTCCCTGTTTTTGTTGGGCAGTAGCCTAAGCTCTGAAGGGCTTCGTATGGGCGTTCTATGGCTGTTCGGCGTATTGTATGCTTCTATTACGAGGCATCCTTTGCTGTGCATTTTTGTCGTTGCGTGCTTTTATGTCGTATAGAAGAAGCTTCTATAACTGCTTTCCACAAATTTCAAGGTAAGATCTGATTAAACCATGATTTAGGCGGGCGTGCACGTGGAAGGGAGCAGCGCGCATACGTGTTCCTAAATTGGTCTAAAATGGTATTTATTCTTCTTTTGCCTGTTCGCGTCCGATACAGGCTTGTTTGGTAGTCAAGTCTTGACCGTGCTGAGGATGGAAAATCATGGATTCGGGCATCAAGCCGATCTGACCATCGCGGAGCCTTACACCGCGACCTTCAGCTCAACCCTCCACAGTCCGAGAAAGGCGGACACTGCAAGAAGGCCGAAAGCTGACGCGATGCCTAAAATTGCCCCAAAATCACAAAAGGCGAATTAAGACCATTTTTAACCATTTTCGGAACAGGCATGCGCGCCACTAAAATAGAGCTATGTGCTTTCCAAGAGGCAGGCAGCTGCGGAAAATCCCCAACCATAACCTACCATCAATACGATGTCGCCCTTTGAAAGCGTGTTTCCGGATAATATTCTATCCAGGATGAATGGAAGGCTTGCCCCTGCCAAGTTGCCGCATTCTCTAAGCACAGCATGTGATTCCTCAATTTTCTCCTGTTCTATGCCTTGACGCTCAGCAAGGAGGTTAAGGATCTTTTCGCTGCCAGTATGGATGGCCCACTTTCTCGCTGTCTTGATTACGTCAGCGTCTTTTCCGAGTAGTCTTTCAAGAACCAGACTGGTGTATTGGGCGCCAAGTTTGGGAATTTCCTTGTCAAGGTGAGAGTAGAAGCCAAACTTGAACGGTTCATTCAGAACCTCAAGCCTCGCATAACCAGCAAGATAATCCTTATCTCCAACGTTTGTGACTTCCGCGACCTTCTTGACTGATAAGCCATTGCCATGGCTTGCCACAACGGCTGAGGCTACTCCGTCACCGAAAAGGAAAAACTGCATAGTTGCAACCCACTTCCTCAACTCAAATTGCCTCCTAGCCTGATCCTTTATCTGGCTGATCTGGCTGATTTCCATCACGTTATCGAAGCCGCGCACTTGATTTTGAAACCAGTATGAGCTGACTCCTGAAACGCAGATTAATACAGAATCGTCAGGATGCAGAGCAAGATGATCTTGAGCCAGCATTAAGGCCTTTGGAAACGCCGTGCTCGCAACCCCCTGAGAATTAACATGCTTCACGTACGGGTCCAAACCAAGCCTCGGAACCAGAAGCTGACTAAGACCAGGGCTCAAGAAAGGGTTAACATCGTAGGCCGCAATCAGATAATCCACGTCACCAGCAGACAAACCTGCTTCCCTGATAGCTGTTCCGCAAGCATCCGAACAAAGCTCGACCAGACCCGCTTCAGACAAAACTGTCTCAACACGTGAAGCCGAACCTGTTTGCTCTACAAGACAACGCTTCAAAACCCCAAGATTGACAACGTTCTGCCTAACACCTTCAGGAAGAGCACACGGAAAGGTTTCCAGCAGTTCCCGCGTAGAACATTCACGCTCAGGTAACGCAGTTGCCAATTTCAGAATTTGCATGCCAATAATGATAAAAGCAAAATTATAAAAAGATTCGCGATGCCACAGCGACACGCAACTTCAGAAAAACCTCAAAAACCATTATGGAAAGTCATCGTTCTTTGAAACGCACCATGCTTCAGACTGAAATCCAAAAACCCAGCGAAAAACATCGCTTCACTCATAGTGATTCCAAACAAAACACGAAAGAAATTCCCAAAGTACAGGTTTCAGCCAACATGAGAAAGCGCATTTCAAACATACACGAATCTACACGCAGGTTCAACGTGGCAAGCCGAAAGAACGCCAAAGAACACTATACTATACGACCCCAACGAACCGCAACCCCGTGGAGCCATTCGGAACAGCACTGAGCATATAATTCAAGGCCCATCCAAAGAACACAAGCACCTGAAGATTGAGTTTTGCGGCATAGTGATTCCAAACAGAAATGAAAAGAAATTCCCAAAGTACTACCTTCAGCCAACATGGAAAATCGCATTTCAACATTCAAAAATTAAAGCGCTGGTTGAATAAGCGTGCCTGCGTTCGCGGTTTCTTTGAAGCTCACTATGAAAAAAAAAGCGCGCGCGGCTCGAAACCAAAGTCGCAGTCACTATGCGCTTTCAGAAAGCCAAAAGGCACGCATGACGACTAAGCGGGCCGCAGTCTGAACAGTTGCACCATTGCCAAAACCAGAGTGCGAATAGTCCACGATGTTTCACAGCATGCAAAATCACGTTCAACATTCAGAACTTGAAACCAACGCTAAACAAAAAGCTAGCTCGCGGACAAGCTCCTCACGTCTTTTTTACAGCATTCACAGCCCTTTTCAGAAGCAGCTCAGCTGCTTCCTGCGAAGGCCAACCGCCCAATCCACAATCAGGACCAGCAAACATCAGCCTGTCACCGAACTTTTCGCTGGCGACAGCAAACCTTCTCCGCATGACTCCTTCATCCTCAACCAATTGACCGACCGTCGGGTCTGCTATTCCTTTATCATAAAGCTCCGCCCTAATCGAATCCACATCAGTCCTCGCGACGCCAACTCTCACACACTTGTCTGCTTCGTCAAGCATCCTCTTCGACAGACCATCCAAATTCTTCGGGGATGCCGCAAACTCCAAGGCCAACACGTCAAGCCCCTCAACGTCAAGAACGTCCGCAACCTTCAAAGACGAATGAAGGTGAATCTGCTTCGTCACACCGCCAAATCCGAAGGCTTTTTCCAAAACATCCATGATGACATCCCTACTGGCAGACACCTCTTGAAAACCGAGGCTCGGCTCATCCAAGCATACAACGTCCGTCTTGATGTACTTGGAATCCAGAATCGACTTCCTCGCAAACCGATTCACGGTTTCTGCAAACATTAGAAGGACATCCTTGTAGCCAACAGTCCCAATTATCCTCAAATACAACTCTAAAGGGCCAGCAATACACACACGAAGCGAAATTCTCCTCCCAAACTCCTCATAAAGCCTCTTGGCTCCCTCGTTTATCACATGCACTTCAGGTATGATCGCATCTTTCTCATAAACCACATAGGTGCCACTTTCCATCGACTTGCCAATCGCATCCGCTACCTGCTTATGCATATCATAAAACTGCGGATAATTAACAACATCCAACCCCGTAGCACACTTCTTTCTAAAGGAGTCAATTACAACCCCGTAGAAGCTCTTCAGCAAGAACCCTTCAGTCAAATCCTTTCCCAAGCAGATAGCCTCTCTTGCCTGGACATACGCCTGATCAAACAGATCTCTAGTTACATGAGCGGGCAGAGGGAAACTCCCAACATCATCAACCAACACATGCATAGTTCTCATTTCGACAACCGAATGATTTAACGCTTGTTTCTTTCCACTGAGGCTTGCAGAGTCTGCTGCTGATCGCCCGTTCCAGAATACATCGTTTCAATTCTCGAAAAGATGTTCAGCGAAACAAGTAAGCCAACCCCGACAATCAAAGAAGAAGCTGCCAAGGCGGCAAGTTGCCTCTTCAAGGAGCAATCTACTGCTTGAAAACACATAAATGCAAAACAAAATGACAAAGACGTACAAACTGCACGAACAATGACGGCGACCAACTCCACCTTCAAGCATCAGCCACCAAACTTATCAAATCAAATAACAGACTACGTTACAACCCAAATAGAACTTGTGAATTTGAAATACTGATTCATATTCAGAGAAAAGCAGACTCTACCATACGCAAGAGATTTATTCACGAAAACTCTAACCAAACTTCGACAATGACTTTCTCAGAGGAATTCAGAGATTGCCAAAAAAGGGAACAGCATTCGATAAACTCCTCACCGAGGCCATAGACAGCGCCTTGTCATCACTCGGCGACTCCGCCAAACAAGCCATCTACTACCATCTTGAAGACAAGTTCAAAATTGCAAGAAGAGACATTCCACGCCGACTTGGCGACTTCCAAGATGGCCTCGAGAAAATCTTCGGAAGCGGATCCAGTTTTCTTCAGATCCTGATAATGAAAAAACTCTACGAAAAAATCGGCCGCCCTCTCGAATGGGATGAAAACAAAGAACTCGTTCTTGCTGAATACGTGGCCGCAGCCAAAAAAGACTACTCCAAGAAGATCCGACAGGAGCACCATCCTGTTGCTCCTAAGCCTTTGTCAGCTTAGAAGCTTACAGATTCAGATCCAGACTTCACAAACGATTTATCAAGGCTTCATGAAGCTTTAGTCCAGAGGTTCAAATCTGCTCATCGCTAGATTTGTTGCAAAGATAGAAGAAAATGTAGTTTGAAGTTAAGACGGATGGAGGTGAAAAGTGTGGATAAAACTGCTAGAATCCTCGTCGTTGATGATGATGAGAACATAAGAAAAGTACTGGTAGCAATACTCCAAGATGAAGGATATAGTGTTGATTCAGTAGGTACCGCACGAAAAGGCATAGAGGCAACAAAGAGGAAATTCTACAACATAGCCCTGATAGATATCAGGCTTCCAGACATGGAAGGCACCGAACTCTTAACACAAATGAAAGAGACCACTCCCAGAATGCGAAAGATAATCATCACGGGTTATCCAACGCTACAAAACGCGGTCGAAGCCGTGAACAGAAGGGCAGACGCGTACATAATGAAACCTTTTGACGTGAAGAGAGTTCTCGAAACAATCGAAGATCAACTCAAGAAACAAGAAGAAGAAAGGAACTACAGCCAAGACAAAGTTGCGGCATTCATCGAAACACGAGTAAAAGAACTGACAGTCAATGAGGGAAAAAACAAGAAACCCTGACCCTTTTTCTTCGCCCTTTCGATTATGTTCTTAATTTCGGTCAAGACAGGTTTTTGTGCATAAACCTCCAGTGATGCATAATCTCGAAACCGACCTTTGCCAGAAGAGTCACTGAAGGAATATTCTGTTCTGCCGTGTAGAGAGCAACAGATTCCATACGCCTTTCAAAAAGAAAGTTCATCGCTCTGAGCGTAAGAGCCGACGCGAGATTCTCATTGCGATGCTCAGAAATCGTTGTCGCTGGACCCAAGTAGCCTCTCCTACCATCAAAGAATCTATTGAAGTAAGTGTCTGGCTTTGCAACGACTACTGAAACGATCCTCTTGTCGACCTCAGCAACTTGAACCCATTCCTCGTTAAACGGTGGACTCTCGGCTTTCCATCTGTCGATGTCACCGATCTTGACTCTCTCCCAGCCAAAACCAGCGTTCACAGTTTCAACAAATTCCTTCTCCTCGTTCAGCCTTAAGCAGCGCATGAGCACGCCTTTCAGAGCCATCGGTAGAGGTCTTTCTCTGTCAAGCTGTGCAACCATGTGATACAATCCGTTATTGAGCCTGTACGCTCTCTCTTCCCAATCTTTGATCTTCGAACTTCCAGCATCCACCGTCGTGAAAACAGCTCCCCTTTTCACATATTTCTCAATTTCGCCAATCAAAATATTCTCAACAATCTTCCGATCTTGCTTCTCACTGACAAATAGCCACTCAATTTCCTCGCCCCAGTGCCCATCGTGGTATGCAACTGAGCCTAATATTTCACCTTCTTTTTCAGCTACCAAAATCGTCAATTTTCCTTCCCGAATCCGTGCGTCGAATGTTTCTTCATTGTAAGGGAAAAACTGGTATGCTTCACTGAAAGCTTGGTTAACCAGTCTGACAACGATTGGAAGATCGCGGTCAGAAAACTCCCTAATCTGAGCCGTCATGCAAGGTCTTCAATTCCAATATTGAAACTCGCGATAAAAACCTAGCGCGTGCGGTATTCACGAATAGTAGCAACGCATCCTAGCTCCGCAACCTTTAGCGGGATTCTCCGATGCTCCATTCTAAGGGAATAAGGCAAAGAGCTGCAACTATCTTGTCATCATGTTTGATGATGAGAAAATCTCTAAGAGTCATAAATGGATGATTATCAATCCACTTCCTGACCCGCAAATCGACCCTACTTTTTTCCCCGAGGACTTTTCACATAACCTCAAGAAGTTGTTCCACATCATCGGCTGTCCTTAGGTTCTGAAGAGTAAAATCCTCACCCAATACAGTTCCCTCAATTCCTACTTGTGTTCTGAGTTTGTTTATCTTCATAAATATCTAGCTATCAATAACTAATGTAACCTAATCAAAAACTTTTCTATTTCGAAAGTACGGTTGTTGGGCAAGCTCTGCACATCCTTGAATGAACAGTCAGAATCCCCTTTTAGACACAAGAACTGGTTTGGGCATGCCTTCACTTTTATTAGGATGTGGAAACACTAGTTGAAAAGTCAAGCTGGTTCGCGAATGAATTCCCCAACGAGAAACGCAGCCAAACTAGTCTTCTGGAGCCTATGCTTAATGGGAGGGTTTATGATTCTGAGTTCCACGATGTCTAAGAGTGGCTCAGTTTTGAACCCTCTTTCAAAGAGTCTCGGAACCCCCGACGCTTGGAGTGGTCTGCTTGTTGCAGCCTCGACTATCCCTGGAATTCTGGTAAGTCTGCCCGCAGCTTCACTTTCTGATGTTTTCGGCAGAAGAAGGTTCTTGCTAATAGCTGGCTTAATCTTTGCTTCAGCCCCATTTCTATATCTCCTAATAACCATTTGGTGGCAACTAATCCTCGTTCGATTCTACCATGGCTTCGCCACTGCAATCTTTGTTCCAGTCGCTGAAGCCTCCATAGCGGAACTCTTTCCCAACAACCGCGGGCAACAAATGTCACTCTTCACCTCAGCAACCTATGTGGGAAGAGTAATTGCGCCTAGTTTAGGAGGCTACATACTATTTGCGACCAACAGCGATTTTCATCAAGTATATCTTGCAGTGGCATTTGCTGCGCTAACTGGTCTCATCATATCACTGCCATTTCTGGCAAGAGGGCGGCAAGAGACAACCACCGGATCAAGGCCAACCCGTGAGACTATGAGGAAAATGCTTTCTAGTTGGCGAAAGCTCGCAAGCAACTCCTCGACAGCTATTGTCAGTTTGGTGCAAGCAAGCCAATACTATGTCTTTGGCGCATTTGACTTCTACATCGCAGGATACATGATAAATGTCCTTAAATACACCACTTTCGGACAGGGCCTAGTTTATTCAACTGTGCTGGTAGTGGCGATCTTCGCAAGACCCTCCATGGGTAGAGTCTCAGACAGAATTGGAAGACGAATTCCGATAATACTAGGCTGCATTCTTTCTGCAGTGGCCCTCGCTACGATTCCTTACATTACCGACTTCACGACTCTCATCGTTCTGCTCGTGGCCTATGGTTTTGGATTCGCGACCGTAACTGCTTCTACCTCGCCGCTGATGTGCGATATTGCGCCAAATGAAATCGTAGGCACCTCAATGGGATTTCTGAATACAACGATGGATATTGGACAGACAATAGGCGGCTTTGTCAGTGGCTTAGTTTTTGCTTCAAGTCTCCACTATGCCGGCGTCTTCCTTGTATTTGCCGCAGTGTTGCTTTTCGGTTGTGCAGTGTTTGCATTTTCAGGTGTGCAAACGCGCGTGGTCAGGCTCGTTGTTCGAAGCCTTCGTAGAAAATCTTAAACATATTTCTCATTGACTAGAATTGAACCTGTTTTATCCAAGAAGAACTGTTTTGCCATCTTTATTTTTCGATTATTCTGTGTATTATGGCATGCTTTTCAGGCATGTTTAACGGGCAATTTCTATATTACTGTGGAAATGATTTAAATAACAAGACACTAGATACAGCGTCTACTTTGCTCGTCAAACACTAAGGACTTGCGTAGCGCGAAAGTGATGTTATGAAATGTCCATATTGTGGGGCTGAAACCCTCAAAACCCTCGAAACACGTGATTCGCCAGACAATACTGTTAGGCGACGAAAAGAGTGTGCAGAATGCAGTAGGCGCTTCACAAGCTACGAGTACGTTGAAACCATCGAGTTGATGGTGAAGAAAAAGGACCGCATGTTGGAACGTTTCGACGAGAACAAGATCGTGCGAGGTCTTCAAAAAGCCTGCGAGAAAAGACCCGTGACAATGGATCAAATTCATGAACTGGCAGAGCACATTAGGCAAGATTTAATGTCACTTGGAAAGGAAGAAGTCAGCTCCCAGCAGATCGGAGACCTCGTTATAAAGTACCTGAAGAAACTCGACCGAGTGGCCTACATCAGGTTTGCCTCTGTATACAAACAGTTCGAGGAGCCCGAAGATTTTAAGAAAATACTCAAAGAGGTAAAAGCATGAAGTTAGTCAGAAAACGTGAAGGACGATTAGAACCGTTTGATCAGGAACGCATAACGAATGCGATTTGGAAAGCCGCCAAAGCTGTTGGCGGAAAGAATCAGGAACAAGCCAAGAGCCTCAGCGATCAGGTTGCGCTAGAACTAGGGCGCCGTTTCGGAGAAGACGGCGTCCCAACAGTAGAGGAAATTCAGGACATGGTGGAGAAAACGCTTATCGAAAGCGGACATGCTCGAACTGCCAAGGCTTACATCCTCTACCGAAAACAGCATCAAGACTTGCGCGAGTTGGCTTCTCTTCTAAGCTCTGCAGACCTTGTGGACCAGTACTTGGAGATTGAGGATTGGCGGGTGAAGGAAAACTCGAATATGAGCTATTCGCTACAAGGCTTGAACAATTATCTCTCCTCAACCGTCGTTGCTAAGTATTGGATTTCAAGGATTTATCCGCCGAATATTGCTGATGCCCATTTCTCCGGAGACATGCATATTCACGACCTAGGCGTTCTGGGCGCATACTGCGTTGGCTGGGACTTGAAGGACCTACTCGTTTCCGGCTTCGGCGGAATCTCTGGAAAAATCGAAAGCAAACCTGCAAAGCATTTCCGCACGGCGCTTGGGCAAGCTGTCAACTTCTTCTACACGCTCCAAGGCGAGGCAGCAGGAGCACAGGCTTTCAGCACTTTTGACACCTATTTAGCACCGTTCATACACTATGATAAACTAGAACAAAAAGATGTTGAACAAGCGTTACAGGAATTCTTTTTCAACATGAACGTACCAACGCGCGTGGGATTCCAAACCCCCTTCACGAATGTTACACTGGACTTAACGATTCCTGATTTCATGAAGAATGAAAACGTTGTCGTGGGCGGAGAAGTGATGAGTGACGCGTATGGCGACATGCAGGAGGAGATGGAAATGTTCAACATGGCTTTTGCAGACGTTATGAATCAAGGTGACTCCAAAGGCAGAGTTTTCACTTTTCCGATACCAACATACTGCATAACCAAGGATTTCAGTTGGGACTCAGCTGTGGCCGAAAAGATCTTTGAGGTCACCGCAAAATATGGGGCGCCCTATTTTTCCAACTTCATCAACAGCGACATGAAACCCGAAGACGTGAGAAGCATGTGCTGCCGCTTGAGAATCGACAACAGAGAATTGGGAAAGCGAGGAGGCGGTTTTTTCGGAGCAAACCCGCTAACGGGTTCAATAGGCGTCGTCACGCTGAACCTTCCACGCATTGGATATTTGGCCAAAGATGAGGACGAGTTTTTCGAGCGCCTAGAGCATATGATGGAAGTGGCGAGGGACAGTTTAGAGGTTAAGCGGAAAGTTCTTGAGGGTTTCAGTGACCTCGGACTCTACCCGTATTCGAGACGGTACCTTCGGGGTGTCAAAGCACAACATGAGAAGTTCTGGCGGAACCACTTTTCAACTATTGGCATTGTAGGTTTGAATGAGGCGATTCTGAACCTTTTTGGCGTGAGCATTGCTTCACCTGCCGGAACCGACTTTGCGATCAGAGTCCTTAATTTTATGCGTGAAAAGCTGATAGGCTTCCAAGAAGAAACTGACAACATGTACAATCTTGAAGCGACGCCTGCTGAGGGCACGAGCTATAGGCTTGCTCGGATAGACAAGAAGAAATATCCGGACATCGTTGCGGCAAACGACAAAAACGTGAAAGCGAGTGGTGAACCATTCTACACGAATAGCTCACAACTACCAGTTGACTATGATGGCGACCTGTTCGACGCCCTGGAGCATCAAGACAGGTTACAGACGCTTTACACGGGCGGCACAGTTTTCCACATCTATCTGGGCGAAAGACTGTCTTCATGGAGAGCAGCAGCCGAGCTGATTCGTAAAGTGTCGTGGAGTTCCCGTTTGCCATACTTCACATTAACGCCTACGTTTAGCATATGCCCGACACATAGCTACGTAAACGGAGAGCACAAGCAATGTCCAACATGTGGGGCAAACTGTGAAGTCTACTCGCGGGTAGTAGGATATTTGAGACCAGTAGATCAATGGAATGATGGAAAACAGGCTGAATTTGCCATGCGTCGAACGTTTGACAGATCTGCCATCTTGCAGGCGACTGCACCCATGTCTGCTTGAGTGACCGACCATGAAATTTAGTGGATTGCAGAAGACAAGTCTCGTTGACTTTCCGAACAAGATAGCTTCCGTTCTTTTTACGCCCGGCTGCAATCTCCGCTGCCCGTTCTGCCATAACTGGAGAATAGTCCTTGAGCCAAAACCGCCATTTTTGAATGAGGAGACGGCTTTGAAAATTCTTGACGATCGCAGGAAATACGTGGACGCAATTGTTGTAACCGGTGGAGAGCCCACAATCCACAAGGAAACGCCAAGGTTCTTGAAGAGGCTTAAGGAGAAAGACCTGTTGGTCAAGCTTGATACTAATGGGTTGAATTCGCAGATGTTGGAGGAATGCTTGCCGTACGTGGACTACGTTGCCCTGGATGTAAAGACATCATTGGAGAAGTACTGCAAGCTAGGCGCGAAAGACACTGGCGAACTTCTGCATTCGATCGAGATTTTGAAAACTGGAAAAGTGGAATACGAGTTTCGAACAACGGTTGTTCCAAGCTTCGTGGAAATTGAAGACGTGCACAAAATGTGCGATGTAATAAAAGGGGCAAGGACCTTCGCTTTTCAGCAATTCGTTCCTGGCGACACCTTAGACGAGCATCTGAAAACGCTTGTGCCTTACTCACGAGACGTTATCACAGGGTATGCGGATATTATGAGAAGATACGCTGATAGTGTTGTACTTCGGGTCTGAAGCTCTGCGCGCTCTAAACAATTCATTGGGTTCATATCGGATACCGACTGATTGATGAATAATCTTGTCTATAACTGTCACTCCAACGGTTTAGATTGTCTAGAGTTCAGTCGCGTCTTACATGTCCCTCCCATTTGAATGGACAGGGCCATTTGGACCTCGCAGGTGAGGCGTAAAGTTTAAAGGGTTAATGTTTTTGTTTAGCTTTCAAACGTTCCCTATGGAGAGGTTTAGAAGTTGAGTAAGAAACTCGGAAGTTTGGAAGAGCGCAAGGCTGAAGTTCTGATCAAACTCAGAGGGTACAAGCTTCTCAAGAAGCAGAAGCATGACGATGCCATCGGTTACATTGTCAATATGCCTAAGGACAGGGAAAAGGCCCTCGTCTGGTGTGTCCCAGGCGAAAGCACTGTTGGTATAGCCTCAATAAACCGACTGCAGAAGGCTATGAAAGATGCCGAGGTGGAGCGTGGAATAATTGTCACAGATGGAAGATACACACACGCAGTAAAGCAAGGTGCAAAGAAGAGAAAGATAGAGCTGTTACCTAAGACCTTTCCGGCTTTTGATCTTTTCGAGCATGATATTGTCCCTTTGCATAAAATCTTGGAAGAAGAGGAGAAGCAGCAATTGCTTTCAAAATACAGGGTTCATCCCTACCAATTGCCGCAGGTCACGTCTTCTGACCCCGCGGTGAAAGCAATAGGTGCAAGACCCGGCGACATATTGCGCATCATACGCAAGAGCCCAACGGCCGGCGAGCACGTAGCATATCGATACGTCGTAGAGTGAAGGGCATCTCTGTTGGTAGCTGTATTTCTAATACTTTCATGATTTTTCTGACCATTTATCATTAAGGTCTAGCGGAAAATAATTCGGTGATAAGATTTGTGGTTTTTTTTGGGGGAAGCGCTGATGAAACCTTCTTCAGGTGTATGCTCGTCGTGTAACAGTCTGATTTGATGATGAAACGATGGAGACCTAGTTTCGGAAGAATCTGGCACTTTGGTTCTTGTTCTGGGTCGCGACAAGAAGCTCTTTTGCATCATCCCGTCCCTAAGACGGGCTGTAAGCTGGTCACTTCTGGCTAATGAATGGACTTTCTCAACGATATTTGCAGAAAGAACAATGATTATTTGAAGCCGGAGAAGATGCCTGTACTTCATGAAGCCGTCAGCAGAGGTGGGAGAAGGATCCTTAGAAGACATCGAAATTGAGGTAAGTGCCTGTAGGGTGAAAAAGAAAGGTCTTCCTCAGCTGTCAACGCTTTCAAAGCAAAGAAGAGGGGAATTTGATGTTATGATGAAATGAGATGATGACATAGCTAGGACTGCTGGGTTTTCTCGGATGCCAGTTCGTAGAGGATTACCAAAGCCTCGCCTAGGGATATGTTCAGCCTGGCAGCCAATTCGTCCGGGATCACTTCCGAGTTTTCTTGAAGGACGTTCTCTCTTGTGTAGGCTTTATGGTGCGGGTACATGACTAATGTATGAACTGTTTCAATCAGTATCGGCCACAGTTTTTCTTTTTCGTATTCTTCAAGCTTCATGTAGCATCAACAGCATATTAACTAGACTCAGTTATTCATTTTGCTTTTCCCTCGTTCAGCTGTGCACTACGCCATCGCTGGAATCATTTTCAGAGTTCTGACGCCTAGCTTGTGGGCATGGAGGGCTTGAGTCTAGGCGACTCCTTGCCTGGGGGACTTTTGCCATAAAGTATATTTCGTTGACAGTGTTGATCAAAGGGTTCAATTTGCTAGCAGGAAGCTGGAGCTTGATCGTCAAAGCAGTAGTATTTGATTTGGACGGAACAATCGCAAGTTTCAACGTAGATTATATGACTGTTAGAGCTGAAGTGCGCGGCTTATTGATGAGCAATGGGTTACCTGCCTCGATCTTGCAGGCAAACGAAAGCATTTTTGACATGCTGCAGAAATCTGAGATCTTCGTGAAAAACAACGGCAAACCTGCGAAGATGATGAAAGACATGCGCGACAAAGCGTTGGCGATTGCTGAGAAGTACGAATTGGAGGCGGCAAGAACCACGACCCTTCTTCCTGGAGTCGTAGCTGCACTTAAGGCAGTGAAGAAGATGAGTTTGAAAGTCGGTTTGTGCACTATCAACAGCGAAAGGGCTACGAACCAGATCCTGGAACGTTTCAAGATAACCAGATACTTTGACGCCGTGGTTTCTAGAGACAAAGTGAGATACGTCAAGCCAAACAGTGAACACTTGGAAGCCACTTTAAAGGCGCTGGGTGTCAGTGCCAAGGAAGCTTTACTGATTGGAGACGGCGTCAGAGACATGCAATGTGCAAGCGATTTGAAGGTAATTGCTGTCGGTTTGTCGGCAGGAGTTTCTTCAGGAAAGGAGTTGACTTCTTATGGTGCAAACTATCTCATCACGTCGATTGCTGACTTGCCTATGCTGATAGAACAAATTAATGGATCTGTAGGAAGCCAAGATCTAATACTACAATAGTATCAGTTCTTCTCTTGCTGAAGCCCATCTTTGCTTGATAATCAAAAACACGTAAAAAATAGGAATTGGATCAAGCTCATTTCAGGCTGGCTTGAAGTAATACCTCGGCCATTGTGGCCACTGTAAGGTTCCGCCGCCGGGTTCAAACGCTATGGATAGCAGCATGCCTATCTTTATCTGGTCAAGTGGCGCGTTTCTGATCATCCCCGGGATTTTCAGGCCATTAGCAAGCCCGACGATGCCTATAGCGTAGGGCGCCATCGCTTGGAACTGCACGGGCGCAATGTAGATTATTGTGTAGGTCAACAGTGTTCCTTCAGTGGGAACATGGTCCCATTCGAATTCGTTTGAGAAGCATGCGTCGCACAGCTGTCTTGGTGGAAAGTGGATTTTTCCGCATTTCCTGCATTTAGCGCCTACCAGCTTTCCTTCGCCTACAGATTTCCAGAGTTGCTCAATAGTGAATGGTTTTTGTGTGCTCATCTAGGCCCTTCCATAAATGTGCACTGTGGCTGTGGCGCCCGAGCCACCTACATTGTGACTTAGGCCTATTTTCGCGTCTTTGACTTGCCTTTTATCAGCTTGCTCAGTCAATTGCAAGTATATCTCGTATGCTTGAGCGGTTCCAGTTGCGCCCACAGGGTGCCCTTTCGACTTCAACCCGCCACTTGTGTTTACGGGGATTCTCCCTCCGAGTTTTGTTTCTCCTCGTTCGATAACGTGACCGCCTTCGCCTGGCTTGCAGAAGCCCAGGTCTTCGTAGGCTATTATCTCAGCGATTGTGAAACAGTCGTGAACTTCAGCCACGTCTATGTCTTCAGACTTGACTTTAGCCATGTCATAAGCGTGCCTGGCCGCAATTCTTGCTGCAGCGAGCGTAGTGAAGCTGTCTCTTTCGTATAATCCTATCGTGTCGCTTGCTTGGCCGCTTCCTATGATGTGGACTGGCATGTCGGTGTATTTTCTGGCTAGTTCGGGTTTTGTCAGAATTAGGCAGCTAGCGCCATCGGTTATCAATGAGCAGTCGTAGAGTTTCAGCGGCCATGCTACGATGCGTGAGGACATGGCAGTTTCAAGTGTGATTTCCTTTTGCATTTGGGCTTTGGGGTTCATGCTGCCGTGGTAGTGGTTCTTCACGGCGACGAGCGCCATGTCCTTTTCAGTTGTGCCGTATTGATGCATATGCGCGGTGGCCATTAGCGCGTACAGAGCTGGGAAGGTTATGCCTTGCCATTGTTCGAAGGGAAAATCGGAGGCCATCGCTAGGTATTCAGTGACTTCAGCCGTGCTTCTATGCGTCATCTTTTCGACGCCGCCGACCATAACGATGTCTGACAGACCAGAAAGCACGGCTTGAATAGCTGTTCTTAGAGCCGCGCCTGAAGAGGCACATGCAGCTTCTATTCGCGTAGCCGGAACTGGCAGAAGACCAGACCAGTCAGCCATTGTCGGGCCAGTGTGTCCCTGATGCTCGTAGGATTCGCCCATGTGTCCGACAAACAGGGCCTTGATGTCTTTTTTGGGGTTCAAGTTTGGGCAGCGGTCAAAGGCTTCCTTGGCTGCTTCTGCAAAGATTTCCCTGGCATACAGGCCTTCTAGTTTCCCGAATTTTGACAAGCCTGCAGAAACTATCGAGACAAGGGGCTTACCTTTCAAGCTGAAATCTCCGTAGCGGACCGGCGGGAATAAAAATAGCAATGGGCAAATACTAAATAAGCATTATCATGACGTTTGGTCTGCTTTGTTGTCGAAATGTTCGGTTTCAACCTATTTCATTCATTTCGGAAACTCATTAGTTTTGTATCTTAGGTGCTCGTGCAAAGATGCTTATGTAGTTCGTTTTGAGGACAGAAAAGGAAGCTGGGCTCTTCATTTCATGGCTTCCTTGTTCATTGCTTTTGGACTGCGTCAGCGCGAGCGTTTTAAAAGGTGAACGACATGTTGAGTCTAGCAGTCGCCAATTTAGGCTCCTCGGATCTTGTTTGGTGCTTTTCGATAGGTTGCTGATTGGCAGGTTCCTCGAAAAGGGGGATGAGGTTGTCGGGGGCCAGATTGATTTTACTTTGCACCGAATGTTTTTTTAACCCAGGCACGCGTCTTGTTCATGTCTTCTCTGAAGCGTTTCAGTTCATCAGGGGTTCTTTTTGGCGCTATTGGTTCTTCAGCAGGCGTCGCATAGACGTCTAGGAGGTCACCTTTCGGTTGTTTTTCGATGTGTATATTCACTTTCAGGCCGATGTTCACTTTTTCTGGGTCGATGTCTCTCATTGTCATCGGTAGGCACGTGTTTGTTCCTTTAATTCTTATCATGGCGCCGACTAGCGGCTGAAGGTGTGCCATGGAAGGCCAAGCGATGACCATGATGGTGTATGAGTGGATTTCTCCCGTCTTCGGAAGCTCGATCCAGTCTGTTTCTTCCAGCCTGCATTTAGGGTTGAAGCAGTGTGCTCTTGGTGGGCAGTAAACAAGTCCACATTTTGGGCATTTTGTGCCGTAGAGTTTTCCTTCGAAGAGTCCAATGAAGAATTTTGAGACTTTGCCGTAGCTGTGGTGGAACATGCTGCCGTGTGGCCTGTGTACTATGAGAAATTCCTCGGGTTCCAATGTGTTAAGTGTTGGTCCATCGTTGATTTCGATTATTTTCCATCCTTCAGGTCTCCAGCCGCCCTTGCGTTCCCAATCGTTCCACCATTTTTCGTCAATCTTCGCCTCTTTCAACGTCTTTTCAGGTCCAGGCTGCTTCATTATCTTACACCTCCAACACGACGGCTCCTGCTTGGCATCCCGTGCCGCCGTGTCCATGTATGAAACCTTTCTTTGGCTTGCTCAGCTGTCTGCCAGGTGCACCCCATTTCTTGGAGATTTGGTTGCTCAGTTGCCAATATACGTCTGCAACCTGTGCTATGGATGTTGAGCCGACGGCGTGCCCTTGTGCCGTCAATGCTCCGCTGAGTTGGCATGGAAGTTCTCCATGGGGCTGTATTATTCCGTCTCTGACCATTTTCTTTCCTTCGCCTCGTTTGCAGAAGTCGAAGTCTTCTAGTCCTGCTAGGACGACGCCTGCGTATGGGTCGAAGATTTCTACGAGGCTTATTTCTTTCCGCGGATTTTCTATTCCGGCGTCTTTGTAGGCCATTCTTGCGGACACGCGTAGGGCTCCGAAGTTGAGCAGGTCGGGGTATGGTGCCATGGGTTTTGGTACGTTGTTCGGCCAGATTTTCTCGTCTTCTGGATAGAGCCCTCTCCAGGCTGGATTGTCAGGGCGGTCTCCTGCTCTCATTGTGTCTGAGCCGAAGCCTACGCCTGTTATCCAGACGGGGTTGTCGGTGAGTTTTTTGGTTAATTCCTCGTTTGCTAGTAGCAGGGCGGATGCGCCTTCGCTTGTCATTGCGCATTCGTGTAGTCTGTATGGCCAGGATATTAGTCGTGACTTGTAGACGTCGTCGATGGTGATTTTGCTGAAACCATGTTGAGCTGGCCACTGGGCGTATGGGTTGTCTAGTGAATTGTTGTGGCACATTGCGGCTATTTGCGCCAGGTCTTCTTCCTTGTCTTCGTAGACGTGCATTCTTCTGGCTTCCATTGTTGCGTAGAAGGCGTTGTAGGTGAAGCCTGACACGAAGTCCCAGTCTGTGTCTCCTGCGATGGCTATTGCTTCGTTGACTTTCTGTATTGGAAGTTCGTTCATTTTTTCCCATCCGACGACGAGAACGGCTGGGAACATGCCTGATCGGATCCACAGTGCAGCGTTGATTACGGCGTCGATGGGTGTTGCTCCGCCTGATTCCACTCTAAAGGAGGGCACGGCGCTGAGTCCTAAGTAGTCATTTATTATCCAATGCATGCACTGCTGTTGCTGCAAGATGTCACTGAAGTAGGAGTAGCAGCATGCGTAGCCTTTTTTGACGAAGTCGCTGAGCTCGAGGTCTGGAACGTCGTGCAGTATCATCTTGACTGCTTCTGCGCACATCTCCTCTTGTAGCGTGTGTCGTGGATTGTCGAATCGTGATATACTACCGGCGACTATTCCGACTTTCTTCAACTTTCCACCTCAATTTTGAAAGATGATGTTTAGTGAATTCTAAGCACTATAAGACTTTTGCTTGGCTTCGACGGGTTCTTTGAAGAACCACGACGACAGACAGCATCCAGCATAAGCACGAACCAGTGCTATTCATGAGAAGAGAACGTGGTGAAATGCCTCTATTTGGCTGCACATCTGTTTCGGCACTGTCCAAGGTCGCTCCGCTTAAGCGTCGCACGCCTTTTTTTCATAGTGAGTTTCAAAGAACACGCGAACGCAGGCTCGCTTATTCAACTAGCTCTTCAATTTTTGAATGTTGAAATGCCCTTTCCAATGTTGGCTGAAACCTGTACTTTGGGAATTTCTTTCCATTTCCGTTTGGAATCACTATGCCGCAAAACTCGACCTCCGCGTGCTCGTGTTCTTTGGATGGGCCTGAATCACATGATCAGTGCTCTTCCGAATCGCTCTGCGGGGTTGCGGTTCTTTAGGGTCGCATAGTGATAGTGTTCTTTGGAGGTTCTTTGGGCTTGCCACGTTGAACCTGCGTGTAGATTCATGTATGTTTGAAATGCGCTTTCTCATGTTGGCTGAAGGTAGTACTTTGGGAATTTCTTTCGTGTTTTGTTTGGAATCACTATGGCGGCGCGGTTCTGTAGCGGCACTGACGTGCAATGGGCGGAAAGTAGAGGAGTGCGCGCCAGAACGTCATTTGTGTGGTTTAGCATAGGACCTTTCTGTAAACCAGAATCGATTGTCAACCGAAAGGTAACAACTGTGCGAAACGGCTTAATCAACCGAAGAGGTAACGAAGCCCGCCTTTCGGATCGAAGTTTTCATAGGTGCCAATTTTCCAAGCTGGAATTTCAGCTTCTTTTTTTGTAGCGCGCAGGGGGTCTTCTGGCTTTCGTGCGCAAATTCACTTATGGACAACATTAAAAGGGAGCATTATGAGATTTTTCTGTCATCCGAAGTGGATGTAGACGAGGGCGCGTTGCAAGAAGGTGGAAGTTCTTGGTTTCCGAAATTAAGATAACGTTGCTTGGGACTGGAGGAGGACGATTCGTTACTATGACCCAGAAGAGACGTACAGGCGGAATTAGAATAATGAGCGAAAGCTTGAATTTGCATCTTGATCCTGGACCTGGGGCTTTGGTCTACTCGATTTACGAGGGATTAAGTCCTCAGAAGCTTGATGCTGTTTTCGTTTCTCACTGTCATCCAGATCATTATACTGATGCTGAAGTCTTGATCGAAGCTATGACTCATGGCATGACTCAGAGGCGGGGTGTGTTGGTAGCTGACAAGAGTGTTCTTAGTGGAAGTAACGCGTGTGGCCCTTCAATTTCGAAGTATCACCAACGAATGACCGAACAGACTATCGAAGCTGTCCCTGGCATGAAATTTCACCTGAGCAATATCAACGTCTCTGTGACGGAGGCAAAGCACACGGATCCAGACGCGGTTGGTTTTAGATTCGCAACTTCAGAATTCGGGGACTTTGCATATACGAGCGATACTGAATACTTTCAAGATATAGGCGCGTACTACGAAGGAGTAAGACTCCTCATGCTCTGCGTAATGCGGCCAACGGGAAAACCTTGGAAAGGTCACATGTCAACAGACGACGCCATAAGAATAATTGAAGAAACGCATCCTGAACGAGCAGTTTTGACACATCTGGGAATGCAGATGCTTCTCAGAGGACCGGAAAAAGAGGCGAAGCTCATTGAAGAAAGAACGGGCGTCGTAACAACTGCTGGTGTCGACGGAATGCAGATATCCTTCGGAAAGGCAATAGGCGTGGGATTCCACAACAAAAGGAAAAAACACGGTCTAGATATGTTCCTCTAGAAAGCATTTAACTGGAAACCCTCGAATATACGACCTTTAGGATGAATGCACATGCGGATTGTGCTAAGGATAGGTGGTTCGGTTGTTGCTTCGCCCATTAACCCTGACTTGATTGCGGACTATGCCCAATTGCTGAACAACCTAGTAGCGCAAGGGCATGAAGTAGTGGTCGTCGTCGGCGGCGGCAACCTAGCAAGGCAATTTATCAGTGTCGCAAAGGAGTTAGGATTAAGTGAAGAAGCTCAAGATGAAATTGCAATATCAGTTTCTAGGCTTTATGCGTTCGTATTGCTTAAGAAGCTTGGACAGAGGGCATCCACAACTGTTCCAGTAACGATCGAAGAGGCCAAGAGATACTTGCAAGATGGAAAGATCGTGGTGATGGGCGGCTTGAAACCTGGCATGACCACGGACGCAGTCGCTGCACTGATCGTAGATTCAACAAATGCGGACTTGATGGTGAAGGCTACAGACCAGGATGGCGTCTATGATAAAGATCCTAGGAAACATCCGGATGCTGCCAAGCTCGACAGGATGAGCTTTCAAGATTTGTTTAAGGTGCTTTCTGAACATAAACATAAGGCTGGAATCCATCAGATCATTGACCCTGAAGCTGCGAAGATTCTGGCGCAAGGAAACACGAAGGTTGTCGTGGTAAATGGGTTCAAACCGGAAAACATTCTCATGGCTGTTAGGGGCAAATGCAACGGAACGTTGATAGGTTAGGTTGATGCAGGCTTTTTTTGGGAAAAACCTTAAATATCACTGTTGATATCGTTGGCGATATCAATGGTGATATGTCATGCATAGAGAGCATTGGATGAGGCATACCGCGATGGTGCCAAAGGGTTTCATACGTTACCAGGTTCTAGAATCCCTCGGTCAGAAGCCCATGTCGGGTTCTGAAATAATGAATGAGATAGAAAGCAGAACCGATGGTCGATGGAAGCCAAGCCCAGGTTCGATATATCCGCTATTGGCTTGGCTGCAGGATAACGGTCACATCGAAGAGTTGTCCCCTGAGCAGAGCGGGATGAAGAGATACGAGCTTACAGGAAAAGGCAAGACTCTACTTGAGGAGCAGAAGAATATAATCGACGAACAAAGGAACAAGATGAGAGACTATGCCAAGAACCACGTACGATCTAGAAGGGAAAGATTCTTCGGTCCGCCTTTTATGGGAGCATTATTGTCTGGTCTGCCTGAGGAAAAACTGGCTGAGGCTAAAAAGACGATGCGCAAGCTTGTGGCTGCTTTTTTCAAGCTCGGACGCAGCTTAGATGAGCATCCGTCCAAAGAAGCTTTCGACGAAGCATTGAAACTCTTAAATAACACTGCTGAAAAGCTTGATGAGATAAACCAGAAACTTACAGGTGAGTGAAATGAGTGAAGAAATCATCAAAGCTGAAGGGCTGACTAAGGTTTTCAACGGTCATCTTGTCGCGGTTGATCATGTGAACTTCGAGATCAAGAAGGGAGAAATATACGGTTTCCTAGGACCCAACGGCGCTGGAAAAACCACGACGATCAACATGCTGATTACTATTTTGAAGCCCACGGAAGGAAAAGCTTCTGTTTTGGGTTTTGACGTTCTGAAGCAAAACAACGATGTTAGAAACGTGATCGGCGTAGTGCCTCAGGAATATACTGCAGATGAGGATCTGACCGGCATAGAGAACATTCTACTATGCGCTGATATGTACGGGATTCCGCGGAAAGTCGCAAAGGAGCGTGCGCTGGATCTACTGAAGCTCGTTGAGCTCACTGATTTCAAGGATAAGAGGGTTCAAACCTTTTCTGGTGGAATGCGCCGCAGACTTGAACTTGCGTGTGGGCTAATCAATAGGCCCAAGGTACTCTTCTTGGACGAGCCTACTCTGGGCCTGGATGTTCAGACGAGGAGTGCAACCTGGAACTATATCAGAAAACTGAAGCAAGAATATGGCATGACGCTTTTTATGACAACGCACTATCTTGAAGAGGCAGATTCACTCTGCGATCGCGTTGCCATAATAGATCATGGAAAAATCGTCGTCGTCGGCACGCCTGAAGATCTTAAGCACAGCCTAGGCGGTGACATCATAACAATTGGTATCAAGGAGGATGCTGACGTGAGCGCGCTCATAAGCAAGGTCGAGAACGTTAAAGATGTCAAGAAGGAAAACGGCACATATCGTATCAAAGCTGAGTATGGAGAAGTAACGGCCCCGTTTATTATTGAAACTCTGCGCAAGAAAGGGTACACCGTATCAAAACTGTCGCTCACAGAACCCACGTTGAATGAGGTCTACTTGGAATACACGGGCAAGTCCATGCGAGACGCTGAAGAATCGCGAGAAGCTATGTGGACACAAAGAATGACTATGAGGAGGGCCCGTCAATGACCGAAAACAACGGCAGTTCCAAGAGCAAACTGCACGGTCTGTGGGCCCTGACCAACAGAGAGCTCAAGAAATGGTACAAAGCTCCTGTGATATTCACACTTTCCATAATTCAGCCGATTCTCTGGATGGGACTGCTAGGAAAAGCGATGAACATCAATGCTATTTTCTCTCCTGACAAGATCCAGCAATTAATGGGCGGCTTGGTTTTAACTCCACCGCTAACCCAAACGCAATCAGCTCAACTTGGCGGATTCTTTCAAGGTTTGCAGACGGGCATTATGCAGAATACCTTCCATACGTCTGATTACTTTTCCTTTATGGCTGTAGGCATGATTGCCTTCACGGCGCTCTTTACAACTGCGTTCAGTGGGATGTCGGTGGTTTGGGACAGACGCTTGGGTTTTCTAAACAAGGCGCTCAGCACGCCTGTATCAAGAGGAGTAATAGTATTCTCCAAAGTTCTTTCTGCTGCTTTGCGGTCGATGTTCCAAGCTGGCATAATAATAGTTATCGCTATCGCATTCGGTCTCCAGTTTGGGGCTAGCTTCAATCCACTCTACATTCTCGGCGTATTCGGAATCTTGTTCCTCATATGCGTGGGCTTATCTTCAATGTTCATAGCCATCACAATTAGATCAACAAGAATGGAGACTCCAATGGCTGTTATGAACCTGATAACCCTACCGCTTATGTTTGCTAGCAACGCCTTCTTTCCGACAAGCATCATGCCTTCTTGGCTTCAGACAGTGGCGCAGTTTAACCCGATGACGTATACTACGGACGCAGTGAGACAGCTCCTGATATATAGCTCAACCGACTTTGGGTCGGTCGCTACAGATTTTGCATACGTTGGATTATTCGCATTGGTGATCGCAACGATAGGCATTGTTCTTTCTTGGCGGTTCCTGAACAAGTAGACACAGGCGAACGTAGAAGGCAGATGACATCTGTGACAGCAATCGTTGAAGCCGTCAACCTGAAGAAGACCTATATGCTCGGAGAAGTTCCGGTTGAAGCGTTGCGTGGGGTTAATTTGAGAGTTGACAACGGCGATTTCCTCGCGATATTGGGCCCTTCGGGAAGCGGCAAATCGACCCTGCTGAACTTGATCGGAGCTTTGGACAAGCCGACAGAAGGAAAGATGCTGATCGAGGACATTGATATCTCAACGCTCAACGACAATCAGTTAGCCGATCTTAGACGCCGAATAGGTTTCGTGTTTCAGTTTTTCAACTTGATCCCCCGGTTTACGGCAAGAGAAAATGTTGAATTGTCCATGACGATTGCAGGTTTGAGCAGAGGAGAAAGGAGAAAGCGTGCTGAAGATGTTCTGAAAACAGTGGGGCTTGGAGAAAGAATGAACCATAGGCCTGCGGAATTGAGCGGCGGAGAACAGCAACGGGTAGCCATTGCAAGGGCTCTGGCGAACAACCCGAAGTTCCTTTTGATGGACGAGCCTACGGGGAATATAGACTCAAAAGCCGCGGGCGAAATAATCAGGCTCATCAAGAGACTCAACGAAGAGAAAGCCGTGACAATAATAATGGTTACTCACGATCAGCGCTTGGCAGGCCAGTCGAAGAGGGTCGTGCAGATGTTTGATGGCTTGATAGTACAGGATGTTGTGAACTAAATTGAAAGCCCAAGACGTGTTGTCCTACTCCTTCAGTGCAATAAGACTGAGAAAAATGCGCGCTGGTTTGACGACCTTAGGGGTTGTTATCGGCATTGCAGCCATCGTTGCCTTGCTTTCAATTACTCAGGGTCTGCAAGCAACTATAACTAGGCAACTTCAAACAGGATTTGCAACTGACACGTTAATCGTTTCCACTAGAGGAGGCTTTGGAGGAGCCTTCGGTCAAGGCGGAGCGAATGCAGGTAACTCCGGTTTCAAATTGCTAGTCAATGACACACAGATAATCAATAACATAGCGAATGTCGAGACATCGATGGCGATAATTCAAAGAACCTGCAATCTTACCCGAGGTGAAGAAGTCTACAACCTGACCACTATAGTAGGAGTGGATTTCGCCCAATACGCAAACATCTACAGCAGCGCCTTCGTGGCTGAAAGCGGAGAAATTCCTTTGGAACCTGAGAACCAAACCGTCGTTGTTGGGAAATTCGTGAGTGACGCTTGGAAGAATGGGACACTGTTTTGTAATGTAGGTGATACGGTTGACATCATATGGACAAATGCGACTAACCTCCCCCCGCAATATGAGACTCATGTTGGCCAAGTTGCAGCTGTTCTTAAGGAGATCGGAGGCTTCGGCGTCGGAGGTCCTTCGGATTATGGTGTTTATATTCCGATTTCACAAGCTGAAAGATTCTTCGGAACCGATGAATGCGATACGATAATTGTGAAACTAGCAAACGACGACAAAGCAACGATTGACAATGCTACTCAAGCTATAAGAGACGCGTTCAGCGATCAAGTCTCAGTAACGTCTGCAACAGCAGTGCTTAGCATTCTTTCGAATGTTTTTTCCGTCATACAACTCTTCTTGGCTGGAATTGCTGCAATATCGCTCTTAGTGGCTGGAATAGGCATAATGAATATCATGATTGTATCTTTGATGGAGCGTACAAGAGAGATAGGAATTCTGAAGGCGTTGGGCATGAAAAGCGGAACGGTACTTTGGGTCTTCCTATCTGAATCAGTGATAATCGGCTTGATCGGCGCGGTGATCGGCATAGCTTCAGGTTGGGTCCTAGCAAACGTGGTTGCAATAGTATTCCGCGGAGGAGGCGGCGCATTTACGGGAAATCAGGTTGCAGCCACAGGTCGAATGACAATAACTCCTCTTTTAACTCCAACAGTAACCATACTTGCCCTCGTCTTCGGCGTGGGGGTCAGTGCAGTCTTTGCACTTTATCCAGCTTGGCGAGCGTCAAGACTTAAACCAGTAGAAGCCTTAAGATACGAGTAGAACCCCTTTTTGCCATTGAGGCTCTTAATTTGAAGAGGCTTTACCCCAAACAGCCGCTTGTCGGCGTCGGAGCCGTCTTGATCTGCGAAGGAAAAATCTTGCTCGAAAAAAGGAAGAATGATCCTGGAAAAGGAAAATGGAGCATTCCAGGCGGACTCGTGGAGCTTGGCGAAAACGTGGAGCAGACAGTCGTTAGGGAAGTTGAAGAGGAAACTGGTCTAGAAGTTGGGAAGCCTGAGCACATTGACGTAGTCGACAGCATTACAAGGGACCATAATGGTGGGGTGAAATATCACTTCGTCATAATAGATTATTTTGTGAAACTTGAAGGCGGCACACTCAAGGCTTCCAGTGACGCTGAAGAGTTGAGGTGGGTTGCGTTTGACCAGGTGGAAAAGTACGACTTGACAAAATCATTTCGAGCATTCTTCAAGGAGAACAGGCAGAGACTTGAGGCGTTCAGTTCGTGTCCTTGAAGAAGAGTCTTGTTTCTCCCATGGTTTTAACATCTAAGGCCTTGACTTTAACAACCATTGGAAAGTCCTTCACGACTTTTCCAAGTATAAGGCAATGGTGTGGCGGTAGATCTCTAGCGATTGATCTTACTGTTTCAGCATCAACACGTGCAGCCCTTGAAACGACGTCCAGATCATGCTCATTTGTGAAGTTAAAGAGGAAAATGTTGTCTGCTTGGCGGTAGATGTTCTCCTTTATCGTGTCAGGCTGATTGGTTATGAAAGTTGTGAAGATTCCGAAATGCCTCATGCGGGTTACAATGTCGTCCCAGTAAGTTTCGCGGAGGTACAAGTGGGCTTCCTCAGCGAATAAAAATGTTGCTTCGAGTTTCCAGCTTGTGAGTTGGTCAACCAGTTTCCCAAGGATGTATTCGACTACTATCTGGCGGTCGATAGTTGAAGTGTTCCGCAAATTCACCACGACGGCGCCGCCATACTGTTTGGCTTTGTAGAGGCAATCCTCCAAGAGCGTGGCTTCAGCTATGTTATCGGTGAAGAAAGCAGAATTCACCAACGCATGATAACGCGATGACAATGCATCCCTAACATGCTGGTTGCAGTTCAAGTTGCGTATGGCTTCGCCCAACTCATGCAGAGTAAGCGAATCCTTCTCCTTTAACGATTGCCAGATACGCCTGAACTCGCGCGCAGACGTTCCAGGCAAATGCAATGCATGAATGAGAATCCCCAACAGAACGTGGAGATTCACTTGTTTTAGGGCTACTTTGAAGTTCTGGCCGGGTGTCAGAACGTGAATCTTGTCGTAATATGGGTTCCTTTTTCCGTCGCCTGTCATTCCTAGACTTATGTATTCGCCGTTTAAATCAAAAACAACGACCGTTGCCTTGTACCCAACGAGGTTCACCATAAGAAGCTTGGACAAATGAGACTTACCTGTTTCTTTTTTTCCAGTGATGATGTTCAGCCTGCCATCCAGATTTGATGCGTCGATTGTAAGGAACGAAGAATCCTTTGTTCCGCCCAAGACTATTGGCAGTTTCCCATCAATCTTCGCTAGTTTAAGCAAAGTTGGAACAGGAAGCTTCTTTATTGTCGATTGAGATCGGGAAGGAAGCCACGAGCTGCTTGGGCTTAGACTGTCATTTTCCACACTGGCGCGGATTTTGCAGACAAGCAAGCTTGCATCCTGTATGTAGGTGATATGGGAAGCTATTCCGAGCGGGTCAAAATCCTCGCCTTGCATTAGTTCCCCCCCGTCTGGAAGACTGCGAAGAAGCTCTTCAAGAACCCCTGGGATGCTAGCGAACTGAACGTCAATTACCTGTGCTATCAACGCTTTTCTCGCTTCTGCATCGTCTACAAGCAGGTAATCACCTTTCTCCACGGTCTCATTTGGAAAACTCAGAATCTGGAGAATGTTACCTTCTTTCTTGTACAGCTTCATGAATAAGATTCACCTCTACCATACGGGCCGAACAGAAGCTTGTGCATGTCCGGTCTATTGAGGATCTTAAGCCCATGCTTGCGTGCAATAAAATGCTGCATAGCTATCACCTCATTAGCTGTGAAAGTGCAGAAAATATGCGCTAACTTGAGGGTTTCAGGATAGCCTTGTGAAAGTGAGTCATTCCCTAGGAGTTTCTCAACAGCTTCAATTTTCTGCTCGTTGGAATTGGCCTTGTCAATATCCAATCTGAAAGCATAATTTCCATGTGACAACTTGGCAACGTAGACATCCCCGAGTAGAACGATCGGAGGTTTGGGTCTTAGACCAATCGTTTCAAGCAAGTATGGGGTTCTCTGTTGAATCGGTAGCTCGGTTATCAAGTAGCCGTTAATTCGAAGGTTTGTCATTTTGGAGAGAGCCAACACGATGTTTCTATACTGCCGTGCTCCAGCCAAGATCTCTTTCAAACGCTCAACAGAGGTGTCTCCAGTTCCGGCAGTCAATGAACCGTCAAAAAGAACGAGCCCCTCGTTCATGGTTCTTGAAACTGCTGCTTGCAGCCATCTTTCGAGCAGACTGGCTATACGTGTTGGGTTCTGCAGAAGATTAGCGAAGCCAAAATGACTTTGCCTACATGAGGAAATGAAATATGCCCTTTCAAGTGCGTCATAGACCTCTCTCCTGTTTTCTTCCGTTATGTGGAAAATGAACGGTCCAAGCCTTGTATACTTGTAGCTTCTGCCCTGCTTGCAGACGTTTGCCCCCCTGACTGCTATTAACATGCCTGTGCTTGTTTCACCTATTTTTATGGTTGATGTGTCGCATGCCACGATTGGTGTTTCCTCATGGTTTGATTTGAGGGTTATTGGCTGCGCCTTGAGCTGGAAGGTCGGTGCATGCAGTTCAATGTCGGTGGCTTGTTGAAAGGGTTGTTGATTTAGTTGAAAAGATTGGTTGTGCACGTACTTGAGAGAGCTTATGCTTTGTTCTATGAAACGTTGAGGTAATGTTGTGTCTATGCTGGGTTGTGAAAAGTTATATTTCGGTGTTGGTGCAATAGTGTATTGTTCAATCACCATGATTCACCAATAGCCAACATTTGAAGCAGGAGATATTTAAGTGTTGTGCATGACCAAGATGCACAATACAATAGCAATAAGGTGAGACGTTGACCGAGAAGGAAGCCAAGCCACCAATAAGGGTAAAAATGAAGATAGGCGACGTGGAATTCGAAATAGAATGCCAAGAAGACCAGCTGCAAGCCACGGTGGACAAGATCCTCAAGACAGTAACTGAAAGACTCAAAGAGACGCAAATGATGACTGATAGAACTGCGTCGGTTTCCAGGGCTGAAACATGCAAAGGTATAATACAGAAACTCTGGGCCGAAGGGTGGTTCTCAACTGCAAAAGGACTGGGTGAAGTCCATAGCGAGCTCGCAAAGCGGGGCTTCCATTACGACCGGACGGCGGTGGCTCATGCACTAATAGATTTAGTCAAAGATGGAATATTGACGAGAGAAGGAAAACCCCGCAGATACCAATATGCGCAGAAGAGGCCACCTGGAAACCCTTGATACTTTTCAAAAACGATTGAAATATCATGCTGGGAAGATCTTCCAACTGACGTGGTTGCCTTGAAAACGGAAACGTCGACTGTCAAAGCAGTGACTTTTGATGTTTGGGAAACCCTGTTATTTGAAAGAGATGGAGCCAGCTCGCAGCGAACGGTTGTTCGATGTAAGAATATTGTTCAGACGTTGAATAGATTCGGTTTGCCGTTCTCTGTTGAGGCTGTAGGGCAGGCTTTAGGCGAGACTATTTCTTCGGTTGTGAGGATTTGGGACAAGAACAAGGATGTCTCTCATCTTGAGCAGATTCGTCTCTTTTTCGAACATCTGTCAGAAGGCAAGCGTGTTCTGAAAGATGAATGGATCAAGGAACTAAGTATGGCTTATGTCTCGCCGATATTCGAGGTTCCGCCTTACTTGAATCCAGATGCTCGCGAATTGTTACGATTGTTGAAAAGCCAGAACAAGCTGCTTGGAATCATATGTAATACTGGAATAACACCCGGAACGGAGCTGCGGAGATTTCTCGCTATGCAAGGAGTAGGAGACTATTTTGATTTGATGATCTTTTCAGATGAAGTAGGTATTCGGAAGCCTGACAGGAGAATATTCAATATGGTTGCTCGTGGACTAAGAGTAAAACCGCATGAAATTGTTCACATAGGCGATAACTTGAAGGGCGATGCATGGGGTGCCAAGAACGCGGGGCTAGGAGCTATACACCTTTCGGGTTCTGCAGGTCGGGACAAAATGGCTGAATCTGACTCTAAGTCGCTTGTATCTTTTTCAAGAAACCTCGGCAACCTGAAGCTGGAACGGATAGCGCCAGATAGAGCCGTTGCTTCTCTTGCGATGGTTAGAGAAGCAATGAGAGAACTCGAAAACACGTGTTAGTCATTTCTGCAACTAGCTTTTTTTTGATGGAGCTGCGTTTCAAAAAAGGGCTTAGATGCCCATTTTTGCCTTAATTCTTGGAAGCGTCTCCTTCTGAATTTGGAACACACCGAAGGTTGTGATTTTGTATTTTTCGTCTGCGGTTTTTGCGGCTGTTTCATTCTTCACGAGCTCACCTATTCGTGTGCTCGTTATCTTTGCGTTTTTCCCAAGTTTGGCTTGGAGTTCCTCTTTTGAAACGGCATCGCTTTTTAGCATTCCCAGTTGGTTGCCCATGTAGTATGCTAAAAGCCAAAGAGATAGAGTTTCGTTGTCGGTCAGTTTATTTCTTGAAGCAAGAATGGTTGGGCCTTCTTTTGAGAGAGCGATTATGTCTTCGCAGTCTTTTGCGAGTTTCTGCAGATCAACTTTCAACATCAGTCTTTGTGCAATCGCAAGTGAGGGAATGAACTCCATGAAGAGCTTGTTGATGGATAGCCAGACTTCTTCCATGTTGCCGGAGAAGGTTTTCTCAAGGTCTTTGTATTTGATTTGGACTGTTATGCTGTTGGCTTCGCTGTTCAAGCCATTTTACCTCTGAGCCTAGCTAGAACATCGTCTTCTACCCATCTTTCGCCTTGCATTGTCAACTTGAATTCTGGTCTGTTGGGGTCTGGCTTGAACACCTGTCCTCTCTTGGTCATTTCGTTCAAGCGGGCTGGAACCATGCATTTTATTCCGCTTGATTCCAGAAGCTTCGTTATATGTGCCGCCGTGCTTTTCTTTTCTTCTGAAGCATAAAGCGTTAGGCCTATCGCCTCATAATGCGTAAGGTTTTCCCGAGCAACGATCACGGGGCCTTCCGTGGTTGATTCGATGATGCCTTTGAGCTGAGCTCCAGATGGGATCACACGGCTTGAAACGAAATTCGAGAGTTTTTCCATGAAATCTTCTGGGAAGATGGACATCATGTCCAGAATTTCTTGGGGATTTTCGCCTTCGAGTACTATTTCGCCGAACGGAGTTTTTATTCTGGTTTCAATTTTCTTCACTTTGCCTCTCCCTCTATGCTTAGTGCGTCTTTTTCGACGAGAATGTAAACGAAACCAGCGTCCGTGTTCCAGCGTCTGATTCTCCCTTTCTTGACAAGGCCGCTGAGCGTCGCTCCCAACACGCGTGCAGCTTGGTTATGTCCATTGGACTCTAGCGCTTCTTTTATTTCGTCAATTGTGCGCGGTCGCCATTTTCCCCACTCGGTTTGAAGCATCTTTATTACAGCTTCTTCGCTACTTTCTGTTGGTGTAATCTTTGGATAGCTTTGGTTGCGTGTCTCTTGTTTGGAAGCTTCTGTTTTAACGGTCAGTGTGGCTACCGTTTTGGGTCTAGCGTTTTCAAAGGCCTTGCCAACATTACCGATAAGAGCTGGGAGGTCCTCGACCGTTTTCAGAACTTCTTCACGTGCTCCGTTAATTTCCACTTCGTATTCGCCTATTTTGACTCTGAGGCCGAAGTTGCCTCGGGTTCCTTTCACAGTTTTACCTTGCAATGATATCCCATCGTATAGAAGAGTGGGGTTTCCTTTTAGGATTTACGTTCGGAAATGTCTTTTAAAACATGGAACACCTCTTCTATTTTCAAGGGACTAAATCGTGCTCTGAGTCATTTGCAGCTGAGTCAACTAAAGAACTCGGCGACTTCGTCAACCGATTTCCTCGGTCGTGATTCTGGAGTATTTGCGGGCCATCCTAGTGCTACCGCTGCGGTTAGCTTCCATGGCTTGTTGAAGTGTCGGTTTAAGACTTCAACAGCGTAGAAGATGTCGCCAATCCATAATGTTCCTAGGCTGAGAGAATGGGCTTTGAGCAGCATGTTCTGAATTGCGGCTACAACGCTGTGAGTCTCAGTTTCCCAACCCATCTGCCCGGCATTCCAAACAATAACTATCACGGGCGCCTGTTCCATGATGCTACATGAAGAGAAAGAAGATCCCATGTTTTCTCTGCCGATCTCCTGCGAGACCTTTTCCAGCTCACGTCTGAAAAGATCAGTCAGCTCCTTTTTGGCTTTCCCAGTGAGCACGGTGAATCGCCATTGTTGGCCGTTTTTTGCTGAGGGAGCGAATGTGGCAGCTTCAATGACTTGCCTGATTAGCTCCTGAGGCACGCTCTTGTTAAGATATGTCCGAATGCTTCTTCTACCTTTCAACGCCTCATCTAGATCCATTTGTCTTCCGGAGGCCTTCTTGATGGTCGCTTGACTAATTAAGGTTGCGCGCAGTGAAAGTGTGACTTGAATAGACAGAAAGAAATAGGAGATTTACTTGTATTTCATTTCGTACTTCGTAGCGCGATACTTCCAAAGCTCAGTTTGTCTCATTCGTTCTTGCGTTTCCTTAATGTTTTGCATATTTTCACCTCTAATTACTCTCAAGCAGATGTGCCAAAAGCAAAAACGGAATATTCCGGTTTCACGATTCTGTGGGCCAAAATCTTGCTTAATCTGGCAGAGTGGGAAGCGTCGCTTATTAGCCTACTGGCTTCAAAACCAGTATTGGACACAAACGAGGCATATAGTCACACGCGGGCTAGAATTACCCTTCCAACTGCATCAGCCACTCCCCACTGTCTTGTTCCTGCGCAAAGCGTGCGCTAGCCAACGAGCAAAAGCGGTGATCGTGTAGTCTTCCTAGATGCTTTTTCCTACGTGCTATGACATATTCCGAAATGGGAATATTATATTAAATATTACGATATACTATTACCCTCTTGCATTGTGATCTTGCGCAAACAAGAGGAATGTCTTTGGCTCGCAAGGGATTGTCAGTATGGCTCTTCAGTTCTTTCACGTTCATAGCTTTGCTACATATGCTTGACGCTGTCTCGGCTCTATTCTTTGGCAACTCGATCAAGCTTCTCCAACTATATCCTTTCATTAACGTTGAAATGCAGGCCGGATCGACTTCCGCGTATTTCTGGGTGAGCACGATCATAACTCTAATTCTTTGGGGAATTACATGTGGAATAACCTTCGAAAATCCTGTGGAAACTTTCCTGAACAAAATACTCTCGGACGCTAAGGCACATAGCGCAGTTGAGACTCAACTGACAGAGAGCAAAAGCGAGGTTCTAGACGCAATGTTTGAGACAATAGAGGCAAGCAGCGAAACTCTGGCGCAGGTTAAAGACCTGATGTGCAACGTGAGGACAGAAGCCAGGGAGATTCAACCATTGCGCGAGAGCATTGACAGCATGAAAGCAGATTTAGGCAGCTTGAAGAAAGACTTTAAAAGAATTCAAGAAAACGTGATATTCTCCAAAGTATGCCCCGCATGCGGCAAGTCTTTGATGCCAGAGTTCAACATGTGTCCATACTGCGGTGAAAGCATCAGACCGTTGCATGCTCCTGTCCTCACGGTCAAAAACTACAGATGAAAAATGTCCTCAATGTAGTATGGGCTAGGTTTCTTTCAGTTTTTCTTTCAGTCTTTTGCTTGCTTGAGTTGGGTCTATCTTGCCCCTCAGATTCCTCATGACAATACCCATAAGAATTCCGAAGCTTGCTTCGCCTCGCTCCTGAATCAATTTCTTGTTCTCTGCAACTACCTTATTGATGGTATTGTCCAATTCATCTCCAGAAACCGCCTTCAACCCGAGATTTCCGATTGCTTCCTGCACGCTCTTGCCTTCGTTCTTTGACAGCCAAATGATCACGTCCGAAATTGACTCTTTCATCAAATTTCCTGAGCTTATGCATTTGAAGATTTCTCGTATTTGATTCTGTGAAACCGTGTCCACCTGGATGTCGTCACGTTTCAAAGCCTTCAGTGTTTCCGTTAATAGGACTGCAACCATTGTAGGTGAAACCTTGCTTTCTTCAACTATTGTCTCAAATAGTTCGCCGTGTTCGGAATCGAGGATCTGTTTGGCTAGCTTCTGATTTAGCTCATATTCTCTTGCTATCCTTTCCAGCTTCTGTTCTGGAAGCTCCGGCAAATGGGAGCCGAGCTCTTTTAGGCGGTCTTCTGTTATCTGTATTGGTGGAATGTCTGTTTCTGGATACATTCTTGCCGCTCCTGGTCGAGGTCTCAGGTACCTTGTTGTTCCGTCAGGGTTCGCTGCTCGGGTTTCAGCTGGTACACCTTCTAATGTCTCGCGGGCTCTCTCGGAGACTGCCTTCAAGGCGTCTTTTGCATTGTCGGGGCTGTCTGCCACGAAAACAACGGCGTCTTGTTCTTGGGCCTTAGCAATCTTCCTCATCTCATTGATTTCCTCTTCAGTCACACCGTATGCTGGCATTTCATCCGTGTGGAAAATGCCGCCAACTCTTCCCCAGAATCGCGCCCTGTCCGCCATTTCTGTTCCAAGTCGGAAGTTAGGCAGCAATTCCTGTTTCAAGAATCCCTTGAATCCTGGGAGTCTCAGGGCTAGGACTTGCTTTTTCTTTTCAAGAGCATTTCTAATGACCTTGCAGTTTGTGTTTTTGAAAACGTTAGTCACGTCGAACAACTCGTCTTTTATTTCACCTTTTCTCACTGCATTTTTCTTCAGTTCTTCACTTATCTTTATGAGATTCAGTTGACGTTGAATTTCATACTCGACTGCCAACGGAACAAGCTCAAGCTCCTGCACTCCCTTGATCTCTATCAGCATGCCTTTTGGAATTGATATGTTTAGGTCTTGCCGGATTGTTCCCAATCCGCGCTTAGCTTTTCCAGTGGCTCTCAGGATTCTTCCGATGGCAAATGCGACCTCTCCTGCCTCTTTCGGCGTTTTTATGACAGGTGCGGTTGCAATTTCTATCAACGGGACACCGAGACGATCTATCCGATAGCGTATGATGTTGCCTTCTTCGTCTCCAGTTTTTCTAGCGGCGTCTTCCTCAAGGCTTACATGTTCAATCGGAACCGTTTTCTGCCCCACTTGTATCCTGCCATTCAACGCTATCACGGAGGTTCTTTGGAAGCCGGTCGTGTTCGAACCGTCAATGACCGTTTTGCGCATCACATGGATTTCTTCAACGGGCTCGGATTCCATCATGAGAGCAACTGTCAAGACGATTTCAACAGCCTCCATGTTAAGCGGATGTGGGGGTTCCTCGTCCATCTCGACCAAGCAAGAGGTTTCACTGCTTGCCTCGTATCGAATTTTCACTCCTTTTTGAAATTCGAAAAACGCCGCTGAATCCACCTGACCTAGTTCACTCTGGGTAGGTCTAAGTCTGCGCAGGAAGGTGATTTCGGGCTCTTCTTTGAATAGCTCTGGCTTGCACTTGCAGAAGAGCTTTGCAGAGGTGTCCAATTGCTGGTGGATTTCCAAACCTACTTTCAATCCTATTTCTTCATAGCTAAGTTCAGGCATGCTCTTGACCTCCGTATTCGTTGCCTATTCTGTCTAGAAGAGTTCGGGGTGAGAATTCGCCTGCGACGTTCGTTCTAAGCAGTTTCTTTGCCTCCTCCGTGTCCTTTGTCTGTCCGAGAACCCACATGAGCTTAACGAGAGCCGTTTCTGGGATCATGTCCTCCAAGGGAATTACGCCCAGGGCAAGCAGATCGCGACCGGTATCGTAAACGTTCATGTTTACGCGTCCCCAAATGCACTGGGATGTCATGGCAACTAACATTTTGTGTTCCACGGCTTTTTGTATGGGTTCGAAGAGGTATTTGCTGACGTGCCCCAGTCCTGTTCCTTCAAGGATTATGCCTCTGAACCTCTTTTCAACGTGCCAGTCCACTATAGCTGGACTCATGCCCGGGTGAAATTTAAGTATGGCGACTTTTTCGTCAAATTCAGGCTTCAAAACAAGCTTTCTGGCTGGATCGCGTTTGTTGTAGTCCTTGGTTACCATGATTATCTTCTGGTCTGTTATCCTGGCTAGCGGAGAGGCGTTCACAGACTTGAATGTGTCTCTTCTGCTCGTGTGGCACTTCCTGACTTTAGTTCCTTTGTGAAGTACTATTGTCGTATCTGATGGTGTTTCGTGAAAAGCAACAGTCACTTCAGCAAAAGGTGCTTTGGTCGCTGCAGTTACTGCGCCTATCAGATTTGTTGCGGCATCGGAGCTAGGGCGATCCGCTGATCGTTGCGAGCCTACGAGCACGACTGGAACGGGCAGGTTCTGCAGGGCAAAACTCAGAGCAGCGGCGGTATAGCCTAGGGTGTCCGTTCCATGCGCCATCACAACGCCGCTGACGCCCTCATTTATGTGCTTGGCAACCACGTTGGAGATTTCCGTCCAATGTTTTGGGGTTATGTTTTCGCTGAAGAGACTGAAAAGTATCTGCGTGTCTACACGTGCTATGTCGGCTAGTTCTGGAACAACACTGTAAAGGTCGCTAGCTGAGAGTGCTGGTCGCACGGCTCCTGTCCTGTAATCCACTCGGCTGGCTATGGTTCCACCAGTGCTTATTATTACTACTTGCGGAAGCGCTGGGTTTTGGTTCGGAGGTGGGGGTGGAGAAAATGTAGGTTTGGTTCCTTCTCCTATCTTCTCAATCCTGGTATCTGGGCCTACGTGTATGCCAACGTTGTAGCCGCTTTTCAATTTTATTACGACATGTTTTTCGTCGCCATACTCAGATCTGGGGATCAGTATTCCTTCGTAAGCTTTTCCTTTTTTCGAGACACGTATCTTGTCACCTATCTCAGCGTTAGCCTCTGTTAGAACTTGAAGGGCTTCTCCGCTATAACCAGAACTCTCTTTTCTGCTCATTTTCAGTTCTCCAACATCTTTGACACGTAAGGCCCATCATATTGATAACCAAATCTCATGTAGTACCGCTTGGTTCCAAGAGCACTTATTACCAATATCTTCTTAAAATTATACTCCTCTTTCGTTACGCGCTCTGCCTGAGCCAATAGAATGCCTCCATAACCCTTGTGTTGCCATGCCTTTGCTGAGCGTTTGCCCACAGGAACTAACGGTCCATAGACATGAAGCTCACGCACTATGGAACATGGTTCTGCTCTGACTTCTGGTCTGTGAGCCTTGCTAGATGGTATGCGGAGTCTCAGATAGCCCACTAAGAGATCATTAGTGGGGTCTTCTGCTGAAATGAAGATTTCCTCGCCATTCGACGCTCGGTATTTGGCGGTTAGTATCTTGATATCGTCTGGTTTTTTTTTCAAATTGGCCTCAACAAAACTGTGTCCTACCTCTCGGCAGCGTATGCATCGGCACCTTGAGTTTTGCTCCTTCAACTTCTGGCGGGCCACCTCTCGGAGGTCGCTTCGCTTGACTCCGGCAACGATTAGCGGGGCGGGAATGTCGCGTTGAACACGCATTATGCGCACCCATGAAGGAACCATTTTCTTGATTTCGGCAATCAGACTTGCGGCTTGTTCTGTCGAATACGGTTCATATTTTCCCTGAGAGTACCACTCATAGGCTCTTGTGCCTTTCAAGATCAAGCATGGATAAATCTTGATCATGTCTGGCTTGAAATCGGGATTCGAGAAAATACTCCTGAAGGCTTCCAGATCTTTTGCCTTGTCTGAACCAGGCATTCCAGGCATCAGGTGGTACACAATCTTTAGCCCTGAATCCTTCATTATGCGCGTGGCTTCGACTACGTCTTGCACGGTGTGTTTTCTTCCTACTAGCTGGTAAATTTTGTCGTCGGGGTTTTGGACGCCAATTTCTACGCGCGTCACGCCCATGCTAAGCATTTGGTCAACGTGAGTTTCCTTGGCCCAGTCAGGCCTCGTTTCAACCGTTATGCCGGCATTTCGAATTCTGGATGCCTCTGCGTTTTTCTTTGCTTCTTCAAGGTTCACTGATTCAGTGCCCGTGATTGCGTCCAGGCAACGTTGAATAAACCATGTTTGATAGTCAACGGGAGTAGCTGGAAAGGTTCCGCCCATTATTATTAGTTCAACCTTGTCAACCTTGTGACCTATCGCTTTCAGCTGATGAATGCGTGTCTTGACCTGCATGTAGGGGTCAAATTCGTTTTGTAAGCCGCGCATGGCAGCTGGTTCAAAGCCAGTGTAGCTTTGGGGGACGCCAAAGGCTGGTCCGCCCGGGCAGTAGGCGCATGGTTCAGCTTGGGGGCATGGGTAGGGCTTTGTCATTACAGCTACTACCGTGACTCCTGAGATGGTACGTGTCGCTTTTCTTCTTAGGAGGGGAAGAAGCTTTGCTTTCTCTTTGGCTTGGAGCACACCTATTATTTCGGAGTTTGAAGGCATTCTTGGAAGCTGATATTTTCCTGCAACATGAATCTTGATGCGGCCAAGATCATTGGTGGTGGGTTCAGGTAAGCAGAACAGTGATTCAATGATCTCTCTCGCTGCAGCTTTTGGGCTCAAGCCAGACTCAACCACGGATACACTTGCGCGGACATAGAAATAAACTCGTTCGATCTTCAGAAGATATTTATGCCCATACGATTTATGGTAACAAATCTCGTTGGTGGAAAAAACTTTGCAGCCTCCCTCTAGGGTCCGGCGATACGTTCATCATCTGGGTTTGCTTAGTCGCAACGCCAAGCTTTTTCTTGTGGCCACTGTTTTTCAAGGCCTGGGTTCTGGAATCTGGCAAGTATTGTTCTATCTATATCTTAATCTGCGCGAAGTGGGTTTTCAAATGGACTTCATCGGTAACATGTTCACAGTAGGAGCCATCGCAACTGGTCTTGTTGCGCTGCCAGCAGGTTTGCTCTGCGAGCGTATTGGTCCTAAGAAAGCCATTTTGATAGGGCTATCCGCTAACTTGGCAGGTCTTGCTCAGATTCTGGTTTTGCAGCCAACAAGCTTACTGGTTGCAAGTCTTGCTTCAGGTTTGGTTGGAACAGTAGCATGGGTTGCTTCAGCACCGTTTATGGTGGAGAACAGTAGTAGCGAGGAGCGTACATATCTGTTCAGCCTTCAGTCGACGTTGGGGATAATTATGGCGGTTGTGGGCAGCTACGTTGGCGGTTTGATGCCTGACTTGTTTAATGCTTCGCTGGGATTGTCTACCGGGGTTGACGGTTCGGCAGTGGGATACCGAATGTCATTGGCGATATCAATTGTTCTGACTCTTGCCGCTGCCTTTCCAGTTCTTTTCGTAAATCAGAGCAGAAAGTTGGAGATGCAGAGAATGGTAGACCTATTAAGTCTGAAGAACATAAGGAGTTCAAGGACTATCATCAAGTTCATGATCCCAACTGCTCTGATAGGTTTTGGCGCGGGCTTTGTAGTACCTCTGGTCAACCCATTTTTCAAAGACAGACATAAGGCCACGGCTGGGCAAGTAGGCATCATCTCGGCTTTGGGCAACATAACGTTGGGAATAGCTATTCTTGTGACGCCAGTGTTGTCAAAGAGACTGACGAAGGCTCGGATCGTGGTATTGTGTGAGTACCTTTCGATGCCTTTCATCATGTTGACGTCTCTTTCTCCGAACTTGACTTGGGCGGCTGGTTCCTACATTGCGCGGACCGCCCTGATGAACATGGCAGGTCCAATAGGGACAACATTCCAGATGGAGTCGGTGACTCCGGCAGAGCGTGCTACGACGAATGGTTTGATGGTTATGTCGGACAACATTCCAAGAGCCGTGACTGCTTCAGTTTCAGGCGCAATGATGACACAAAACGACTATTTCACGCCTTTCGTCTACATGACTGTAGCCTATTTCATAGCCAGCTCATTATACTTCATGTTCTTCAGAAATGTTGAGGCCAAAAAGGCTAAAGCTTCTTCTTGACATGGCTCCTAGAATAGACTGTTTTGCCGTTGACGATGGTCATTTCCACTTTGGTCAACTTGATGTCATCCGATGGAATATTGAGTAGATCACTTGACAAGATTGTTAGATCAGCGAGTTTGCCAACTTCAATTTTGCCTCTCTTATCCTCGTCAAAGGAAGCGTAAGCAGCGTTCAAAGAGTACGTCTTCAGGGCTTCTATAATTGCTAGGCGTTCTCGTGGGAAGCTTTTTCTTTCCGCGGCTGCCCAGATGCCTAGAATAGGACTTATGGGTTCGACGGGGCAGTCTGAACCCGAGACAACCGTTAGGCCTTCTTGCAGAAGAGTCTTGAATGGATAAACCCACCGTGCCCGCGTCTTGCCAACTCGGTCAGTGACCCAGAAGTCGGAGACCACAAAATGCGGCTGAACAGAGGCGACTAATCCTAGCTCTTTCATTCTTTTGATCAGCTTAGGATTGAGAACGGAGCAATGTTCAATCCTATGTCTGTGATCCTTCTTTGGACATTCCTTAAGAGCTTTTTCATAAGCGTTCAGTACAACTTCCACAGCGTAGTCGCCTATTGCGTGAACAGCCAACTGTAGACCAGCATTGTGTGCCTTTTGTACAAGTTTATCCAACTCCTTTTCTGAATAGAGCATTATGCCACATGTTTCCGGTTTGTCAGAGTAAGGCTCCTTCAGCGCTGCTGTATGTCCTCCGAGTGAACCGTCAGCCAAGATTTTGACAAAGCCTATCTTGACCATGTCACTTCCGAAGCAAGTTGGCAATCCCAGGTCTATCAACGAATCCAAGTGCTCCACCGGAATACCTAAGTATACTCTCAACGGCAGCTTTCCGTTGGAATCCAATCTGCATATGATGTCTATCTCTTTTCGAGACCCTATTATCCAGTGGACGCATGTGAGTCCAGCCTCGACCGCTTTCTTGCAGGCTAAGATGCATGCATTTTCAAGCTTTTCTTGACTGGGCTTCGGGATGGCCTTCCAAACGAGCCCTAAAGCGTTTTCTCGCAGTAGCCCATTGGGCTCGCCGGTTTTAGCCTCAAGGTCTGCTTTTCCAGCTTCGATCGCAGTCTGTTTCGTTATCCCCGCCATTTGCAATGCTTTGCTGTTAGCAACACCTATGTGGCCGCAAACGCGGACTAAGAAGACAGGTCTGTCCGACACAGCAGCGTCAAGGTCATGACAGGTTGGGTAGCGTTTTTCAACAAGTTTTTCTTGGTCCCATCGTCCTCCCAGAATCCACGCTCTTTTAGGCTGCGTCTCAGCATATTTGCGGAGTTTGGTTTGAAGCTGGTTTATGGACTTGACGTCTCTGAGTTCCAGTGTTTGGAGAAACTGACCAAAACCGGTCATGTGGACATGGCAGTCATTCAGTCCCGGAACAACCGTCTTGTTCTTTGCATCGATCACTCTAGTCGCTTTGCTTATGTATTTTTGGATTTGCCTGTTCGACCCTACGGCAATTATCTTTTCATTACAAACTGCTATTGACTCTGCCTTTGGTTGCGTTGAATTCAGGGTGACTACGTGCGCATTTAGAATAGCCAGTGTCGCTTCTAGCATGTTCTTCCAGTCTAAACCTTTGAGAATAAAAACCTAGCTCGTTTAAACCCAGTTCTGCCCAGACTTTCTCTGCAGCATTACTCTTTTCTCGTAGTTTCGCTTGTTTCTGACTCGCGGAGTCAGGCTTCTTTTTTCCACAGGCTGTATTTTCGGAGTCTGACCTCTGACCTTTCCTGCCTTTGAGAGTGAACCGTGTGTTGGCAATTGATAACACCGGTTTCATGTAGAAGCGAACAGCAACTTTTAAACATTTCCGCACAACATTCACTGATGCTGCGGGGGTCGCCAAGCCTGGTCAAAGGCGTAGAGCACTCTTAAAGTGCGCGAACGCTTCAGGAGCCTATCCCGCAGGGGTTCGTGGGTTCAAATCCCACCCCCCGCACTTGAATTCGGGCTTGTTTCTAGGTTATTTTGGTAGAAGAAGCTTGACTTGAGGCTTTGTAGTTGGGGGTTGGGAATTGAACACATGTTTACCTGTAAAAATCGCTTGACTTAACCAGAGCAGCTATCGAGAAAACTGACATAAAGCCGTAACCCGAACCGAAGCTCCACATCATCATCCATGGTCCCATCATTCCGTGGTAAGGCCATCCATAATACGACCAGAAAAGCGGAACAATGCTACCTAAGACAATGATTGTGCCTCCTATCAGCGACAGAATAAACGCGGTTGTTTGCATGGATGAACTCATTTAGATTTTCGCCTCCGTCATTTAGTCGTATTCCATTCCGCGCGCTCTTTGTCAACAGCAGCAACCATGTCCTTCGTGTTCTGAATGGTCTTCAGTGAATCTCTGCGGATTCTTCTCGAACACGGCTCTGCACGACTGATTGCAGAAGTAGTAGGTTTTGCCCATGTATTCAGATTTCAATGCTGCTGTTTTCTCATCCACGCTCATTCCGCAAACTGGGTCTTTAACCATGTTTATCTTCACCTCCATCATTTCTTGGTTTGATCGTTGAACTTCTCGAATTTGAACGACGACAATTTCAGCAACGCAGAGTTGGTGACTACTGTCAACGAGCTGATGGCCATCGCTCCCGCAGCAAATATCGGGTTCATCAATCCAATTGCAGCCACTGGAATCATTACCGTATTGTATATGAATGCCCAGAACAGGTTGGAGTTGATTTTTGTCATAGTCTTCTTGCTTAACTCCACAGCTAACGACACGTCTCGCAAGTCATCCTTGATGAGCACTATGCCGCCTGTTTCTTTCGCGATGTCGGTTCCGCTTCCTATCGCTATTCCTATGTCGGCTTGAGCCAAAGCTGGTGCATCGTTTATACCATCGCCAACCATCGCGACCGTTTTCCCTTCGCTCTGCAGCTTTTTGATTGCATTGACTTTCTCCCAGGGTAATACGTTGGCTATAACATGGTCAATGTTGAGTTGCTTTGCAATCGCTTTGGCAGTTGTTTCGTTGTCACCTGTCAACATAGCTACCTCCAACCCCATGCTTTTCAGCTTGCTTATCGCTTCAACCGCATTCTCTTTCGGTGTATCCATAGCGGCAACGACGCCTGCAGGTTCACCGTCTACAGCAAGAATCATCAGCGTCTTGCCTTGTGCTTCCAACCTCTCAAGATCCCGCTCCACTTGTTCGATCGCAACTTTCTCACTCTGCATGAGTCTTCGATTTCCAAGCAGTAGTCTCTTGTTCTCGTAAGTGCATCTGACTCCATGGCCTGGTACTGCCTCAAATGATTCCGCGTCAGGAATATCAGGGTCTTTTTGACTTGCTGCATTCAATATCGCTTCAGCCAGTGGATGCTCCGAACCTTTCTCAGCGATCGCTGCAAGCTTCAGCACATCCTTTTCCTCATAATCGTTGTAAACTACGATGTCGGTTACTGATGGTTCTCCCTTTGTCAATGTTCCTGTCTTGTCAAAAACAACTGTATTCAGTTTTCTGGCTCTTTCAACATATTCACCACTGCGAAGCAGGATACCATATTCCGCGCCTTTCCCTACACCCGCCAATATAGCTGTGGGAGTTGCGATACCCAAGGCACATGGACAAGCAATTAGCAATACGGCAAGCAGCACGAAGAATGCAGTTGAGAAACCACTCACAACATACCAGTAAGCGAAAGAAACAGCGGCAACCGAGAAAACTATCGGAACGAACTTCCCAACGACTCTATCAGCAAACTTTTGCACAGGAGCGCTTGAAGCCTGCGCTTCCTCAACCAGATGTACAATCTGTGCTAGTGCTGTCTCTTCTCCAACTTTGGTGACTTTGATTCTGAGAAGTCCAGTCTTGTTAACAGTGGCGCCTATGACTTCGCTTCCCACGTTCTTCTCGACAGGTATGCTTTCGCCAGTGATTATCTTTTCATCAACCGAAGAATATCCGGCCATGACTGTTCCGTCTGTCGGTATCTTTTCGCCTGGTTTGACTACTAGAACATCGTTTACTTGCACCTCATCTATGGATACTTCAACTTCTTTGCCGTCTTTGAGAACGGTTGCGATTGTGGGTTGGAGTTCAAGGAGTCTTCGGATCGAAGCAGCTGATCTTCTTCGTATGCTCTCCTCGATGTACTTGCCTAAGAGAACGAAAGCTAATATTCCGACGGCGATCTCCAGATAACCTTCTCCGCCGTGAACTAAATCTGGAAGGAAAGCGTACGCGGCGCCGTAGGTCCATCCAGCCACCACTCCTGCGGATACAAGCACATCCATGTTGATAGCACGGTTTCTAAGCGAGCGGTAGGCTCCGACGATGATGCTGCGGCCAGCCCACCATACGACGGGCGTTGATATTATAAAGAGTGCTAGGTTGTAGATTTTGAGGCCGCCAATGAGTGTGAAGGACATTAGTGCGGCTACGATGCCGAATAGAATCGCCACTCTGAGCCCTGCCACGGCTATTACGCCCGCAAGTGTAATGGCGACCCTGCGTCTCATTGCTTTAAGTTCTTGCTCAGGCTGCGCATACACATCGGCGCATGACTGACTGCAGAAATAGTATGTGCGGTCTCCAATCTTCTTCTTGATTGCCTTGTCTTTGTCGACGTCCATACCGCATACAGGATCTCGTGGGATGATTTTCATCCTCCGTAATGATGCGCGTAATTTCCTTTGGTCTCCGAAGTATTTAAATATATCTTTTAAAGATATATGTTTTAAAGATAAATCTGGTGAATACATGTCTAGCAAAGAAATAGACGAAATTGTCTCCGACTTCTCGCGGTTCTACATTCTAACCATCTTGTACGAAGGACCACAACACGGTTACAGCATAATCAGCAAATTCAGAAAAAGGATAGGCAAGGAAATCAGCCCGAGTCTAGTGTACCCATTTCTCAGTCAACTCGAGAAAAAGGGCCTTGTAAGACACTTGCTAAAGCCGGTCGGAGAGAAGAAAAAGAAAGTGTTCGAACTGACCGAAAAGGGAAAAGAACTCTGCAAGACGTTATTCAAACGCTTCTCAGCCCTTGTTTCCGTTGCTATCGAACCGAACTTAGAAGTGTGTGCCAGCTGCGGGTGCAAAGTGTATGAAGGCGGACACAGAGAAGTCATCGATGGAAAAGAAATGACCTTCTGCTGCGTACACTGTGCAGCATCATACAAGAGAGAAGCGTCAAGAAAGTCTGCGTCTCGAGAGCGTTGATGTATTAGGAGATGTATGAAAACATGCACATTGGAATTTTGGACATCGTTTTAAGAGTTGGATTGACCCTGGCAACGAGCTTCTTGTTCGGAATAATGTTTCTTGGCTATTGGCGGACAAAAACCCGCAAGATGCTGTTTGTCACCGCGGGATTTGCAGTTTTCTTCGTCCATGCCCTAATCACAATTCCCGAACTGTTCAACGACACCTACCAGATCGCCATGAGCGAGAACGTGCACCTTCTCATCCACCTGATAGCACTAGTCTTGATAGCAATCGGCATACTGAAGGACTAGCACGTGATGTTCAAAGATGAAATCCTGGAAAACGAAAGAAGAAGAAATATCTACGCCGCTATAGAGGCGAGTCCAGGCATTCATCTAAGGGAACTTCAAAGAATATTGAACATCCCCCTAACCACTTTGGAATACCACCTCAGCTACATGGGCAGGAAAAAGATCCTGTTCGCAGAAACACAGAGTCATCATAAAAGATACTACACAAAGCCCCTTGACCCTGAAGACAAGAAATTACTGGCAGCACTAAGACAGAAGAGAATGAGAGAAATCGTGCTCATCATCTTAGCAAACGGAAAAGCAAAATATCAACTACTTGTAGACCAGCTCAAACTGTCACATTCAACGTTGTCGTCGTACCTCAAGTACCTGGTGAACAACAACATCCTCGTCAAAGATAAAATCGGCTATGAAAACCTCTACACGATTCGAGACGAAGACAGAGTGGCAAAAGTGTTGATAGCGTACAAACCCAGCTTCCTGGACAAACTTGTAGACAACGCATTAGATATCTGGATGGAAACGCACTTTCACAAAGAGGAACCTAAGCCTTCGTGAAGTTTTTCGGTTTTTGTTCCAGTCTGCTTCATGGTATTGTCCGTCGCTTCTTATAAGCAGAGAATGAGAAGCTCGGTGTTGGAGGTTGAGAACAAGTCGGCAAAACCTGTTCTTCACGAGGGCTCGTCAAGGTCTTGAGCAGTTGAAGCAACTTTTTCCCCTCTCTCCTTTCTCCTCTTCAGCTACTCAAGACCTCTGCGAGAACCCAAGAAGAAGAGTATCATGCCGACATGGAAAGGTGGAAGAGAATGAGCACACAGCTATTGCTTGAAGAAAAACACGTTCTCCTGAAGAATGAACTTGGCGAAAAATTGCGGAAGAAACATGCTTTGGAATTGGAAATCACAAAACAGTTTGAGGAGCTGAAAAGGTTGGAGACATCATTGGAAAAACAAAATCACATGGCCTCGGATCGATCGATCTTGATGCACGATGCGGCACATATTTTCATTAGTCGCTCCTCTGGAGAGCATAGCAAGTAATATAGAAGATGCTTTCTGATAATTAAAAGTCGTTGGTCAGGAATGTCAGCTAATGACTCAAAAAAGGTTGCTACGAATGCCTACAAAATCTTCTCTGGAGCAGCCTTAGTCATCTTTGGTTTTTGCATGATAATTCTTTCAAGCATCTTGGCTAGATGGTTCCCTACAACGTGGTTCTTCGTGCTATTGCTAGCCGTAGTACTTCTGATTCTCGGATTGGTGCTATTGTTACGTGCAAGGAAAAGCTGAGCGCACGCGCTAACCTGAAAAGAGAGCATCTTATTAGTTCAGTATTCTTAGATGTCGGTTGGTGAAAAACAATGAAATGGGTGACAAGGCAATACGTGCATGTTGACAGAACAGCGTGTCCATGGCTGATTAAGAAGTTCATTGACCCAAAGGCGGAATTTGTTTTCGTTCCAGTGGAGAAGGTTGAGGAAATCGTGAAGAAGGAGAAGGCGATACCCTATGATGCCCCTAACGTCGAGTTGGGTCATCATGGCGAAAAATGCAGTTTTGATTCCATAGTTGAAAAATACAGAATAAGAGACCCAGCGGTTCTGGAACTTGCTAAAATTGTCCGAGCGGCTGACACGGATAAGATGGAAACTGTTCCTGAAGCAGCAGGGTTGGAAGCAATTATGACGGGAATTGGTATAGTTGCTAAGGACGACCATGAAGCTATAGAAAAAGCGAGACCAGTCTATGATGCTTTCTACACTAACTGCAAATTGAAACTTGTCCGTGACAAGCACAAAGACGAAATCGAAAAGATGGATAGAAAACAGCGAAGAGAGTTCCTAAAGAAGAAACTAACAGAGTAGGCTCCATATCCTTTTTTGATGTGGTGATTCGGATGCTATGGGTCACTCGGCATAATCCTCACGTTGACCGATGCGCTTCGGCTTGGCTAATCAAGAGACTCATTGACAAGAAAGCAAAATTCATCTTCATTTCTAAAGATGACCCCATACCGAGAGGAGCGATAGCTTTCACGCTACCGACAGCAGAAATCAAACCAGTTGAGAAGGAAAAAACAACGTATGATGTTTTGTTGGAAGAATACAATATACAAGACCCGATCGCTCTTGAGATAGGCAAGTTCATTCATGACTTTGAAATTGATGCTGAAGAGAATCCAGAAAAAGTGAAGTATAAGGAAACCTTGGGGCTATGTTACGTGCTTAAAGGTATGGAAAAAACGTCAAAAACAGACAACGAAATAGTGGAAAAAGGTCTGGTTGTTTTAGATGCTCTTTATTCATCGTTGACAGATTAGCTAGTTTCGTTTTCCATAAAGTATGAGGACGTAGCGCGCGCTGGGCTGATGACGTTTTTAAAGGAAATCTCGGTTAATAGTATCGATAAAATTGCTGATCGAACTAGTGGTTTGGCCTGCCGTTATGTTGTTAAGCATTTTCTTCTTGTCGAAGAGTGCGGATTGGACCGCTGATTCTGTGCTTGCGTTGACCCATAAGCTCAACACCACAAAAATCGCGATTGGAATACTCTTGGTTTCGCTCTTGTATGTCCTCCCCGAGCTTCTAGTTTCGCTCTTAGCTGTCGCGCAAGGGGAAAACGAAATAGCCTTTGGCAACATTATCGGGTCAAATATAGGCAACATTGCCTTCATGATAGGGCTTTCAGCTTTTTTCTCGACGCTTGTGGTTCACAGGAGGATGATAGTTCGAGATGGTATTTTCTTGATGGTTGCCACGATATCCACTTTCGCATTTATGTTGGATGGAGTTGTATCGAAAACCGAAGGAATTGTGCTTCTGGCTTTGGCCGTATTCTATATCGTAAATGTGTATGAACAAGAAAAAATCGAAGCTCCTGAGGAAAGGAAGGCGGAGACAGAAGAAGTCGCGATTAGGTTTGAGTTGCTTACTACGCTAACTGGAAGACGCATTGAGGTCAAGAACCCTTATGTCTCGTTTGCGTTGGGAATAATCGTGTCTCTGGTCACTGCGGACCTTCTTGTTCGATCAGCGGTAAACATTGCAAGCCTTCTAGGTGCTTCTGAGCTGTTTCTAGGAATCACCGTTGTTGCGCTGGGAACGTCTTTTGCCGATATTGCCACTGCAGTCGGGGCTTCAAGGAAGGGTCATGGAGATCTGGCAGTCGCAGGATGCTTAGGAGCCAACCTTTTCACCCTCTTGATCGTTCTAGGGCTCACGACATTGATAAGTCCACTGCAGATCCCGAGCAAGTCATTGTGGTTGGATGGCAGTGTGTTTCTCATCACTGCGACCTTGTTGTTTATCTATATGGTCACGATGAAAATCGGCAAACTGAAAGGCGTTGCTCTATTATTAGTATACGCTGTCTTTCTGGTGTTAACAATCATTACGCAGATCTAAAGGAACACACAGGGATACTCGTCTAGACGCGCGCGCTACTATCTTCGTTTTCCATAAAAGATGAGGACGTAAATTCCCAGTAACATGATTGCTCCAGCAAACAGTTGAATGAAGGTAAAAGGTTCTCTCAGTATCAGGAAGGCGAGAACAGCCCCAAAGAGCGAAGACATGGAATAGATGACTCCCGTTCGCATTGAACCTATCTTTCTAAGTGCAAAAAGAAACAGTAAGATTGAAAATGCTATGCTGAAGGCTCCAACGGACAGTAGATACGGTATTGAGATTAGAGGAATGCTGAATGGAACGCCAATGACAAACGCAATTGCCAGTAAAGCCAGACCGCCAATCAAGCATTTCAATCCAGTTATCAGTATTATATCCCGCTTCTTGCTCAAGAATCTGCTTAGGTTATTGTCTATTCCCCAAAACAAGCAAGCCCCAACTATCAGAAGATTGCCAGCAATGTTTTCTGTCAGGGTAAGTCTCTGGAATTCTCCGTTCGTGGTCACGAACACGACTCCAATTAGCAGCATAGCAATGCCGAAATACTCTTTTTTAGTTCCTCGTTCGCTGAGAAACACAAACGCTATCAGAGCTGTAAACAGAGATTCTGCGTTAAGGAGCAGAGATGTGTTGATTGCCGTGGTTTGATTCAGACCATTCAACAGTAACAATGGTGCAACTACTGAGCCACAAAGAATGACGAAAGCCAAAATCCTAAAGTCTCTAGTCGTTATCTTAGGTTCGATTTCTGGGCTTTCAAACAAAGTTAGAATCTTCTTGGATAGTGGAGAAAAGTGAACTCCAAATAAGAAAACTCCACCAATGAAGTAAATCATCCCAGCGATTACAGTTGGATGAACATTCTCCAATACAATTTTGTTCAGAGTCGAACTTATCCCAAACAAGAGTGCCGAAGCAACAGCACTCACGTAACCCCAATGATGAGTCAAACAACGTCACACATATTCCAGTCAATCGACTCTATTCAGCTTTAACTTTTGCCGCACAGTCCGCGCGCGCTTTCTCAACGCTGTCTCTCGACCAAAATCTCTCAGGATGGATACTTCACAGCTCATTTCAACACTCTCGATTTTTTGAATATTGACATTCAAACAGGGCGCGTTTCATGAAATGGTTATAAATCGTCAGGGCATGAGTCAGTTTGAAGGACCAGGTTCAAAGGGGGACGCAGTTCATGGTCGATATACTCTATTCTGTGGCCTTAGGTTTCGTCGCAGGTCTCATTCCTGTTTACCTCGGGCTTTTGCCGCTTCCGTTCTTCAGGCGACTTTCTGGCTCCAAGCGAAATCTCCTACTAAGCTTTTCCATCGGAATACTCCTGTTCCTTTTCGCCGATGTCACGGGTGAGGGGGTCGAACTTTCAAAACAAGTCAGTTATGGGTCACTCTTGTTTGCAGTAGGTCTCATTGTAGGAGTCGTCGTTCCTTTCCTTGTTTCTTCGAGAAGACATCATGTAAGTGACTCTTCCGTTGTACCCGATATTGCAGCTAAATCCCTGACTGCTTACATCATTTCGTTTGCCATCGGCCTTCACAACCTTGGTGAAGGGCTCGCCTTGGGAGCTGCCTATGCCGCTGGACAGTTTGCCCTGACAACAACTCTTGTCGTAGGTTTTGCTCTTCACAACGGAACTGAAGGCATCGCTATCTCAGGACCGGTCTCAGATATTCCAGTTCGTGCAGGAGCGCCGATTCTAATGGGATTTCTTGCTGGATTTCCCACCATAATCGGAAGCGTGATAGGCTCGTTGTTCTATTCGGATTTAGCAGGGGCTCTTTTCTTCTCAACAGCTGCTGGTGCTCTACTCTATGTCGTTGTTGAACTTCTGAGAAGAGCGCATCCTTCCCGGGGCACGTTTGCAGGTCTGTTGGTAGGGATTCTTCTGATGTATTTCACCGACTTGCTGCTAAGTCTCTGAATAATATTCGCGCGCGCAATCAAACGACTGGACAACTCTCAAGACCAAGCTCGGACTTACATAGCACACTCACGCGCCAAAGTCCAAACACACTGCGCACGCTATTGCTGATTTCGCTGTTTTCTGATTTGCTCTTCATGGCAACCGTGTTTTATCCTATAATAAAAAAATCGTGCCCGCGGGCGTATGACTTCGCATAGGTGCAGGGTTAACCGTCTGCTCATTTCCAAGCATTGGACAAACGTACCAATGGTCGTCAACCTTGTGCTTGTGCCTTAGCAGCATGAGGTAACTGTCAACGTCAACAACGTATTCACCGTTCAGCGGAACGCAGCAGCGGGTTTTGCACTTCGCGTGTGCCGTGTGATTTGCAGTTTGGTTGTGTGGACAAAAAAAGGAAAAGAATGGAAGGTTTTTGATTGCTGTTTAGATTACGGTAAGACTTGGTATGGGCGCATCATTTCGTTGTCTTCATGGTCGACGATGTGGCAGTGCCAGACGTAGCCTGGGCCTTGAGTTGGGTCAAATGGGTAAGCTGCACCATCTTGTTGTAGGAATCTAATGCGTATTATGGTGACTTCGCCGGGGTTCATTTGCACGGTGTCTTTCCAGCCCATCTCATTTGGACGCGCGGGAGTAGCCTTGCCCTGTAGGTATAGTGTTGGATCGAGCGAAGTTGGAATATAGCTCACAGCAAAAGGCGGTACATTGGGAGCGTTGATTGCAAGCCAGTCTTTCATGTACTTGGCAGCTTGGAATGTTTGGCGACTAACAACTTGGAATGATGCAAGGTGCGTGTGGATTGGATGCGTATCTGCAGTGAGGTTAACGATTATCCAGTCTTCGGTGGTTCCATTCTTCGGTGTTTCTGAGATGTAGCCGTCGAATACTTGACCGTTGACCGTTACCATTAGCGGTCCGGCTGGACCTTGAACCTCGAACAATGTCCTAACTATTCTTTGCGTGTTGGGTGGGGCAGGCAGAGTGGGGAAGGTGCCGAGTGGAAGCGTTGGGTTTAATCCGGCGGGCAGGTTTGGTGCTGCTGCTCCCGGGTTTGCAGACGTAGCTTTGACCGTGAACTGCATTATTTGACCAACCGTTTGTGGATCTGCAGGTGCTCCTCCTGGAAATGGAGCTTTGGCAGTGTTTGTCAAGACTATTTTCGTTCCAACTGGCACCGTCGAGAAGTCTACGAGGATGTCTGCCCTTTCGCCTGGTGCAATGGTGATTGAGTTCAATGCAACTGCTTGTTGTAGATAGCCTCCTTCGGTGCCTATGACTGTGAAGGGCATTTTGTTGTCGAAACTCAGAGTATAGAAGCGGGCGTTTGAGCCGTCGAGGACTCTGAAGCGATACCATCCTGGTGTCACATCTAGATTGGGCCAGACTTTGCCGTTGACCATTATGGTGTTGCCAAAGAATTCGGGCATCCAGTATGGGTGGATTGTGGGATTTATGCCAACAGTCGGGAACCAGAGTTCTCCGTTAGTCTTGAATGTGCGGTCTTGGATTGCCAGTGGAATTTCTGAGACACCATACGGAAAATGTTGTGTCATATATTGGTCAAAGTTGTTGGCGGTGGGTGTCGTGATAGTGGTCGTTGCCGGTGTGTCTTTGAGCAGATAGAATCCGGCTAAGCCGGACATGACGTTGAGCCGTGTCATGCCCATCGCGTGATCGTGGTACCATAGGGTGGTTGGGTTCTGAGCGTTTGGATAGTAGTATGTGGCACTGTTGGCTGGACCGGTTGAAAACGCATTGTTTGTACTGTATGTGGGTCCGACTAGTCCATTGTAGGTGAACCATGAATTTGGTCCGCCGTCTGAGAATGATTGGACTTCTGCTCCGTGGAGGTGAGGAGATAACGGAACAGGTGTCTGAGCGTTTAGTGTGGTGCCGGTTATGCTGTTGGTGAATATTCCTGGAAATGTCGGGAATGGTGGAGTCCAAGTCCTCACTGTTGTCCCTGAAAATGTCGGGTCTGCCCAGTGGATTGTGGGATCTACTGGCAAGAACTGCGGGACATCGATATTGTTTACCCACGTAACATTGCTAGGGATTCCTCTAGTTGCTATGAATGACGCTGAGGGCGAATTTGCAAAAGATTCTAGTATTGTGCCGTCTAGCAGCCGGACCTTGCCTTGATAGCCCCATACTGTTGTCATGCCGTCTGGGCTACCGACTAAAGGTGTTCCCGCTGGTAAGATTTGCTCTCTGAAGTATGTCATGTTTATGGTATAGTCTTGCTGAATTGTATTTCCGGTGCCGTCAGTGACGTTCGTAGGCTCATAGACAGGTATTGCTGCTACTAGCTGGTTGACGTACTTTGGGATGGTTTTCGGGTCCAAAAAGGCGGGGGTGGGCGCAACTGCGGACACGAGCCAGAAGCTTGAAAGCATTATGGCAAAGATCGTTATTGTCGCAATAGATGCATTCAATGTCTTGTTTTTCATTCTATTTTCTCCTTTAACCTTATTGTGCTCAACTTCCTCGCGCAGGCGTTTATAACTGTCATAACACAAACTTCGGAGCAGACTAGTACAAAGATCGGATTATCGCGCGCTAAACATTTGCGGAATATCAGGTCTTGAACCCTTATGGGTTCTGGGAACGGCAGACCTGCCATATTATGGTGTTTTTACCGGTAAAGTCGGGTGGGGGTCCCACCCCCCGCACTCCAATTTCAGCCTTATTCTGAGCTTATTTCAGCCAGAGAAGACTGAATTGGGATGTTGCTATTGGTGGTTAGAATTTGGACATGTGTTTACCGGTGAAATTTCCTTCCCTGCAATTTTGGTTAGCTTCAAACTCTCTTTCCAGACTTTTCCTTCGTGTCATCCTGTTAGTTATGTCCTGAATGCGGTTGGAGTGCTAATGATCAACGGATACTTTTGGGACACAATGCTCTCTGCATACGCCGTAATGGCGCTAATCGGATAGTGTCCTTGGGAGCCACGAAGTACCTGTTCAGAAGAATAGTCAGGTAGTTGCGATAGGCTACGTGTCCAGGGAGTGATCTAGTTGAGGATTTGACCTTGAAAAAAGGGAAGGTGTGCAGTTCGTTCTTCTTGCACATTTTTCGCTTGGACTAGTTCCAGCACATTTGTGGCAATGGATGCAAGCGGGATTGCGAATGCGCGTTTGTGCTAGTGTTCGGAAATAGCGGGGGAAATGGGCGAAGTGGTTTTGGCTGAGGAGGCGGTGATGGTTCTGGTTCGAAGCTGTAACCTTTTGGGAGCATCTTATTCATCGCCTTCACTTTTAGCGAGGCTTGGGATGGCGGTAAGTTCCATCAGCTTTTCTGCACGCAGAATGGACATTTTCGTCTTTTTTCCAACTACGTCTTCGGTGAGTAGTCTCGGAAGGTCGTAGAAGTTCGCAAGAGAATTTTCATTGAACTTCACTATCACGTCGCCCATTGCCAGACCGGCCTTCTTTGCGGGTGAGCCGGGTTCGACTGAGAAAACCATGATTCCTGCCTCTTGCTTGATGCCGGTCTGATTGGCAGTATCTTGCGGGATTGGAACTGTGTTCGATACTATGCCCAAGTATGCTCTCTTGATTTTTCCTCCGTTCATGAGCCTATCGGTGACGCTTTTCACTTTGTTCATTGGAATCGCTATGCCGCGAGACCAGACGTAGGCTGTGTTCAGACCGATCATCCTTCCAGATGCGTCAACTAGCGGTCCCCCTGAGAAGCCTGGGTTTAGTTTTGCGTCGGTTACGATCACGTTTTCCATTGCTGTTCCTCTCCAACCTCTGAGCGTGCTGCCTACGTTTGTGATGATGCCTGTAGTGACGCTTGGTTGTCTGTTGAATGGGTTGGCAAGAGCTAGAACGAACTGTCCAGGGCTCGCCTTGTCGGAGTCACCAATTTCCATCGGCTTCAAGTCTTCTTGTTCTGCTTTGAGCAGTGCAGTATCGGAGTATGGGTCAATCCCCACTGTCTTGGCCTCGAAGAATCTACCCCCTGAACCGATTTTGACTGAGGCGCTTCTTCCGAGAACATGGTTGCAGGTCACGACATATCCCTCTGAGTTCAGAACAACGCCCGTGCCTCTCGTCATGGTTGAGTTTACATTGACCACAGACGGGGCAAGATTGCTAACGAGTTCAGTAGTGGCGTCAGAGATTGACTTCAACACCTGTAGATTGCCAATTGCTTTACTCATGCTTTCACCTCAAAACAGAAGATAGCGAGGCGGTATTTGTTGACTAACGAAGGCAGAGAGTCAGTCACACTTACGCTGGCATCAAATGCTGATCGGAGTCCCCGCAATAAGCTACGCTTCTAACCAACCTTGAGCGGGAACAGAGCCTGCTAATGTGAGCTAATAGTTGATACGAAGCTTTGAGAGCCGTGTTGAAGTCCCTGTTCTGCAAGAACTTGGCTTGTATCGTGAGTGCGTTTTCTGAGATGTTTGCATCAACTTGAATATCGTCATCTTCGGTGATCCACTTCAAAGTTACGTTCTCACCATTGTCCGACAGACCCAACCAACGAAGTGAACCGAACCATCTCCCTTTAAGATCATAGATCAGTTTCTGAACGGACATGTCAGAGGGCAGAAACGTCTGAAGTAAAGGCACATAAGATCCGCCGTTAGAAGTCTGGCGTGGACGCAGGAAATCACTGATCTTTGAAGTGACGTTGTAGCCTCCGGCGGGTTCCTTCTCCACAATACCCTCTTGCTCTAACCTTCCGAGTATTCGCGAAAGCGTTTCTGGATGCAAACCTGATCTTCTCTTTAGTCCGTCGAACGAGAACATGGTCAAATCCTCTTCGCTTATCAAGTCTAAAATGTCGTTGTCCCGTTCACCGAACGAAGCATCAGAGAAATCGTACCCGTCAGCATCCAAGGTCTATTTTGTCACCAACAATAATGACTCTGATCACTTCCTATTAAGCAATACCCAACATGCTTCCCGATACCGTACGATACTTGATCGACCTGCCTTGGTTTGTCGTTCCAATTTCCGCCGTTCCTCCTCTGTGATCTTTACGAAGATCGGTGTACTTAGTCAAGAATTTGTCTTCAGAATCAGATCACACGTGCTTCCATCATACCCTGATTTCCTTTGCGTCTCGGTTCCGAAAAACCCTAAGAGCATAAACAACGCCCTACCTGCTAGAGATCCAAACTCGGCTCTTCAACAAAGTAGTTCCATGAGCCTGTTCATCAGATTTGAACCCCTTTGAACACAAAACCCACCTGTCGTTGTCAATGATTGTAAGCCCCGTATAAGCAGGGTGGCATCCTAAAAACTCTTATTCAACGTATTTGATATGTTTCCAGCGGCAAAGTCGGTTGAGGGCCGCACTCCCTCCACCATGAATAGAGAGGCATAAAGCTATGAAAGATGTTGAGTTGAAGCTCATTTCAGAGCTTCTGAAAGATAGCCACAGGAGCGATCGGGAATTGGCCAAGGCTGTTGGAGTTTCTCAGCCTACAGTCAGCAGACTAATTTCGAAACTGAGGAAAGAAGGCGTAATAAGAGAATACACGATTATCCCTGATTTCAACAAACTTGGATACCACATATGTGCGTTGACTTTTGCCAATTTTGAAACTCCTAGTGACCTACGAGCCATGAGGAAGCTTCTTGAGGAATACGGAAAAAGATTATCGGAAATCCCTCAAGCCGTCTTGATCGAGAGAGGGTTGGGCGAGAATTCGAACGGGGTGGTAATTTCCCTTCACAAAGACTATTCTGATTACGTGGAGTTCCAACGGTGGATGAAGCAGTTTGAATCCTCAAGCAAATTCGAACTTCACAATTTCATAATAGACCTTGATGACAAAGTCCACTATCGATATCTCACCTTTTCAACTCTTGCTAAACACTTCCTGAAAATGCAGGTGAGCAACAAATAGACCATGAATGAAATGAGAGAAAAAGAAGTCGTTGCGGGCGCGCAACGCGCGCTGTCTTGAACGACACTGAATTTGTGGATCAAAATGTTACACATGCATGAAAAATGGTCAAAATGATGTTGCGTTCGTGGACTTTTCGGTTTGGCTGTTGCTTTTTGCAGCGTTCGTAAGTGATGCTTGCCCTATAATATGGAGTTTACTATGAACGTGAATCCAAAGTAGATTAGGATCATCCCAAACAGGACCAGCACCAGCCTGTACCATTTGAATCCTGCAATGTTCGTTCCGACTTTTGCAATATGGGCAACGATCATGAGCCAGACGTAATCCATCCAAACATGGCATACGTACATGAAGATGACTCCAGCTATGGAAGCAAATTCAAGCGAAATCAAGATGAGATTTGAGCCAACTGTTAGCCACCAAACGATGAAAAACGGGTTCAAACCAGTGAACGCCAACCCAATGAACAGCAAGTTTCGAGTATTAGCCGGCTTGGATTTAACTCGCTCAGGTATGGAGAGAAGAGAGCTGCGAATCTGTAGGGCACCAAATGCAATCAATACAATTCCGCCTGCGATTCCAATAACAACCTTGGCAATGGGTTCGTTTGCTACCGTTAGAAGTCCGCTGGCCAAAGCCATGACGAGGGTAAACTCAATCAATGTGTGGCCTATCGCGAACATTAAGCCGCTCTTCACGCCCAGCCGCGTGCCATGAGATATCGTGGCAAAAAGCAGGGGACCCGGAGCCAAGGCACCAGAAGCTGTGACGAAGACAACTGTCATGACTAAAGTGATTGCATCCATGGTCTCTGTAAAACCTAGATGCTGATGATTAACCTTATGCACTTGCAGCCTTGCCACGTTACGAGGCAAGAGGTAAACTAGAGCGTCGCAGTGAAGTCGGGGAACCAAGTCATATAATGAGCTTATATCCGCGAACGCTCAACATAGGTTTTCGATAGGATAGCGGTCTTGCATGCCTCAAACCAAACCCCGTCATGATTTCCCTATTCAATCGTTGCTTTCTGCCAGACTTCTTCTTAGTCCAAGAATCTCAAAGGGCAGAGTATACTTTTTGAGCGATATGAGCGGAGTTATAAGTCTATACGCTATGGATCAAAGTGGCAGCATACCTAACCCTTTGCTTCCAACTGGTCTTGCACTACAGAATCCCCACTTGATAATTGGTTACAACTACTTCATCTTACCGAAATTGAACAAGGCACTCGTGATGATTGATGAAAACGGAAACGAGAATTACCAACCATGCTTTGTTCCACTTCAAGGCGGCATTCCCGACCCCATATTCGGAGACATGTACAAGGACCACCAAATAGCCTGTCTTGACTGCGATATCAAGAAGAACATCGCTTACTTCTTTCACGACGACCGGAGAACCTCAAATCTCGAATGCTTACGCGTTAACTTGGCTACGTTGGAAACCACGTCTCTGGGCAAAAGCACATATGGCAACTTCTACAATGGCGCCAATCCCAGTCACTCAACCGTCATACTTGCAGATGGCTACACTGCAGGAGACAACGTCCTCTACATTCTCCCTAGAGGCGCCAGAGAAAGGCGTCTACTGTACGGCACGCCGATTGACAAGAGGACTGAGGGTCAGCAAGTCAAACTGACGGGCACAGGGACGTGTAACTTCACGCAAGACGAAAAGGGCTTGCTTCTCAAATCCACAATTTTCAAGAATGAGGGATCAGCAACCTATCTTCCTTTAGACAAGCCGAACGATGTTATCGAGGTTCCTGTGCAAGGCTTGAGGCATAAAGGCAAGGGCGAACTGGTCGAAATCAGACACGTGGATAGAAACCTCTTCCTGCTTGAATACAACATAGATGGTTGTAGCTGGCTGTACGAGTGCGCATACCAAGAAAGACGCGACAAGCGCAGCTTCGCGGTGAAGCGTACGTTATGCGGTCTGCTGCCACTTGACCAAGGCGTCTTGATGGGAGTCGATTACGAGCTCAACGGAACCAAAGTAGGATACATTCTCGCTTTTGCGAAGGCCAACAGTCCAGCCCAGCTCTATCTATACTCACCTAAAGGTCGTATCGATACCCCCGAGACACTGTCAAATGAACGAGTGTTAGGAATCGAACCGAAGTTTCTCTCTACAGGCGAAGAAGCCAACTACACGAGCTTTGACGGATTGAGAATATCCGCTCGTTTGTACTTGCCTTCAAAGCATTTGGGCTTCGAGGGCCCTAGGCCTCTCGTCTTGTATGTTCACGGCGGGCCGCAGAGTCAAGAACGTCCAGACTTCACGTGGTTCTCAATGCCACTTATCCAATATCTGGCTTTGAACGGCTTTGCTGTCTTCGTGCCAAACGTTAGAGGAAGCAGCGGATATGGCCTGAAATACATGAAGCTGGTTGACCATGATTGGGGCGGTGACGACGTGAAAGATCATGTTGAGGGACTGAAAACGCTTGAGAAAGACCCGCGCATTGACTTAACAAGAAGAGCCGTAATAGGCCGGTCATACGGTGGCTACATGACGCTGACACTGGCCGGGAGGCACCCGAAGCTGTGGAAAGCTGCCTGTGACATGTTCGGTCCGCAAGACCTGATCGGGTTCATTAATCGACTCCCTGAAAGCTGGAAAACAGGCATCTACCTGACGATGGGTCACCCTGAAAGAGACAGAGACTTTCTCATAGAACGTTCACCTAAGACATACATGAAAAACATAAAGTGCCCCATGCTCATCATCCAAGGCAGAAATGACCCCCGAGTACTAGAGGTAGAATCCAGAGAGGTTGCTGAATACCTCAAAGCCAACGGCATTGACGTGGAGCTTCTGGTCTTCGAAGATGAGGGACACGACGTCATAAAATTCAGGAACAAGGTCCTCTGCTACACAAAGATCACTGACTTTTTCAAAAAACACCTGAACCCATAACAAAGTACCGCGCGCATGGATAATGGCTCTCCATGTCAAATTCAAGAGAGGACACCTAGTGCGCGCTTAGGCTCAATGTTTATATGTTTTCAGGGTTAGGATTCTATTATGCCGCATAGACATCGGAAGTCGCATACGGTCAGAAACGCATTAATCGTCATAGTCACCTTAGTGGTTGTCGTTAGTGGGGTGGTTGTGGCGTATCAGATGAGCGGCGGTAAGCCAAATAGTTTTAGTGGTGGCAAGATACTTCTGGTAACAAGCATGGGAAATATAACCATCGAGTTGTTCGACAACATGCCTATTACAGCCGGGAATTTCAAGACCCTGACTCAACAGGGGATTTATAATGGAACTATTTTCCATCGAGTTGTTACGGGTTTTGTGATCCAAGGCGGAGACGTGGCGTCCAAGGGAATAACTGTCCCTCCGATTCAGGATGAACTGCCTAACAAGCACAACAACGTGCGGGGGTCAGTGGCCATGGCGAAAACAAGCCAACCTAACTCTGCTACGAGCCAATTTTTTATAAACCTGAAGAATAACGCTGGCACTTTGGACAGTAACTATTCAGTATTTGGGCAAGTAATAGCAGGCATGGATGTTGCGGACGCAATTGGCAACGTGCAAATAACTCCGACAGATCCTAGTGTACCAGATGATGGCAAACCAGTGCAAGATGTGACGTTGAAAGTAGCAGAGATAATAGGATAACGTGGCAACGGAATGAGGTGCACCGCAAGTCCACTTTTAACAGCTATGAAAGAAATGGCAAGCCTGATTCAAAGCATGCTAGACCGCCGGTATCATGAAAGAACATTCTCATATGTACCCACCATAAATAGGGGTCACCGGGTAGACATGGGCTCGCTTTGTTAGAAACCTTTCAAGGCCAAGGCGCTTGTAGCTGTGTCTTGTTTAGTTCTTAGCTTGCCGTTGGCTTGTTTTGTTTGCTTCTTCTACCGAGTTTCCTTATGTGACGCAGTAGGTGCGCCAGGAAAAGGTGTTCCGTGTCGTGGACTCTTTTGAGTATGTTTTCTTTACTAAGAAGAGCTTGTTTGAGTTCAGCGATTTCCTTTTTGGGCGAGTACTTGACGTAGATCGGTACGCCTGCGGCTAAAAGCAGCAGGCCCAGGACTATTTGGATGAGGCTGCATTGAGTGATGAGGTATATGCTGAACGCTGCTCCGAGAATAGGTATGACTAAACCACCTCTAAGGTGGAATTGTGCTTGGTGCTTTTTGCGAAGGGTGTATATGCTGGCGCTGGTGGCTACATAAGCGACGGCCATGAAAAAGACGCTTGTCGCTATGAGCGTGCTGAGGCCGTCAGCGTACAGCGTTGCTGCAAGCGCTGCTGCAAGTGCAGTGGCTGCTTGAATGATTATGCCTAGGTACGGTGTCTTGTAGCGAGAGTGGATTTTGGCGAAAGCTCGTGGGAACAGGCCGTCAACCGCCAATGCGTAACCTAAGCGTGAAGTGCCGATCATTCCCGACTCATCTGAGCCTGCTACGCTGATGAGTGCGCCGACGCCGACTATGAGGCTACCGATGAGTGCCAAGACTGGCGTTTGGGCAAGGATGTCATTGGTTGCTTTTGCTAATGGTGCTTTGTCAAATTGGAGTGCTGACCAGGATCTCACGCCGAAGAGGACAACGTTCGTGATGAGGTAGAATATGGTCACAATCGTTATGCCGATAATTATGGCCTTAGGAATGGTTTTAGCTGGTTCACGTATTTCCTCAGCAGGTATCGTGCTGATCTCGAAACCTGCGTACGCCCAGAAAATAAGCACTAGAGCGGAACCGAAACTGCCAAGGCCGAGGGGCATGAAAGGCGTGAACTTGCCCGTTGTCGTGGGCAAATTGAAGGCTATGTAGGCTATTCCGGCGACAGCGAAAAAGATGAGTGGAGCGAGCTTAACTAAGGTGAGGACATCGTTCGTTCTTCCAGCAGCCTTCACGCCGACAATGTTGGTGAGTATGAGGAACAGGACAAACAACGTCTTTACGACAATCTGCAGTGGCAGAGCGAGATTGAACCAAAACATCAGGTACTGCGTGAACGCCACGGGGAAAACGGCGAGAGACATCCACTCTGCAAGCCATAACGACCAGCCAACAACAAAACCCGCGAAAGGCCCCCAAGCATCATGCGCATAAGCGTAGGGTCCACCGACTTTCGGGAGCAGGGCAGCGCACTGAGCGAAGCACAGGGCAATTATGATGGCTATTGCGCCACCTGCAACCCAAACGACAAGCGAGAAAGGCCCAAGAAGACCCGCGCCGAAGGCTGAAGCCACATAGATGTCTGCCCCTATGATAGAGCCGACGACGAGGTTCGTCACATCGAAAAGCGTGAGCTTCGAATTGAGTTTAGAGTTAGCCATCAAAAATGTGTATTTAGGAATGCTAGATATAAAACAGTAACGCGAGCCCTGACTGTCTTAATGAATGAGACAACGAGAAGAAAGACAATGAGACGGTCAGGTTATTATAGCGACTAGAGCAAAATGATTACCCTGTGCGCGCGGTAAGCGGGGTGTCATCATGAAATGTAAGCTCGACGGAATCACTATAAACTACGAATCGTATGGTAATGGGCGACCTTTCCCGCGTTAGATCGTGCTGAACATGATTTACAGATTGAACAAGAAAAGCTCTTTAACGCGTTGGTTAATGAATGGCTCCAACGTGTTGAGGAACATGCAAAGAACAATGGCAGTGGATGAAGACGTCCCTTATTCGAGGACGAAGATGTTTCGTTTGTGACCCAAATCTTTAAGCACTTTTGGCCAGACGGTGACGCTGACCTCGCCGAGGTGTGCTTTCTTGAGTATTGCCATTTGCGTGCGGGACTGTCCGATGCCTCCGCCGATGCTGAGCGGAATCTCGTTCTTGATTATGGCCTGATGGTATGGGTATTTGAGAAAGTCAAGTTGGCCTGTGAGCTCTAGTTGCTTTTTGAGCGTTTCAGCGTTCACGCGGATTCCCATCGACGATAATTCATGGCGGCGTTTTGTCACAGGGTTCCAGACTAGGATGTCGCCGTTTAGGCCGTGCATTGGCTTACCATCTTTGGATTTTGTCTCTGTGACCCAGTCGTCGTAGTCTGCTGCCCTCATTTCGTGCGGGTAACCGTCTTTGAGAGTCCAGCCGATTCCGTAGATGAAGACTCCCGGGTATTCTTGCAAGATCTTTGTCTCGCGCTGCTTGCGCGGCAAGTTCGGGTACTTGTCAAGGATTTCCTCAGCGTGAAGGAATATGAGTTTGTCAGGGAGGTCTGGATACTTGTCTGTCTTAAGCTGTGGGAATAGCTTCTGGACATGCTTCTCTGCGCCTTTGATTACCTTCCAGATTTTTTCGACGGTTTCGGTTAGATGCTTGAGGTTGCGTTCCTTTTCGGTTATTGCCTTTTCCCAGTCCCACTGGTCCACGTAGGCACTGTGGTCATGGTCTAGGAAGTAATCCTTACGTACGGCCCGCATGTCTGTGCACAAACCCTCGCCTGGTTTGATTCCGAACTCTTTCAAGGCCATCCGCTTCCATTTGGTCGCGGCCTGGACTACTTGGGCGTCTACAGGATGCTTGTTATAGTCATTCGAGATATGGAACTGGATAGGCGTACGCGACCCATCACGATCTAACAGATCGTTTACGCCACTCTCGACGTCTACAATAAGTGGGACTTGAACCATTATTAGGTTCAGTTCTTTGCACAGGTTCTCCTCAATGTAGTTCTTCACAGCATAGATTGCAACCTGAGTGTCCTTCGGGTTCAAAATGGACTTGTAATCGTTTGGAAGGACCTTCTCCAGTTCTTCGTAAGTACCGATGCCTGGACCGGCTAGATCTGCCTTTTTGTCGGCTGTCACATTGATGCCTCAAATTCGTTGCGGTAATCCATAATATAAGTTTTTAGTGGCAATTAGGGGAAAAAAGCTTAATTCCAATGTGACCTTTTTGCACGGTCTGTCTTTCACAGTGTTTGGGCAGAAAAAGGAAATCGAGAACCCCTGGCTAGCTGCTTCTTGCTCCTATGTTCGATCTGAACTCTGTCCAACTTTTTCCACGAAAGTAAATGGAGTGGACGGGGCGGGATTTGAACCCGCGGCCTCCACGATGCCAACGTGGCGATCGTACCAGTCTGATCTACCCGCCCTTGTTCAAACGCAACTAGAATCTTCCCGCGACTGCTTTAAGCATTTTGCCTAGCCGTAGTGAAGGTAATCCTGGATAAGCTTCTCGATTTTCTGAGGCTCATCTTTAAGCCTTTGCGCCAGATTAGAGTCCTCGTAGGATACGAGTTTCTCTATTGCTGCATCAATGATTGCTTTAGGAAAAACGCCATCCTCTTCATAGCATTTCCTGTCCTTCCTCAAGTTCCTCGCAGATTCGCTGCAGGACAAAGGCAGGCGTTCCAACCTTCTGGGTTTCTTGGTTGACTCTTCGAGCTGCAACTCCTCTGTCATCCTTAGTGATTCTGCATGGTTCTTGAGCCCATATTTGATGGCGATTGATATCCCTGCAAAAAGCAAATAAGCATTAGCCATTGCATCTGGAGCCCTATACTCAAACGTTCGCTGGTAGCTGTCTGTTTTTCCCATGGTACGCTTGAAGCTCCACCACAACGGTATTCTTATCATTGCCATACGATTTCTGGCGCCCCAACTGATATTCATGGGGGATTCCTTTCGTCCGAGGAAACGTAAATACGAAACAGGAACAGGATTCCCAAAAGCCGCAAGACTGGGCGCGAACCTGAATATTCCACCAATCATCTCTCTCGCTTCAACACTCAACTCACCTTCTTCGTCTTCAACTATGTTCACGCCATTTTTCAATCCGTACATGTGAACATGCATCCCGCTGCCAGCATGTTCCAAAGATATCTTCGGCGAAAATGAGGCAGAGACCCCATGTTTTGCGCACACGTTGCGTATCACCCATTTTGTAACAGAAATTGTTTCCGCCATTTCAATCATACCTTGGGGCATAAGCTCTACCTCATGTTGTTCCATGACTTCCCCTTCCTTTCCAACGAGCCTGCCCACTTCCGAATGTCCATACTTCGTTCTAACGCCAACGTCAGACAATGTAACTAAAACCTCGTTTCTCACATCCTCAAACTTGCTGAAAGGCGTTGACTCATGATAGTTCCTGTCCGGAATGCTTGGAAACACCCTTTCGGTCTCTTGCTGTCTAGAGATGATGAAGAACTCCATTTCAGCCAACACCTTCAGGGTTACGCCGGCGGCAGAGCGAAGCCCATCTTCAGCTCTGGACAACACATTTTCTGGAGCAACGTCCAAAGGATTTCCATCTTGACCCAAGTACTTGCAAAAAACATTCAATGTCCTCGTAGGACAGAACGGGTTCAGGAATGCTCTACTCAGTTTGGGGATTATGTAGATGTCGCTCCTGTGTGCGTCAATGAATGAAAATAGACTTGAACCATCAACTCGCTCGCCCGACTCCAGAACCTCAAGGATTCGATTTTTATCCGCAGTTGAGAAGCTTAGTGTTTTCAATCGACCATCCTCTGGAATATGGCAAAGATTGACGATCTTGACGTCTTCTTCTGCAATGAACCTTGACACTTCTTCTTTGTCAGAAAAACTCGGCGCTTTGACCATGGGAAATCACCATCTTCCATGCAGGTGTGTCATATTGATTTTGAACCGAATATTTTAACTCTCCCGTAAGAGTTTTGGCTATCAATAAGGCAAGAGATGGAGATTTCTGTCGCCAAGCTTCCTTTTCTTCAGGATTGGTATGTAAAAGCTCAATGAAAGAACTAATAGCTAGATTAATTAGCTTTGCTGGTATGACTTATTTTCGTGAAGTCAGTTGTCCAAGCTCATATGGATAGCACTTCTGACGTTTCCAATATGGCTATATTGGATTGGGGCATTGATAATGAATGCGAACGCACCAATAGCTATCTATTTGATATTGATAATAGTCTCCTACTACGCGATTGTCGTCTATGCGCCATATATAGGCATTCCATGGCTTCTAATAGTTGCCTACATGGCAATACGAGCTTACAGAGGACATAGGAAAAGGAAGCATAACGCGCAGTACATAGATGGTAAGAAGGTCGTTTTGGAAGAGAAATTCAAAATCACGCTCATTGCCAGAAACTCGCACTTAATTATTAATAAGTATGGCTACGTCTTCGTATGGATACGTTTTGAGGATTCGCTAGGTTTATCTATAAAAAGCCGCATTGGATAGGTTAACAGACTGGTTGGAAAGCGATGTCTAAGAAGCCCCCATCGAGAGACGAGGCGTTAGAAGCCATTGATTTCATAGTCAACGTTCTTAAGGAGCATGAAAAGGATTTGGACAAGCTGATAAACGAGCTTGGCACAGTAACTGAAAGAATGGGGGATACTGGCGAACTGAGCGGAAAAGTGGAGAGAGTTGAAGAGAGACTAAGCACTCTGCAGACCGAAATAACCAACCTCATAACATACCTATCAGCCTCTCATGACGCTCCAAGAATGCCTGTGCCCGTTGTACAGTCGCCGGAACGAAAAGAAGAAACAGTACAGGTGAGAGAAATTCGGGGGCCTCCTGTAATTCTGCGTTGCAAGCAGTGGGAGGATTTTCTAAACCAGGCTTATCAGGCTGAATCCGTGTCATTTCTATACAGAGACGTTGAAAAAGCATTTCAAGCAGACGCTTTGAAAAACAATCAAATAATAACATATAGTGGTGAGCTTCCGAAGCCAACTGCACTGCTTAGATCGTGGTTGGCTAAGCAGCTCAGTGTCGAAGAAAAAAGAGTTCTGGAAGGAATACTGGCAATAGGCTAGTCTCGCCAGGGAATTGTTCATTCTTAATTATTAGCAAAGTTTTTATAGCTGCTTGTATCTTAAGTCTTACGACGCAACGTGGAGGGCAGAGGTTGAAGGCAACACTCCAGACGGCCATAGACAGTTTTCTCCGTTCTCGAAGCCTTCTCCTTTCTCCTCGATGACGGAAATAGCTGGCTGGATTGCCAACATACGATGAAAGCCCTCCTAGACGATCAAAGCGCCGGTGAAAACGATGGAAGGAGAACACAAGATTGCCAAAGAACTGCATGAAGAACTAACAAAGTTTGAAATGACGATGCAGGAACTCCGACTCCTGAAGCTAGTTGCCACAGACTTGAAGAACTACAGAAGAATGATAAACCTGAAGAAATACGACTGAACCCCCTCGATGGAATGCTTAAATATCGTCCATCGCTATTTCTATGGGAAACCGATGGAAACAACGGTCGAAAACATACGCTTATACAACACATTAACTCGTAGAAAAGAGAAATTCGAACCCATAGAGAAAGGTACGGTACGAATGTACACGTGTGGCCCCACCGTTTGGGATTTTGCCCACATTGGTAACTTCAGATCCTTCGTGTTTGAGGATCTAATCAGAAGATGGCTCAAGTATCGCGGTTTCAAGGTAGTTCAAGTGATGAATATCACTGACGTAGATGATAGAACGATTGCAGCGTCAAGAAAGCAAGGAATTCCTCTCGATGAGTATACTGAGCGATACATTAAGGCTTTCTTCGAGGACATAGCAGCATTAAACCTTGAAAGAGCCGAGCACTATCCGAGGGCGACCGAAAACATACCGGAAACGGTGACCCTGATCAAGAAACTGATTGAAAAAGGATATGCGTACAAAGGCGAAGATGGTTCAATCTACTACGATATTTCAAAATTCAAGAACTACGGCGAACTTTCAAAGTTTAAGGTCGAGCAACTTCAAGCGGGCGCAAGAGTCAAGGTCGACGAATACGACAAGGCTGAAGCAAGGGACTTCGCATTGTGGAAAGCATGGACTGAAGATGACGGGAACGTTTTCTGGGAAACTGAAATCGGGAAGGGAAGACCCGGCTGGCACATCGAATGCTCTGCAATGTCCATGAAATACCTTGGAGAAACCTTTGACATTCATACCGGAGGAGTTGACAACATGTTCCCCCATCATGAAAATGAAATTGCTCAAAGCGAAGCAGGCACGGGCCGAAAATTCGTGAACTGCTGGGTTCACTGTGAGCATTTGCTAGTTGAAGGCAAACGAATGGGCAAAAGATTCGGCAACTACTATACTCTCAGAGACTTGATCAAGCTTGGTCATGACCCTCTGGTAGTCCGGTACCTGCTTCTGTCAACTCACTACAGGCAACAATTCAACTTCACTTTCGAAGGCCTAAACGCAGCCAAAAACGCAATCGATCGCTTGAGAAATTTTACGCGCAGGCTCTCTTATACAGACGGAAGCAATTCAGAAGGAAAGGCAAAGCATCTGGCAGAGCACGTTAAAAGTGAATTCACAAAGGCCATGGATGACGATCTGAACGTCGGCTCAGCCTTGGCCGCACTTTTCGAGTTTGTCAGAGAAGTGAACAACCTCATTGACGCGAATAGTCTCAGCAAAGAAGAAGCAAGAGAGATCTATGATCTTATTGTCGGCTTCGACAAGGTCATAGGTGTCATCGGTGGAGTCAAAGAGAAAGAGAAGCTCCCCAAGGAAGCTGAGGAACTTGTTCTCAAAAGAGAAGAGGCAAGAAAAGCCAAAGATTGGAAGAAGGCAGACGAAATACGCAAACAGCTCAAGAACATGGGCATAATAATCGAAGACACGGCACAAGGCATCAAATGGCGAATGGAGAAACATTAGGTCAACGCCGTTTTGCCAAGAAAATTCCACTCATGTCTAACATACTTTTCCTTCTCTAGCTTGTCCGAAAGCTCCTGCTCATATGGCGTCATGTTAGCCTCGGCAAGGTTCACGTTGAGAGCCCAACTGACCCCTTCTTTCAATGCTTCTGTCACTTCATCAATAGAAACTTCCCTTCCAAGCTCCATATTGATCGAAGTAATCTTACCTGCTGCAATACCGACGATTTCCATACATGTTTTCGCCCAAGGAACACGAAGCAAAGCAAACATCTTCTCAAGATCAACGTTCAAAAGCAACGTGCCATGTTGAAGAACGACTCCAGCCCTATGGGTTTGAGCACTTCCGGAGATCTTCCTGCCCTTCACAGTCAAGTTCGGACAGGCTTTCAGGCTACCTTCACTAAAATCTGCCTCAACTCCCAAAGATCTGAGCGCTTCTGCCAGTCCCGAGTATAACCTTGCATATATTTCTCCTATATCTGAAATGCCCAGCTCCTGTTTGTCGACCACCACGCTGTAAGTGATTTCGCCCTCACAATCGTGGTATACAGTTCCTCCTCCGGTAATTCTCCTCACTATATCAACGCCTCGTGTTCTGCAATTGTCCAGTTGAACCTCATTTTCGATATTCTGGAATTTCCCAACGGAGACAGCTGACGGTTTCCAACGGTAGATTCTCAACGTGTTTGGCACGAGGCCCTTGGTTCTGGCGGTCAATATCGCCTCATCGATAGCCATGTTCCGGTAAGCATTTGATGTTTCAAGTTTCAGTAGGCGCCATTTACTCATCAAATCGCCCTTGGCACACATCGTAGTTCATTTATGGCATGATTTGTGTCTTTTGCTCCTTAAATCTAACACAGGAAAAGCCTAAAATGGCTAGCTGCAACCTTCAGTTTCGGAGAGTCGGTCCTTGCACGACCGAGTAATAATGCTCATAGATTTGGACTACTTTTATGCTCAAGTAGAGGAGACGCGAAACCCTTCAATAAGCAACAAGCCTGTGGTCGTGTGCGTATACTCCGGCCGCAGTGAAGACAGCGGCGCAGTAAGCACGGCAAACTACGTAGCTAGAAAACTCGGTGTGAAGTCTGGAATGCCGATCGTGTTGGCCAAGGCGAAACTGCGAAACACTGACGCTGTATTCCTCCCGGTAAATAATGGACTTTATGAAGAGGTCTCAGCAAGAATAATGAATCTTCTGAGAGATTATGCCGACAGTTTCGAACAGGTCGGGATAGACGAAGCATATTTGGACGTGACCCAAAGGATAGGAGGCAACTTTCAGGACGCAGCGAAACTGGCTCAAACCACAAAGAAGGAAATCAAGACTCAAACTAGTCTTACATGCTCAATCGGCGTTGGTCCAAACAAGCTTGTCGCTAAGATCGCGGCCGATATCCAAAAACCGGATGGTCTAACGATAATCAGGCCTGAGCAAATCGCAGATTACTTCTCTCCTTTGCCAATTGATCATCTCATACGTGTTGGTGCAAAAACCAAAGAGAAAATGCAGACACTTGCAATCAACACAATCGGCGACTTGGCAAAATACGATGTTCAAAAGCTGATCGATGTCTTCGGCAAGACTCTTGGTCTCTATTTCCACAACGCTTCCGCTGGAATTGACAATGAGCCAGTTCAAGAAAGAGGCGAAGCTGAATCAATAAGCAGGATTTCCACCTTGAAGGAAGATACTCTCGACCTGAGCTTCATTCTTGAGAAAACAAACCAACAATGCAAGGAGATTCATGCAGAATTAGAGGCAAGAACGCTGATTCTCAGGACTGTAGGAATAATTGCCGTCATGAAGGATATAAGCATCCGCAGTCGTTCCAGAAGTCTTGAGATCCCCACGAACAGACTGGACGTTTTGGAGGGTGTGGTCAAAGAGCTCTTCGAGAAATTCGTCACTGAGTCCAATCTTGAGTTTCGAAGAGTAGGTGTGAAGGTCTCAGGCCTAGCTAGAGAACAGAAAAACCAAAAACAGCTGACGAGCTTCATTTAACAAGCTCAAGACTGATTCGAGCCAGTTTTTAGCAACCCTTATTTGTCCATCACACCTCATCTTCTTTTGACTTGCATGTGTCCTGAGAGTGAAAAATTACCTGCTGGTCAGACTCCAATTAAGCACTTGCTTAAGTGGGGTGTAGACCACCCTGGCATCACTCGTTCGAATCCAAAGATCGATTTGAAGACTTATACTCTGCGGATAGATGGAGAAATTGAAAGACCTGTGAGGCTCGCTTGGAAGCAAATTGAGGAGCTTCCGACAACGGAATCAACAAGCGATTTTCACTGTGTTGAGGGGTGGAGTGTCCTGAACTGCAGATGGGAAGGCATCAAGTTCAAGGATCTGGTTGACTTGGTGAGACCTAGGAAAACCGCACAGTCGGCAACTTTCGAGTGCGCAGACGGATACACGACCTCGCTCAAGCTCGATGAGCTTTCGGGAGATGACGTCCTTCTTGCGTACAAACTTGACGGAAAGCCACTTGAAGAAGGTTATGGCTTTCCACTGCGTCTTGTGGTGCCTAGCAAGTATGGCTACAAGAGTGCCTTGTGGGTAACGAGAATTAAACTCACTTCAGTGAAAGAGAAGGGCTACTGGGAAAAGAGAGGATACAGCGACACAGCAGACGTATGGAAAAACGATCGATTCTCAAGATAAAAAAACCTCCCTAACCCTGAGCGCGCGCGGCCGTTACCAGAAGCGTCTTAAAGACAAGCTGAAAGATAAGAGCATAGGGACATCTGCTAGGTTGGGGTGCAAGCCAATTGTTGGAAACAGTTCAGGACACAGTCAGGAAGATAAAAAACGTTGAAATTCAGGGTGCAAGAAACGTTGCCATAGCTGCGATCGCAGCTTTTGAGAGCTTGGCAAAGCACACGAAGGCGAAGAACAAGAGCAAGTTTCTTGATGAGATTTCAGAAGCTAAGGAAATTCTTTTCGCTGCGAGAGAGACAGAGCCTCTGATGAGGAATGCTGTCCGTCTGATAGTGAGCGAGGTTAACAGCAGCAGCGAGAACAGGGTTAAGAAGCTGGCTAAGATTGTTTCTTTATCCTCTCGTCGATTTCTCAGAGAACTTGAGGTTTCAAAAGAGAAGATTGCAGAGATTGGAGCCAAGAGGATAAGGCAGAGTTCGGTGATTCTCACCCATTGCCATTCTTCTACGATCACGCATCTACTGAAAAGGGCGACGGAGGAGGGAAAAAGCTTTGAGCTTATCTGTACAGAAACCAGGCCTCTTTTCCAGGGCAGAACAACGGCTAAGGAAGCGTTGGCGCTGGGAATAAAAACAATGATGATCGTGGATTCAGCCGCACGCTACTTTATGAATCAGGTTGACTTGGTGATCGTGGGTTCTGACGCCATAACTTCGGAGGGAAACGTTGTAAACAAAGTAGGAACGAGCATGATAGCACTGGCAGCTCATGAGGCCCGCACACCTTTTTATGTTGTCTCAGAATTGTTAAAGTTTGACCCGGCGACCGTTTATGGCGACTACGAGAAGATAGAGGAAAGAAGCCCCGCTGAAATCTGGAAGGATGCTCCTGGAAAGCTTTCTATTCGCAATCCAGCCTTCGACGTGACTAGGCGAGATTACATTCATGGAATAATATGTGAGGAAGGAATTGTTTCTCCTCATTCTGTTATGGAAGTGGTCCGCAGGAGATACTCCTGGGTTTTCGACGAGAACTGCTAAGCGGCTTATGCCCAAGTCTGCAATGCTACCTTCAGTTCTTCATGATCTTTTGCATATTTCTCCAAAGCTACATGCTTCAAGGCGGCGTCTACCGCTTGCCTCATGGCCTTTGCTCCAGCAATGGTTCCATCTGGGTGTCCGTGAATGCCTCCACCGGCTTGTATAACGAAGTCTATTCCGAATATCTTTATTAAAGCTGGAACTAGTCTTGGATGCAGTCCACCAGAAGCAACGGGCAGAACTGGTTTCACATCGCCCATATTCACTTTGAGTGCTTCGCAGTTTTCGATGACTTCGCCACGCGTTTCAGACATTTTTCCAACGACAGTGCCGACGTGAAGCTGGTCTACACCTATGATTCTAGCCACTTTGGCTATTACCTTCATTGACAATCCGTGCTTAGGATTCTTCGTGAATGCCGCGTGACCAGCCCTATGAGCGTGTATCACAAGGTTGCGATCTTGTTCTCGAAGCGTTTGCAGCGCAGCAAAACCGCACGTTAAAAGGTCAACCATGACATATTCGCCGCCACTGTCAAGCACATACTTTGCCCTTTTCAGCATCTCTTTCGTTTCAGCCGTGATGTTGACCATGTAGACCTTCTTTTCGCCCGTTTCGGTTTCTGCTTCGTCGCGTCTCTCCAAAGTTTTTGTGACCCTGCCTTCAAAACCATTGAACGTTTGGCTGCTCAGGTTCTCGTCGTCCTTAACTATGTCGCATCCTCCGACCCAAGCGTCATACGCTACTTGGGCATGATCAGACGTTTTCAATCCGAGCTTAGGCTTAATTATCGTCCCAACCAGAGGTCGGTCATAGACTTTAAGAAGCCGACGTACGCCTTTGACGCCGAATTTCGGACCCTTGAAGCTGCTGATTATCCCTTCCGGAAAATCGATGTCTTGAAGTCTCAAGTTTCTAATCGCTTTTAGTCCAAAGATGTTTCCTGCGACGCTGCTGAGTATGTTTGGCATGTTTCCAGGTTCAAAGAGCCCGATCGGATAAGCTACTCTTATGCTGTTTCCTTCAATGCTGAAGACATGTGCAGCAAGCTTCTCAACGTAGGACTTCGTGGTAGTGAGCTCTGTCCACGTTCCTACGGAGCTTTCAGCAGCAACTGCGCCTGCAGCTTCTTTGATGCTCATGCCCTTTGATTCAACGCGGAAGGTGCAAATGACATCTGAATCTTTTGGCTTGCACTCCAGGTTCACGAAATCCAAGTATCTCAAACCAGTCGCGCCTCAAAATGCTGATCATCAGCTCATGTTCCTTAAAACGTTTGATTATTGACTGATACCGTTTTCATCATCGCGCAAAGCTTTCTTCGATGTAGGCTCCACTTCGACCATCACGCAGATGGACCAGAAGCTGCGTACGCTTCCTTCGTGTTGAAGGATGCGGGATGTGGCCGAAGATTGATTCACACGTTGCAAAGACGCTGTGGACAGTTCAGCAAATGGACCGTTTTCTCTTCTTTTCCCAGTACGCTAGGAACACCACAGCAACTGCACCTATCAGAATTGCGCCGCCGATGATTAAGCCGAACACTCCCAAAATCATCGATCCCATGAACAAACCTCCTGTTTCCTCTCAGGCATGACTATCTGCAACTATGCAAGATGAATATAAAAAGACTTATAGAAGATAATCCTCAGCTCAGAAGTGGCTGTTATGGAGTTAAACCTTTAGGCCGTTATTGTGGTCAAGTCACCGCATAATTCCCTTTTTTCTTTTGGAAAAGGTTGAACTAGTTACACGCCAATAGATTTGAAGTGTGAAATCATTGGATGCTGGTTCAGTAAGATGTGCTCTCGTTAGACCTGTGCCAGACTCATACGACCGTTGCATACGGACGAATCGTGAAAAGATAGATGTTGCCCTTGCCAGGAGACAGCATGACGAGTATTGCCGAGCGCTGCAAAAGCTTGGACTGAGCCTTACCTGGATAAGAGGGGACAACGCTCTTCCCGATAGCTGTTTTGTAGAGGACACAGCCGTAGTATTCGGAGAAAAGGCGGTTATCTGCAATATGCGCGTAAAATCGCGAGCGAACGAAGTGGTTGAAGTCGCAAAGGTTATGGGAGAACTCAAGGAGACGTATCGCATCAAGCCACCCGCTACCATTGACGGCGGAGATGTTTTGATAGTTGAGGACAGAGTCTTCGTTGGGATATCAGCCCGTACCAATCTGCACGCTGTAACTCAGCTCAAGAAAGTCCTAGAAGACAGCAGAATGAACGTAGTTCCAGTAAATGTTCATAAGGTTCTCCACTTGAAGTCTGCGTGCACGTATCTTGGAAATGAAGTTGTCATCCTTTCGAAAGGGTGTTTTGACACAAACGTTTTGCAGGGCCTAGGAAAAATCATCGTTCCTAGAGGAGAGGAATATGCTGCCGATTGCCTTGCCGTAAACGAAACGGTTCTGATCGCAAAGGGCCATGCTGAGACCAGGAAACTGGTGGAAAAAGAGGGCTTTCGAGTAGAGGAATTGGAGATGTCAGAGTTCCGAAAGGGAGACGGTGCCTTGACTTGCCTATCGATAATATTGTAACAGGCGCTCGCAATTCTGTTTGAGCGTCTGTGGTGGGGCCGCTGGGATTTGAACCCAGGACAAGTGGAGATGCCTCCCGCAAAATCCCTTTTTTCTTTTTTGCAGAAATAAATTGAGCCAAACAACTACGCCACAAACATTCCATGAAGCCTTCGAAAATGCGCGTGCTCTTATTTTTGAGAACGATAGATTGAAATCGCACCTCTAATGATTTAGAATTGTTGGACGTGGTGTAAGCTGAATTCTAAGCTTCCGGCCGAGCCAATTTTGGTGGGCAGGGACCAAGAAATCAAACAGTTTACACAATACTTTGACTCTGCCATGAGGGGAAAAGGAGCCACCATATTCGCTTGTGGTGAGGCGGGAGTCGGAAAGACAAGACTGGTCAATGAATTTCTGAACCAAGCAAAGAAAAAAGGAGCAAAAATTCTTCAGGGCTATTGCTTGAGCGAGGTGGACATACCCTACTTTCCTTTTACAGAAGCATTTAACACCTACATGTCAGCAATGAGCGATGAAAAGGCGAAATCCTCCGTAACAAAGCAGCTCGGAATTACAGGATGGCTGAGAGGGTCTGGAATCACACGTGAAGCAAAAGTAAGTGAACTCTTTTCAACTCCAGAAATAGAACGCGACAGAACGTTTGAGGCGGTGGCAAGAGTTCTCCTTCAGCTGTCCACTCAAGAACCATTAATCCTGTTTCTGGATGACTTGCAGTGGGCAGACCACCTAAGCTTAGCTATACTTCACTACTTGGCAAGGAAGTGTAGAAACTCTCGGCTTCTCATCATCGGCACGTATAGACCAGAAGACCTTGTTCACACTAGAGAAGAGAAACTCCATCCACTCGAGGAAATCATGTTTTCGATGAGTCGAGAAGACCTATTGATTAAATTGGAGTTGAAACGCTTAAGGCGAAACGATTTCCCAGACTTTTTACGGTCAATCTTTCACTCTTCATTGGATGAAGCATTCGTGGAAAAGTTGTATGAGGAAACTGAAGGCAACCCTTTTTTTGCGGTTGAGACACTAAACCTCCTTGTAGAAGAAGGTTTCCTTTCAGAAAAAGAGGGGCGTTGGATGCTAATGGCTCCAACGGAAAAAATCGGAATACCTTCAAAGGTTCACGATGTCATCATTCGGAGAATCGCGAGACTCGAACGCGAAGAAAGAAAACTATTGGACCTCGCCGCTGTCTGCGGTCATTCTTTTACTCCAGATACCCTGAGCAGAACCTTAGCTTTGGACATAGCCGATGTTCTGCAAGGACTGTTGGAGATTGAACAGAGACACCGGCTAATACGCTCCACTGACACAACATTTGAATTCACGCACCAAAAAATAAGAGAAGTCATATACTCAAACTTGCCAGGCGAGTTAAGGAGAGTATACCATCTCAAAACGGCAAGTTGCCTCGAACAAGTCCTCACCGAAAAAATCTCAGACGGTTACATAGCAGAAATAGCCCTTCACTACGTCGAAGGAGGAGCTCCAGAGAAAGCGTTCGAATACCTCATCAAACTGGGCGAAAAGGCAGTGAACATCTTTGCCAACGCGCAGGCAATAGAACATCTGGAAAAGGCATTAGAAGCCACACAAAAAAACATTAATCTTGCCACAAACGAAAATCTTGCTAAAATCTACAAACTCAGAGGCATGGCTTGGCTGCAACAAGATGAAAAAGTAAAAGCCAGAAACGATTTCAATTTGATGCTACAAAACGCAAAAAACGTTGGTGACATATCTATGATAGCCGAAGCGCACTACTGGTTTGGTGCCACTTATGAGCCACATTTCGGAGAACTGGACGAAGCTATGCAACATCTTACAATGGCAGTAGAAATGGCTCGGAAGACAGGCAACAAAACTCTGGAAGCCAGAATTTCGGGATTGATTGGCATTATGCTTATGTTGGGGGCAACTCCAGACACTATGGATAAGGGCCAAATGTGGCTTGAAGAATCTTATGGGATATGCAAAGAGGGAGGTGACAAAGTAACCGAGGCAGAAAATCTGCAGATGCTCGGATTATACTACAATTGGAAAGGGGAATTTAATCGGGCTAAGGAAAGCCTCAAGAAATCGATTGCATTAGCTGAAGAAGTTGGGAGCATCCCCACAATAGCAAACATATTAAGGGTTTTGAGCATAGTTCTCGCTGGCAACGGAGAATACAACGAAGCCATATCAACCGCACATAAATGTCTTCAGCTATCCCGGGACTACGGTGGTACGTATTTGGTTTGTGCGAGTCTCAACACTCTCGGTTGGATTTATCATGACTTGTCAAACATCGAACTGGCGATGAAATACAATAACGAAGGAATAGAACTTGCCGGAGAACGTCAAAAAAGCAGGGCTGGCGGCGCAGTGCCTTCTTCTCTACTAAACCTGGCAATGGATTACTTGTACAAAAATGATTATGAGAACGCAGAAAAATACTTCAAAGAAGTAATCAAAGCGTATGACCAACATCGAGTTGGCTGGTGGCGCATCCAAACCCGCGTGCTCCTCGGTCGCGGAGAAATATCATTTGCCAAAGGCGATTACGCAGAGGCACTGAAATTTGCCGAAGATTCGTTAGCCATATCCAGAAAGGCAGATGCCAAAAAGTACGTCGCAAAGGGTTTGAAGCTAAAAGCTGAAATACTAGCAAAAATCGGCAACACTGAGGAAGCAATCGAGCTAATGCAGAAAGCCTTAAAAACGGCACAAGAGGTGGGCAACCCGCCCTTGCTTTGGCAAATACACTATAGCCTTGGTCTTTTACTTGAAAAAAGCGGAAGCTCACAGGCCAATTACCACTATGCCGAAGCAATAGCCCTCATAGAAGCAACAGCATCAAAACTCAACGACCCATCCCTCAAAAACTCTCTCTTGAATGCTCCACTCACAAGTGCAATACGTGACGCTTATACCAAAACAAAACCGACTTCTGACACCTAAGGAAAAGCGACCCCAAATTTGCAGAGTGGTGCGGGGGATGGGGTTTGAACCCAGGACAAATGGAGATGTCTCCCGCGCAACTCCCTTTTTTTCTTTTGAGGAATGCACGACGCTTCCTTCTGTAGACTATGGCCGCCAGCATTGGGCATGCGCGCGCCGGATTCGACTATGTCACAGAAAAGAATGGAATCATGATCTTCAGAAAGCCTAGGAGGTTCATGAATGTTTGTAGTTAAACGCGAAATCCAAGTAGTTAAACCTTTAACTTCTGATTCATAACATTTGATTATAGGCTTGATTCAGATGCAGCTCAAAGCTAGGCTTTTGAACATTCAAGCTGGAGGAATGAGAATAGCCATATTAGATGATGAAACCGCAAGCTCTCTAGGCGCCCATTCTTCTGACAGAGTAAGAATCAGTTACAAACATGAAAGCTTGACTGCTATTCTCAACATCGCCAGCGACTTTCCAGCCGATCATGTGGGGCTTTACGAAGAGATTTCAAAGAAAATTCAAATAGCTGACGGAGAAAACGTCGAGGTAGAACCGTCAGAACCTCCAGAAGCCCTAAGGCATATCCAAGCCAAGATACGTGGCGAGAGATTGCGCCAAAACGAAATAGAAGTGATCGTCAGAGACGTGGTCGAACGTCATCTCAGCGATATCGAACTTGCATCCCTCGTCACGGCGCTTTTCATCAACGGTCTCAGCATGGATGAGATTGAAGCGCTGTCAAGGGCGATGGTGAAGACTGGCAAAACCCTTAACCTTGACAAGGGTCCAATTCTGGACAAGCATAGTGTTGGCGGGGTACCAGGCGACAAGACGTCAATGCTGGTCGTGCCGATAATCGCTGCGGCGGGTTTCACTATACCCAAGACTTCTTCAAGAGCCGTTACGTCTTCAGCGGGAACCGCTGACCGTGTTGAAGTTTTGTGCCCTGTGAACTTGACTGTTGAGGAGATGACGGAGGTTGTTAGGAAGACCAACGGCTGCATGGCTTGGGGCGGAGCCTTGGAACTGGCTCCTGCCGATGATCTTTTTATCCAGGTTGAATATCCCTTGGCTATAGATCCATTACTTCTTCCTTCAATCATGAGCAAGAAGAAGGCCATAGGCGCTACGCACGTGATCATAGATATTCCAACTGGAAGAGGGGCAAAAATCAAAACGATAGGCGAAGCGCAGGACCTTGCAAAAGACTTCATAGATTTGGGAAAGCGACTAGGGATGAAGGTTAATTGTGCCGTGTCGTTTGGCGAGCAACCTGTTGGAAACACAATAGGTCCAGCATTGGAGGCAAGGGAGGCGTTATCTGCCATTATGGGGAAAGGTCCATTAGATCTTGTAGAGAAGGCAACAAGCATTGCTGGAATGCTCCTAGAAATGGTGGACGTTCAGGATGGAAAACGAAAAGCGCAAGACATAATCAAATCAGGTAAGGCGGAAAGAAAATTGCGAGAGATAATTGGGGCACAAGGTGGAGATCCCGACGTGATGCCTGAAGACGTAGGAATTGGAAGCGAAAGGGGAGAAATAGTGGCGGATCGAGACGGCGAGATCCTGTGGATTAGCAATGAAGACATCGCAAGGATTGCAAAAGAGGCTGGGGCGCCAAAAGAGAAAGGGGCAGGTGTCCTGTTGAGAACGAAACTCGGAGAGCATGTTAGAAATGGTGAAGCTGTTTTCGAAGTTTATGCTGAAAGGAGCAGTAGGCTGGAAGCGGCCATAGAGATGGCCAACAGCCTTAAGCCTATAGGACTGGGTGGAAAACCTGGAGAAAGAATGATAATTGAGCGCATTCCAACTGAGATCGAGCGCAGAAAAGCCTTTGTGTTGGAAAGATGATGCGTGATCGGGTTGCTGTTTGACATAAAGCCCCTGGTGAATAGTTTGCGTGGCAAATCTGGTGTCTAAGTGAAAGAAAACCTAACTGTATCGTTGAACGCAGAGCTGTTACAAACAATTCTTGAGGGTGCAAGAAGACTTTATCCTAAGGAGATGATCCTTTTTCTCAGAGGCAAGAAGACAAAAAGCACGATTGTAATCACTGAGCTTGTTGTTCCTCCGCTTGCAACGTATGGTCGGGGTTTTGCAGGCATTCGGCTACATATGATGCCTATGGACTTTTCAATTGTTGGAACGGTGCATTCTCATCCTTCTGGAAATGTGATGCCATCTTCGGCGGATTTGAACCATTTCTTCGGGAACGTGCTGATGATCGTAGGCTTTGCCTTCGAAGATGAAAGTAACGCGGCAGTGTACAATTCCTATGGTGAGAAACTGGCATTGCAGGTGACAAAATCCTAGCTCTGTCGAGTTTTCTGTCTTTCGAGGCTTGTTTCTTTCGAATTTAAGAGAGATGATGATTCCAATCATTGTAGCTCAGTTTAAATATCAGATTTGTGATTAGACGTAGCGAGAGGAAATCGATCCATGGGTTCCAAGTCCTCTAGAGGCGAATTCGCCGCAAGAAAACTTGTAAATAGAAGGAAGAAGTTTCGCTGGAGCAATAGGTACTATAATCGCCGGATCTTAGGGTTAGACGTTAAGGCTGACCCGCTTCAAGGGGCACCTATGGGTAGAGGAATAGTCATAGAAAAAGTAGGCGTTGAAAGTAAGCAGCCTAATAGTGCCATAAGAAAATGCGTGAGGACGCAGCTGATAAAGAATGGTCGAACTATCACGGCTTTTCTGCCTGGAGACGGGGCCTTGAACGTCGTCGACGAGCATGATGAGGTGCTGGTTGAAGGCATCGGAGGCTCACGTGGCAGAAGTATGGGTGACATTCCGGGAGTAAGATGGAAAGTCATAACAGTCAACGGCGTATCCTTGAACGAGCTGGTCTACGGAAGAAAACAGAAGCCAGCGCGGTGAGAATTTTGAGCCAGAAGCAAGAAGCAAAGCAGGACATAAAACTCTTTGGAAAATGGAGCTTCAAAGACATAAAAGTTCAGGATTTAGGTTTGGAACGTTACATATCACTTAAACCAGTTGTGACGCCGCACAGCATGGGAAGACATGAACATAAGCGTTTTCGCAAGGCAAACGTGAGCATTGTCGAAAGGGTCATAAACAATTTCATGCGGCCAGGAAAAAACTCTGGAAAGAAGTCCAAGGCTGCAAACATTGTCAGACAAGCTTTTGAAATCGTCAATTTGCGCACAGGCAAGAACCCGATCGAGGTTCTCGTTAGAGCCATGGAAAACTGTTCGCCCTGCGAGGACACAACGAGGATCAGCTACGGAGGGATAGTTTATCACCTATCGGTGGACGTGGCACCACAAAGAAGGGCAGATCTGGCCATCAGGAACATATGTGAAGGAGCACGTCAAGCAGCAATAAACAATCCTCGCTCGATTGAAGAATGCTTGGCGGAGGAATTAGTTTTGGCCGGAAGTCACGACATGAAAAGCTTTGCTGTTGCGAAGCGTCATGAAACAGAAAGAGTAGCTCAGGCTTCAAGATAGAAACGATTCTTAAAGCTATCTTAGGTGAATTTCAACAACGTCTCGGTCAGCCAGCGCAAATGATGCACCGACCTTTTGCGGGCTAAAGACCAGCCGTTTTGACCAAACCTTTGCGAAGCCGAATCTTTCCTTGAAATCGCTGTGGATGTCTTTCGCCAAGTCATAGATGATCGCTCCCTTTTTCAGGATGAACGGTTTTCTTGAATATTCCTTTTGGCTCGGCTCCTTCGTATAGACTCGAATTATCCCAAGTGTTTCGAAGAGTGTTGCGCCGAGGTCTTCAAGTCCAAGTCTCCTCTCGCATGAAATGGCTTTTATGGGCAGTTTGTGGCCCACGAAGGTTTTCAGCTTTCTTAAGGCTGATTGTGAACCACTTAGCTCGACCTTGTTCGCAACAACTATAGCGGGCTTGTATATCGTGGTCTCGAAGATCGCATCTTGAACATCATCCAAAACGACTTCTCCAGTGATCTTCACGACGGCATCTGAGATGCGGTAGGTTCTGAGCAGTTCTTCAACGTCCTTTATGTTGAAGTCAACGAGGGTTCCCATTGATATTATTCGGAGTCCTGCACCCATGTATTTTCTCTCAACCTCCACACGTCCCCTGGGCCTGCTTGTAAGTATCCTGGCTTTCTCTAACTCGTTTAGTATTATAGAGAGTTGCTCGACAGAGTCATGCGACAAGTCTACCATCAGGATCAAGCCGTCAGCGTTGCGGGCTATTGCCAAAGTCTGCAGCCCCCATGCCTTTCCATCAGCAGAACCTTCTATAAGTGCAGGCGCCTCTATGATTTGAAACTGAAGATCCTCAAAGGCCAGTATACCTGGAACAGGCGCCCTCGTAGTATACGGATTCGGTGAGACTTCAACCTTCGCGTTTGTCAATGCAGCCAGCAGGCTGCTTCTCCCTACGCCCGTCAAGCCAATAAGCGCTAATTGCCCAGCACCTTCCTTTTGAATGAAAAGTTTGGGTCCACTTCTTCCAGCTTTTTTCTTTTTCTTTTCTTCAATTTCTCTCCGCATCACAGCCATTTGCTTCTTAACTTGACCTCGGAGCTTCAACGTTCCTTTATGCTTTGGAACAAGGCTTAGAAATTCCTCCATGCGTTGAAGCCTTTCCTTTGGATTTCTCGTTGCCTCAACTTCAGACCACTTCTTTCTGGCATCACCCGGAAGATTGGCAGGCATAACGCAAACGCGTCCAACAAGTGAATTCGAAATTCTGCTCTAATAATTGTTTCCACTCAACAGTTTCTCATCACGTTTTTTCATCATAAACTTAAAATAACTGAATGAACAGTTGTGTAAACGAAATCACCTATATTTGGAGAAGATTTGAAAAAATAAGGAGGAAAAAGGAATGAGCAAAAGCGGCAAACCGCATATGAACCTCGTGATCATGGGACACGTGGACCATGGAAAGTCGACCACTACAGGGCACTTGCTTTACCAGGCCGGAGTGATTGATGAACGGACGATCAAAGCCTTCGAAGAAGAAGCCAAGAAAATGGGCAAAGAAACTTTCAAGTTCGCATGGGTTCTTGACAACTTGAAAGAGGAACGTGAAAGAGGAGTCACAATTGATCTTCGGTTCGTGAGATTTGAAACCAAGAAATACTATTTCACGGTCATAGATGCTCCTGGTCACAGAGACTTCGTTAAAAACATGATTACTGGAGCAAGCCAGGCTGACGGTGCCATACTGTTTGTCTCAGCAAGAAGAGGAGAGTTTGAAGCAGGCATCGGGCCGGGCGGTCAGACAAGAGAGCACGCGTTCTTGGCTTTCACTCTAGGCGTGCGACAGCTAATTGTGGCAGTGAACAAGATGGATGACGTTCAAGTCAATTGGGGTCAAGACAGGTACAATGAAATCAAAAACGAAGTTGGCAGAATGCTGAAAATGGTGGGATACAAGGTCGAGAAGATCCCCTTCGTTCCAACTTCAGGATGGACAGGTGACAACCTTACAAAGAAAAGCGAGCACATGCCCTGGTACACTGGGCCGACACTTATTGAGGCTCTCGACTTGTTTGAAGTGCCTTCCAAACCCACGAACAAACCGCTACGAATCCCCATCCAAGACATATACAGCATTACAGGCGTAGGCACTGTGCCCGTTGGCAGAGTTGAAACCGGAGTGGTGAAGGAAAATGACGTGGTCATCTTCATGCCTTCGAACAAGCAGGGCGAGGTAAAATCCTTGGAGATGCACCATGAAAGAATTCCGAAAGCTGAACCTGGAGACAACATAGGTTTCAACATCAGAGGAGTCGGGAAAACAGACATACACCGAGGTGATGTCGCTGGACACGTCACTAATCCACCTACTGTCGCCAAAGAGTTCATAGGGCAAATAATCGTCATCTATCACCCAACAGCCGTCGCAGCCGGATATACGCCAGTACTGCACTACCACACAGGACAGGTTGCATGCAAATTTACAGAGCTGATAAGAAAGATTGATCCGCGTTCAGGGCAAGTTGTTGAAGAAAAACCGACTTTCCTCAAGACTGGAGACGCTGCCGTAGTGCGAATGGAACCACTGCATCCGATCGCAGTTGAAATCTTTGCCGAATTTGAAGAGCTAGGAAGATTCGCGGTTCGAGACATGGGCACCACAGTGGCAGCTGGAATCATAAAGGAGATCACCAAGAAAGGACCATAAATCTCTATTTTTCATTTTCACTGCTCGTGCCAACTCCTCGCTAATTATGTTTTCGACACTTATTTTTATGAGCGGAAAGCATAGTATCTAACGTCAAGATTGGCAGTATGGAGCTGAAAGTTTGTCAGGAACTGAGAGTTTAGTTCCCTACTTGAAGGAAAAAAAGAAATCAGAAGAAGAACAACCTACGATCATTATCGACAGTCGCGAGGCCAATTCTGCCCCGAAAATCGTTAAGGGCCTCAGGGAACGAGGCGTCAACGTCAAGACTGAACATCTGGAAAAGGGTGACTACGTCCTATCTGACGTTTGCGCCGTAGAGCGAAAAACAGTTCAAGACTTTGTTTATACGCTTACGCGCCGTTTTCTTTTCGAGCAATTGTTCAGGCTTAAGGAGGTTTATCCGCAAGCTCTGATCCTCTTAGAAGGGTATTTGCCAATAATCTACAAGTACAGTAGGATTCAGCCAGCCTCTGTTTGGGGAGCAATGTTCAGCTTGGCAAGAAATGGAATAGCAATAGTGAACACCACATCATATAAGGAAACCGTCGATTTCCTGTACGTGGCAGCGCACCAAGAGCAAATTGTTGAGAAACGCAGCGCAACAGTGCACCCATTCAAAAAGATTGACAGCATATCTGATGCCCAAGTGTATTTTCTGGCAAGCTTGCCGAGCATTGGAAGAGAAAAAGCCATAGCAATCCTCAAATCTTACCAAACTCCTATAAACGCAATAATGAATGTTGATGGCTGGTCTGAAACCGTCTACGGTCTTGGCCCCATCATAAGCAGCAAGGCGAAAAATGTCTTGAGCACTATATTCACGGGGTGAAAAACATCTTGGAAGTAGAGATCTCTCCGACACGGAAAATAATTGTACTTGGCTTGGACAAGCGTTCAGTCAGCAACGTTGCGTATTGTGCAGCGACCTTTGGCATGAGCAGACTCTACTGGATAGACGGCTACCTGCTATGCTTGGAGGTATACGAAAAATCCTTTGAATACGAACTTAAAAAGAAGGAGTTCCCAGTAAGCCAGATCTGCTACGCAGAGTTTCCGAAGTATGAAAAGATTCTGGAAATCGACAAGAGCTTCCAAATCCCTCTAGTGAATGTTTCAGACATGAAAATCTTCCAAAGCATACTGAAAGCAATTCTTGAGAACAAAATGCAAGAAGGTCCGAAAGCTAAGACTGGATAACCTTCTGCTTGGCATATTCAAAGCCCAGTTTGAATGCTTTGATGTTCATTTCCAACTGCTTTGCAGGTACAAGTTCCTTTAGGGCTTCCATGAGGCTCTCGGTCTTGATGGGTTTTTTTCCAGTTGCCGCCAGAGCACCTATCAAAACAACGTTGCGAGTTAGAATACTTCCAGCTTGCTTTGACAGCTTCTCTGTTGGCACGATGATCACTTTTTTTGTGAAGCGATGAATCTTCTCCAAGATCTTGTCCATCGAGGGGTAGCTAATGTTCTTGGCTGCAAGCTCTGTCGGGGAAATCCGTTCGTCACTCATTATTACGAGAGTTTTTTCTGAGGCGAATTTCAGACTTCTTAAGGTTTCAAGAAGTTCAAACCCCACGAGCACGTCAGCCTGTCCTTCTAGAACCGTTGATGATAGGACTCTTTCGCCGATTCTCACGTTCGAGGTCACTGCTCCCCCCCGTTGTGCCATCCCGTGAATTTCGCTTACTCTGACGTTCAGACAGTCTTTCACGGCTGCGGCACCTAGAATTTCAGCTGCTAGAATTGTTCCTTGCCCGCCAACGCCGGCCAAGACAATGTTAAACTCCCCCATACTTTTCAGCTCCTGCAGTGTATGGCCGTGTAAGGACATACTGAGGCGCACAATCCACATGCTGTGCAAATAGCTTCGTCGATGCACACTTTTCCATTATCAAGAATTAATGCTGGGCAGCCTACGAGCTTAATGCAAGCCATGCAGTTCGTGCATTTCTCAGATATCGCAGAGGACACGGTCTTTATGCCCTTACGCCTCTTTTCTCTAGCATTCACAAGGGCACAAGGCGCTCGGAAAACCACTACTGAAGGCCCCGCCCACGCCAAAGCTTCTTTCAGAATTGCAGTGGCTTCTTTGATCTTGAAGGGGTCAACTGTATTCACATATTTCACTCCGCATCCCTCGGCGACCTTCACGATGTCCACTTTTTCAGACGGATTCCCCATGCCAGTAATGCCTGTTCCAGGGTGAGGTTGATGTCCAGTCATAGCTGTCGTGAGGTTGTCCAGAATGGCAACAGTGATCTTGTGGTTGTTGTAGACAGCGTTAATGAGCCCGGGTATTCCTGCATGTAAAAATGTTGAGTCTCCTATTATTGCCAGTGTGTCTGCGCCTGTTGCCTTGCTTATTCCCTGTGCTATACCTATGCTTGCGCCCATGCATATCATGATGTCCCCCACATTTAATGGCGAGGCGATTCCAAGAGCATAGCATCCTATGTCAGTTGCGTAGACTGCTTTTTCGCCAGCGACCTTTCTTATGATGTAGAAGGACGCCCGATGTGGACAGCCAGCGCACAACACGGGAGGTCTTGGCGGTAGATCCTTGGCAACTTCAAAGTATTTCTCATCAATCTTTCTGAAGTCAGTAGGCAACTCTTTGCCAGTTATCTTTGCCAGTGCTGCTGCGACCGTGCGTATCGAAAGCTCTCCTTCTCTTGGGAAGTATGCATTGCCTGTTTTCCCGTGCATTTCAACGTTGGGAGCATAATCCTTTGCAATAGCTTTGATCTGCACTTCCAGGTAGGGTTCAAGTTCCTCAACGATGAATACTTTTTCATGTTTGCTCAGAAACTCGCCGATCAGTTTTTCCGGAAGTGGGTTAGTCATACCAAGTTTCAAAATGCTGGCATTTAATCCTAGCAGGTCCGCGGCTTCAACTGCGTAGTTGTAGGCTGAGCTTGAGGATATTATGCCGAACTTGCTTTTTCCTTCTTGGACGACCTTGTTGTAAGGGGATTTCTCGCTGATCTCTTTAGCTCTCTCAATGCTCTTTAAGAGCACTTCATGTTTTGGTCTGGAGTTAGCTGGAACCATCACAAGACGCTTCACGTCTCTGATGAATTCACCCTTCAGACGTGGGCTCGTGAGCTTATCATAAGATACCGGTCCGCGAGTGTGACTTATGCGCGTCGTGGTCCTCAACAGAACTGGAACCTCCAACTTTTCCGAAATCTGAACGGCCGAAACGGTCATTTCCTTCGCTTCCTGAGGGCTAGAGGGCTCCAGAAGGGGCAAACCTGAAAGCAGAGCGTAGAATCGATTGTCCTGCTCATTCTGTGAACTATAACATTCAGGATCATCTGCAGTGACGATAACGTAACCACCTCTAACGCCCGAATAAGCCAAAGTCATGAGAAGATCTGAAGCCACGTTCAACCCAACGTGCTTCATGGCCGTGAGAGCTCTGATCCCGGAGTTTGCGGCTCCAGCTGCAACTTCAGTCGCAACAATTTCATTGGTGGAATACTCCATGTACAGTCCTGCTTCCGCGGCGATCGCGGAAATGGAGTCACCTATTTCGGAGGCCGGCGTACCTGGATAAGTTGTGACGACGCTGATACCTGCTTCTAAAATGCCTCTGGCAATAGCTTCGTTGCCAAGTAGGAGGACTCGTCTTCCAGGCTTGTCTTGTAGTAATACACGCAAATCCGGCAAGAAATTACTCTCCGATTCTACGGGGAGTTTCCATAATTTTGTCGCTTCACATATAACTTTTGGTGGTTCGAAACAAAAAGGAATCGTGAACCGAAAGTATTATTTTGGTATGTTACGAAGATGCTTTACGAATCGGTTAAATAGACGGAAGCCTTCAGGTATATAGTGAGAACTGAGATGAGCAAAAAAGAAATCGAGAAGAAAGAAAAGCGCACGGGCGAAGAAAGCGCGCGCGGAGATAAGGCCTCAGAAAACTGGCTAGCCTCGCAGAAAAAAACCACTTTCTGGGCATATAAAACGCATTGGAAGCGGTTCGCCGAGTTTACCGGCCTAACTGGCGACCAGATCCTAGAGAAGAGGAAGAACGATAAAGACTTCGTTTGGGAGACCAAGGTGCTAGAATTTAAGAGCTGGCTAATGGAGAAACCGTGGCAACTAAGTTCTAACTCCGCAACTTCGGCCGCTCAGGCTATTCGTGGTTTCTTTGCGTATTACCGCATGCCTTTAGTTTTCCAACGCAGAGAAACGAGAAAGATTGGCGAGCACGTCAGGAAAAGCGAAGATTACCGCTTTTCGCTAGAAGACCTTGCGAAGATGGACGAGGTTGCAGACTTAGAGGAGCGCTACGTATTACGAGCTGGCAAATCGTTCGGTTTGCGTGCAGGAGACTTCTTAAGGTTGACAAGAGGCGACGTGGAGGGGCATATCCAGAACGAACCGCCAATAAGCATAGGCTCATACCGAACGCAGAAAGAGGGGGTTTCCGCGTTTCCGTTTATAGATACTGACGCAGCGCCAATAATAAGAACGATGCTCGAAAAAATGACGAGGGAAGGCCGAACGAAAGCGAGCGATAGGATCCTAGAGTTTAAGAGAGAACTGCAGCTTTCTCGCGTTCTAAGGCGCCTAGTTCTTAAAAGTGGCATAAACGCGGGCAATAAGATCGTTAGGTTCCACTGCCTCAGGAAATTTACTTGCGACCACCTTAGCTCTCACATGAGCGAGAGTAAATGGAAACTCATAATCGGTAAGAAGACTTCTGAGGCTGCGTACGTTGGCCCGGACACTCTTCGCGAAGACTATAAACGAGCTATGCCTGAGACGACTTTTACCAAGAACTTTGGCGATTTGGAGAAACGAATGCGAGAAGTGGAAGACTTAAAGAAGCAGATTCCAACAAACATTCTTAAAAGGATGCAAGAACTGGATATGCTTCGCCAGAGTAGCAAGTTTAGAAAGCCACGAGAGCAACCTGATAAAGCCGACTGCCCAGATGGCCAGCACTGCCAACGGATCGTAACCGAAACGGATTTAGCAAAGTTCTTGGACGACGGTTGGAAAGTTTCTGCAGTCCTGCCAAGTGGCTCCATCGTCGTCGATAAGTAAGGCTCTTTTTTTTGCATTTCAGCATGCGACACTTAACTTCCGTCGTCGTCCACCTAGACTGGCTAGCCTCGGAAGTACGAGTCCCCAACATGGCTCCGGGAAGGAACAACATACGCAGAAAATCAGGAGCCTCCTCTTTTCTTCTCGCGGGTTAACGTTGACGTTAACCCTAACGCTCATATTCGCTCTTCCTTATTTCGAATCTTGGCTGCATTCCTCTCGCAAGGCTTCCGCGTCGTTGCCACGTTACCCAGCGGCAAAATCGTTATCGATAGTTAGCATCTTTTTTTGCACCAGCATGCGGTACTTGAGTTTCCTCGCCTGCCAGCCTAGCCGAAAAGCCTCTGAAAGGCCTAGTCATCAACATAGGCGTAGGAAGGACTAACGTAGCCAAAGGTCTCTGATTTGGAGATTGTAGGCCGCGCCACTTTATAGTACGTAGGCAGTAAACTAGTCTACTCCCTAAGAGGTAAGAACGTGAACATCAAACAAAGGGCGTGCGGAAAGTACGGAACTGACCTATCCTGCTTTAATTGCGGCGTTATTGGTTCGTTTCTTCTTTAAGATTTTTCGTCTGCTGTCGTTGAGCTCTCGTGTCTTAGGACTTAGCGAACGGATGGCTGGATGATCGCGCACAAACTCTGGGACGGCGACGTTATCGTTAGAAGGATGTGAGCGCAGGCACAGGCTCAAAATGCTGATGGACTATGGAATAAAGATAAGTGGGCTTGCAGCTTTCAGCAAGAATAGAACTCTCCCCCACAAGTGCTTTATACGGTTAAACCCTAGCTATTCATAGGGGAAAGGAGAAGCAATGTCTAGGAGAACAGTTTCTGCAGCAATAATCGCAATGCTGTTAACGAGTACTTTGACGTTGGCGTTTAACATTCAACCAGTCAAAGCAATAGGCGCTACCATTTACATTAGGGGTGACGGCTCAATAGACCCGCCGACAGCGCCAATACAAAGAAACGGAGACATCTACACTTTTGCTGATGACATTTATGACTCGATTGTGATTGAAAGGGACGATATCATTCTCAATGGAGGTGCGAACACCATTCAAGGGGTGGGAAGCGGTGAAGGAATAAATTTATACGGTAGACACAATGTGACGATCAAGGAATCAACTATCAGACTTTTCAACATTGGTCTCTTTGTTTCTTGTTCTTCGAATAACAGCATATCCGCAAACGATGTGGCAGACAACTACTACGGCATCCTTATCCAAGGTTCTTCGGGTAATAGCGTGTTTGAGAACAACATGACAAACAACCAGTATAGTGTAGACATCAGCTATTCTTCGGGTAATAGCGTGTTTGAGAACAACATGACAAACAACCAGTATAGTGTAGACATCAGCTATTCTTCGGGTAATAGCGTGTTTGAGAACAACATGACAAACAACATATGGTGCATCGGATTGTATGAGTCTTCGAACAACAGCATGTGCGAAAACAACATGGCAAACAACGACTGTGGCATCGCGATCGGGCGGTCTTCGGACAACAGCGTATCCAGAAACAACATAACAAAAAACCGCTATGGCGTCATTCTTGGCGGCGATCCAGGATCTTCGAATAACAGTATATTCGAAAACAACATAGCAAACAACTGGTGGTGTGGTATCGAGCTCGCTTCCTCTTCAAACAACACTATACGCGGAAACAGCATAACAAGCAATGGGCACGGCATCATGCTCGATGAGTCCACAGGTAATGTTGTTCACCATAACAACTTCATAGGCAACAGCTTGCAAGTATATGACCTCGCATGGGAATATCCATACAAGGAACCTTCATTGGATATTTGGGATGATGGTTATCCTTCTGGCGGCAACTACTGGAGCGACTACACCGATGTAGACCTCAACAACGATGGCATATGGGACCACCCATACGTAATAGACGCAAACAACCAAGATAACTATCCACTCGTAAACCCATGGGCAAATCATTTTCCGTTCGCTGCTTTCAGCTATTACCCTGCGGAACCCAGAGCAGGTGAAAAGGTTGTTCTTGACGCATCATCTTCTTTTGACTCAGACGGGAGAATTGTCTCTTACGAATGGGACTGGGACGGAGATGGGGAATACGACTACTATTCAGGAACGCCGACGGTTGAAGCATGGTGGATTCAGGACGGAACGTACAATGTGGGATTGAATGTCATGGACGACGCTGGGGCCGAAAGCAATGCTTCGAAGCAAGTTGTTGTAAGTGAATCTGCAACAAGCAGGCTCAACAGTATGCATGCCGAATGGTACGATTCACTCAACTTCTCCCAAGGACTTGGGCAAGAAAAGTTCGAGACAAGCCAAGCGAACACTATCATGGGCTGGTGGCCCGACAAGTGGAGGCGAGGATACAAGGAATTCAGCTTGGTTGACGATTGGCTAAGAGAGTTGGATCCTGGATCAAAGCAGCTTAGCTGGCTTAAGGACACAAAATTTGCCTGTCTAGAGGTGGCCGATGTCATTTATATCCTAAACATAGAAATCGATCATGAAAGCGCACCTGGTTTCACTTACCAAACTTGGGCGTTTAATGTGCTGAACGAGGAAAGGCTAGTTCATGAAGCTTGGAAGCAATCAACGCCTCAATATAACTACGTGATGAAGCCGCTCCTCCAATACGCATTCGGGACTGTCTGGAGCCTTTCAATAAGCGAACAAGCAATATTAGACCTGAATCTTCCATTGGGAATCGGCGTATCTACAATTTGTTCGGCGTTGAAAACTCTCAGCATTAAGAACGTAATGAAAAGCATGGAGAAAACCGCTTATAGCCAAGCTCTTGCAGCATACTTCAGATGGCGTGGGGAAGAATATTCACACGAAGACGCTTGGAATGATGAGAGTGTCTCCAAGTTAGCTCGCATTGCCGTGCCTCTTTCAGCGAACGACGGCGAGAGGGCGGCATTCCTGGAGAACATGGAATGGTATTTCAAGCAGCTGTGGATAAAGTACGAAGGGTCCGAGTACTATGGAGAACCATACCCTAATCAGGGGCTGCCTTTGCAGCTGCGAAGGGAATATAGAGAGCAAGTCAAAAATAAGCTTCTCTCAGCCATGGAGAAGTACTCATACTATTTGCCGAACAAAAAGAAATGTGGCATTCGCAGCCCTGTCGAACTCAGAGTCACCGATGCTGAAGGCAGAATCACAGGTGTTGTGGATGGAGTAGAGCTTGAGGAGATTCCAAACTCGACATATGATAATGAGACTGAAACAGTAACTACACTGTTCCCAAGTGATTCTTTGAGATATGACGTGGTAGGCGCGGGCACTGGAACATATGGGTTAGAGATAACTTCCGTTGAAAACGGCCAAATCGCCAACTTTACTGTTACTGACATCCCCACATCGACTTTGGAAATCCATCAGTACACGATCAATTGGACTGCTCTGTCACAGGGTGAAGAAGGCGTCACTGCTATGGTAGATTCTGATGGTAACGGCGTAGCCGAATACAACTTCACTTCTGACAACGAACTCACTCGTACGGAGTACGTGTTTGCGACAACCAAGCATGACATAGAAATAACAGGAATGACAACAGAAAGAAGCGTCATAGGACAAGGCTACAACATGTTGATTAACTTAACAATCACGAACTATGGACCCTATGTTGAAACATTCAACGTCACAAGCTTTGCCAACGCAACCTCTGTCACATCTCAAACTATCGTTCTAGAAGGCGGGAATTTCACAACTCTAACATTCAATTGGAACACTACTAGTTTTGCTAAGGGCAACTACACCGTGTGGGCTTATGCAGAACCAGTTCAAGGCGAGACTTACACGGCCGACAACAACTTCACGGGTGGCTGGGTCAAAATCACAATTGTTGGCGACGTAAACGGCGATGGAAAAGTGAACCTGATAGACGTGTTCGCCGTGGCATTAGCGTACGGAAGCTATCCTGGACATCCAACGTGGAACCCCAACTACGACATAAACAACGACGGCAAAATCAACCTCATAGACTACTTCACGGCAGCGCTGAACTACGGAAAGACAGATCCCTAAGCTCATGCGCTGAATATCTCATCATCTGGTTGTTGATGCGTTCACTTTCAGCTTCTCTCAATGCTTTTAGTGGCTAGCGCGCGCCGAGGGTGGGATTTGAACTCCGACTTCAATGGAGACATCACTCGCACAAGCGCGCCATGGATAGAAAGTATCGAGCCCATAAGAAAGGCTCCGATCTGCGGTGCTATTGAATCACCTTTTTCTTCAAGATTTTTCCACGATTGTCGTCGCCCGTGTTGAACAAAACGTTGCCTGAGCGAGTAGCCTAGTCAACTATTTTGAGCAGAAGGTTTCACGGGCACGGCTCTCGCATTCACGAGCGATCTTTCTGTTAGAACAGTCACTAGCACAAACGTATACGTTACAAGTGTCAATTTCACCGCTGAAAACGTAGAGACCCAGAACATTAGAAACTTCACGTTGCAGTTGCAGGAGGCTTAGGAACAGCGCGCACTTCTGTTTTCAAAGCTGATTTATAGTGACGCACGTTCTTTACTTGTACTGGTGAAAGAATGTTCAATGAAGAAATAAGAAAAGACATAGTCAAGGTCTTAAGTGGAGAATGGGCTGAACGTTACCAGCAAGAAAACAAGAGAGGGCTTGGCTCAGCAGAATCATTACTTCGGAACCCTCAAAGTGGGTTGAATTTTGTACTCGGGAATGCTTTTGCCCGCGCTGGTGGGGAGCAAGCAGGATACGGAGACATCGCTGTGCAGGCTTTTGACCGCAGCCTAAACGCCAATGGTGGTTATGACAAGCTTATGCAAATAAACGATGCACCAGCGATTACCTGGAGCAGCTTTGTTCAAATATGTAATGAAAAGCAAGTCGGAATTAATTCGAAAATCAATGAAGGAGTTGTGAAAGGCTTGGTGAAACTGGCTCAGAACTCGGTTAACCTCAATCCGTTTGAGTACTTGGGTTCAAAGGTAGTCGAAGACACCGTGGGCACTTTCATGCTCCTCCGAAACATTCTCGGGATAGGTGACAAGGTCGCATCTTTCATTACGCGAGACATTGTAACGATTCTGGGTTTGGAAGAAAGAATTGTTTCTGGGCATCAAATATTGCTTCAACCAGTGGATAGGTGGATACACGGAATATCGTCTTCTCTCTGGAACAACCTTGGAGAACGTGCTCCAACTTGGCTCATTGCTCTCACAGTGGTCACAAAGTGCAGAGAATACGGATTTTCGCCTGCGCGGTTCAATCAAGGAGCCTGGATGTACGGTTCTTCTACAATAGTGGATACGAAGAAAATTCCACAGGGTCTGAGCAACCTAGCTGCATCTCTAACGTAGCCCACACAGAATTGAGCACGCTCATGGAAGACTTCAACTGATAAACGCGCGCTCAACCTCCCCGCAGAAGTTGTCGTTAGAATCGATGGAGATCGATTAGTCATCGAGAAATTCAAGCACTGAATGTCTGCGTGAAACACGTACACGAATCAAAGTTTCATATTCTTTCCACTCTGATAGCCCTTGGACCTAAGAAGTCGAAGACTATGTTGAATTGTACCATATCGCCCTCAGCTACTTGACTTCTGCAGGCAATCGGTCTGAAATGGAGTGGGTATGGTAGTTCATTCAATGTTTCGCAACGTATATTGCCGTCGTAGCGGCTCTCAATGGAAACGATCACCCCCACGAAATCAAGTGGCTTTCCTCTAGGATCTGCATACATATACTCTCGGTAGCGATTTCTTATTCCACCGCTAATCCGCTCATTCTCGAGCTTCTCGAATATCTGCCTGGAGAACTGATATTGTTTTAGTTTGAAGGCGGTAACGGCCAGTTCGAACAGAAACCACAAGTTCGGCGACCTAGCAGTATTGTACCAAGCTTGAAGAGAGTCGAAATACAGCTTGTCGTCCAAAGGGTGCAACTGCCTGACTAGCCTCGCTTGCATACGCAAGCAATACTCATCTTTGGGGAATGCTTCCAATCCTTCTTTTACTATCGCCATAGCTTTCTTCACCAGCGGTTCTCGATCAGGCCATACTGTGAACTTGGAACTATCCTTCAGAATTGCTCCTGCAAGAAGCGTATATCCTCGAGCACTATTGTACTTCTGAGCAAGTATGGTAGCGATTTCCAGACTCTTCTGTATGTTGCCGATCCTTGAATATATCATCGTCTCAAGTTCATAGATTAGCTGAAACTGATCCTCGTTCAGATTGTCTCTTGCCTCTTCCAGGATGTCAAGCGCCGTCGAATACGAATTTATCTTTTGAAGGTTATCACTTTGCATATCGCCTATTTGGAGGTACATGTTTGCGTGAGCATGATAAGAATGTGCGTTTGGGAAGCCTCCAAACCTTGCTTTTAGAAAACAGCTTTCTGCTAACCTCATCTTTTCCTGCGCAAGCTCTGGGTTCTCCTTTGTGAAGTTGGTGATAGCCATTCGCGAATATAGAGCTCCCAGTGATGTCAGAATATTTTGGTCCAGTTCAGATCTGAAAGGAGCCCTACCACTTTCCTTAGTTGCCAGCGATCTTTTCAGCGTCCTTTCCGCTTCTGAGAACTGTCCCACATCTGCCAACAGGACTCCCAGATGATGAAGCAGAGCTTTGGTCTCGTGTTGTCCACACACTTTTTTGAAGATTTCAATTCTGTCCGAAGGACTTAGGTCGGTTGATTGACTGCGTGATGACAGATGGATTACCATAAGTTTCTGAATTAGCTCTCTTTCCATACTGTTTCTCAAGTTAACATCTGACAAGACTTCTAAGAACAGATTCTTCTGCACATTGCTGAAGCCGAAGAAGAATTCGATGGTCTTACTTGCGATTATCCTGTGGTGGGAGGTATAGAGCAAGAAACCTCTTGATAACTCTTCAAATATCAAGCCTTTTGCATCGGGTATTATTCCATCGTAGAATTGTTCATAATCGATTCTCAATGCTCTTACGAGCAGCTCAATATTGAGTGGAAGGTTAAATTGATGGAAAGCGCATATGTATGCGAATGCTTTCTGAGATTTTGTTGGAAGCCTGGAATATTGACTCCTTATTATTTCGTTCAATGGTTTCCGTGCGTGCTGGACCAATGTGTATATCGTTGCGAAAAAGGAATTCTCAAACTCCTCGTCAAGCATAAGGTCCCAGTTTTCATCAAGAGTCTGGACGTAGCCTTGTTTAAACAGATACTGAATGATGTCCGTTTTCTCCGTCTTCGATAAGCGTTCATCGATTCGGTAGGTGTCAACGTCGGGGATATTGGCCTGAAGATCAGGCCCTTCATTCTCTCGTAGAGCGACTACAATCGTAACATGTCTATTGCGAGATGTTAGGTAGTCCTTTATCATAAAAGGATCTGCGGCCAGATCGTCAACTACTATAAGAGACTTGAGACGATGAGCTTCTTTAGGACTACTAGCTTCATCAAACCTCCGATCGAGTGTGACAAGAATGCTAGATAGAAGCTTAAGGTCAAAGAACATCCGCGTTTTGTCCAGCACGATTACTGGAGCCTTACCGCTTGCGTAAATATCATAAGCTAGCCTCCGTAGCAGTACGGATTTCCCAACTCCTGGGACGCCTTTCACCAAGATTATCCTGTTTTCAGCAAGGTCTGTTTTCTGTAGTTCCTCAACAATTCTGTCTTTCAAGCCTTTCTTGATTGTCTTCCCGCTTTGGATAGTCGGTTTGGTATAGACTTCTCTTACGAAATCCACACCTTCTGAGTAGTAGCCATAATCACTCGTCAGGCCCTTGAAGAAATCATCCTTGTTTGCGGGTTTAGATGCCAAGAGGTCTTCATTGAGAATCTCGAAATAGTCGCCGAAGTTCTCGAGTTCCCTGTAGCTTAGGACTACGTCCTTTCCCTCAATCCTGATCCTTACACCTTGTTGAGGAATTTCTGGAGTCGATATCGCCTCTGGAGGATTCTTATCTAAGTATTCGAAGAATTCCTCAAAGCTGCAACTCACTGGAATCATCTTATGCGACTGGAATCTGTACTCTTCTTTCTCAGACAGACTGTCGCCTTTTAGAAGGACGTAGCTCCATGGCAGTCTTTGCAGCCCGATCTTCCTTGTCACTTCGTCAATGATATCTAGGGCGATTCTGTCGGACCCTTTGTATCCTATGAAGACAATTGTACCATCTTTGACGTAGTCCGCGAGGTCCTCTAAATATTCAGGCCGTTTCTTTATCATATCGTTGTAATCTGAGCGGCAAAGAACCATCTTGTTTTCGGATCTAGTCATGAGAGTACCCATAAGTTTGAACAAGTAGACTTTGGAGTGGTCAATGACAGGACTCTCCTGCGGATAGCTCACGGTGAAGCATGGTTTCAACGGGTTTTTGGCGATCCTGTACGCAGTTTCTATCAAGTCGTCGAAGTTTGTCGTGAAAATTACGGGCCAGTTATATTTGGCAAGAGAGATGTGCGCTTCACTGGGTTGAAGCCTACTTAGTCTCTGAGTGATAAACTCTTCTAGATCTTGCATGTTGTATCCTTTCACGTCTTCGTAGTCTTGGCAGACTTCCAAAAGTGTATTCAAGTTACGGTCCAGTTTAGGGAATTTCTCCTTTATTGCCTCAACAAGCTCTTTTTCCAATGGCGCTCCAGCCGAGGCTGACGCTCCCGCACCGAGAAACAGAACAGCTCTTCCTTTCTTGATCTTCTGCAAAATCTCTGGCATGTATTTTTCCAGACTGTCCAACTAACCACCCTCCGACTTCAGGTTGCTATTCTCGGTAACGACCGCTTGGAACCAATTACTTAGTACAATAGTTCTGTTTTTAAGCATAACACCACGCGCACGCACGAGATCTTTGGCAGCAGCGAATACAGGAAGGTGCTGGTCGTGTGGGAAGTTGAAGACAAGAGGGTGGTTGAACAAGCGAAGAGCCTCTATGATATTGAGATTTGGAAGGTTCAAGATATCTTAAACGAGTTGCTTCATGAAGTTGGAACGAAGTCATACCGAGACGACGTTTTGAGAACCGTCCAACTGATTTCTACGAGAGGGCAGTAGTCATCGCCCATTTCTTAGCGCGTAGCGCAGATTCCTACAATGGGCTAATGAAACCTTTTGTAGGGGGTGAATATATGAAAGAAGGTGACAAGATTCGTGTCGGTGAGAAGGTGTGCGAAGTGTTCGCTGTCTTCGAGGATCTGGGGTCAGTCGCGTTAAGGGATTTGAAAGTTGCTTGATCGTGAGGTTACGATAACACGTGGGAGTAAGTAAAATGTGTCCAGGAGTGAAACAGGCCTCGTCTTTTTCATATTTTTTAAGGAGCAAAATAATGTTAATAAGTGGAAAATCCATATGACAACATTCCATACGTGTGCGATTTGTGGAAAAAAGAAACGTGAGACGACGGGCTACTTCTGGACGCTCGAGTACTTGCGATCTTTGGGTGTTAAATTCTTCTTTAATACTGACCCGACGTTATGGGAAGGCCGCGTTTACGCATGCGATAGATGTACGAAGCCGCTTGAGAAGGCGAGTACAGATTGGGCGAAGATGATGAAAATCAAGGAAGAATATCTAAAGGAGAAGCAAGCGAATCTAAAGGAGAACCAAGCGAAAGCTAAAGGAGATCTTGCCAGAGTTCTCGACGATCTGGCTGGTTGGGTTCGTGTTAAAGATATTTGTGAAGCTTACAATGCACTTGGGCATCACGAGAGCAGTAGGGAGATGGCCACTATCTTGAAACAGAAGGGTTTTACGGTTGAACGGCGAACTCACGGCTATGCCTACATCTACGTCAACATAGCAAAATAAAAATGCGCCTACCTCCTATTTCAGCGCTGCACACACTTAACTTACTCCTACGTGTCATCGTAACCTAAACCTAAGAACGGGACGATCGAAGTCTGTCAAGGCAAGAGTATGGAATGCAGGCTCCTATTTAGAGCTGCGCTGCTACTGTTTGAAAGTTTCTTCAAGATCTTTCGATGGATGGAGACTTCGAGCCATGTCTAAACTGCAACGATTTCTTCGATGTCTAGCGAAGGAAAAGTACCGTCTAGACGCGAGTAGCCCTGACTGCGGCGCTATCGGATCTTTTTTCGTTTAAGATTTTTCGAACGAAGTTTTGCAGTTCAATTAGAAGTAGAAGAGGCGCTAGGAACTTGCTACTTGGTTAAGTCAGTTTGGGGTTAGGCGGCATCAGGTTAGCCGGAGGATTTTGCGGATGAATAGGCGTTTGGAGTGGGAGCTCGGTGAGCGGGTGGCTGAGAAGCGGGGTTGGCATTGGGCGCTGACAAGTTTTGGGTTTGATGTCTGGGGAGAGACTGAACAAACGAGAGAATTGAAGACGGAATGAGGGCGCGCTCTGATACACGCCCTAAGAAAAGCGAAAAGGAGGAATGGGCATGAATCAGTGTCTCACAAACGCATGCGCTGAACTCTACACTCAAGAAACAGCCTTTTCGTCTCCACGTGATCTTCTCACTAAGGGCCAAGCAATTAAAGCAGTGCCTGCGACAAGAATGACCAATCCCAACGTCAAGAAGACCGGACTTATGGCTTCCTTTTCAACACCCAAATCAGCTTTCAAATACTCTTCTATTGGCATACTGTAGTCCACAATGTGCCAACTTGTAGCTGAGCCCATTTCCATCCAAGGTTTGTAGACAACCAACACTTTGTATCTGTTGTAGATTGGTATTTGCAACCAGGCTTCTATGGAATATTCATTACCTGACGGATAATTCGCAGAACGCGTATCAAGTTCTTTTTGCAAGAAAGTCGTGTTTGCATCATCTTTAACGTAAATGTCCAAAATGTATCTCACGACTCTATAAGGGCCATTCTCGAAAAATCCCTCCGGGGCCGGCGCATCAGCCTTAAAATTCAGATGCATCTTGTCTCCAGCATCAAAGATCTCTTCAAACACGACGTATTCTTTCGATTGAAACTGTGCAGAAGTTAAAGGGTTGGAATCACTGCCAGAGGCATACGCTACAGAATAGTGTTGCGAATTTGGCAGGATTCTGGTTAGTGTTAAAACGGTTATACTGATTCCGCCTGCCAGTAGTATTAGCCCTATAGTCAACACGAGTCTGCGATTCATGTGCATCAGTTCTCAAGTTGCTCGTTCAAGTTCTTATATTCTTCGGAACTTACACTTCCATGTGTCTAGAGGCAGGAAAAACGTTTCTTTCTATGGATTATGGCTGCCAGCACTGTCGCTATCATGAATATGAGTAGAATGAAGAATGAAGGAAATCCTGGAATTACGTTGTATGGCTTTGCGAGCGGATAGTGGTCTAATTCCCCTCCTTCAACTGTATAGCTCGCGCATCTATCTAAATGCTTCAGGTGTGTGCGTGCTTTTTTCTGTATATCTCGACTGCTAGAAGTGTTGCCATAATGAATATGGGCAACATGCTCCAAACGGAGAATTCGGGTATCACCGCTACTGATATTGCATCAGAACCCTGTGGGACAGTGAGGTAGAGAAAGTAGTGAGTCCCATTGTCATTTGCCGTATAGTCTACTTGGTAATTGTTTACATAAATCAGAGCTGAGAGTCCGCTCAGACCGTTTTGGATCATTATGCAGAGGTATCCTGTATTTCCATCCGTTGTCATGTTGAAACGAAAAGTGTTTCTATCAGAAGCGAAGCCCCCAGGAATTATTGTAGAATTTGTGGCGGCCAGAACTGGATGATGCTGCCCTTCGACATCCACGATATCACCTAGATATGTGAAACTGACGCTTGGTACAAGAGGCAATCGATCGCCTTGGTTATTTATGTTCCCTGTCGAGTTGTAGGGTATCTCCGTGTCTCCTATCCCGTCCATGTCAGTGTCGACACCTGTGTAGTCACTCCAAAAGTTGCCCCCTTGGAATGGGCCTCCCAATATGTTCACTTTGGCTGCTTTTGGGTAGAGGTTCCAGTAGTTGTACCCATCGTCGTAAGCATTTGCCGTGTTGTTGAAGATGTTGTTGTACATGTAGTTTACGTTGCTGGATTGGTTGATACATACGCCGTAGAACAGGTTTTTCACTATGATGTTTGAGGAAATCTCGTTGTGCGCAGCTGAATTGGTCAACCAGACACCTATATTGTTCTCTGCAAGGTCATTTGCGGACATAGTGTTATTTTGACCACTTGAGACTTGCACGCCCACCACGTTCCCAATTATGTTGTTTTCTAAAACAACATTCATAGCGCCCAAGATCATGAGGCCATTGTTGTTGTTCGCGATTTTGTTACCGGTGATTTCGTTATTCTTGGCATTTGTTTCTTTCAGATATATGCCATATCCGTTTCCTTCAATGTCATTTTCCAATATTCTGTTGTTATGCCCATCCGTGCCAATGCCTCCGCCATTAAACGTTGCGACATTGTTTGATATTGTACAGGCAGAACCAGAGAAAGATATGCCCTCGCCGTCGTTAAGGCTGACATAGTTGTCTATAACACTGTTGGCATTTCCCTCGAACATGACACCGTTATTTCCATTCGACACTACAGTATTGTTGTATATCGTGTTGTTTGTTGCGGTCACATATATCCCAGAAGTGCCCCAACCCCCTCCATTATTCGACGCATAGTTGCTCAGAACTTCCGTATTGTCACCAGCGTCGACTCTTATGCCCCAATCTTCCGTAGATGTCACGTTGTTGTATTGTATTATGTCAAAATCAACCCCTGCTACAAGGATTCCTTGATAACCGTCAGCAATCGTATTTCCGACTATAATATTATGGTTTCCAAGCCCGGAGGTGCCAGAATCCCTTATGCCATCGCTTCGGCTTCCGGTTATCTTGTTTCCAATTATGGTGTGGTTGACTGCATCATAAATGAAGATTCCAATTCCAGTATTCTCTACGACGTTTTCGGAAATCGTGTTGCCGCTTGTCAATTGACATCCAATGCCTGTTTCAGTGTACCAATAGATGGAGCCAGTACTTGATGAAACGGTATTTCCTTGAATAAGATTGCCTCTAGAGAGCAAGTCTAACACAAAAATCCCCCCCGAATTTCCAGTCACGTTATTCTCTAGAACACGATTGTCGGTTGAATTCTCTACGTTGATACCTCTTGTATACCATGCTATTGTATTGTCACGTATCAAATTGCTGTCAGAATGGTCCAAGGACACGCCAAACTGAGCGTCTGGGTAGATATTACCCGCTGTTATTGTATTGTCACGTATCAAATTGCTGTCAGAATGGTCCAAGGACACGCCAAATTTGTTGTCTTGGACAACATTGCCCGAGATGTTAGAAAAATATGCTTTGGAAACATATATGCCAGACGCCCCATTTGCTCCTTCAATCCTTAACCCTGTCAAAGTCACATTACTGGCGCCTACGCTGAAAGCATTTTCATTTGGGAGGAACGCGCTTACAATCGTCGCATTCGAGTTTGTGCCAATAATGGTGACTGATTTGTTTACAACGACATTCTCTTCATATAACCAATTCCATATGGCTATCGTATCCCCGCTGCTCGCTGCATTTATCGCATCCTGAATCTTTGTGAAGTCCGCGCCAGAACCTGGCGGGCCAACTGTGTAGGTCTTACTGCTTATCTCAACGCTGCGAACATCTGGTCTTGAATTCAACATGCTGAAAAAAATAAGAGCCAAGATTATTGACAATATGAGTCTTCTCATACTGGTCGATCGTCTATTTTACTCTCCACACTTTTTAGGGCTTGTGGAAGAATCTTCGATTGAATCCGATATGCCCTATCAAGCGACTAGCACCCACAAATTTGGATCTGTCACAAGCCCATGGACTTGTGATATATGTTAGTACTGTTAAGAAGGTAGAAGTTCGTTGCAGACGCGGTAATGTGCTAGGAATGCCCGTCCTTTTTCTGTAATGCTTACTTTGGTGTGCCTCTTTCCTATCTTCTCGGATTTTATCAGGTCGTTCTCGACCAAGGTTTTTGCGAAAAAATAGTTGATGCCGGCTCTGGCAAAGACTCTAGTTGGCGCAACGTTGGACGTCTTGAGAATTTGTTCCAAAACCTCTGCGGCTGCGTCCTTTTTCGACGTGAGCGCGTGCTAGTACTAGGAGGTCAGGCGCCGTATCCTGCGCATGAACAAGCGTCTGACACATGAGAGCGGGAGAAACTGTTCGAGAAGCGAGGCTAGAAGTCGGCCCTAACTCGTTTTGCCTTTGACCATTGGGGTGAGGCAGAGCGAAGAAACGAGTAGAATGTAAGCTCGATGGGAGCTGGTTGATCGCATCGATAGAGTAGCTGAGCTTCTCAAGACGAACAGGACAGACATCATCAGGAGCGCATGCACCGCATATTTGAGAAATATGGAAATAGGTGCCAAGAAGAGGGGTTAAGGCTGGCTAATGATGTTCGAGCATTATTATGCTTGCTCCAGGAATGTTTCTGAGGAAATACCCCATGCTCAGATGAACCACACATATAATTAGTGAACTCCACAAAAGGATACTCAGGGAACTTTGGTGAACAAGTCACATGTCTGAATGGCACCCTTTCGTAACGCTTGACAAGAGGAACGACAAAGAAAGGCAAGTTGCAGCCACGTTCCAGAGTCAGGGAGAACAATTCAATTTGTGGCCGTATACGTGTCGCGGCAAAAAGTTCATAATCGCAATTTACGCAAAAAGCTTTTTCCGGCCAATGAGCTTCGTACCAACTGGCTTTTTGATATTGGACGAGAATGCTGTGCCAGTTGAAGATGTGCAGGCATGCCAGAATGTCGTGAGAGATTTCAATGTTTGGCTTCGTATTTACTTTCACCCTATTCAAAGATACGTACCTTTTCAGTCTCAATATTTCGCGCAGCTTAGAAAAAACCTTGATAGCATTGTTGCAATTTGCCGCCAAAGACTTGATAATGGTGCGTACAAGCGAGACGATCCTGGTAAGAAGGCCTACTATGACGTGCTGAAGGAGTTGGACTTGGATGTTGTCAATACTTATTCAATTGTTGCAAGTAATATCACTTTTCAGGAGAAAATCATCAATAGTGGAAGGGCCGTGAACCGGCGTTGTTCTTGTGAAAATGTTAATGAATTGAAGGCAATTCTGACCGAATACAAGCTTATCTGCAGCGAAGTGATGGGCCATTTAAGCAACAGAGCTGAGATTTTCTATCGATATGAACGAGCTATAAAAGACGCTTATCATATAGATCTGCAAGTCTCGAGCTATTCGGTTCTGTCCAAAGGAATACTAAGTTTTCTGCTCTGGTTAGCAGGTACTGGTCCTCTGACGTTGTTCATTCCTTTTCTTCCCGAAGGGTTAAAGCTATTGTATCAAGAAACGGCTGGTTACAAATCGCTCCTCAAGAAAAGTGAGAAACTTTTTAGAAAAAGCGGAGAAGTATTGGCAATTCTTGGTGTCTGGAGTCAATCTGTCGACAATTCCAAGATAAGGAACTTCAGCTAGCGCGCGCTAGCTGGAAGATTTTTTTCAAAGCGCCTCATATTTGCTTGGCGCAGCTAAAGCATCTTTTGGTAAGTCTTTTCATTACACGTGTCTATTTCTTTCAGGACAAAACCACGCTTCTTCTCTAAAATGTGTTCTAGTTTATCATTTAAGACCTGTTCCATCTCCAATTCTTTGAATTCTCTCATACGTGCGTATCTTTCCCAAAGTTCAATGAATTTAGTGCCATGTCCTTTGTTCTCAATGAAAACTTCTATTAGCAGTATTGAACGTTGGCTTCCATGGGCTGCTCCTATTTGTTTCCCGTTATATTCAAGCACAAAAACTGGCGGTTCGTCCGGATTTGTCCAACGGCTCGCTGATTTGTCGCCTGCTTTACCTGTTCTGAAGATATATTTTCCGTCACAAATCATGAAAGCTCTTCCTGGGCCTAGAGTCGGTCAACGTGCGTCATCAATTTACTTTGATCTTATCCCATCTGTTAATGAACTTCTCAGGATGCTTATTCAATTCCAGTTCGATATCAAGTTTTGTTAATCCTTCCATACTGTTCAGATATTGATTAAGGGTGTCGTACCTAAGAAGAATGCAGGGGTTAGTTTTAGGATAACGAACGATTGGGCTCCCTCTCGGCCTGAGTGCGACTTCTTCTAACTCATGACGAGTGAAAACCAACATTTCTTTGACTTGGAGTCCATCATAGCTCACGAAAACACAATAGTCAAACTTTCCGTCCTTGATTTGTTCTCCTTTGTAGAACGACGCAGCAGAGCTACCGTCCTCATGCTTACCCGTTTTCACCTCAACCTTTATTCTATCATCCAGAAGAATGTCATAACTTCTCTTGTTAACGACCTCAACATCAAACCCCAGTGGCATTAGTTTCAGAGCAACCAGGTATTCTCCATATATCGCAAATATCCTTGTGTCTTCAATTCCGGCCGACTTAAATGCATTGAGTGCACCTTCAAGAGCACTGACTACGCTTCTGATTTCTTCCGACATTCATTATCGCTCATATTAATTGTGTGTCGCCAAGGCTTAAGCTCTTTCAATAGAGCGCGCGTGCCTATTCTGTCAGCCACTCGAATCTGACGTGCGCTCCATACGGGTAAAGTGTGAATGCTTAAAAGCAGACGTCGCGCCGAGTTTGATTATACAGGGCCTGTGGGCTCATTTCCAGAATATTCCAGGGCTGCGTCCTCGAGCAAGAGAGGTTAACGTGGCATTAGAGGCGGTTTTTGATGAGGCACAAGCGTAGTGAGTCATCACAGCAGAGACGATTCATCAAACGGTTGGTGTTGCAGTGTGCAAAAGACTTATGAAAGTCTATGGTCTAGTCAGAACTTGTTTTGACTGTGTTGAACAAAGCGTTGCCTCGGCAAGCAGCCTAATCAACTATTTTGAGCAGAAGGCCTCAGCGGGCACAGCTCTCGCATTCACGAGCGATCTTTCCGTCAGGGCAGTCACTAGCACAAACGTGTACGTTACAGACGTCAACTTCAACGCAGAAAACGTAGGAACCCAGAACATAAGAAACTTCACGCTCACTCTCCAGGAAACTTGGTCTCGACTATTTCTCAGCGCGCGCATTGGAGAAGCTGGGTTTAACGACGACTACGAAAAGTATTCCTATGCACTAAAATCATATATCTTCCTTGCAACAAATCTGATATTCGGCTTTTAGTCGAAGGGGGCTTGGTTATCTGTGCCAGACGATTGGATTTCAAAACCCCATATAAGAATATCACGAGAGGAAGTTCGGACTGGAAAGAAAAGGAGTCGGCAACCCCCACTTAAGATGGGACCAAAGAAAGAACCAAGTCAGTCTGGAATAGAACTAATCCAGCAATTCGAAGAGATAGTCAAGCATCACACTAGAGGAACGAAGGTCCTATCAAAAGAAGACATCTTTTTCATACTACATACTGAAAAACCTGTCTCATACGAAGAAGGAGTTCTGGACAGGTTGGGCGTCAGATTCTCCTTGCAATCAGATGAGAACTCGGCAGTAGTCTCTCTTGCTTCAGACGCCACTCAGAAATTTCGCGATATGCTACGGAGCTATGCTGAGGCGTCCACGCTCAAATCCTACATCGACAATGTCAACTCACTGTCGTTAGCCGACTTTGAAAGACTGAGCCCTGACCTCAGAGAATGGCTGAATACAGCGGGTGCTTCCGAGTTTGTGGCAGACATAGAGATGCTACCAAATCTGGGAGAAGAGTGTTATTCAATGCTCAAAAATTCAATCGTCAGCTTCTTGCAAGAACAAGAGTGTGAGCTTTTTGGCTCAAGAATTAGAGAGGCTGCTGCTTCCATCAGAGCAAAACTGAAACCGCAAACAGCTAGAATAATTGCTGAAGGCGCCGATTCTATTTGGCAGATTAAGAAAGCACCCGATATCTCAATAGGGAAACCTCAAAGATTCGAGATTCGTGGGCTTTCTGAACCCAAGCCTCCGGACTCTGAAGCCAAGGCCATATGCGTATTGGATACTGGTATAGATCCAGTACATCCATATTTGAAAAGTGTTCTCGTTCATTCTGTTGACCTGACAGGCGAGAATTCACCTAATGACATAGATGGTCACGGAACTTTTGTTGCTGGGTTGGCAGCTTATGGAGATCTCGAAAACCGTACAGATCCAAAGGCTTCTGCTCACATCGTATCTGCAAAGATATTGAAAAATGGTCCTGACAATTTCCCAAACCTCGAGGGTCGAATTGAAGATGCTGTCAGGCGGTTTCACACTGAAGCCAAGATATTCAACCTATCGATTATGTATCTTGAACCTTGCGATGTTTCCAAACCCACCGAGATCGCTTATACTCTTGACAAACTCTCCCACGATTACAGTGTCTTGTTCACGGTTTCCACTGGCAACGTGGAAGACGAACTGTCTGATCTTGTTATGAGGAAACCATATCCAGAGTATTTTTCAGAAAAATGTTGCAGGATTTATTGTGGAGCCGAAGCTTCAGCAACCGTTACCATTGGTGGAGTTGCCCACAAAGATTCAGATTTGTCAATCGCGAAAAAGAATGAGCCGAGCCCATTCACTAGGAGAGGCGAGCTTGACGGAAAAGTCAGAGCTAAGCCAGACATTGTTTCTTGGGCAGGAAACGTTGAACACTGCAAGAATGGACCTACAAATATCCGCGAGAATGGTGATCTGGACATAATATCACTGGCATTGTCGCCTGGAACACTAGCAAAGGGCATCGGTACCAGCTATTCAGCTCCAGCTGTAGCGAACATGCTTGCAAAGCTATCGAGGGAGTACCCTGAAGCCGATGCCAGCCTGCTCAAGGCTTTATTGATCCATTTCGCACGCTGGCCAGAAGAACATGCTCGATTGAGAGCTAGTCAAGACCTCAAGAAAGTGTTGTACGGCAAAGGAGTTCCAGATTTCTTCAGATGTGCCTATTCCACAGAGAGTAGTGCAACCTACATTCTGGAGGATTCGGTCAGGTATGATAACGTCGCGGTCGTTCCGATTTACGTCCCTCGCAAAATGAAAAATATCTATGGCGACAAGATTATGCGCATGACACTGGTGTATGATCCACCAGTGGATCGCGGAGTTACTGGATACAGTTTGGTGGACCTGGACTTCAGACTTTACAAGCAAATGAAACTCCAACGCAACTGGGACAATATTTACCGCCGCCGATGGGATAATGTCAAAACAGATGTTTTCAGATGGCAAAAATCAGGCTGGGGTAAAGAATGGTCAATATTGATCATCCCAAGAATCCGCTTCAAAAACAGGATCCCTGACATTGAAAATGGCGAACAGAAATTTGCTCTTGTTGTGACATTGGAAGATCCAAGCAAGAAACAGAACATCTATGACGCTATTATTAACGAGAGGAAGAAAATTACGATAAAACCTCTTACCGCATATCCACAATCTGTGCGGAAACTGAAACCTTATTGATCAGAGCATCACTGCGCATGTCCTTGCAGAACTGTCGCTTTGACTGCTCCTGCGTGCGCTGCACAGGCCACAAGACGCGCGCAATTCCACCAGTAACATTAAAGATGAAAAGCATTTAACAGTCAAATCTCTGAGTAAACATGAGAAGGCTCGAGCGTTTGTGACTGAGGCGGATACCTGTCGTAGGTACGTTGTTCCCAAGTTGCACAGTGCTAACTGGTCTGATGATCAGATAATCGAGCAAAAATACTTCACTGACGGTCGTATCGTCACAACTGGTGAGAAGCATTTCAGAAGGCCTGGGAAGAAGGCTGACTATATTCTGCGATATAGACCGGATTTCACGATAGCTGTAATTGAGGCAAAGGCAGCTTTCAAGAAGCCCGGAGACGGTCTGCAGCAGGCGATGGATTATGCAGAGATTTTGGGGCTCAAGTTTGCATACTCGACAAATGGACATGCTGTTGTCGAGCACGATTACACCACTGGCAAACAGTCTGTCCTAGATGATTTTCCTTCTCCTGATGAATTATGGGCGAGGCTTAAGAATAAAATTGGACTGACTGGCGAGAAAGACATTCGGGATTTTCTGTTTCCTTTCTACCGCGGCACTGGAGCTATGACACCTCGTTACTATCAGGAAATCGCCATCAACAGAACAGTTGAAACTGTCGTCAAAGAGAAAAAACGCATTTTGATTTGCATGGCAACTGGAACTGGAAAGACTTTCGTGGCTTTCCAGATAATCTGGAAGCTGTGGAAAACTGGCCGTATAAAAAAGGTATTATATCTTGCGGATATGAATATTCTGGCCGACCAAGCAAAGGATCGGACTTTCTATCCCTTTGGCGATGCTCTGCACAAGATTCAGAAAAGGTCTGTGAAGAGCAGGGAGATCTACTTCGGCCTTTACCAGGCGATAGGCGAAAATGAACAGGGCGCGGCCATTTACAAAGAGTATTCGCCGGACTATTTCGACCTCATTGTAGTGGATGAGTGCCATAGAGGAAGTGCAAGAGACGACAGCAAATGGCGAAGGATACTGGAATATTTCAACTCCGCTTATCAAATAGGCATGACTGCGACGCCCAAACGAGATGACAACGTAGACACGTATGGCTACTTTGGCAACCCCATCTACACTTACTCTCTCAGACAAGGCATTGAAGATGGCTTTTTAGCACCTTATAGAGTGATTCGAGTAGTCCCATCTGTTGATGCTGCAGGCTGGGTCCCAAATCAGGGTCAATTGGACCGTTTCGGTCGCGAAGTTCCCTATGGCATGTATGAGACCAAGGATTTTGAAAGGGTCGTGTCTCTTCTCTTGCGAACTGAAGCAGTTGCCAAGCATTTAACAGAGTACCTAAAGAAGACGGATAGATTCGCGAAAACAATGGTCTTCTGTGTCGATCAAGAGCATGCCGAAGACATGAGACTCGCCCTTAACAATGCTAACAATGATTTAACGGTCAAGTATCCTCATTATGTGGCACGTGTGGTTTCTGACGAAGGGAAGTATGGACGGAAATTCCTTGGCGATTTTCAGGATCCTGAGAAAGGAACCCCGGTCATCTTAACGACTTCTCAAATGCTTACGACTGGCGTTGATGCGCCCACTTGCAGAAACGTAGTATTGTTTAAGCCCATTAACTCGATGGTTCAGTTCAAACAGATCATAGGCAGAGGAACGAGACTCTTTCCGGACAAAGATAAGCTCTGGTTCACAATAATCGATTATGCGGGTGCCACTCGACTGTTTACTGACCCAGAGTTCGATGGTTTTCCCGAATTCATGACACAAGAAGAGATGGATGCCCAAGGCAATCAGACCAAACCGCCAGAGGTCATTGAAGACAACACTGAGCCGCCTGAAGAAGAACCTGAAGTAGTTGGGCCAGAAGAGGTTGAACCACGCAAACTCTACGTCGATGACGTGCCAGTTGAAATTGCGCATGAAGTGGTTTATCAACTAGATCCTGACGGCCACAGGCTTAAGACGTGGAAATTTGCAGACTATACACGAGAGAAGGTAAGAGAACTGTATCCGTCGGCTAACGAGCTTAGGTCCAGATGGACCAAGACTGCGGAAAGGGAACAGATTATAGAAGCTCTTGAGAAAAAAGGAATCTCACTCAAGGAACTAGCAGAGGTCACAGGCCAGCCAGATGCCGATCCCTTTGATCTGCTGATGAATGTCGCCTTCAATGCTCCTCTGAGAACACGCCGCGAAAGAGCTGACTATGTTAAAAAGGCCAAGAAAAGCTACTTTGACGAGTACGGCCCAAATGCGAGAGAAATAATCATGATGCTCTTGGATAAGTACACGGATTTTGGTGTCACGCAGCTGACAGATCCAAACATTTTGCAGATCCCGCCTATTTCGCAGAAAGGTTCACCTTTTGAGATTGCGAAACTTTTTGGTGGAATAGAGAAGCTTCGGAAGGTTCTGAGTGACTTGCAGAGATTCCTTTATGAACCGTTGGCACTTCCAGACTTTAGGTGAAAAGCATGGATGAAAAAGACCTCTCATCAATCATTAAACGCGCTCGAGACATAATGAGGAAAGACGCCGGCTTAAGCACAGATGTGGACCGCATCCCTCAACTCTCATGGATTCTTTTCCTCAAGGCTTTCGATGACCTTGAAAAGGAAAGAGCGTTGCTAAATGCAAAACATAGGGAAGCTATTCAAGAGCCTTACCGTTGGCGTGACTGGGCTTCGCCTATAGAAAAAGGACGTACCGGGGACGAGTTAATTGATTTTGTGAATAACAAATTGTTTCCATATTTGCGTGGTCTTATTGGCACAGATGAGAAAGATCAGCGAACTGTAATTGCCGAAGTCTTCCGTGAAATCTATAACAGCATGCGTTCGGGCTATCTTCTTCGAGATATTATCACCCTAATAAACGACATAGACTTCACCTCAAGTGACGATATTCACACCATGGCACATCTTTATGAAAGCATGCTTAAGGAAATGAGAGATGCCGCGGGCTCAAATGGCGAATTCTACACTCCCAGGCCAGTGATCAGGTTCATTGTTAACCAGATACAGCCGCAGATTGGAGAGAAGATACTTGATCCGGCGTTAGGAACGGGGGGATTTATGACCGAGTCCTTTGAGTACATGAAGAATCAGCAGCAGAAGGCAGAAGACCGAGAGATCCTACAATATCATACCCTTTTTGGCATTGAAAAAAAGCCCATGCCTTACCTTCTAGGAATGATGAATCTGCTTCTTCACGGGATAGAGAAACCGAACATAAAACGGGACAATTCGCTTAGGACCCCGCTTTACGAGATCACGGAAAAAGATCGAGTAGATGTTATCATCACAAATCCACCCTTTGGAGGAGAAGAAGAAAGGGGAATTATGTCCAATTTTCCGGAAGCCACAAGAACATCTGAGACTGCTTTGCTGTTCCTTCAGTACATTATGCGAAAGCTGAGAGATGGTGGGAGGTGCGGTATGGTAGTTCCCGACGGTACTTTGTTCGCCACGGGCGTTGGTGAAAGAATAAAGAAAGAATTACTGGAGAATTTCAATCTGCACACAATAGTAAGGCTGCCGAAGGGAGTCTTCGCCCCATATACTGATATTCAAACCAACTTGCTGTTCTTTGAAAAGAGCGGACACACAAAGGAAGTGTGGTACTTCGAACACCCCCTGCCTGCCGAGAGGCAGCAGATGAGAAATCCGTGTTACACCAAGAGCATACCTCTTCAATATGAGGAATTCAGTGAACTTCAAGAATGGTGGAACAGCAGGACTAAGAATGAATATGCCTGGAAAGTCTCAGCCGAGGAGATTGCCAAAAACCACTACAATCTTGATGTTAAGAACCCGTTCAAAAAGAATACTGCTGAACTCAGGTCTCCTGAGGAGATTGTGATGAGCATAACTGAAAAGGAGAAGAGAATTTCAGAGCTAATGGGACAGATACTGTCACTAATAAAAGAGAAGTGACAAAAGGGCGAAAGGATTCTCTAATCTAGTAACTGTTCAAAGATATGGCAAAGGTATATGAAATGAGTAGTCGCTTCCAGATGACCCCTCTGTGCGAGGTCTTAGAGCAGTACAAAAAATACATAGAGTCTCCAGAAGAAAAAACGTACAAGAAATTGTCTGTGAAGCTTTATGGTAGGGGAGTCGTTCTAGACGCGCCTACAGATGGTGCAACTCTGAAGATGAGAAGACATCAGATAGCCCGAAGCGGGCAAGTCATACTATCAGAAATTTGGGGTAAGAAAGGCGCAATTGGTCTTGTGCCACCTGAAGGTGATGGTGCTCTGTGTACAAGTCATTTCTTTCTTTTCAATGTCAAACCAGAAAGAATAGACCCCAACTACCTGCAAGCAATTTTCGTGGCCAATTTTCTACAACCACAGCTTGAAAAACAAGCAGGAGGCACAACAGGCTACGCGGCTGTAAGACCCCACGATCTACTTTCGGCACAGATTCCTTTGCCAAGCCTCCAAGAGCAGAAACGTTTAGTTGTCAGAATCGAGAGCTTGCTCACAAGGATTCAGATTGCCCGAGAACTGAGCAGGCAAGCTGATGAAGACGAACGGGTATTGACTGCTGTAGAAAGAGCAAAGACCTTCAGGAAGATTCAGGCTGGCAGCTGCAGGGCTATGAAGCTTGACGAAGTCGCACCTATTAACATGGGTCAGAGCCCCCCAGGTCATTCATATAACGAATTTGGGGATGGCATACCTCTGCTGAACGGTCCCACTGAATTTGGAAAGCGATATCCAACCGCGGTTCAATGGACAACGGCACCCACAAAGCTTTGTAAGAAAGGTGACATCTTGATATGTGTGCGAGGAGCGACGACTGGAAAAATGAACTGGGCAGACAAGGAGTACTGCATCGGGCGTGGTCTAGCGGCCTTGACACCTCGTCCTGAATACTGCTTGCCAGAATACATTTATCACTTCATTGAGACACAAACGCAGCAGATGTTTGCACTGACAGCTGGTAGCACGTTTCCTAATTTGCCTGGAGCGAAATTGAAAAGGTTGGACATTCCTGTGCCCTCTCTTACTAAGCAACAACAGGTAGTCGAATATCTGGGCAGTCTTCATAGCAAAATGGAAGAACTTGAAGGACTGCATAGCGCAACAGCAAAAGAGATTGATGAATTGATTCCTAATGTTTTAGATAGAGCTTTCAGAGGAGAGCTCTGAGTACCAATTTCGAAAAGCTTTTAAATTCACCATGAAACTAAACCTCGTGATCTGTAATGACGAGATGCCCTGGCTGCAAGAAGGAGCTCAGCAAATCCAAGAAGACTTGGCAGTACGGTCCCTTCGTGGTTGAAGCCTACGAGTGCGATTGTGGGACACATTTTAGGGACTACAGCAGGGAAGGAAAGCACAGCTTTTCACTCAAACTCAAAAAGGGCAAAGGTTACGTCAAAGCTTAGACTTGCTCATGTCAATTCCTTTCCATAGTCAAACATTTTCCGCCATCCTGTAAGCTCGGGAGGTGGGGTTTGGCCTTTAGCGCGCGCTTCTGCTTGGTAGAGTGTTTGATCCGAGACTATTCGGACAATCTATCACGCGTTAACTAAATACCAATTAAACTTAATTTCTTGGTATGGCTATCATAATTAGGCGAGAGCGTGAGAAAAAAGTCAATAGGCTACCTTCCTGGAGGCGAACATGAATACATGAATTCCGCCCTCAAGATTTTGGGGTTCATTCAAAAAAGAAACCCCACCAGAGAAGAATTAAGAGAGTGGTTTGAACTTAGCTTTCCTTCAACCACAAGCAAGACATCTTTCAGGACAGGCGTTTCCATACTGAAGAATGCAGAGCTAATCAAGATGGCGAAAGATGTCTTTACTCTAACAGACTCGGGAACAAAATTCCTTCAAACTAGAAACGCCAGATTAGTATTTGAAAACCTAGCAAAAAACTATCTGGGAATGAATGAGATCGTTAGGTTGCTAAGAGAAAAGCCTAGAACAATAGATGAGATATCATCCTCTTTGAATACAGAACTGCGTCTTAACTGGAAAAGCACGACCAATTGGAAAGTCAGAATGAATTGGCTTGAAAATCTCGGCTACGTAACTACTGAAGGTAGAGATTATCTTCTTACTTCGAGCGGTAATAGAGTAGCAAAGGTAGAGGGGCAGGAAGCTGAAGTTCCCAAACACAAGGAAATAGTGAAATGGATAATTGAAACGGGTCAAGCCCATAATTGGGTTTCTGAAAGGGAATATCCATTAGATAATTACAAACTTGATGCTGTTTGGAAGCAAAATGCAGGAAGTGCCCCCTTGGCCGTGTTTGAGGTTCACGTGAGAGGAAATCTTTACCAAGCATTAGTGAAGCTCAAATATGCCCGCGGTAAGTGGAATTCTAAGCTATTTCTAGTAACGACAGAGAAATATCTACAAACAGCGAAGAGTTTGGTTCATAACTCATTTCCAGACCTTGCCATGGTTCTGGCAGTTCTAGATTGGAAGGCAATGAACAACACACGAATGACAACGCTAGAATATTTCAGAAAAATGAAGGGATTAAACCTCAATTTATACATTGCTTTAAGGCAGAAAAGCTCTAAAACCTCCAAAAGAACGCCAGAGAAAAAGAAAGCTGCTGCGGAGTAACATCGAAAGTACATTAGCAGAACTCTTTGACGCGCTCGGGGATGATTAAAGAAACTTGAAGAGTATCGAAACGCCGTAGGCAACCCGGACTGCTGGCCTATTGCCAACTTTTTTCTTGAGCATTTTTCGAGCCACTATAGAGAGATTTGTAGGGGCAGTACGAGTAACTAGCGAACCGACTCAACGAGAACCACTTTAAAGAGATTTGTAACGGTAACTAACTGACTCCACGAACGAGCCAACCACCGCAAAAAGTATCGTAACGGCAAAAGCACGCGGGACTGGGTGCCTATTAGAGGCACAGACCGAAGACAATCAATAACAGCATAAGCGCTTGAGAGTTCTGGCAAGTTCCAACACTCTAACTCGCTTTATTCTATTTGCGGTGGATAAGTTCACCGCATTTGACTAGAAGGGGTAGGTCGAACTTTTTTTATTTAGCTCTCCTCGACTCATATTTGGAGCCTAATAGGAGTCACCTTACTTACTTTTTAAAAAAATAGAATAGAGCTTCTTACTCGCATGCGGTGAAGATGTCCACCGCATATACCTAGACTGGCAAGTTCTGAGCCGCTTTTTGCGAGCGCGCGCTACGCCCTTTCGTCAATATGCGGTGAGTAAGTCCACCGCATTAGAGGTAGATAGAGATACGGTTTCTTTTTTTTTCTTAACTGGCTTCTTACTCGTATGCGGTGAGAATAGCCACCGCACAAGAGAGCAGGCTAAACACTTAACCCGCCAAGACGATGACGTTCTTACTCGCAGGGAGTAACTTAAGTTACTCCGTTAGCCCTTTCTGCCAAGTTCTGAGCCTCTTCTTGCCAACTAACGAGCGCGCGCGCCATTCTTATAGTCTAAATGCGGTGGATAAGTTCACCGCACACGAGAGCAAGCTAAGCCAAGCCATCTTACCAGACGATGCTTAGGGAGCAACTTTAGTTACGCCCTAGCTGGTGAAAGAAGAGAAGCACATTCTTACTCGCACTAACACACTCCGTGTGCAGAATAATAGTGTTGTTTTAACCTTTAGCCGACAGTCCTACTGACGGCCTAAGAGGTTACCAAGCATGAATCATGTTAAGAAAAAAGTCAGAGAGGCCGTTTACCGCTCAGGGTTAACGTCAACGTTAACCCAACGAGGTAGTTAGCTATGCCGTATATCAAATCGCATGAACAGACGAGGTATGACTCAGCACTGCGATATTAGCGCACGCAGATTAACCTTAACCACGGACCGATGTTGCATGGGTGGCCTGTTCATTTTGTGCAATTGAAGCTGATCGTTGAATCAGGTGCTATTCCACAAGCAATAAGAACATAGTATCTAATAGTGTTCTGTTGATAGGGTAATGTGGAGAAGTCTGCTTGACATCTCTTGAGCGTGATCATGTTCCTAGTCCTCGTCCTATTGCAGCGAAAGAGGTCCCGCTGGTCAATAGAGTTGAAGAGATGAATGCTCTGAAAGAAGCTGTCGACAGAACGGTTCAAGGTGAGGGTGGTCTTGTTTTTCTCTATGGAGAGGCTGGCATCGGCAAGACAAGACTGGCCAGAGAGCTAAGAGCCTACGCACACCTGCGAGGAATGCAAGTTCTGTACGGCAGATGCCCAGCACTGTTCAGGATGGACGGTGTTCCACCTTACATTCTCTGGAAAGAGGTAATCAAGGACTATCTGGAAACATGCACTCCAGAACAATTGTACAGAGTTATAGGCTACTATCCGGCGGAAGTCGCTAAGCTCGTTCCAGAACTCAGCCAGAAACTCAGAGCAATGCCACAGTCTTTTCCGATTAGCCCTGAACAAGAGCAAAACAGACTCTTTGAAGCAGTCTCCCAGTTTATCACTAACATCTCCAGAGAGACTCCGCTGCTAGTTGTTCTCGACGACCTGCAATGGACCGATCCATCCTCGCTTCTGCTATTGCACTATCTGGCTCGTGATGTGCAGAAAACGCCATTACTTCTTTTAGGAGCTTACCGCAGCACGGACATTGATGCAAAGCATCCGTTGTCGCCAGTTCTGTCAGAATTGAATAGGGAGGGTTTGCCTGAGTCAATTCGCCTGAAACGAATGTCTCTCGACGATGTCTCAGAGATGATAAAAAACATCTTGGAACAGGAGGATGTTCCTTCAGAGTTCCGCAAATTGGTCTATGAGAAAACTGCAGGCAACCCTTTCTTCATCGGAGAAGTTGTAAAATCTCTGAAAGAAGAGGACGTAATCTTCCGAGAGGAGAATAGATGGAAGATTAAGGAAGTTGCCAAGATTGAGTTTCCTGAGACCGTCAAGAGCGTTCTAAAAATGAGATTTAATCGGCTGGATGAGGACTGCCAGAACGTTTTGACGATGGCTTCTTTCATTGGGAACGATTTCACTTTGGAAGCGATGTGTGCAGTTACTGGCATTGAAGAAGATAAACTGCTTAAATTAATGGATAAACTGTTCAAGACCGGGTTGATTAAAGAACAGATAGTTCGTGGAGAGGGAATTTGCTCTTTTGCTGACGTATTGGTTAGAGACGTTGTCTATGAAGAAGTTAGTCCTTTAACCCGAAAGAAGACTCACGGCGTTGTTGGACGCACCTTAGAGAATGTGTACGTTAAGACGATTGATGAGCATTCTGGAGAACTTGCCTCTCACTTTCTTGAGAGCGGAGACAAACAAAAAGCACTTGACTACTTTTTGAAGGCTGGCGATAAGGCTGCAAAGGTATACGCAAACAGGGAAGCATGTTCCTATTTCCAGTCTGCTCTCAAGCTTCTTGAAGAGAAACGTGGCGAACCTCGGGAGAAAGCACGTGTTCTCGAGACTCTTGGAGACATCGAACAGCTCGTTGGAGAATATGACCTTTGCATGAAACGTTGGAACGAAGCATTGCTGTTGTGGAAGCAGCTTGATGAGAAAGAAAAGGTTGCAGGACTGCACCGCAAAATGGCAGTTACTCTTTGGCGGAGCATTGGCAATATTGAGCAAGCTCGGATGAATTTTGATGATGCTTTGAAGAATTTGGAACCCCAACCTGAAAACGTTGAGTTGGCAGCCATTTATGCTGCCAGAGCAACTATGTCGTATTTTACTGAAGATATGACGAGGGCTCGTTCTTGGGCAGAAAAAGCCCTTGAACTCGCCAAGAAACTAAACGCCTCTGAAGCTATCGCAAGCTCATACATCGACTTGGGACTCGTATTCGATGCTACAGGAGAGACAAATAAAGCCGTCGAATGCCAGGAAAAAGCCTTGAAAATAGCCCTCGACAACGGTCACGTGACCGTAGCATTGCGTGCCTATATTGACCTTGCAGCAGACCTTCCATCAGAAGAAAATGAACGAAAATTGGATTGTTACGAGAAAGGATTGGAACTTGCAAAAAAAGCAGGAGTCATTGATGAAATATCTTGGTTCGGTAACATGTTGGCGGCGATGCATTGGGGCATGGGATCAAGTGAAATGGCTCTCACCTTGTCGAGGCAATCAGAAACAATAGATAGGAAAATAGGTCATTTGTGGAACCTTAGCCTTTCCACAGTTTCTCTTGGAGTCTGGAATCATATTTTGGGAGAATGGGATAAGGGCGAACAATACCTAAAAGAATCGTTAAGCATAGCCAAAAAAATAAACAATGCTCAAGCAATCGCGGCTAGCTACGATTGGCTTGGGCGGTCCTACTATGACAGGGGCGAATATGCTAGGGCAAAAGAATACTTTGACGAAATGGATGAAATCTACAGAAAAAGGGGAGCAGCCTTCCGAATGTTTAACCTCCAATTACCTGCTATGAACCACATAGGGCTTGGCGAAATTGACAAGGCAAAAGCCCTACTCGACGAGCTGCATAAGTTTGCCCACGAAAAACAAAACAAGCAACTCATCGCCGATGAAGATGTTGCTAGGGCAATGCTGCTTCGTGCGGAGAAGAAATGGGACGAATCTATCGAACTCTTCGAAAAGAGCCTCCAAGAAAATGAAGCTTTAGGTGCAAGAAAATGGAACGTTTACTGGCTCGCCAAAACCATCCTCTACGAATATGCCCGCGTGTATCTAGAAAGAAACCAACCAGGCGACAGGGAAAAAGCCTGCGACCTACTCAATCAAGCATTAGAGATATTCCAGAAAATGGGTGCCAAGAAAGACATCGAAAAAGTGGAAGCACGATTGTTAAACATAGAGACGGGCAAGGTAGCACCAGCGCAAATTCACAAGAAAGAAGCCAGCATGGAAAATCATGAATACACTGAGTTATTGGGGAACGTCGTAGCTACGCCACGCGAATTGAAAGTCGGTGAGAGCCTCGAGCTGGAAATCGAACTTACAAACACATGCAAAGAAGGGGCCATTCTGCTAACCAAGATAACAGAAGTCGTTCCAGAAGGTTTCATAATAGCAAAAAAACCTGAATTGTATCGCATGGAAGGCGATTGCCTCAACATGAAAGAAAAAAGGCTTGACCCGCTAAGAAAGGAGGAAGTGAAACTCGTTCTGACACCAAAGATCCAAGGCACGTTCCAAATAAAACCGAAAATACTGTACACTGATGCTAATGGCGAGGAGAAAACCCATGAGCCTAAGCCAATAAGCATAACGGTTAAGGAACTTGGAATCAAGGGCTGGCTTAAGGGAGAGAGATAACGCGCGCTTAGTTCCCTCTTTTCTTTTTTTCTACGCACTTTTTCGTCTTATGTTGTAACAAACCTTAAAAGCATCTTTTTCCGTTGAGGAAGTATTATTAAAATGTGAACGTAATCAAGCCAACAAAAATTCGAGGTTTCATACGATGTCGATAAAATTGACTAATGGAAAAGAAATACCTATAGAGATGCACAAGACTAGGATGATACAGAAAATCTCGTTGCCGCCAGTGGAACAACGGCTCAAGGCAATGGAGGAAGCAGGTTACAACACGTTCCAGCTTAAGACTAAGGACATATTTCTTGACATGCTTACCGACAGCGGCGTCAACGCAATGAGCGACAACCAATACGCTGCAATGATGAACGTCGACGACGCTTATGCAGGCAGCATGACCTTTTACCAGTTTGCCGCCGCAGTGAAGGATATTCTGGGGTACGAGTACGTGATGAACGTTCACCAGGGAAGAGCAGCAGAACACCTGATAGCAAAAGTATTCGAGAAGCCAGGCGACGTGGTGCCGACGAACTACCATTTCACGACAACCAAGGTGCACATCGAAGTGACAGGTGGAGGAACATGCTTGGAAATCTACGCTGACGAGGCTCTGAAAACAGCAAGCACACACCCGTTCAAAGGCAATATGGATCCACAGAAACTGAAGAGCACGATCAAGAAACATGGCAGAGAAAAGATTCCGTTTGTTAGGATGGAAGCCACAACTAACTTGATTGGCGGACAGCCCTTTTCAATGGCGAACCTAAAGGAGATCAAGCAGATTTGCACTGAGTATCGCATTCCGCTAGTGCTTGATGGAAGTCTAATGTGCGAAAATGCCTATTTGGTAAGACAGCGCGAGAAAGGATACGAGAACAAGACTGTTGCAGAAATAGTCAAAGAAATGTGCAGCATTTCAGACCTATTCTATATGAGCGGACGGAAGAACACCTGTGTCAGAGGCGGATGTATAGCAACAAACGACAAGAAACTCTTTGAACTGATACAGCCATGGCTTCCGGTCTACGAAGGCTTCTTCACGTATGGTGGCATGTCCCAGAGAGAAGTCGCAGCTATGGCCGTCGGAATGAGAGAAATGGTTGACCCTGACGTTGCAGGTTGCGCAGTGGAACAAATAAAGTACTTCGTTAACAAGCTTGCCGAAATGGGAATCCCCGTGGTCACACCGCCAGGAGGATTGGCCTGCCACTTAGACGCAAAAAAAATCGTTCCTCACATTCCACAGTCACAGTATCCTGCAGGGGCACTGACAGCGGCGCTTTACATAGCCTCAGGAATCAGAAGCATGGAAAGAGGAACCATTTCAATGGAAAGAGACAAGGACGGAAAGGAAGTCTATGCCGACCTAGAACTGTCTAGAATTGCATTGCCTCGAAGAGTCTACTCGATGTCCCACATTGAATACGCGATTGACAGAATAAATTGGGTCTACAAGCGCAGAAATCTGATAAAAGGCTTGAAATTCGTGTTCGAACCCCCGGTGCTTAGATTCTTCATCGGGAAACTGGAAGCCATCGACAACTGGGGAAAGGATTTCGCTGAAGCATTCAAGAAAGAAATGGGCGACCGTTAGTTCCTCATCACGTGTAAAAAGCTGATACAAACTGGGCACGCATGCTAGCCGCTCTCTCTTCCATGTCTTTACATCCTAATTTCCAATCTTTTTAGAATGCGAATAGTTGAGTAGGCAATTACGATTTTTGCTTGTGCGGGCATCTTCGGCTTTTCAGGCGTATGCCAAGCAGGAAATTCCAATGAGCTTTGCGAAACAGAATGATAATTCAGATGATTACTGTTTTTGACATTCATCCAGCAAGCTTCAGCCTTCTCAGGCCCTTAAGGATTTCTTCCACAGCCACTTCGGGAGGCGTGTCTAGCTGATGACACTTGAACTCTATCACAGGAATTCTCTTCTGGATGTAATGCTTCAGAATTGGCTGGGTTTGACGCTCGTAAACGTGAATTCTGTCTCTTATGACGTCAGCTGTGTCGTCTGAGCGTTGATAGAGCTTTCCGCCACACTTGTCGCAAACGCCTTCTATTTTTGGTTTCAAATACCGAATATTGTAGACTTCGCCACAGTTTTTGCATATTCTGCGCGTGGATAACCGTTCGATAATTATCGAGTCCGGTACCGTAAGCTGGATCACCACGTCAATCTTGGCGATATCATCTAGAGATTTGGCCTGTTCAATTGTGCGCGGAAAACCGTCGAATATGAACCCCGTCTTTGTGGAAGCTTTTGCCAAACGCTGTTTTAGAACTTCTATTACGACCTCGTCTGGAACGAGTAACCCTTTTTCAACGAAGCTCTTGACTTTCTTGCCCAGAGGGGTGCTTTCTTTCATAATCTCTCGAAAAATGTCACCCATGGCAACTACGTCTACGCCAAGTTTGTCCTGCAATCTTGAAGCGTAAGTGCCCTTCCCTGACCCTGGTGGACCGAATATTATGGCCTTCATACGTTAGTGCATCCTTGCACGATTTTGTTGAAAGGTTAGGAACCATTGGACTTGGAACGACAGCCTACTTGCCTTTGAACACTGGTTTTCTCTTTTCGATAAAAGCTTTGACGCCTTCCTGCAAGTCTTCTGTGGAAGCTACGACGCCGAAACCTTCGCGTTCCAATGCTAATGCAGAGTCCAAGCTTATGTCTGCGCCTTTGTTGATAAGTGCCTTAGCCACTTTGATGGCCACTGGCGCCTTGGTGGCGAGATCTACAGCAAATTGTCGCACTGTCTCCCTAAACTTGTCAGCCGGAGCAATCATATTCACTATGCCAAGCTGTTCGGCGGTCTTCGCGTCAATCATCCTTCCGGTGAAGACGAGTTCTTTCGCTTTTGTTCTGCCTATCAGGCGAGTGAGTCTTTGAGTTCCGCCCCATCCAGGGATGAGGCCGATGTTGATTTCGGTTTGTCCCATTCGAGCGTTTTCTGAAGCAATTCTAAGGTCGCAAGCCATAGCAACTTCCAACCCACCGCCCAGAGCGTAGCCGTTCAATGCGGCAATAACAGGCTTTTCCAAGTCTTCGAATGCGACGCAGAGTTTTTCACCCATGAGCGACAGTTCTCTTGCTCTCAAAGCGTTCATTCCTATCATGGTCTTTATGTCAGCGCCAGCTGAAAATGCTTTTTCTCCGGCTCCAGTAAGCACGACTACGCGAACTTTTTCATCGCTTTTGATGTCTTCCAACGCCTGCAGAACTTCTTCAACCACTTCGTTGCTGAATGCGTTCAGCGCTTCAGGTCTGTTCAGAGTAATCGTGGCTACTCCTTCACTCTTCTCGTAGATTATGAACTTGAACTCCATTTTTCTTCACCCCTCACTATTTCTGTGTCCAATCGTAGAAGCCCTTGCCCGTTTTCCTTCCAAGCATTTTGGCCTTGACCATCTGCTTCAAGCCGGTGTTAGGGTGAAATTTCGGGTCCAGTTCTTTTGTCAGTACTTCTGCTATGGCCAATGTCGTGTCTGAGCCTATGTAGTCCAATAGCATGAGGGGTCCCATAGGCCAGTTTAAGCCGAGTTTGATGGCTTTGTCTATGTCGTCTCTGTCTGCAACGCCTTCCCAGTACAGCTCAGCCGCTTCGTTTAGAGCAGGAATTAGTATGCGGTTCACTATGAAGCCTGGAGAATCCTTCTTGACAAGAACGGTTTCCTTTTCCATTCTTCGCGCCGCTTCCAGTATAGTCTGGATTGTTTCTTCAGAAGTTGCTGCGCCTTTTATGATCTCAACGAGCTTCATTAATTGTGGAGGATTAAAGAAGTGCATCCCGCAGACTTTTTCAGGCCGCTTTGTGGCCGAAGCAAGTTCTGTAATGCTTACCGAAGACGTGTTAGAGGCAATTATGGCGTGAGGTGGCGCAAAGTTGTCGACTTCGCGGAAAACCGTTTTTTTCAATTCAACATTTTCAGGGGCGGCTTCAATCACCAGATCAGCTTTCGAAACTGCTTCCTTCAAATCTAAGGCAGGATGAATCCTTGCTATGATTTCGTTCATTTGAGCATCAGTTAACTGCCCCTTCTTGACGAATCGCTGAAGGCTCTCACGTATCATGTTCATGCCGTTGTCAACAAATTTCTGGTCAATGTCTCTCATGACGACTTCGTATTTGCCCACCTGAGCTGCTACTTGGGTAATTCCATGACCCATCAGGCCCGCGCCTAAAACCGCAATCCTTTTGATATCAGACAATACATTCACCTTTTCCAAGCTGAGAAACTACTTAGTTTGCAATATTACTAAAAAGGTTTTCCAATGCTTACGCGCGCGCTATTTGCAGCGCAAGCACAGATGCTTCTTTGTTCGTAACCTTCGTTGTGTTCAACTCCTAGCGTGCGCTCTTTTCGAGTAAGATCCCGGAAGTTGAAGGTGAGTGAACGTATAGGTCTGTGTCGAGCATGTGGCTCTAGAAATAACAGACCCTAGAAGACAAGTTCTTCGTCAAGTCAGTCAACACATGGACTACTTTTCCGAACAAACAAAATAGGGGTGCTGGACGTTCTATCTTGCCAGCAATCCACCGATAAGTCCGCCGATCGTTGACGCAATTGCTCCGATGATAGCGAGTATGATCGCTATGATTCCGACGACCAGACCAGCTAGTCCACCGAAAAGCCCGCCTAGGATTCCGCCTGTTACCGCGCCTACCGCCACAAGGCCTATGAATGCCAGTACTGCAATAATGATCCCACCGAATATTCCTGCGATGAAACCCGCTAGCGCTCCTCGTCCCATTCCTCCTCCAGCAATGAGTCCTGCAACGAACCCACCGATCAAGCCACCTATCAGGTGTCCAATTCCTGGAAACATCCAGCCTAGGATCAGTGTTACGACAAAGCCAACGAAGGCTCCGAGCCACAGATTCCCCAAACCATCACCTTTGCTTCTCTAAATGAATACGACCAAGATAAAAGATTTGTCTGAAGCTCAGTTTCAAAAGCAATGGTTCTTACGGCCTGTTGATCCGTTTTTCACTATATCCCTATAAATATGCCCATGGCATCGCGGGCTTTTGCCGCTTGGATGTTCGAGAAGACCAATTCTTATATTAACGTTTAGAGAATATCAGTGTGCCCCTATTTAGGCTGGTTTGTGGGAAGGCGCGCAGATTGAGAAAGACAATATTCAAAAAGCTTGAGGCGCAGGGACTAATAGCAAACTATAACCGTTTGCGCAAGAATTTGCCGCCTAAACTTCCAGAAAGAGTTTTTGTCTGCGATGAAACCCTGAGGGAAGGCGTTCAGGGTCCGATCGTGCTTCTGACGTACGTGGAGAGAGTGAAGCTCGCTAAAATGATGGATGAACTGGGTGTTTCGACAGTGACAGTCGGTTATCCCGCATTGTCTGATGAAGAGAAGAATAATGTGAGAAAAATCGCCAACGAGGGTTTCCTTCAGACAAGTCTTACTGCCTATGCACGGATATTCAAGAGTGATGTTGACGCATGCTTGGAATCTGGCATAAGAGAGATTTCTGTATCGACGCCGTATAATGGAATCAACCTGCAATACAGGTTGAAGATGAGCAAGGAGCAGGTCCTCCAAAAAACGGTAGAGAGCATTCAGTATGCAAAAAGGCATGGTGGCAAGGTTGATTTCGTTCTTGAAGATGGCACTAGAACGCCTATCAAAGACATAATTCAGATTTTCGAAAGCGCGGCGAAAGCAGGTGCAAGCCGTTTGGTGATTGCGGACACAGTTGGCTTCTTGAGACCTTTGTCAATGCGCTACTTAATTTCTCACATTAGAGAAGGTCTTTCTCAGCTTCAAATAAGGGCTCCGCTTTCAGTTCATTGTCAAAATGATTTCGGCCTGGCCACAGCTAACACACTTGCGGCAGTGGAAGAAGGCGTTTCATACGTGCATACCTCCATCGCAGGCTTCGGCGAAAGGTCAGGAACAGCACCCTTGGAAGAAGTTGTCACTGCGCTCGAACTGCTTTATGACGTGGATACGGGCGTAGATATGAACAAGCTTTACAGACTATCCCAATTGGCTGAGAAAACTTTCGCGTTACCAGTTCAGTTTCACAAGCCAATAATCGGCGACAACGCATTTTCCCAAGAAGTCGGCGCATCCGTTGAAGACGCGTCACCACAACCACTGCTCAATGAGCCCTTTCCGCCGGAAATCGTTGGAAGAGAAACCCAATACATCTTCAGCGGTCAAATAGGAAGGAACTTCATTGAAGCACGATTGGAACAGGCCGGGATAGGAGCCTCGACTGTGCAGATTGAGGAAATAGTGAAAAGAATGAAGAGAATGCACGAACGTGCAGACAAGGGCGAGGCACAAATGACTTTCTACCAAATCAAAAAACTCCTGAAAGACCTGCGGAAGAACCAAACTGAAGAGGAATTTTGGAAGATAGTCGAAGATATTACGAGGCAAAGGCGTAGAGTAAAACCGCATGAATCAACCACGCCTACTTAGCCATGACTTCTACGGTGAGGTATTGTTTGAAAACGGAGCGAATTCTCATGCCTGAATCTTTGGCTGAAACTATATGGCGGTTAGAAGAGGTGCGTCAAGGCTTCAGACAAAAATCCACGGTTCAAGTGAAGCAAGCTCTTAACTGGATTTTATCGAGACAGGGCTTGAAATGGTCCTACATGAACCTGTTTGCACCAACCGAAAAAGACATGTTCGGTGTAAAATTGCTAACCGGTGAAAGAATAAACTCTGCTGCGTTGCGACATGTACTTGGAGAAGAAGCTCTTAGAACTGCAATTCTATGGAATGTGGGGTCAATGGGCATGGTCAAGAAGGCAATGAGGGGGTTCAACCAACTTCTTGAAAGAGGAAAGCCTTCTGCAAAAAGTAGTGGTTTCTATTGCTGCTACAAGTGCACTCTGGCTCTTTTAAGAACTTTGACAGTGGGTAAGCCTAACAATTGGAAAGAGATTCTTGAGAGGGGCATTGGGCGCATAAAGGAGGAACGAACCCCTGATGGCAGGTGGCATGGCTTTCCATTCTTCTACACGCTTTTGACTCTATCAGAGCTAGACTCGCTGTCGGCAAAAGCTGAGCTAAGACACGCTAGCAAGGTTGCCCAAAGACTTCTGGAGCGATATCAAAGAGATGACAGAACCTCACGTTTCAGAAGGCTTGGATTAGAAGCAGCCCTATCTGCTCAGAGTTGAACCGAATCCCCTAGGTAGCATGACTAACTTGAAACTGCACGCTAGGACATAGGAAAATCAATGGCTCTCTTTGACGCGTAGTGTGCCGGAATTCAGAAGTCTGCCTTGGGGTTAAATACAGCGCAGGAATGCGAGACAAAGTGTTACCAGAGTGTTACAATTGATTGAAAATCATGAGAACGTGTGTTCCAAAACTTGAATTCTTCGATTGGCCGCTGTCGTTGTCACAGAAAACGCAAGTGCGTGTCTATTTAGCCCTCGGGATGTAGATTCCATTTGGATCAATTGCCCTCAGAAGCGTCAGCTCCTCTTGAGTGGGCAACTCCGTTGTGGAGGCACTTTTTGGAAGGATTATGTCGAAGCCTGAGTTTTCTACGATCTGCTGAATCGTGACCCCTGGATGGATGGTCGCGAGCCGTATTCGTTTTGTTTCTGGGTCGAAGTCCATTTGGCAAAGATTTGTAACCACGACTGATGGCCCGCCTCCCAGTAGGCCAGCCTTTTCCCGCGCTCCTGGTCCATCAAGAAAACCTGGACTAGTGAGATAGTCTAGTTTCTTGACCATTTTTCTTTTTTCATGCGGCATTATGACAATTATACGCTTAGCTGAGCTGATTATGTCGTTTCCCCCGCCGCTCCCAGGAAGCCTCACCGTGGGTTTCTCAAAGCTTCCAATGTACGTTGTATTTATGTTTCCGTACTCGTCAATTTGGGCTGCACCCACGAAGCCTACGTCAACGTGTCCACCTTGGAGCATCAGGCCAAGCGTTTCTATCAGTCCTATGGCGGCGGCCGCTTGATATCCTAATCTGGAATCGGCGATTGAAAGGGCGATATCTTTTGCGTTTGAATCGATGAACCCCGCTTCATAAACTATCTTGGCTCTTGGTGCGTGCGTTTTCTTGGCTAGCATGGCCGCTATGAGCGGTAAACCGGTGCCTATGAAAACTACTTCGCCGTTTTTTATCTGTCTGGACCCGCAGACCGCCATAAGTTCCAGTGTTGAGAATTCGTCAGGTTTCGCATATTTCTTGTTCATTCTAAGCTTTCCTCCTTGCTAGTAGGCAAAAGGCTTCCTGGCCCTAAGCTTCATTAAACGTTCAAATCCGACCTTTTGGAGAAATTCAGCATGCCCTCCCACGCTTGTTATGTACTCTTCGCAATATTTCTGCCAACCTTCCTCGGTTTTGCATTGGTCATAATACGTTCGGACATGCTGCATGTCATAGTCATAGTAGTTGTAGACCATCATAGGATGTGAGCCCCATGGACATTCAACAACATGAGTGACATAAATATTCGGGATCACTGTTTGATCTGGTTGAGATCGTATGAATTCTGAGTCCACAATTTCCTCAGCAAAAACAATAGCTTTCCTACCTGCTCTAGCACCTTCCACGTCTTCACCTTTGATGCCATCGATCTGGGCGTTCCCTTCTACGTCCACGCGTGAAGCGTGAATTATGCTAAAGTCAGGGCGTACTGAAGGAACGAGCACAACTTTCTCACCGCTAAATGGACATGTCATCACTTCAGCTTTTTTTGGTCTGAACCTGGTTTTCTTAAGCAAGTCAGTTCCTAGCATACTTTTCAAGGGCATAAACGGCACGCCTAATGCTCCGCCTAGGAACCGCAACGCCATGGCCAAGTTAGTGTAGTCCTCAATCTCTATTACCCCCTCCCGAATTCTTCTTTGAATGTTGGGCGCCAAACCTATGCCTTCAATCGCATAGAACGCAAGTTCAGCACGCGAAATTACGCATGCTCCTGAAAGAATGTCCAAATCCATTTCGGACCCACAGGTATAGACGGTCAGGTTCCGTTTCTTCTGTCGAACCAGTTCATGGGCAAAGGCCATAGGCGGACGTTGAAAACCGAAGCCTCCCAAAAAAAGATGTGCCCCGTCAGGAACAAGTTTTACAGCCTCTTTCAGCGTTATTCTCTTGTCTTCCACAGACCCCTCTACCAAGCTATGCACCAACCATTTCAGACTGGACTGCATTAACATCGATCACACACATAAATATTTTTCAACTACCGGATTTCCTACTCAGCTTCAGACCCAACGGTAAATTCCAACTTCCTTTTCCATATCGAGATTAATACCCATTGGTTCAAAAACCTGATTCATAGCAGTCAGCAGGTTCCGAGCATAATCCCCCGAATTTATCTCGGTCAAGCTTGTCACAGCTTCCACGGGCTTCACTGTGAAGCTCTTTCCCTTATACTTGAAGGGCTTCACCTTGACGAAGGAGACCACGTCTCCTCTTTTCAGCTTCTTGCCAGCATCCATAAGCTGCAACGCACACTGGTAGGGTTGATGTGCAGTTTTCATATCTCCCACTTTCTCGTTTGGGTCAAAATAGAGCCGCACAGAATAAACAAGATCCTCCAATCGAACCTCTCTTCTCTTCAGCTCCGCTATGCTTTTTTGCACAGCACAGCTAATCCTTTCCTTAGCTTGCACAAACTGTTCAGGATTCCTAACGTCAGAAAGTTCCATAATGCATCGTTTGAAGACCTTATTTATGTATCCGGGAGAGTTGGATTTGATGGCCGTAACTCCTTTTATGTCAGGTGTTCCGTCGGGCAATATCCCGAAGTATGCCTTCTTTGCCTTTGGCAGGACGCATAGATTGTAACGTTTGTCCACCGCCAAATCTAAGTAGAACCGTTCCTTAACCGTTCTAATTAACCATTCAATCTGCTCGTTTGAGGGATTATCTAAGAACAATGAGTCAGTGTCACCGTAAAGTGGGCGCAATCCCTTTTCTTCAGCCATACGCCAACTCTCCTTCAAAATGTAACGACCATAGCCCGATATGGCTTCGGCCAAAGGCGGACAAGCCAATCCGTGAATTCTGACGGTCACGCCGTAGCTGGAAACCAGAATCAGCTTCAAAAACTTTGCTATTGAACCTGCGATCCTTCTCTTCTCCTCAGTCAGCGTTTGATCCCTTGAAGCGGGCTTGTAAACTTTGATTCGCAGGTCTTTCAGAGCTCCAACAAGCACAGCGTAGAATCCCCTTCTCTTGCTGCAAATGTGGCCCTCAAAATCTGGAATCTTGTTTTTCGTGCATTCCGGATGTGCGCAGTCTACGGTTTCATAGGACAGGTTGAAGCTGTCAATGCAGCCCGCATACAAACTTTCAAAGTCACAGACAACTGTGCTGAAGTAGGTTCCAGCTTTAGGCGCGACGGTCAGTGCTCCTACCACTGTATGGGTGGGTCTTCCTTTTGTTAATTCTTGGGCTGTTGGAATGAGGAAATTGCTTCTTCTCAAATAAGTGTAGATGATCGATTTCCACCAGTCACTTACATGAGTACTTTCAAAAGCTTCAATCAATGGAAGATTGGCTATCCTAGAAAGCATCCAAGCCTCATAGATTCTTTCCGAGTCTATTTCTCTAATGCCAAGGTCTGCCCCAATATCCGGAATGGGCTGATTCAGCAGCCCCGACCAATGAGCAATTTGAGCATTTTTCAGCGGATCGCTCCGCTGCATTTCCTTGAAATTCACTTCAGATGCTAGAGTAGTCTCATTTGGTGTATCTAGAATTGGCTTCAGATCGTCGCAGGAATGTAGGGCTCCAAAATTCAGTCCACGATCATAAACGTACGATTTCGGGAAGTCAATCTCGCTTTCCCAGCGTAATCGAAATCTTTCAGCCGCCCTTGATGCAACTTTCGAGTTGGGCCAAGACACTTTTGCCAGCGTTCTTTTTTCACCTGTGAACAAGTCAGTTTTCTCAACAGTTTGAACATCGCCGCTGAAGTAACGTATAGTTTCTTCATCCTCACTTGTCAATGGATATGCAGTGAGAAAGTATGGTTTGCACTTTCCCTCAACGAATTCTCGAGTCTTCCCATTCTCATCTAGGAACTTCAGTTTTACCGCGTTGGTCTCGGTTAATACGGCGTCAAGAAGATACATTGCGTTCAAGACTTCATGCACCGTTCAAGCCTAGTTGTTCTCGAATTCCGAAAAGCTCCTCTTCCGTCAGTTTCCTTGGAAAGCTGTAGAGGGGACCGCTTGGCTTCTCATTATAGTAAGGACGATTACAGTCGGGACATCCGGAAGTGACGAATGGCTTCCCTGATCGTACAATTTTCCTTACTACACGTTTGTCCGCACTGAAATCGATCACTTGCCACTGTTCATTGAAATGCATATTCTCAAATGTCGCCGCCTTGTGCAATATCAAGCTTCTCGCAACTTGAATCCGTCTGAACTTTTCGATGGGGGGTTGACTCCTGCCTTCTAGCTCTGTACCAAGGATTGGCGTGAAGGCAAAGAGTGCTGGGAGAACACCAATGTCGACACATTTTTGGATCATGCCAATCATTTCCTGTTCAGTCTCGCCCAGTCCAACAATCAGATGTGTGCTAACTTTACCTCTTCCAAAGATGCCGACGGCATCATGCAACAGCTCAAACTGCCTTTCCCATTTGTACGGTCCCCCTGCAGATCCCCCCTTGATTCTGTCAAACAATTCCCGTGTGGCAGCGTCCAATGGTATTCCTATCCTATCCACTCCTGCCTCAGCCATCAACTTCATGTTCTCTTTGACCAAAGGTTGACAAGAAATCGAAATGGGCATGTTCGTCCGCTCTTTTATCATTTTCACTAAAGCTTCAAGGTGGACGAAAACCCGAGGATAGTTCAAGGCTTGTATGCAAACGCGTTTTATTGCGTTGCCTCCGATAATGTTTTGAATTTTCTCTAGCACACGTTCGGTTGGGAAAATCGGCCATGAGATTCTCGAAAGCATGTCAGCTCGGCTGCGGCTTCTTCTAGCCTGTGGGCAGAATTTGCAGTTAGCAAAACACTTTCCTTTTCTATAAGTCATCAGGTATGCTGTAGTAGATGGAGCGTCGATTTTTCCTTGCATGAGTTTGAGAGCTATGGCTGAACCGAGAGAGACTCGAATTGATTCTGGCAGATCCCTGTGGACGCTTCGAATCGCCATACTCATCCTCATAGCTCACTGATTGCATGAAGAGTGATTAGATGATGAATGAGCTATTTGAAGACATTAAAGTTTTGCCGCAGAAATGGTGCTAAGAGTTAAAGCAAACTTAATAGGAAGATTTGATTTCAGAAAGCACCGCATAACATTGCGGGGAGATCATCGTAGATGCCCATAACAGAAATGACTTCCGAGGAGATTGAGCAGTTTCTCACATGTGCTAGGGTAGGCAGGCTAGGATTTTCGCTGAAAGAAGGACCTTACATCGTTCCCGTTGGCTACGTATACGTCGACGGAAAGATATTCTTTCACACATGCTCCAGAGGCTCAAAAATGAAAGTTATTAGGACGAAGCCCAGAGTCTGCTTTGAAGTTGATGAAACCATTTCTGATGCTTCGATGTACAAAAGCGTAATCCTATTTGGCACAGTGGAAATCGTAGAGAAAAGGGACGAAATGATTCCATACTTGCAACACCTAATCAACAAGTACCGCGTTCCGCAAGGGTTTGACGAATACATGGCCAAGCCGGGAAGAAATCGAGAAAAAGAGATGAATGCGGTACGAATTTGCGTGATGAAGCCAACAAGAATCACTGGTAAAAAATTCGTGCGTTGAAGTTATGCCTCAATCTTCACCCAAAAGCACCAACAGTGCGGATAAAATAGGCAATAACTTAAACATATCGATCGAAGATACTGTTAACTGAGTATGAATCAACATTCAGAATATTACGCGCATGTTATAAAGACTTATATACGTGTTCTTGCACTGCAAATGTTGAATATGAGCCCTATCGTTCGCAAAGGACGATAGCAAAATATAGACCTTTTTTATATTGTGGTGGATATGGACAGAGCCGCTGTGTTTATAGATGGAGGATACTTCGCAAAAGTCGGAAAACTTGTTTTTCCAACAGCACATATTTGCTTCGAGAAATTTTCCGACGAGTTATGCAAAGAAACTGGATACCAACGGCTACGGTCATATTATTACACTTGTATGCCTTATCAGGGCGACCCGCCAACACAAGCACAAAGCGAAAGATATTCACAAATGGATAGTTTTGTTTACAATCTAAAGAGATTGAAGCGATTTGAAGTCAGACTCGGGAAGCTGATTTACATTCCCAAAATGAATGACTATATCCAGAAGAGAGTAGATGTTCTTCTTGCGGTAGATTTGGTGCGCATGAGTTGGGATCATCAAATTGAAGCTGCTATTCTAATAACAGGCGACAGCGATTTTGTACCTGCGATTGAAGCAGCCAAAGATGCAGGAGTAACCACGATACTATATTATTCGAGAGGGCACGCACAGGTTGGCGCTCTCGATGAATTGCTTTATGCCTGTGATGACAGGCACGAAATACTCAAGAAGCATATTGATGCTGCCAAGAGAACATAGACTCTCCCAAGTTTCTCTATTGAAGCAAAAAGCGCCGACAGTTAACAGACCTCTCAGTAAAAACCAAAAGCGTCTAAGAGTTAACAGAACCCGATCGAAGAATTCTGGATGGAGAGCAATGAGAAGCCTATCGGCAGAAACAGTCTGGCGAATGACAGATGAAAACCTTCTGTGTGCCATTCAAGATGGTCTGTTCAGCTCCCAACCGAAAAGAATCCACTTCTATGCTCCAAGCTTCATGTACTATAAAACACGATATTATTGCTCCTCAACTGTAGATTTTCCAACTATTTCTGTAACGGGCAAAAATTGTACACTGAAATGTGGCCACTGCGGTGGAAAGGTATTGGAAACGATGTATCCCGCTACGACGCCTGATCAACTGCTTGAACTGTGCAGGAGGCTCAAACAAGAAGGAGCTTCAGGCTGTCTTATAAGCGGAGGCTGCTTACCGGACGGTTCCATACCACTTGGACATTTCGCTGATGCAATTGGAAGGATCAAAAGTGAGCTTGGGTTGACAGTTGTTGTTCATACAGGTTTGATTGATTCGGGCACTGCTAGATCTCTTGCGCAAAACGGGGTAGACACTGCATTGATTGACGTGATGGGATCAGATGAAACCATAAGCGAGATCTGTAACCTGAATGCGAGGGTGGAAGACTATGCTCGTTCACTGGAGGTTTTGAATGAAGCCCACATCAGCTTTGTGCCTCATGTAATCACCGGGCTTCATTATGGGAAGTTGAAGGGCGAGCGGTATGCACTAGAGATGATTTCGAAATTCAAACCTTCGGCGTTGGTAGTAATAGCTTTCATGCCGATACGCGGGACTACAATGGAGGGCATACGACCGCCGAAACCTGTAGATATAGCTAAAGTGATTGTCGCAGCTAGATTAATGATGCCTGGAATACCTTTGGTTTTGGGTTGCATGCGACCGAAAGGAAAACATCGCGAGGAAACAGATGTTCTGGCAATGAAATGTGGAGTAGATGCGATAGCCTTCCCAGCAGAAGAAGCTGTGGCTTTTGCGAGAGAAGGAGGATACGGGATCACTTTTTCTTCGCAATGCTGCTGCCAGACCTACGTTGATGTTAGAGATTGGGGAAATAATGAAAGGTGATGGCTGATCATTTTCGAAGTAAATCGAAGTAATCGAGGAAAAGGAGCTTTCACAAGCCGAAATAGTGCGTGATGCTAGTTGTGCAACTATGGGGTGATTTTCAACATACTCACCCCTAGGATTATGCACCATACTGACGCTGCGAGTGCAGAAATTGTCTCAGAAATTGTGACTCCTGGGACGAATCGTATTGAGAATTCGCGCGCGCGGAAAGGACTTGACGTTTGAACCATACCCTTCGAGAAGAAAGATGCTTGAAAAGGTCATCAAGGAAAGCGAGCGCGTGAAGATAGCTCAGCACATAACTACTGGCAACGCTGATGAGCTTGAGAAGTTCTTCTTAGAAGCCATAGAAGACGGCTGTGAAGGCTTGGTTTGTAAGTCAATCTCGAAAGACTCTGTTTATCAGGCTGGGGCACGTGGATGGTTGTGGATAAAATACAAACGTGACTACAAGAGTGAAATGTCTGACACCGTTGACTTGGTCGTCGTTGGAGCGTTTCACGGTAGGGGAAAGAGAGCTGGAGCCTACGGTGCTTTGCTTCTTGCGGCCTACGATTCGGAAGATGACACTTTCGAAACCGTTACTAAATGTGAAACAGGGTTTACTGATGAAAACCTGGCGAAACTGCCGAAAATGATGGAGAAACATGTTGTTTTGCATAGGCATCCGAGGGTTAATTCTATGCTTGAGGCTGATGTTTGGTTTGAACCTGCAGTGGTGATTGAGGTTTTGGGCGCGGAGATAACATTAAGTCCCATTCATACGTGTGCCGTGGATTCTGTTCGCAAGGGAAGCGGTTTGGCAATACGGTTTCCACGCTTCACGCGCAAATATAGAACTGACAAAGCAGCAGAAGATGCTACGACGTCGGCTGAAATTGTGGAAATGTACCGAGGCCAATTGAAGAAGATTGATGAAAGCTGAAATCTGAAGGAAAAGGAGAAGGAGAGAGTGAATAAAAACTCAGCCGTGCGCGCTGGTCGTCCTTTCCCCTAGTCAAATGCTTAAGACTGATGTGTTATAAATATATTATGCTTCTTGTCCTGTAGCCTTCTATGCTTTGGATTGAAAATCGTGTATCAATTGCAACAGCCTTAGCAGTACAAGGATTTGTGAAGCGCTGGACAGTCCATTTCACCCAGTGAAAAACAGCATGAACCTGTCGATGTTGGCATCTGCTGCACCAGTCGAGTGGCAAGAAAAGACTATATTGAAACACAGAATTGCTTGTTGAAGCCTGTTTGATAGAACTGTTTGAACGGTCGTGAAATAAAGTTTAAATTGCACAGTATCATTCGATACCATTAAGATGTGCCGTGCGCGCTGTTTGTCCTTTCCCTTTTAATTTGAACGAACAATTCTGGTGCGCGCGGCACATCTTTTAGTCATTATCTGGATCCTTGCTTCAAGCCCGCGCTAGAAGACCGTTCCTGAAGTTTTAGCATGTTGTTGCGCTCATTTAGTGCGCTATTCTTTTTGTGAACTCGATTTGGAGGGTGTGTGGAATCTAGATTCGTTCTTGTAGTAATCTCGGATTTCAGGAAACTTCTCGTTAATTTCGGTAGTCAACGCGGCTATTTTGTCGTACAGCTTGAGAGTTTCATCGCAGGGGAGTGGGCCTGACAGTTTACGCGCGCGCTGTAAGACTAATAGATTGCAACATAGGTATGGAGGCTGATGAATCAAAACTAAAGCAATAGAACTATGTTCCATAAACCTTAAGTAATGTAAGCGGCCAAATAGTTGGTGATTGACGAGGGAGAAGGGATAGTGAAGACGAAGCTTCAGATGGAGATGGTGTTCACTTTTCTATTCATACTTCTTCTCTCTCCGATATTTGTTGCAATTAGAATAATGCCCGTTCATGCTGCGCCTACATGGCCGTCGCCATGGATCGAAATAGATTGGGACAGAAATGAAAACGGTTGGGCTGATGATTGGAGAGATGTTGAATATGCATATTATCAGTATGACGGCAACTACCTCTACCTAAAGCTCAAGTGCTACGCCTTGCCAGGCAGCGAATGGCCGTCCGGAGATGGCCGATACAAGTGGTTCATAGATCTTGACAATAATATGTACTACAGTGGCGGCAACGTGCATGATGCTGAGTACCTTCTTTTCGTGGAAGACACTGATCACGATGGCGTTGGAGAAATGTACCTGCTTTTTGACGCGAACAATGACAACAACTTCGGAGAATATGAGCCTTGGCCTCCAGCAAACTACGCTAACTATAAGATCACCGATGCGAACATTGGCGGGTACAGGATAGTTGCGCCCGATCAGATTGAGATGTATATACGCTGGGCTTCGATTGGAAGTCCGCCGTCTTATTGGCTGTTCTGGTCGACGGATCAGCAGAATCCGAACCTAGACCAATCTCCTACAACAGATCGCGTGGATGAAGAACAGCGCATATGCGTAGATAATGTGGCAGCAATAGACCAGGTTCCTACGCCGACGGCTATCATGCAAGGCCAGAACGTGACAATCCAAGTGACTGTAGAAAACAAGGGCACCTTGGCAGAAACCTTCAACGCTACATGCTACTTCAACGACACTGCAATTGATACCAAACTTGTCAGCGGCCTCGCCGCGGGACACCAACAAATCCTAACGTTTGAATGGAACACAACTGGTATACCCGTGGGCAACTATTCAATCAAGGTTTGGGCTGATTCTAGCGCTGCGATAAGTGAAACAGATGAGACAGACAACTGGTGTACTGCAGCGGCAATTGTGGCAGTTCTACCCGCGCCCGTCCATGATGTGGCCGCGGTTTCGCAGGTACCAGACAAAACGCAGGTCTTGAATGGAACGCTCGTCAATATAAACGTGACAGTGTCCAACCCCGGTGACTTCACTGAGACTTTCAACGTCACATGCTACTATGACAGCAACATGATAGGTTATCAAACGGTAACAAACTTGGCCTCAAAGGCTACGATAAGTCTGATTTTTGTCTGGAACACGTCAGGCGTACAGCATGGCACATACTACATCCAATCTGTAACTGACTCCAATAATGTGATAGCCGAAATCAATGAGGAAAACAACAACTGCACCAGCTTTGTGGCTGTCACCGTATACTCAGCTGGCGACATGGGAAGCATTTTCGTTGATAAAGTCAGAACCTCTGTCATAAGCGGTCAAGACCCTCCCGTAGTTGGATTTCCGACCGTTTATGAATTGACTATGATCGTGACGAACTTTGGAGGTAGCAACGTCACCAACATCGTAGTGAACGAGACAATTTCATCCGATGTGGCTTTCGTGAGTGCAGGGACACCGAGCCAGGGGTCGATAACCGCGCTTCCGCCTCCAAAGATCATATGGAACGTTGGAACCCTAGTCCCCGGAGCCAATGCAACGTTGACCTTCAGGGTGAGAGCAACACCCGCCTCTCCTGGCTTGTTATACCTGAATCATAAGGACGATCTACTCGCCTCTGGCATAGACCAGCTGAGCGGCAACCCGGTCACTGACACCGGGCATACGGACACTACGGTGACTGCGATAGTCCGCGACGTGGCTGCGACTGAGCAGACTCCCTCAAGCACGATCGTCCCTCAGGGCGATACCGTCGCCATACACGTGACGGTGAAAAACTTTGGCAACGTCTCCGAGACATTCAACGTAACGTGCTATTATGACAGCACCCAAATCGGCGTCATGCGGATCTACAACCTGGGAGCCGGTAGTCAGACAACCGTCACATTTGCATGGGACACGACAGGTGTGCCAACGGGAACCTATTCAATAAAGGCCAAGGCTGATTCAGCCGACGAAATCGACGAGGGCAACGAAGCAAACAATTTGTGCACGAGCCCTGTAGCAGTCAAAGTAGTAATACACGATGTGGCAATCATAAGTCAAACTCCATCTCCAACAACGGTAGTTAAAGGAGAAGATGTGACAATAGCAGTGGTCGTGAAAAATGAAGGAACCGAGCCTGAGACGTTCACAGTAAGCTGCTACTACAACGAAACATTACTGGAAACGAAAACAGTCACAAATCTGCAACCAAACACACAGACAACATTAAGCTTCTTATGGAACACATTATCAGCCCAGCCCGGAACGTATTTCATAAACACACAAGCGTCAACGGTCCCTGGAGAAAAGGACACTAGTGATAATGCGTGCCGAAGTTCAAACATCGTAGCGGTAACGTTGCCGTCACTCGTGGTGCACATAGCCCCACTTGACTCCACGATTAATCTAGGCCAATGGGTAGACTTCACGTCGATTGTGACAGGAGGAACTGCACTGTACAGGTACCAGTGGTATTTTGATGGCAACCTCGTTTCGGGAGCAAACTCCAGCACGTGGCGGCTCACGCCTACGGCGGCTGGCATCCACTATGTATACTTGATAGTTACAGATGCTAACAACAACACGGTCCAATCAGAAACCGCGAGAGTCCTAGTCGTAGCTCCACCGCCAGTGGGAGGATATTCAGTGTCATTCTCCAGATCACCCACAAACACTTTAGTTGCCGCATACAGCGCGCTTCTTGCAATGCTTAGCGTCGCAACAGTGCTTATCAGGCGTAAAAGAGAATAGGCGCTCGCTAAAGATGGGCGATTCCCACAAACCCATCATCTACCTTAATCTCTGTTTGAGAGCAAGGGAATACCTTTGCCCATTTTCATGAGTGCGCGCAAATACAGGCTTATAAGGCTGCAGAGGAAGCCACGACAGTTGCCGAAATAGTTGAAATGTACCGCAATCAACTTAAGAAAATCAGCGAGGCGTAACTTTTCGCTTTTTCACCTGTCACCTGCGGTGTCCATGACAAAAACCCAGCGTGGAACGTGCCGTTACGCACATCATGCGCCTGTTCAATTTGTTTTCAGATGAAAAGAAATGCGCACACATGTTCAACACGGTTTGCTTTATTGGAAAACCGGTGTTCATGGTTCTTGCTTGAACGGTTATCTTTTAATACAGTGTGGCCTATTTTTATTTTCATTCGCGGCAATGTGTAACAATCTTCCACAACACATATAAGGTTTTTTTGTCTTGTTTTGATTGCCGCGAGAGTGTTCTCTGAATTAGTTCGAGTTTGAGAAGAAGGGGGAGGGCAAATAGCAGTGCGAGTGTTACTCGATGGAGGTTCCTATTGACAGACGTAGTCATCTTGGTTGCGAGTGAGGTCATTTCAGCTGGGTTAGCGGTTGGTCTAGTCTATATCTTTTTGAAGGCATATCGTCTAACGCGGTATGTCTACTTGCTTGGGCTTCCGTTCGGTTTTTCGTTCTTGGCGTTTTCGTATTTTTCTCTGGGGGCCTCTCTCCTGTACAAGGCAACCTCTGTGTCTTCTGAAGGTTTCCTTTGGCTATACTTAGTCGCGCAAACCTTTGGGTTCGCTCTTATTGCTTTCTCTTACTATTTTTCCAAGAGAACAGAAGAAAGGGCAAAACACGTTTTAGAAATCGTCTCATTGGCCTCAGTAGCTTCAATTCTCTTGATTTTGCTAGGATTGTACGTTGCTCCTCCTTATATGGGACTCCCATCGAGTGATGTGGCCGAAGAAGGGTTTAGGATAGCGAATCTTTTCTTTCTTGTATATGTTGTCTACACACTTGTCAGAAACTGGCAGTCATCAAAGCAGCCAATATCTCCGTTGGCGTGGGCGCCTTCGGCATTTTCTATCTTCGCAGTAGGTCAATACTCTCAACTGATTTATGAGATCGACGGTGGCCAATACGCATTCTTTTTTGCTCACATTCTTAGGATAGCTTCGCTGATTCTTTTGATCTATGTTTACTATGCGTCCGGGAGGATAAGGAATGAAAGAGGAGAGACGTACTAGGTTTCAGATTTACTATGATATACTTGAAGTTCTTTGTGATGAGTTGAAGCTCTGCGGAGATTGCAGTCTTACCAGGGTTGCGCACAGAACCAATATGCCGTATGACAGGTTTAGAACCTGTTTAGATGACCTTCTTCGAATAGGAATGATTTTGCGGGATAATGGTGGAAAGCTCGTTATCACTGGAAAGGGGCTGGAATACGTTCAAGAATATAAGAAGATCAATGATTTTCTTGGTCGCATGGGGCTTTTGTCTTTACAGCCTAATGAGTAGCACGTTCCCAACGATGTTCGACTCTTACTATACAACCGATAACTCTTGGTCCATTCGAGCAATTTCCGGCGAGGATCCGAACTACAATTGCAGATACGTGAAACAGATGTCTGCAGCATAGTAGCCCAAACGGACATTCCTGAACGGTGAACGGTAAACGTTTGCGAAATGGACGTTGAAGGTAGCATGGTTTGTCTAGGCCTTCATCGCTAGGAAGGGAGAAAGGAGATTTTTCAGAAAGGAATTCTGCGGCTCCGCCTAGACACCTAGATTAAAGTTTCGTTGATAGAAATCTATTACTCACTCGACGTCCATCTTGCTTATATTTACACTTGACGCAATTGATTACTGCTAATATAGCATATATTATAGAAAGGAGAAGAAAAAATGAAGAAAAGTATAGTATGCATGCTCTTGATTGCAGCTGTAGCGTTTTCGGTGTTTGCAGTGCTTCCAATACACCTCGCTCATTGCGAGGACGACGATCCGTTTCAATACAGCTACCCAATTGTCCACGATCCAGACTTTGCCTATGTCGGGGAGTTAGCCCCAGGAGCAAGCACTCCTTGGGTGACGGTTACAGTAACATTTACCGGTCCTGCTACTCTTCCAGTGACGTCGATAGGTCCTTGGCAGGCGCAAGTGACAGACAGCCACGGGACTGTCTGGGACTGGGTTGTTACAGCAATTCCTGGACCGGCCTATAATTGGCCAACTGCAACATCAACCGTTGTAGTGGACATAAAAGTCACTGTGCCAGCTGATTGGACAGAAGAATGTGACCACACTTTCAATGTGAAGCTTTTGGGGGGAAAAGACAGCAAGACGCCAACGCCTAGGACTATCTCCCCAGGAGAGGGGGTTCACTTCAAAGTATGCATTAAGATTCCACCACAGCACCATTTCACTCTCGAGTGCGAATCGTTCATGACTGACAGCAGCTTCAACAGAATCACAAGTTTCGACACTGTCTGGACACCTAGAGATCCGAAGGGAAGAGACTATTACAAGCTATCGTCAACCAACCCAGGGCAGTTCATGTTCAACATATGGATACACAACACGGGAGACATCGATGCAGAATCCCTAACAGTAACCTACACTATTCCTGGCGATTTTATACTGAAAGGTGCTGACCCAATACAGGTCTGGACGGGCTACGGAAAGACAGGCACACGGATATGGACCGTTACAATTGTCGGCAATACTATGACAATCAACTCTGGATTGGCCGCGGGCGCAGAACTTTGGATAACCTTCCACTTGGAATATGGACCAGCACGAGATACATTCCCAGCTTCTATTGCGCTTAATTGGAAGACAACCCACCCATTCTACACATTCAGCGACTTGTGCCATGCCGAAGCCACCGGCTATGACCCAGTTGAACTCTACCAGTACACAGACCTTTTCGACCCCACAGTCGTCCTTGGCGTGGAAGATTAAACAGCCCTAAACCTGAGAGAGCACGCGCTTTTCCTTCCCTTTTTTTCGTCAAAAGAAGAAGGTGACTAGAATGTTTCCCCTACGTATTAAGCGTGGAGAAGCTCTAAATTGCATAGAGGATTATCCCATAAGACATAAATCACTTGGCAAAGTTATGGTTTATCATAGAAGAGTGGAGAAAAGGAGAGCCTGAACCGTGAGAAGACAGATATTCCTGCAAACAATGCTGATGCTACTTCTAATTCCCTTAATCAGTTCAGCTTTTCACATTGGAATAGTTAGTGCAAGTTCGACAATCTACATTAGAGCTGATGGGTCGGTTGACCCCCCAACAGCACCCATTCAACGAGTTGGGAACACCTACACCTTCACCGCAAATATCTACGAGCCAATCGTAATCCAGAGAAACAGCATAATTGTAGACGGAAACAGCTACAAAGTCCAAGGCGCAGGAACAGGCTACGGAATCCTTCTAAACGGCACAAACAGCGTAACAATAAAGAACGCCTACATCTCAGGGTTCAGATATGGCATATATCTGGACCTTTCGTCAAACTGTAACATAGACGGCAATGGCCTAGCTAGCAATCTATTGGGCGGAGTATGGGTAGCCGAGTCAAGCAGCAACAACATTTCAAACAACGCAGTGGTAAATAACTACGCTGGGATTCTGCTTACTTGGTCGAACAGCACTAACACTGTCGCCAACAACTCTTTAAGAAACAACCCAGCTGGCATCTGGCTAATAGTATCAGGCGGCAACATCATCAAAGACAACACTGTCGCATACAGCAACATAGGCGGCATCTACCTAGACCGCTCTGACAACAACCTCATCTATCACAACAACCTATTAGGCAACACCCCGCAAGGAGTGGCGCCCGACTCGACAAGCACATGGGACAACGGCTACCCCTCAGGCGGCAACTACTGGAGCGACTACACTGGAGTTGATGCCAACCACGACGGAATAGGCGACACCTCATATGACATCGACGAAAACAACACAGACAGATACCCACTCATGAATATACAAGGAACACACGACGTTGCCGTAACAAACATAGCCATGTCCAAAACAGTAATAGGCCAAGGATACACCGCAAACATAACTGTCACACTTCAAAACGAAGGCAGCCTAACTGAGATCTTCAACGCAACCGCCGCTGCAAACAACACCATAATCCAAACAGTACCAGTCTACCTAAAAAGTGGACAATTCACAACCATAACCATCGTGTGGAACACAACAGGCTGGGCCAAAGGAACCCGCAACGTATACACTCAAGCCGACCGAGTGGCAGGCGAAACAGACGCAAACGCCGCCGACAATCTTCTCATATACGGAATAGTCAAGGTTACAGTTGCTGGAGACGTTGACGGCGACCGAGACATAGACATCTACGACATAGTCAGAATAACTTCAGCCTACGATGCATGGCGAGGCCAACCGCGCTTCAACCCCAACTGTGACATAGACAGCAACGATCACATAAACATCTACGACGTAGTAATAGCCACCTCACGATACGGATACACAGAATAACCAACACAAATAGGCTCCACGCAGAAAACAGAGGCCGAAGAGATTGGGCAAAAAAAGAACATTAATAATGCTGCTCACGCTACTATTCATCAGCATATTCCCATTAACTTTCAAAATCCAGCCAGCTCTAGGGTCAACAATAACGGTTCCGACTGACTGCCCAACAATCCAAGGAGCCATATACATGGCATACGCCGGAGACACCATACATGTACTAGCAGGAACATACACTGAAAGGCTAATTGTAAACAATCGCGTGAAAATCATCGGAGAAAACAAAACCACCACAATCATAGATGGCAGCGGATTAGGAACAGTAGTTCTAGTAACGGCAAACAGCGTTTCCATCAGTGGATTCACAATAAGAAACAGCGCCCCAGGATGGCCCAACAGCGGCATCCTCATAGACAAAGCAAGCGGCAGCAACATCTCAAACAACATCATAGAAAACAACGACCACGGAATACTCCTCAACTACACACAAAACTCTTTCATAGCAAACAACGATCTGATCGATAATTGGGCTGGCATTGAGCTCTTCTCTTCCTCCAGCGGCACCATGGTAAACAACAACGCCACAAACAACGAGTTCGGCGTCTGGGTGTTCCGCTCAAACAACAACGTCTTATCAAACAACAAGGCAACCAACAATGGATACGGTCTTTGGCTGTTCGACTCGTCCAACAACACTCTAAGCAACAACTCCATGACTCTTAACCAGTATAACTTTGGCGTCTGGGGTTCCGACATCACACATTACATCCACGAAATAGACACTTCAAATCTAGTAGACGATGAACCTGTCTATTACTGGATTAACCATCACGAAGCCGAGGTCCCATCAGACGCTGGCTACATTGCACTCGTAAACAGCACACAAATAACCGTCAAAAATGCCACCTTAAGAAGCAACGGCCAAGGAATACTGCTTGCCTACACAGAAAACTCGTCTATAATCCACAACGATTTAGTCAACAATCGGGCTGGCATTGAGCTCTTCTCTTCCTCAAACAACACCATAACAAACAACAACGCAACAGAAAACATGTATGGCATTATACAGTCCGATTCTTCAAGCAACTTTTTGTTGAACAACAAGGCAGCAGATAACCAATATGGCATCAAGTTATCGAACTCTAATGACAACGTAATCCAGAGCAACGCCTTCACAAACAATACACTTCAAATAATAAACTCTGAATCAACAAATATCTGGGACAACAGCTATCCCTCTGGCGGCAACTACTGGAGCGACTACACTGGCGTGGATTTGAAGAGTGGTCCAAACCAAGACCAGCCAGGCAACGATGGAATAGGCGACACGCCCTACGTTATCGATGCAAACAACACGGACAGATACCCCCCTATGAACCCCGTCGCAGCTCACGACGTCGCCGTAAACCTCACCACTCCTAGAACCATAGTAGGCCAAGGCTACGACCTCTGCATAAACCTACAAGCCACCAACAAAGGCAACCGTCTCGAAACCGTCAACATCACAGTTACCGCCAACACGACTCCAATCACCACACAAATTATCAACCTAACAATCGGAACAACCGCACTCGCCCTAACATGGAACACAACAACCTTCACCAAAGACAACTACACCATTCATGCCTACGCCTATCCAGTTCCGGGCGAAACAGACACGGGCGATAATTCATTCACATATGGCGACGTGATAATAGTCACAGTTCCCGGCGACACTGATGGCAACCGGGACGTAAATATCTACGACATAGTGAGACTGACTTGGGCCTACGGCTGCAAAAGAGGCGAGCCGCGCTTCAACCCCAACTGCGACATAGACGGCAGCAATGAAATAAACATATACGACGTAGTAATAGCCACATCACGCTACGGCTACAGAGAATCATAAACGCTGCATTTTCCTCCTTCACACTTGAGACAGCCCATGGAAGAGGGCAAAACCCCATTCGGAAAACAAACTATAGAAAAGACATACTCACTTGAAGTTCATTCAATTTATATCGACGAATGCAGCTATTTAACCATACGAAGAAAGGAGAATCATAACGTTGAAAACCAACCAAATTCTGTCAGTCATAACGATTCTGATACTGCTCTCGAGTCTGAGCGTGATCATGAAACCAGTATCGGCTCAAACTGCAAGCGTGAAAGTAGCCCCGTCTCTCACAGAATACTATACAAGAGCAACTGGAAAAGAGTTCACTGTAGCAGTGGAAATAGCAGATGTAGAAAACCTTTACGGCTTCGATCTGAAGTTCAGGTGGAATACGACCTACCTTGACTATGTCAGCCGCTCTGTCCATGTGCCCAGAGACACTTACCTCGACGGTGTCCTCTGGAACCCGATAATACAGCTAGCAGATGAGGTGAACACAACAGAAGGAACCTACTGGATTGCTTTCAGTTCCATCGCACCTGCCCCCTCCTTCGATGGCTCAGGTACAGTCTTCACTATGACCTTTGAAGTAATATACCACCCGGTCCAACCTGAACCAGACGCAAACATAACGCTCGAGCTATACTCAACAGACTTGGCTGCAAAAGAAGGAGGAGCAATCGCGCATACCAGAGAAAATGGCACTGTATTACTGCATGCACTTCCAGCAATATCAACAATATTGTACGTGGAGCCCACCACGTTTCGCAAATCTCAAGGGGTCACTTTCAATATTAACGTATCGATCGAAAACATCACCGACCTATACGCATTTGACATCAGCCTTACCTACAACACAACTCTCTTACACGCTCTGAGCCTGACTGAAGGGTCATTCCTCAAATCTGCAGGAACCACCGTCACAGTAGTAAGCGAAATAAATGAAACAGGAGGCCAAGTGCGTTATGCTTTGGCACTCATGGGCGCGCCTGCAGGTGTCAACGGAAGCGGAACACTGTTCACAATCCTATTCAAATCCTCAAGTGAAGCAACAGGTCCATCCGATCTTGGCCTGCAAAACGTTGATCTATCAGACTATAACGCCGAACCGATCGATAATGCCATTATAAACGGCTCAGTCACGATACTCCTAGTCGAAACACTTTCCCACATGGTTGAGGTTGCAGGTACCGAGTATTATTTCACAACAGCAAGCAGTTCGGCAGTAACTGACTTCACATACAATGATACGCAGAAAATCATCCGGTTCAATGTAACAGGTCCAGAAGACATTCTAGGCTTCACCAACATTACGATGCCAAAAACACTATTATCCCTGAAAGCAGGCGATACTTTTGTGGTGCTGTTCGATACAAAGGCGACAAATTACACCAAAACGGAAAACGCGACCCATTACTTCCTATACTTCACGTATTCTCACAGCTTTCACACGATCGAAATGAAGCCAACATTAATAGGTGACCTGAACGGCGATAGAAAAATAAACATATTCGATGTTGTGGTCGTAACTGCAGCCTACGATGCTGTACCGGCCGACGCTCGCTGGAACCAACTTGCCGATTTGGCAGCGCCATGGAACAAGATCAACATCTTCGACGTAGTTGTAGTCACAAGAGCATATGGCAAAGAGTGGACACCCTAAGGGCGGCGCGCTTATTAGACTCTGAAGCTTAAGAAAATGTGAGCTAAGGATCAAAGAATATTGCGGCCTTGCCTGAAAGGAACCGAAGAAGCTGGGAGTATGAATTCGGCAAAAGCGAAGCTACTAATCGTCATGCCGGTATTCATATTCTTAACTGCGTTATTAGGTACTAGATCCATTTTGACCTTTGCTGCACAAGCAACAACGACGATCAAAGTGGAGCCCGCCTCCAACGAGTTCGGAAATTCGAATGGCAGTCTGATAGCGATACCTGGAACCAACTTCACCGTAACCGTAAAAATCTACGAGGCAACCGCTCTATACGGACTTGACCTAAAGTTCAAGTGGAACACAACCTTTCTCCGGTACCTCAGCCATTCCGTCCGAGTGCCTAAAGACAATAATGCCGAGGGGGTCCTCTGGAACTCAATCCTCAACTTAGCAGACGAAGTTAACACGACAGCCGGAACATACTGGATTGCCTGCGCTTCAATGTGGCCGGCTCCCCCATTCAACGGCTCAGGCACAGTTTTCACCATGACATTTGAAATCGCAAAACAACCCTACGACAACGAGACAGCCGCAGATTCAATTGAAACATACTTGGATTTCTCTTCAACAGACTTAGCTCAATATCAGACCGCAGAGCCCATTAACCACAATGCCGAAACTGCCACGGTCACAATATGGACAGCAAAAAGTCCCCAGTCTCAATCGACCCAAACATTGCCATACGTAATAGCAGGGACATTAGCAACAGCTTTCATAGTAGCAACCACGACGTATTTCGTAAGGAAAAGACGGCGAAGGGAAAACATATGATAAACGTCAAACCGCAAGAGAAAATGCCAAGCCAGACGAACACGATTCATGAACAACTATTGTTCACTTGCAGTGCATTTTCCTTATATTTTTGTTCACACTACTATGAACTGGAGCGAATGTTGCAAATTGCATCGCTTGATACGAGGTGAAGCTGGCGTAGAAAAATGAGCAAAAAAGCAAGCTTAGCTCTTGTTATTACACTTTTTCTCAGCTTAGCTGTCACTATTACACCTGTATCCAGCGGCGCTACGGTTGTGAAGGTGAATCCGGCTTTGATAGAGTATCACGCGGACGCCACTGGCCAACAGTTCACTATAAACGTAACGATCGTTGATGTGACAAACCTCTACGGGTTCGACCTAAAGTTTAGGTGGAATACGACTTACCTTAATTATGTTAGCCGCTCTGTCCTTGTGCCAAGAGACACCTACGCTGACGGTGTCCTCTGGAACCCTGTCATCCCGATCGAAGATGAGGTTTACGCGAATGGGACGTACTGGATTGCTATCGCCTCAAGATATCCTGCCCCCTCGTTCAACGGTTCAGGCACAGTCTTCACCATGACCTTTGAAGTAATCTATCACCCCGTCCAACCTGAACCAGACGCAAACATAACACTAGAGCTATACTCAACAGACCTATCGAACCCTAACGCTGCTTCAATACCCCACACAAACGAAAATGGCGTAGTGAAACTATACGCACTGCCCGCAGCACCCCACGATATAGCAGTTTCCAATGTCAAAGCTTCGAAAACAATAGTGAACCAAAACTACTCCGTCAACGTCAACGTAACCCTGGCAAATCAGGGCGACTACGCAGAAACCTACACGATCACACTATATGCGAACACAACTTCCATTGCAGCACAAACCTCGAATCTGGATGCCAGTTCCATAATAACTATAGTCTTCAAGTGGACCACTTCCGGCATTGCTAAGGGCAATTATTCGTTGTGGGCTTACGTCCTGCCCGTCCCGGGCGAGACGGATACTGCTGACAACAACTTCACTGACGGCTGGATAAAAGTCACCATTGTTGGCGACGTTAACGGTGATGGAAAAGTGAATCTGATAGACGTGTTCGCCGTGGCGCTAGCGTACGGAAGCGAGCCTGGATATCCAACGTGGAATCCCAACTACGACATAAACAACGACGGCAAAATCAACCTGATAGACTACTTCACGGCAGCACTCAACTACGGCAAAACAGACCCCTAAGCGCGCGCTTAAGAGTCCCGCATAAAAGCGCGCTATCCTATTTTAGCTATCAATATCCTCTGGTAAAAACTTTCTAAGTCTCTGCAAGGACAGTAGTCTATCCTTGTTCCCTATCTTGGATTCTTCAATTGCCTGCTTAAGCATTTGGATGGATTCATCCATAGCTCTTCGATCGACGGGAAACGGAACCCCGTCTTTTCCTCCATAAGCGAAAGAGTATTTTACTGGGTCCTTCCAGCTTGGTTTTGTGCCATATATCAGTTCTGCAATGAGTGCTAGGCCTCTTACAGTAGCCGGTCCAACTCCCTTGATTGCCAATAATTCCTCGTAGTGCCTAGGTTGAAATTCGTAGACTTCGCGTAGAGCTCTCCAATTTATGTTGATCGGCATGGACAAGAAGGTCATTCTCTGTTTTTTCACAGGCTCGTCTGGGTCGAGCGGAAGCCATTCATCAAGCATCTTTTGATTGGTAGGATCTATCATTTGCATGACCTTTTGAGTCGGTTCATCTGCTATGTCTACTGAAGCTTTTCTGCAGTCTTCGCTTTCTTTGGCAGTCATATTCAGAGCGGCGTCACGTTTTGCTTCTCCGACTATGGCGTTGTGTGGTTCAACGACGAAGCTGCTGACGTTTTCAGAAAGCCAATGATAACGCCTAGCGGTTCGGTCTTGCAAGCACATTCCCTGCTGGATTACTGCCCACTTTCTGTCCTCGGCAACGAAAAAGGCATGGTGATAAAGTTGATAGCCAGCTTGTATAGCGGCGTTATCAATTTTGGCGCTCATTTTGCTTGCATAGCGCAGAGCATCAATATCGCCGTTTGAGAAACCAAATCTGTTGCCGATATCTTCAATTTCTAGCGGCGTTTGTCTGGAGCTTTTGCCTTTTCCCCCGCATACTGCAATCCCGTGCTCCTCAGGCAAGATCACCTCTTTCAAAATGCCTGTAACAACGGTGGTTACACCTGAAGAATGCCAATCGTAGCCGAGAGCGCAGCCAAAAGCCTGAAACCAGAAAGGATCAGAGATCCGCCTCAGGAAATTGTCTGTTCCATACTCATCCAGAATTATGGTTACAATTTCGTTTGCAAGTTTCTTCATTCGCACAGTGAGCCAACTGGGTGCCCTTCCATAGTGGAGTGGTAGCTTTGCAAAACCGGTCCAGTGCAAATTGTCCCTCTGGCTCTACGAAGGATTGAAAGCGGCTTAAATATTCTCGTTTGAGTAGTTCACGTTTTGAGCATGTGGCCTTCCCGGTCAATCTCCCCGCAACGAATTCGTGTAGTCGATATTGGAATGTGATTCTCAGAGGGAATCATGTCGATCGTAACTATGTGAAGCGAGGGCAGTCCCGCATCTTTTCTCTTCTTGTTAATGAACCGAGCTATCGGCTCCGTTTCCTTGCTGACGATGAGGGCTTCAGTGCTCTTGTTAGACAAGATCACACCGTAAGGATCATCTAAACGAGATATCTCGGCCCTCTCGTGAAACTCGTTCTGCTGGAGGAAATTTTCAAGTTCCTGAAATCTCTGCTCATAGGATGCAGTGATGTGCGGCTTGCCTAGCTTCTTGGCAAAATTGTCCGAGCATAAACCGATTTGGACATGTTGTCCAACCTCAAAGGCTTTTGTGAGGAGAGCCCTGTGTCCCTTGTGAAGTTCGTCGAAAGTGCCGCCAACGGCTACAGTTTCATATTCTTTCTTCATCTTTCTTCATCCCACTAGTCTGGCGCCCTGAATGTCTACTCTTGCGATGATGATTTTTTCTTTGGGTAAGACCTGCTTAAAAGCGTGAACCACGTTCTCTACGTTTTCCAACGCAGTCACAGCGTGAATTGCTTCCCCCACCATGTTTTGGGATGCGCCTATTGCGCCTGCTTTTTCAGCCAGTCTAACTAGGCCGCGTAGTTTTGGAGTCATGAAACCAGTCCTTTCTGCGAAACTGAGGCAGCAGGCTAGGAAATTTTCAAGTGATGGTTCAGAGAGAATGTCCTCTAAGGTTTTTCTACCGTATTTGTTCACTTGGCGACGTTTTTCAGGAGATGACAACACTTCCTTGGTGGGCGTTGGACCGAAAACTCCAGTAATCACAACGTGATCTGTGGATATCGGTATGCGGTCCAATAAGGCTATGCCAGGTGCCCCAGGCTCTAAGGTTAGTACGCAACCCCCAAGCATCAATGGTCCCACGGTTCCTAAGCCTGTTTTGCATTTAATCTCAGCAACGTGTGCGAGCTTGCCCAGTTGATTATACGTCAAACTCAGTTCGAGCGCCTTTGACAATGCCAAAGCCGTGGTCAGGGCCCCAGCTGCGCTTGACCCAAACCCTGCCCCGACTGGCACGTCGACTCTGTGTTTGACGAGTACGTCGCATGTTTTTTCAGCTTTTTTCAATAGCATTTGTGCCACGAGTTTAGTCGTTTCGGCCTCAGGTGCTTCTTTCCGATTAATGAAGACGCGGATGCGATTGTTTTCTGCGCTTGAGACAATGACTTCCGTAGTCGTCCCTTTCTGGATCACGAAACCGCCGCCGCGAGCACCAGCTTTCTGCAAATCTTGGATTTGGCTACCATTGGGTGTTGAGTCGCATATTTCGAAAAAACTGGAGATCCCCGAAGGACTGAATGCTTTTGCAGTCTTCAAACAGACCCTACTTCTGCTTGGGTCTTAGAGAGGGGAAAGCTCTGTAGCAGGCCGTCAGGATTGGTGGGCCGAAGATTATGAGGAAGGGTATTTCGGTCGCGAACGTGAATACGAGGTAGACGAAGCCTCCTGTTACTGTGAGAGGCGCGAGTTGGGTTTGTCCTGGCATGATGAAGAATTGGCTGAAGAGGGGGACCATCGCGCCTATTATTGAGCTTCCTACGAGTAGACCAACTGTTGAGCCAACCTCGAATCCTCTCCACTTCGGCGTTAATGCAACGACGACGGCAAGAGCTGCGTAGCTTCCGACGATAATGACTGAAAAGAAGAGTGCAAGGTCAGCAGCTAGAACGTAGTAGGCGATCCAGACGAGCAACGCCGTCAGTGCGCCGCATCCAGCCATGGGGATTTTCCAGTCTGTGTTCTTCTTGGTAAGGTACCCTATGATCGCGAACATGGCAAAGTTTGAGGGCACGCCCGCCATTAGACTCAAGACTGGATTTCCATGGATGAGCATGTCACTGATGAATATGCCCAAGGCGGCGCCGAACCCTCCGACCCATGGGCCAAAGAGTACAGCAAATGCTGCTGGGATGATGACGGACGGCCAGAACCTCACGGTTCCGAATCCTGGCGCGGTTAATGGTAATACGTAATAGAGAATGTAACCCAACGCCGCGTACAGGCCAGCATTCATTGCAAAAGCGGCTACGTCAAGTGTTTTCACTTATTGCACCTTCACTTGGGCTGAGGTATGAAGAAAGGTCCGAAAATAAGGTTTCCGTATGAATTGTTTATACACGTCTAGACTTTCCATGCATTCGACACAACGTTGCTTCAGAAGTATCCGTTGCTTCAGAAGTATCCGTTGCTTCAGAAGTATCGGTTCCGAAATAGATCATTCGAATATGGGTGCAACCATTCATTTGGTTCTAGTGAGAAGATGCTCGTCCTGTGATCGTTATTTTCGTTGATCACTCAGATAAGATACTGACAAAATCAGATCTCCAAGTTTTAAGTAGAAGTTCAGTACTTCCAGAAATCGGAGACCCAGAACCAATATGACTGAAACACATGATTGTCGTCACCTTTTCACGCTTTTGAAACTGGCTGAAATGGGGGCTCATCGGAGAACCGCAAGGATCTCTACGGAGTACTTGGCTGAAAAGTTAGGCATGTCCCAGCAGACGGCTTCACGATATCTGATTGAGCTCGATAGCAAGGGATGGATCGAACGGACTATTACTGCGGAGGGTTGCCTGATACGGATAACAGATTCGGGAACTATAGAGCTTCAGAAACTCTATTCTAATCTGCGTTATTTGATGGAAGCAGCCTATCCTCCATCAATAACGTTGGAGGGCACCGTCTTCACCGGTTTGGGAGAAGGTGCATACTACATTTCAAAAGAGCAATACCGGAAGCAATTCATAGAGAAACTTGGTTTCGATCCCTATCCAGGCACGCTCAATTTGAAACTGACCAGTGATTATGACATGAAGGCACGTGCCGAACTGGAGGGTTATCCAGCAATTGAGATTGAGGGTTTCGTGGATGAGAACCGAACCTTCGGACTGGTGAAATGCTACCCAGTGACGATACAGAACAAGGAAAGGGGCGCTTTGCTTACAGCATTAAGAAGCCACTACGATACTTCGGTTCTTGAGATTATTGCTCCTGTTTCTCTCAGAAGACACCTCAACCTTAAAGACGGTCACAAGGTGAAAGTGGAGGTTCTAACGCTTCCCTGATTCATGGTCTTGCGATGATTCCTGATGCTGGCGACAAGTGCGAGACACTATAATCCGGCTTCAAGGAATAGGTTTCATACTGAATAGCTGTAGCTGAGTGTGTAACCAGACTTTGTTTTGCGTGTTGCCGCCAACAAGTAGCCCATGAGCAACCCGATAACAAGGCCGCCTAGGTGAGCCAAAACATTCACTCCTTGGCCAGAGCTTATTAATAGAAGAAAGAAGGCGAAAATCAACGCTGTCATGATCGATTGACTGACCGCGCGTCTCATGTAGATTGTGACGGCGCCGAACATGCCGAAAATGGCGCCAGAAGCTCCTGCTGAAATCATGTAGGATCCAAAAAGCAGTGTCAGCAGGTTCCCAGCCAACCCGCTAAGAATGTAGATCAGGAGGTACTCTTTGACGTCGAACATTTCCTCGGCTCTTAACCCGAAGATCAGCAGAAACAGCATGTTCCCAACCAGATGCTCAATGGTAACATGGACAAACATCGAAGTGAAAAGCTGCCAGTACCAGCCATCCATCACTCGCTGATTTTTTTGACCGTACAGCTCAAGCACACTCCTACTTGTTTGCCACGGTGTGCCACTTAGGAAGGAAGTATAGACATAAACAATCACGTTCAACGCGATGAGTATGTAGGTTATGGTGATTTTTCTCGGGATGCTTGGGCCTCTCATCATCTTTTGAAATCCCCAATTATCCTCTGTTTGATCTTTGAAGAACTGTCTAACTCGTCTTCTCCAAACTTTCCAATTCTGGCTATCTTTATGTTCAGCTTGTTCTCTTCGACGTACTTCCTCACAGTTGCTTCGACACCCTCTTGATCATACCCAACTGCAATGACGTCAGGCTTGACTTTGTCAATGACTCTTTCAATATTAAACTTTTGAAAACCCAAGATCGTGCAATCAACCACTTTCAAGGAAGCGACAAGAGCGCAGCGCTGGTTCTCAGACATAATGGGTTTTTCTCCTTTGCGCTCTTCTACGATGCGATCTCTAGCTATAATGACTACGAGTTCAGCGTTTCGCCCGCCTGCCCTCTTAGCTTCTTCCAGAAACCTAACATGTCCGAGATGAAGCAGGTCAAAGACTCCTGAGGCCAACACTATTCTTTTTTTTGAACCTCTGTTCTTGGCAACCACTCGAACTTCACGGCTCCCAATAGTCTTAAAGCATCCAATAAACCTTCACAATAGGCAACAGAAGTTAAGCTTACCTCAAATTTGCCTTCGTTCATGAAATACTTGGCATCTTCCAAATATGCAGTAGCAGATTCGACGACAGCCTTCACTCTGTCTGCCGGAAAATCGTTTCGCTGTTCAATCACTTCCATGGATCTGAGAGCATGCTCTGCCGAAGCAATGTACTTAGAAACAAGCCGTTCCAAGCTCATTCGCCAGCCTCCAGCACCCGTCGGGGAGCACCAGCTAAGACCACAAGAGCTTCTGCTTCCATAAAATGAAGCTTCCCTGGAAATATCAAGGTGTGTGGAGGTGCTCCAAAATCGGTGGCAAGCAGGTCCTTTATGGAGTCAGCCTTCACTTTAGGGTTGCTGCTTCCTGCTTTCGCTATGCCAACTGCAAGCGTCTTCATAGTGACCGTTTGTTCTTTCCTTTTTGCCTCGATCTCCAACAGCTTGTTTAGCGCATCGGGGACGCGGAGGTAGCGTTTCTCTTCGGCATTTATGTCAAGCAAACAAAGCGTGTGCAGTCCAAGCTTGATGTTTTCTGAAATCACGTTGTAAGGTGTTTCCGAAGAGGTCACGTCTGGAAAAGGTATGGTCACACTTTTTCCGAACTTGTAGCTGTGCAAGCCGGACAGGCCGATGACGGCAGAAAGTATGGAAGCTCCGTGGATCAAACGGGTTCTTATTCCACGTTTTTCTGCCTGTATTCTCAAGGCGACATGAGTTGTCGCTATCATAGGATCGCCTGGAACAAGCAAAACAGTTTCACCGTGCTCTGCTGCCCGCAGAATACATTCTCCATTTCTCTCCTCAAGATCCTGTCTCGAGACCATCGAAACCTTTTTCCCACAAATCTCCTCGAATCGCTTCAATGAGAAATCGGGCAGCAAGCTTGTATAAAGCTCCATGAAAACGTTGTCTGCACTCTTCACTTCTTCTAACCCTCGTAGACTTATGCCCTTTTCATCGTGCAGACCGAGTCCGACGAAAACAATCTCCCGCATATTGCTAACCTCGCAACAAGCAAGTTTATGGACAGAAGCTTAAAACCATTGACTTCAGCCATCAAAACAAGGATAACGCCTCTCTTCTTTAATAGGTTAAACTTATAAAACCGAATCTCGATGACTGTGATGTATCGGGCCCGTAGCTCAGTAAGGTTAGAGCGGCGGACTCTTAATCCGTAGGCCGCGGGTTCAATTCCCGTCGGGCCCGCCATAACCCTTTTCTGCGGAAAAGGCTTAACTGAAAAATCGTTTGTTTCGTAGTTTCGGGTTCCAACGTAGTCCAATATTCACGATAAGGCTTGTTCTGCGACTTTGCTTATGTTTAAGCCTTGATTTTTGGCTTGTTCTATCAAGTTTTGTGGTAGTGTTATGCTTACGGTCTTTTTCCAATAATCCTTTCGTACACGTGTACTGTCGGACTTTTTACACTTGTACGTTTTTCCTAGCTCATTCATGGCAAACATCCTCGTTATGAATCCATTGTTATTATGAAGGCGAGTTTTGTAGATGGTCTCACCTTCACATTCTTACCTAACAACTTATCATACATAGAAGAAAATTGGTTGGCTATGCTTCTTATTTGATCCTCTAGGTTCTGCTTTTCACCCAAATTCGTAAAGATGCTGACATTAACACGGATTCCAGACGATTTTGTTTCGGATTCTGCAAATTCTGTTTTAGGCTCTGATAGTAGAGCTTGAATGAATTCCATGCCTTCCGAGAATCTTTGTTCAGTCTTCACTTTCTGCAAATTTGGCAAATAAGTCGCATGACGTTTGTCCTCAAGGTTTCTTTCCGTCTTCATAATGCCAAGTTGTTCATATTTCTTTATCATAGAGAAAATCTTTCCACGACTAACCTTAGTTGTCCCCCTGATTTTTTCAACAAATTCCTCTGAGCCAATTCCCTCTGGGTTTGCTCTAAGAAGCTTGTACATTTCCTTTTTCACCATCTCGTCTTTTTTGTATCTTCCTACACTTGTGATTGAATTCAATCTGTTCACCAGTTTAGATTTAATAGGTGAAAATAGATTAATAAAACTTGGGCGCGCGCGCTGAAGGAACATAATGAAAAGGTGAAAGAATGAGCTGTTTGGAAATTATGAAACGCAAGAACATACCGTTACCGCCATCTGAAACAGAGGAAGGGCTAACAGCAAACGACATCATGCACGTGATAAGAAGCTTCTATCTTCGCATGGAAAAAATCAATAATGACGATGTTACGGATTATGCAGAAGGTAGTTTCCTCGAACTGCTGAAAGATTATCCTAAGTCAATGTGCAGCCAACACCTAACCGAAACCATGAAAGAACTGATAGCCCTAATCTACTTTGAAAGCAAACCCGAACCCGAAAAGAAAGATCCCCTCTGGGAAGGCTTCTCATACGAACAACTCGCCCTCTACTTTTGCAGGAGCAAGTCAACTATTCATCAAGCCATCACCCAAAACGAAATTCAAGTCAAGCAACTTCTAGCAGAAGTGACATTAAGAACGAAAGCCAAAAACCTAGCTCTACAAGATCTAATAGCCGAAGAGCGCGAAAAATTAAGAGAGAACAAGAAAATCAGAAACAATTATCCGAAAACAAACAAACGAACCCCTCTACTATAGAGCGAGTGACTATAGGTAGCCCGGGGAAGTGACGTTGTGTTCGCTTATTCACTACCACTATGTTGTGTTTGCCACTACGCTTGTAGTGATAAACGAGGTTTGGATAAACAAATGAAAGAGTATGGTAGGAGAACTTTGAAGTTTATCAAGCGATATCCAACACCAGCACAAATCTATCATGATATCATTAGCTCCGAAGGGTGGACTTACAAGACTAACAAAGATTTCTATCTGAAACGTGATCGTGCTTTACTCTCTTTGCTGTATCTGTTAGCCCTTAGGATTAGCGAAGCATTGCGACTGACACAGGAACAATTCATTATTGGAGAACGAAAGGATCGGATTGCTGTCAAGGGCATTAAGCTTTCAAAAAGCAAAGTCAAAGACATGCCACGAAAAGAACAGTATCGTCAAGAGGCTTCTCTTCCGTTGAAAGGTGAACGTGGAGCTCTAACTCAGCTAATCATGGATTATATGCAAGTGCTAAGGCCAGAAGACAAGCTGTTCAATTTTGGAAGAACACGAGCTTTGCAGATAACTCATTCTATCTTGGGAATACCTAACCATTGGCTACGAGCTTACGGAGAAGATTACCTCTATGAAAATTGGGATCATGATATTCTAGCGGTTGCTGACTATGTGAAGGTTGATCCCCGAACCCTCCAAGAATACATCAGAAAAAGATATGAGAAGTATCGAGTGGTCTAAGCCTTTATTCAGTGCGTCAAAAAGGAGGGGAATTAGGGGTCTGTTTTGCCAAAGTTGAGTGCTGTTTTGAAGTAGTCTAAGAGGTTGATTTTTCCGTCGTTGTTTATGTCATAGTTAGGATTCCACTTCGGATGTCCAGGATAGCTTCCGAACGCTAATGCGACGGAGAACACGTCTATCAGATTCACTTTTCCATCACCGTTAACGTCGCCAACAATAGTGACTTTGATCCAACTGTCAGTGAAGTTATTGTTGTCAATATCTGTTTCATTTTCTACCGGCCAAGCATAAGCCGACAGGGTGTAGTTGCCTTTAGCAAAGCCAGCCGTGTTCCAAGTGAAGTTCAGATGTGTTGACGCACCGCTTGACAAGATTACGTCTGCAAACGTAGCGATGACGGTTTCGTTGCCATAGATTGTAACACTAAAGCTCTCTGCAAAGTCGCCTTGATTTATTGCCATGGTGGTTATGTTAATGCCGTAGCCCTGACCAACAAAAGCTTTGGATCCTGCGATATCTATGATAGCAATATCGTGTGCGTCGACGTGGTGCCTAGTAGCCAACATTGCACCAACGAGTGAGTCGCTCTCGTCAAACAGATAAATGGTTGTTAGGTTTTCGTAGGTTGATCCAGAAGGAGGAATACTGTAAATCACAGCGCTCATGTGTTTCGGAACGTCGTTATGAAGGGTTCCAAGCGGATAAAGCAGTTTAGTTTTGATTTCGATGTACACGTCAAAGTAGCTATCTGCGGGAAAGTCTTGTCCGGGGCTTTGCTGCTTTATCTTTCCTGTGGATGCTTTAGATGGGCTTTGAATTATCGTAATTGGCCCTATATTAGGGCTATTGCCCGTCAGGGTCATGGAAATGATTTCGGTGTCGATCTCTGTGCGATTATCCTCAGGAACAGTCGGATCTGATCTGTTAACGGTGGTTGGACCTGTTGCTGTTAGGGTTTCGGTGAATCCTGGTGATCCGTATATCTGTAGTTCTATGGTGGCTGTTGTGTATTCCATGTAATCGATACCAGCAGGTGGATAACAGAAGACGTCAGGAACAATCGCTGCAAGAAATGCGCAAACCAACATCAATAAGCACGCTTTTTTCGCCAGTCCAATATTGTGTGTCATGCTGTTTTTCTCCTTTGTATCTTATCTTTTTTGGGGTTTCTTTTTGGTTTCATGGCTTTTTTGAGCGCCTTTTCAAGCTGCAGAGGTTTGCGGAATCGGGTCATCGGCTTCCGACATGCTCTCTGTAGAAAGCCTCTCAAGTCACCATGAAAGTTTGCCTCTCCCCTAACCTGTTGGTTACACCTATAGGGCTATTTATGGTTTGTGAAAGAATGTTCCTAGTGAAGTCTGTCCCAATTTTACATGAACCTGAGTAGAAGTTTCTTCTAGTACTATCTTCCCAAAGTAATATGTAGCGCTTCGACGCCAGTTCATCCCTTGAGAGTAATGAGATAAGAAGGGAGAAAGGAGAGGGGCAGGCACAAGGGAGAAAGGAGAAAAATTATGCCTTTCCCCTCAGCTTTCCACAGCATTCTCTTCGATTCTATTTATTTAATCTTTGGCATGTGATAGCGCCTTAATGAGTTTTCGTGGCATACTGCTTACGTTGTTCTCTCATTCTCCACCACCCGTAGAATTGCCAAGCTCCTAGAAGCCAACAAGCAATATGGCAAGAGGATAAAGAAAGAATATTCAAGCTTTAGAAAATGCAGCAATTCCTTGGAATACACGCGCTTGTGTTACCACGCACGCCCAAGCTGATCTTGAATATGGATTCTCGTTTCATAAACTTGTTATCTTCATGCTCAACTCTTGATTATCTGGTGGCTTAAAGTGAGCTTACCTAAAGAACTGAAGGAACTCCAAGACAAGAGGACAAAACTTGAAGACGAATCCCGCGGTCTGAAGGAAGAGCAAAAAAACCTCGAAGAGAACGCAAAAGAGCTCGAACAGAAAATAATTGAACGTCTTAAACATGGAAACAAGAACACACGCCAAGATATATCAAGGCTTAAGTCCGTCATAGATGATTTGGGACAAAGACTAAGCCAACTGCCTCAGGCTGAGGAAAGCGCTGAACCATCGGACGAAGCAACGTCAAAAAGTTACCTCAAGAAATGCTTCGAATGCGGAAAAGAAATCCCGATTGCTTCAGAAGAATGCCAATATTGTGGGGTGGCACAAGCTGAAGAAGTCGTAACAGTAGAAGAGGATGCAGCTGAAGAAGAAAATGTAAAAGTAGGAGCTGTTGAGGATTCTTCCGAGGTCACTAAAGACGAGATCGGTGATGAATTAACCCAACTGAGTGGAAAGAGGAAAGGCGGGTTTCTGCAGACTCTGTTCAATAAACAAAAGAACACTTAGCGCGCGTTTTTGGGAGCGCGCGCAGATCCTAGTTGCGTTCCTTGATCATTACTGCCAGATTCAGTAATATGAATACTATTCCTAAAGCGATCAATATCGGGCCGAGGAAGGTTACGTAGCCGAAAATGATCTTGTCCAGGTAAAGTATCATGACGACGCCGAAAACTACTACCAGTATACCTATTGCAAGGAGAATATTCGAGCCTTTTTCCTCGGATTCTGAGTTTCCACGTTGCACGGCATTTCCCGCTTATGGAAAGGTTTGAGTTTGTATTTAAATCCGTACGAGGTATGGAATGGTTCGGCCTGCCATTTGCTGACCCAAACCTGCCATGGATCGCAGGTCATTGCGCGCGGAGTATGAGTAGTGCGCTCAGACTCTTAGCACAAAGGTTTGAAAGGCTCCAAAACTCATTCTTTGTCAAGACCTACTTCTTTTCGATTCTTCTTTTCAGTCTCAGCTGTCGCCTTCAACGTTCTTTCTTTCAGATCGCAATCAATGATCAGTTAAAGTAGTTACGCATAAAGACACTTCCAGAAATACGACCTTGCAGAAAATCTATCTCTGGTTGCGAAAGAAACCTAGTCATGTAGGTAGCGAAATACTCTCTCATGTCGCTAAACCTTGGTTTCAATCCTTTCCGTTTGATTCTGCACGTGATCTGATCCTGAGTTATCTTTTTGTTTCCGCAGACTTTCTCAATCATGGTTTTCGGTATGAAGCTAACAAAGACCTTCTTACTCTTTCGCATGAAGATTTGTTTAAAGCGGAAGTGTCGAAGAACCTCTTTCTCCTGATCGTAGTATTCGCTAAGCCTTCCTTTCTCAGCTAAATCAATAATGAGGTTGTAGCTTTCGACAGCTTCAACACACCTTAAACCGCTAATCGCTATGAAATCTAGGAAGACGCTGAAACATGGCAATTCCTCCTTTACTGTTTTATTCCAAGCCAAAACTGAACCTTGTGTTTCATACTTGTTCATTCTGGAAATAAGCAAGTCTTCCGCCTTAGGGTTTAACCACTTCAAACCGTAGCTTCTAACCAACCTCTGGAAATCTTCGTAGATTCCCAGAAACTTGGAAAGGTTCGCAAGTGCAGATAATATGTGTCTCCTCTTCGCTATTTGGAACCTATTAAGCTCTGAAAGATCGCCTTTCAACAAACAAGAGCTGTACTGTTTCGCATAACTAAACAAGGTTCTACTATTCTTCTTCGTATGATCAGACTCTAGAAACCGCTTGAAACTCTCCAAATCAAGCTTCTTTTCTGAAGGGAAGCGAGGAAACCGTAGGTTTTCTCCTCTTAATCCGTAGGTCGCGGGTTCAATTCCCGTCGGGCCCGCCAATCACAGTGCACGCGCTTCTCTGTTTGGAACCACTTCAATGAGGGTAATGTGCACTAGTGCGCTTGCCATGCCAGCCAGATCAATGTCGTGTCTTCTTCTGCCATCAGTTTGTGGATCGTATTCTTAGGCACGTAGACAACTAGGCTTGGTTCAATCCCTAACTCTATACCTCCTACTACGCATTTTCCTTTGCCTTGCAGAATAATGAACAGTTGCGGCCAAGGATCCCTTTCTCCTTCCTTGTTCAGGATTTCGCCCTTCTTCACTAGTATCCAACTGGATCTCATTCCATTCCAATAGACTAGAGGAATCGGATGAGCACCATGAGCCAGACCTGCTAGCTCAGGCTTCAAGCTCTTGACTTTGATTTTCCCAGGCGTAAAGAAGCAAGTCAAAACAGCTCTTATGACCTCCCAGATCTCTTCCACTCGCTCTTTGTCGTAGATTTCAAAGTCTATTGGCCTTTTTTCACCTGTTTTTCCTCTACCAGCAAGCGCGAAAGCGTCAGCCTTCCTTTCTAGAAGATCCAAAAGCACTCGTTTTTCCATCAGCATTTTGCAGTCTGGGTTCTGGGCATCTTCGAGAACTTGTGGGTCATTTCCCAAGACAAGCGTTGCAGCTTCTTTCGTGTCCGAAAGCTCGACGCAGATCCTTATTTCACCTTGGGGTGGTTTGAGCTGGTCAATGTATAATGTAGCGTCTTCGAGTAGTCGGGTCAAAGCCTTGAAACATTCACTCATCCATATCACCGAGAGTCTTTTTTTTGTGTGGCTTCGCGCCTATAAAGGCCTAAAGAGACATAGCAGCATTTTTAGCATATCGGTGCGGGTGGGGGTTAGGCGCGCGGGCGTGACTCGAACGTTGCCTTAATAGGTGGAAAAAGACATTATTGGTTTGGGGTGGCTGAATTTGCCTGTGGTTCAGGTCTCCGTTTGGGCTGGCATGAGCGAAGAGAACAAGAAGAAGGTCGTGGAAGGGATCACGAGGGTGCTCGTGGAACTGGGAATTCCCCGCGATGCGGTCACCGTCATCATATACGAAGCTCCAAAGGCCAACTGGGCAACCGGGGGACAGCTGCATTCGGAGAAGTACCCAAATCGTTAAACGAAATGAAAAAACATGACAAATAAGCGCTTCTCGTTGCTTGCCACTGTAAGCACTCATAATCCTAAGGCAATACGTCCCGTTCTCGAAAAGCTAGTCGGTCACGTTGGCTCTTTCAAAGAAGTTAGCACTGAAGATGCCGACCGGAAGGGCAAAGGCGAGTTTCTCGTACAAGCAGAGCTCGAAGGACTGAGCGCCAAAGATTTGAACCGCTCTCTACTCTCTGCCTTGCGCAGCGTTGAAAAACGAACTAGGATGCGTCCAGAATGGAGTTCGAGCGACACCACTGAGCGATATTTTGACTACGTGCTAAAGAAGACGATTAAGAAATAACATGCACTCTATTGGTGTTCATAACTAGCTCTCTTCTCGGGATTGTTTAAATTCTTGTTTTTGAGGTATGCGGCAAAATGCTTTCCGTCATTCTAACCGACGATGCAGCCATTCCTTTTTCAAGTTGGCAGTCATAGGGAGTCTACCCTTGTAGAGATGGCGCCGGGGGATTTCAGCGCCAATTTGCAGGCAAAAGCGTAGAATACGACTGCTAAGTGACTTGCATTTGTGACAGTTGATTCTTTAAGGAATTGCATGCAATGTTAGTGATTGAGGACAGAATAACATGTATGATATTATTATCGTTGGTAGTGGACCAGCGGGTTTAGCCGCTGCCATTCATTCTGCAGTTTTCGGCTTACGTACACTGGTTTTAGAGGCAGAAGAGGGAGCAGGTGGAATGGCAACAAGAGCCCGTGGAATAAGTAATTATCCCGGCTTTCAAAAGAAGATTTCCGGGCTCAGACTTATGGAGAAGATGGTGCTGCAAGCAAAGAAGAATGGTGCTGAACTTCACACCTCAGAGAATGTTATCAACCTTTCTCTGCACGGAAATGATAAGGGTGTAGAAACCCGAAGAGGCATGTATGAGTGCAAGGCTTTGATTCTAGCGACGGGAGATGGAATGAAGGGAATAGGTATGAAATGGGAGACCTGGATAGGTGGTGGTGTTGCCTACTGCACAGAATGCGGTACACCCTTCTTCAAAGGAAAAGAAATAGTCATCGTCGGCAATGTCAAGGATGCTATCGACGAAGCTTTCCATCTAGCTAGGATGGCCAAGAGCGTGAGGTTAGTCAACCATGCTAACATGATTCGCATTAATGAGCAGACAAGGAAGCAGTTAGAAGAAGAACACGTTAGCTTAATAGAGGATTTTATGGGAAAAGAGATCAAAGGCGAACCACCCTCCAAACAGCTCGTGTTGAGCCAAGTTAGCGGTTCAAAGACTAAAACATTGAAGGCCGACATGGTTTTCGTGGTTGCAGGAATCAAACCGTTTGTTTCCATCTTGCGGAACGCAGGTATAAAAACTCACAGGCAGGGCTGCATTGTTGTAGACGAGTTTGGAAGAACGAATGTTGAAGGAGTCTATGCAACTGGAGGGTGCGCTTCAACGGTCAAAGACTTAATACCCGCATGCGTGGGTGATGGAACAGCCGTGGCTACATGCGCGCGTCTATATTTGGCATGCGGACGCTAGGTTTCTTAACCACTGAATCATTCTTTTGACGTTGTCTTCCTCAATCCCCTTCCATTTTTTAGAGCATCACACACTAAATACGCCCCAGGTATACTCTTTTGACATTTCTATTGGGCTCTTGTCTGAAAAGCTGGTTTTTAACCAAAAGGGCCGATCCCATTTACATTTAAAAGTTCATCTCTCTACATGATCAATTATGGAAGAGAAATATCGCCAACTGAAAACAATCGTTGAAAAAGAAATGGAAGGAGCAAGCCCGGCTCATGACATCAGCCATGTAATTAGAGTTTACAACTTGTGCCTAAAATTGGCAAAGTATGAACCAAATGTCGACTTAGATGTCTTGAGAACCGCAGCATTGCTTCATGACATCGCCAGAACTAAAGAAGACAAAGAAGGACATTCGAGTGTGCTGGGTGTCGACCATGCCATTCTGGGGGCTGAAATGGGTGACAAAACCCTAAGAGAGATAGGCTATCCAGAGGAGAAGATAGAAGATATCAAACATTGTATCGCTGCTCATAGATTCAGAGGAGGGAATCCGCCAAGAACAATAGAAGCAAAAATCCTTTCTGACGCTGACAAACTGGACGTTTTGGGAGCCACAGGAATTGCAAGATCATTCACGATTGGAGGAGAATGTGGCGAGAAGATCTATTCCAACACTCCGATAGATGAGTACATTAAAGAAAACCTTGTTGGCGGAAAATCTGAGGGCCGAATTATAGATCCATCGAAACATGCTCCAAACCTTGAGTTCGAAACAAAATTCAAACGTATTCCGGACAAACTGTACACTCAAAAAGCGAGAGAAATTGCCCGAGAGAGATTGGAGTATATGAAACTTTTTTTTGAAAGATTGAAGAGAGAAATTGACGGTCAATAGCGCATGCTGGACGGGCAGCCCCATCATATTCCAGACGAGGAATTGGACTCGAACCCTTTTAAGTACGGGTCCCGTCGGGCCCGCCAACTCTGAAACCTCGCCTATAGGCTGTTTTTCTGGGCAAAACCCGATTGAGATGGGAAAGGGTCTCTATGATTAATATCGTCAGTCCAGTAATTGTACCTATTTCGAAGGAAGTGACTGATTCCATCAAAATCTGGAGTCCGCTGTCGCGACTCAAGTCCAAGCACTTTAATAGTTGAGATCATACTCACTTGAAGAGCCATTCTAAGTTTTTCTTCAGAGAATTCAGAAACTGGAATTGGACTGATATCTTCCCTTTCCGGTTCATTCATTATTCTGAAGTACAAATCTCTTTCTTTTATTGGATTGGCGAAAGATCCCAGTATCTGCCTGACGCGATAAGTGACTGCGACATTGCTTATTGAAGCAAGTATGTGCCAATCAAGCCAATCTTCACTGCGTAGTCGCTTTATTAATGATCCAAACTCTGCACTTTTCTGCAAAGTCTTTAGTGTATGCCGTATAGGAATAATCGCGTTTGAGTATCGATTTTTCAATAGCTCAGTAGCTTTTTCTCTACTATATCCAGGACCGGGGCCATTCCTCCAAGATAATGCACTGTTCTCTTCAATTCTAAATGGGAGTTGGTCGTATGGTCTCTTTCTTTCACATTTGTGTCCAGAATCAAATACATCCTTGGTGATAAAGTCCCTATATACTGCCTCGTATGGCTTAGCTACAAAGGTTTTCATTGATATTCCATTTCTGAAAATATCCTCCAATCTTTTGTGAAATTCTGCAGTAGGCAACAATGAAATCTCGCTTAATACATAGATCGCTGCTGTGAGCATGTTTCTTTGCAGACCTTGCCAATCTAGTTGTTTTCCTAAGTTGCTATTGGGAAAGATTACTTCCCATTTTCGGCCTGTGTTGGATGGGAGCGCTTTGACTTCGACATTATCGATATTTCCATTGCGAATGTTGATATCTACGTTGGTTTTTAGCAAACAAAGGTCAATATCAGCTATGTCAGCAAGCAGAATTTGAAGAACTGCAATAAGCTGTTCAGCCACAGGGGTAGTTTCATAATCATTTTCCCATGATGCAGCCCATGTGACTCCTAATTCGGACCATGTTATAACGCGCATTTTTCCCAAATCTCCAAATGGTCTTCCCCAAAGCTGTTCTTCAAGTCTTTTCCATATCTCAGAGACATTCAGTTTTTTCCATTCAAAATACGCTTTCTGCAATATTTCGTCTAAACACTCGTTCAAATTCCATTTCTTCATTTTTTCTTCCAGAAAACTATGCAAGTTAGAGTCCAAGATGCTCGTTACAGCAGTTATTGTGGTAATATTGAATAGCATTTGCTGAAATTCATCAAATCCATTGGAATTAGATTCATGCTTGGCGAAGGCCGCGTAAGCGCTCAACTCGCTCTCAACCAACTCTAAATACCCGCACCAAAAACCTTGAACATAATCGCATTCAGCAGCTAGGCTGAGAGCTTTTGGTACTAATGGCTTTATTTCAGGTTTGGGAGATTGGAGAGCAATTGATGCCCCAGCTAATGCATAGTATTTTGCAGCGAGACTTAAGCCGAGCTTTTGGTATGATTGAGATATTACAAGCATTGAAAGTAAGGATCCCCCAATCGTTTCTTCAGAAAACCACTTGACTTTTGCTTTATGCAATTGGTCTATAGCTTTAAGTGGTTTGCCTGTTTTGAGAAATTCTATTGCCCTGTCTCTGCATTTTTCTGCAGCTTTGGCCTCGCCGCCCCTTTGGGATAATAGTATATCGGTTTGTTGTGAAAGATAATCATATCCGGGACAGCTACCTATGAAACGAGTATACTTTGTTAGGCGGTCTGAAAATCTCTCTAAAGGAAAAAGTGGTGCGTCTTTTGCAATATTGATCATATGTGTCCACCACTTAATTGCGCCTTCCCAATTGGGTCTTGCTTTAGTTTTTGGGTCCAATTGCAAGGCAAAATAGCCTCTGATTTCCAGTAAAGGGCACTTTTGATTAGGAGTTCGTGACTGATGCAGTTTTCGCTCAACTTTGGTTAGAAGTTGGTCACGCCAAGTACCGATTTCTTCAATAGTTAGCTGAACTTGATTCCGAAGAACTGCGCCAATGCAATAATTCAGCAAAGCCTCAGCATCCTCAAGTTCTTCAGGGCTTTCAAGATTCAGGATAACTGCAAAATATGCTCTTAAGTCTTCTTCCTGTCCTATCAGAGTTCCGAGTCCCCGTAGCGATGCCACTGCTATTTCATAGACTGCGCTCCGCCGTAGCATTAGAGGAAAGTCTGCATTAAGGAACTGCTTCAAGAGGCTGATCCAAAAAGGTAAATCTTGTTTGACATTCTCGTCAAATGTGGCATAACGTGTTGCAGATTTAATTTTGAAGAAATCCGAATAGTTTTGAGGAACTTTTTGGTTAGTACGCCAGAAGTTCAGAGTCTGAGTATACCAATTTTCTTCTTTTTCTGCCCTCGGGTAAGTATCGCTGGGTATATGGAGATATTCGACAGCAATCCAAAAGACGTCTCGATCTGCAAGCATCTCCGAAATTGCTTGCCCATCAATCATTTCCAGTTTAATGGAATGCGTGTCTTTTGCCCACGATTTTAACTCTTCCCTCTTGCTAGTGGGGATATCGGCTAGGCTAAAAAAGAAAATCGATTCAAGGGAAACGTTGGTACCATTCTTCATTATTTTATCGACATCGGATCTAATTTTCCCAACAATTCCTGTCTTTTGAATAGAACAAGCAAAGACTATTGGTTTTTCAGATATCATTCCGACAAATGCTGAGTTTGATATCGGACTGGCGCGCAAATAGGTTAGAAAAGTCTCAAAGTCTTTTCCTTGATCTCCGCCAGCCGAAACTGGTCCCGTCGAAGGAATAATATTGCTACATATCCTTTCTCTTGCAAGATGACGACAAAGGTGCTCAAAATCGTGGTGGGCATTTTTAGCGGAAAGTTGTTCCAAATGAAATCTGATTTGTGACGCAACTTGAGTTTTGCTCACCATTAAAGTCGCCCGTATATCTATTTTGCCTAATAGTATTTATCTCGCTCCATGGATGCCCATTTTCCGGCATAACCGACAGTCATATTAAAACAAACGTTCAAGGCATTAGACCTAGACTTGGAACAGCCTTTGTGCCGAAAATGAGCCAAAAACTTGCCCAAATCATGGATTTTAAGTGGTGAGGTCATCCAGATTAAGGTCCACGTTTGAACCGTCGTGACGCGCTAGACCGGATTCATAGGGCATAGATGGATTGGATATGAGACTTGGACCCATTTGGGTTCTAATCCCAGCGGATCCGCCAACTCTGAAACGTCGCCTATAGGCTGTTTTTCTGGGCATGAGAAGAGTGCGCAACCAGTAGTCACACTATTGCAGAAAAGAAAGCCATCACGACACTGCGACCCTTCCCAAAATGAAGAATCACACTCCAACATTCAAAGCTTCAAACACAAGTCAAACACTGACAAGACACCACAAAACCAGAGTACGATACGGCACACAAAACGCAATGGACACAGACCAGCAACACACAAAGACCACAACAACACAAAACCAATATGGAACGCCATCGTTCTTTGAAACACACCGCGCTTCAGGCTGATATCCAAAAAAAACAGCGAAAAACATAGTTTCACTCATAGTGGTTCCAAAAAAAACAGGAAAGAAATTCCCAAAGTACTACCTTCAGCCAACATGAGAAAGCGCATTTCAAACATACATGAATCTACACGCAGGTTCAACGTGGCAAGCCCAAAGAACCTCCAAAGAACACTATCACTATGCGACCCTAAAGAACCGCAACCCCGCAGAGCGATTCGGAAGAGCACTGATCATGTGATTCAGGCCCATCCAAAGAACACGAGCACGCGGAGGTCGAGTTTTGCGGCATAGTGATTCCAAACAAAACGGCAAAGAAACTCCTGATCTACTACCTTCAGTCAACATTGCAAAGCGCGTTTCAACATTCAAAAATTGAAGAGCTGGTTGAATAAGCATGCCCGTGTTCGCGATTTCTTTGAAACTCACTATGGAAATACAAAAAGCAGCACTGACCTCGCCTGGCGAGAAGAGGACCTTCGGAAGGCGCGCGCGAACACGCGCACCCTTAGAGAACTTCAAAGAAAATCTCACTATGCGCTAAAACGGGCAAAACACATGCGCCACGCCGAAGCCGCCAAGAACCCAAAAACCAAAACCAGGAACGCGCGCGCACGAAAGCAAACAGCCTCACAAATCCGACGGAGAGGTAACAGAACCAAAGGCGAAAGGTTGCAAAGCAACGTTAGGTCGGCCTGCAACCATGGCGCAGTTGGAGCTCATGACTGAAGCTGAAAACGAAATTGACATCAGATAGATTTGATGAATCAGTTAAAGCAGCCCAAATTGAGCATGTTTGAGTTTTAGCAAGCTTATTACCAGATAAGATCCTATCTTGATTGATATGTCTTCGGCTGATGTTGCGGCTCAAGTTTTTCGAAAGCTCGAGAATAATGATCTCAGGGTGCTTCAAGCCATAGAAACTGCCATGAGCCAACACGAATTTGTTCCAAAGGAGCAGATCTCAAGATTCACCAAGTTCGACCTTGCGAGAGACACAGACTTCATACTAAACCGTTTGAGCAAGCTGGGCCTAATCTATCAGATACGGGACCCCTACACTGGATACACGTTGAACTATGCCGGCTATGATTGCCTGGCAATGAATGGGCTTGTAAAAGCCAATGTTCTTGAGGCCCTCGGGAAATCACTAGGAGTAGGCAAAGAAGCAGATGTATATAGCGCACTGACGCCGAAAGGCGAGCAGGTGGCCGTGAAATTTCAGAGACTAGGCAGAATTAGCTTCCGCCAAACGCAACGCAAGAGGGGTTACGCAAAAGAACATGCAGGATGGCTTTTCCAATCAAGACTTGCTGCAGAGAAAGAAATCGAAGCTCTAAGACTTATGCACCCACGCGGAATTGCCGTTCCCGAACCGATTAGCCAAAACCGACACGTCATAGTGATGGGAATGATCGAAGGCAAAGAACTTGCAAAATTGCGTAAAATCCGAAACCCGGAAAGGGTTTTGAAAGAGATACTGCAAAACGTTAGAAAAGCCTTCTTAGAGGCAGGCGTAATCCACGCGGACTTGAGTGAATACAACGTCATCATTAAGCCGGACAGGCACATCCTCATAATTGATTGGCCACAATATGTAACCAAAGAGCATCCAAACGCTGAACAGCTTCTGACTCGAGACATAAAGAACATTCTGCAGTATTTCAGCAGGAAGCGCATGCTAAGAGTCAAACTCAGACAAGCCTTCGACTACGTGACTGGAAAAAGCAAAACTGCATTTTCTCAGGCGGATTCCAACAATATGTAAAGTATGTTGTTCCCACGAAGCAGCACGTTGCCATAGTTGGTCATCAACTGTTCCTCTTTGCACTCAGTCGCTCCTTCCAAAAGTATATTCATATGTCCGTCGCACTTGATCATTTTACCCTTGTATTCGCACCCGTTTTTCAGCATGACTGAGATGTTAGCGTTCAACTGCTTGATCAGCACGTTCAACGGTTTCTTACTAGGCTCCATGTGTGCACCCTGATTTTTCTCAATATACCTTATCCACAATGTCCCTACCTATAAAAGTTTTATGAATGCGAATCCCGAAAAAGGCTTCCCAGAATCATTGTAACGGTTGCAGGACAACCAATAATAGTGCCTGCACACAACCTGAACTGGGGGATTTCAAATTGAAGTACGAAATAAAATACAAACCCTCCTATTCGATGCTCGTCGTCAACCTTGAACGAGGAGAGGTAATCACAGGAGAAGCTGGAGCAATGACATACATGGATCCGACGATAGAACCACATACAAGGAAAAGAGAAAAAAGTCTACTAGGCAGCTTAGGCTTAGCCATCGTCGGCAGACAATCCTTCTGGGTAAACGACTACACCGCAACAAGCGGCCCTGGAGAAGTAGGACTCGTAGCAGCCCCAGTAGGCGACATAGAGGTGCTTGACGTAAAACCAGATCAAGGCTACGTAATACAGAAGACAGCATACATAGCATCAACGGAAAACGTAGATCTAGACGTCAAATGGGAAGGCTTCACCAAAGGACTGTTCGGACAAGGTCTTTTCATGATCAAAGTCACGGGCAACGGCACCCTTTTCATAAACACTTTCGGAGCAATCGACAAGCACACACTAAAAGCTGGACAAACAATGATAGTAGACAACTTCCACCTAGTGGCCTTCAGCGACGCATGCAGCTACAAAGTAACCAAGTTCGGCGGACTTAAAGAAACCCTACTGGGCGGAGAGGGCCTAGTAACCCAAATTACCGGGCCCGGAGACATCTACATACAAACAAAAAACCTCAAAGAATTCGTAGATTGGCTATGGGCATTGATGGAACCAAGAGTCCAATCAAGAGCCCGCTAAACCCTTTTTCTTTTTTATCAATGCAAAAGATGAGAATCACAACCGACTTTTCTTCTACGATATTTCAATTCGAATATTTCCTGGAAAGAAGTGAATTTAGTCTCCTGCAAACCTTAAGTAACGACCCGAGTTACAAGGAAACGATGACAGATGAAGATAGCAGTAGTTGACCACGTTTACTTGGAGAAGAAGCACCTAGAGAGATTACATTCTCTTGGCGAACTCGAAGTTTTCAACGAGCCGCCTAAGACCGCTCAAGAATTGAAAGAAAGAATAAGGGCAGCTGATATCGTGATAGTCGGCTGGAGTGAGTTGACCCGAGGCATCATTCAATCCTCGAAGACGCTCAGAATGATTTCCATATGGGCTACAACTTGTCACTACGCGGACCTCAAAGCCGCCGCAGAAAGAGGAGTTGTGGTAACACATGTTCCGAGCTACGCCATGGAAGCCGTTGCCGAGTATACTTACGCTTTGTTGTTAGCTTCAATTAGAAGATTGTCGTCAGCTGATAGACACGTCAGGAAAGGCAATTTTGATTGGAGACCATTTGGAGGCGTCGAACTGCACGGAAAGACCCTCGGCATAATCGGGACCGGATCGATTGGCTGTCGAGTTGCTGAAATAGCCAAGGCATTTGGCATGCAGATTCTGGCCTACGACAAATATCCTAATGCGAAAAGGGCAGAGGAGATAGGGATGAAGTATGTTGACCTACTTACGCTTTTGAAAGAAAGTGATTTTGTCACTATACATGTAACCCTAACACCGGAAACAGAAGGAATGCTAGGAAAGAAGGAAATAGAAATCATGAAGAAAGGTGCAGTCATAATAAACACATCCCAAGGCAAAGTTATCGACGAGAATGCTCTCGTCAAGGCTTTGAAGTCTGGCAAGATAGCCTTCGCTGGTCTAGACGTGTTCGCGGAAGAACCGCCAGCCAAAAATAACCCCCTGTTCAAACTTGACAACACAATACTTTCTCCTCACGTTGGATTCCACACAGTCGAAGCAGTCAGAAGATGCACGGATATTTGCATCGAAAACGTTGAAAAGTTCCTGAATGGACATACGCAAAACTCCTGCTAACACAGAACCCGAACAATAGGTGAGTCAAATGTACTTGACGAAACTGGAAGAACGAATACTCAGAGGCGAATTTGCAGAAGGAACGCAGAGAGCACTAGAGCTTCTCGTAGCGATTGGGGAGGCATATGACGCTGAAAGGATGATTCCTATAGCACGCGCACATGCCGCTTCAAGCGGCCAAGAAGGAGACTTGTACTTTGTCGAGCTTTTAGCGAACGGAGGAGCCTTCTGCAAAGTGCCCACTAGCACCAATCCAGTATACGACGTAACGTACTTCCACAGAAAGTTTGATTCCATTCCTAAAGATGAGGCTGAAGTGGCACGAAGAGTCATGGAAGCCTACAAACGAGTAGGTGCAATACTGAGCTGGAGCTGCTTACCATACCTAACGGAGAATATCCCACTCTTTGGCGAAACCGTGGCCTTCTCCGAATCAAGCGCCACCCCCTACGTGAATTCAGTCATCGGTGCAAGAACAAATCGCGAAGCAGCACAAAGTGCATTAGCTGCTGGAGTAATAGGCAAGACTCCCAAGTATGGACTGCATATCAGAGAAAACCGCAAAGGCACATGCTTGCTCAACGTGGAAGCAGCCCTCAAAGACGAATTTGACTACACCCTTCTAGGATACTACGTCGGCCAGCAGGTAGGCTACGGGATACCCGTACTCGCTGGTATAGCGAGGCAACCGACGACAGAGGAACTGATAAACTTCTGCGCGATGTCAAATACGACTGGGGCGATATCCATGTTCTACATGCCTGGATTCACCGTTGAGGCGGCAACACTTGAAGAGGCCTTCCAAGGTGACGTTCCTAAAGAGAGGATCACAGTAACAAATCAGGAACTCTCACAGGCTCATGAGGAGCTTCAAACGACGAGCGGCGAGATAGATTTCGTCATGCTCGGATGTCCTCATTACACGCTCAAGCAGGTCGAGCAGGTTGCAAGACTCTTAAAGGGGAAAAAGATACGCAAAGATGTGTCTTTCTGGGTTTGTACGTCAGCCACGACCAAGGTTTTGGCAGAAAGAATGGGCTACGTGAACATCATAGAAAAAGCTGGCGGGCATGTGGTCGTGGACACTTGCATTGATGAACCTTGCTGGACAGCATACAAGAATAAGGTAGGTATGACAGATTCCCCGAAATGCGCTTACTACCGAAGATTCAAAGACGTTATTGTGGCGAGGTTGCCGGATTGCGTTGAAGCTGCGATCAAGGGAAAATGGGGTTAAGAGCATGGAAACCACGCTGAAATGCCATAAGATAATAGGCGGTTATGGAGAAGGAGAAGCCCTAATTTCACATGAAGCCATCTGCTTTTATCTCACAGATCCCAAAACGGGCATAGTGAGAGAGAAAAACCATGAATTGGCTGGAAAGAATATTGCAAACAAGGTGCTCGTGTTTTCGTCGGGGAAGGCAAGTTCAGTAGTTCAGATAGATGGCCTATACAAGTTGGCAGTGCACAACGTGGCTCCCAAGGCAATGATAGTCAAGGATGTGGAAACAGTGCTCATAGTGAGTGCATTCCTCGTGAAAATCCCACTAGTTGACAAATTGGAACAGGACCCGTTTGAAGCTATTCACACGGGCGACTTCGTGAAAGTGGATGCGGAAAAGGGTATCGTCAGAATATCGAAACCCACGTCCTAGCACATTCGCCGTGCCCTAGGCTCGAAGTTCCAGATAATCTCTGATCCGTCTCATTCCCACTTTAACCTGTTCGTAGGGGATCGAGAAGGATATTCTTAAATGTCCTTCACCTGCCTTCCCGAAGCCCGATCCCGGTGCAGTCACTACTCCAGCTTCCTTCAACAGACAAGATGCAAATAGCTCATCAGACTTCTCAAAACTTGAAAAGTCTGGAAAAACGTAAAATGCTCCCTTCGGTTTGACGTAGGACAAAGACTTGATGTCGTCGAATTCGTTGAGCACAAATTCTCTTCTTCTGCTATATTCCGCAATCATTTCTTGGACACAATCTTGCGGTCCAGTCAGCGCAGCAAAGGCTGCTTTTTGGGAAATTGCGTTAGGACATAGAACTGCGTAGTAATGCAGCTTACGCAGAACAGTTGAGAGGTCTTTTCCAGCTACTACGTATCCAATTCTCCACCCGGTCATTGCATATGCTTTTGAGAAACCGTTCACTGTGATTGTTCTGTCCGCCATGCCAGGTAGAGAACCTATGCTCATGTGCCTTACACCATCGTAGACTATTTTTTCGTAGATCTCATCCGAGAAAACTATCAACTCATGTTTCCGCGCTACTTCAGCTATGACTTCGATATCCTGCTTTGAAAATACGTGTCCTGTCGGATTGGACGGATTACACATCCAAATCATCTTGGTTCTCTTCGTTATTCTCTTTTCCAAGGCTTCCATTTCTATTCTGTAGTCTTTTCGCCCATCAAGTGGCACTGGGACAGGCTTTGCTTCTGCCAACAACGTGTCTTCGAAATATGCAGGGTAGTAAGGATCAAGAATCAGCGCCTCGTCCCCCGCGTTCAAAAATCCCAATGCCGCGATCAGCATAGCCTCTTGAGAGCCTGAAGTCACAGTTATTTCGGTCTGCGGGTCAGCATCAATGTCATTCTCTTTCTCAGACTTCTCAGATATCGCTTGGCGCAGTTCCAGCGTCCCGTCGATTTCCGTGTAATGCGTAAAACCATCCTCAGCAGCCTTCATAGCCGCTTTCAAGATATGTCTTGGAGTTGTGAAATCTGGTTCACCCTGCTCAAAGTGAATCACATTCTTCATTCCTGCCGAGAGCTCAAGCATTCTCCGAATGGCCGAAGGCTTTATCAAGCTCGCTCTTTTGGAACCTTCAAACAACACTCGCCGCCACCCTTCACCAAAGCTTATGCTTGTAACCATAAACACAAGTGAAATCATATAAGACTTAATGCACGCCCAGATCTCTAAGCTTCATTTGTTGAAGTGATTAGACGGCTCTAACATGACCCCTTCAGAAGACATACAATATCTGGGACATAAACTTTGGTCGGGCGGGCAGGATTTGAACCTGCGGCGATCCGGTTTCTGCATGTACGCCTGGTAGGCTGGATGATACCCACCGTTGGTAGGCATCTACAGCGTCTCCGCCTGCTAGCTCTTTCTAGCTGGCTCGGAAGCTCTGCCAGGCTGAGCTACCGCCCGACCAGAACCTAGAATGATAAAATCGAATTTATGCGTTTCTCATGCGCTCATGCATTCCAGTGCAGCGACATGCGCAAAGGATTTGCAAGCCTGGACAACTGCGTGTAGCAAAGTTTTAAATAAAGTGAGGTCGCAAATGTAGTTTGCTATTTGTTTAGGAGGAAAATGAAACGCCAGGAAAAACCGAAATTGCCATTGTTGGGTTGGTTCTCATTGTAATTATACTTTCAAGTGCAACAATGTATTACGCAACCACTGCAATTAGCAACATATCTATACTATCAGACCAAGTAACCTCGCTTCAGAACGCTTTGAATACGAAATTCGCATCGTTAGAGACCACTCTCGTGGTTGGAACAACGGATACTGTTGAACTCACATTGGACCCTGCGCAAGCGTATGACTATTTCGGATGGAACATTATGCAGCAGATAGGAGGAACCCTTGTAGCCGTTAATCCAGGGTCAGCGACGGGAACTGATTTTGTAGGAGACCTTGCAACAAGCTGGAACTCCAGTATTGACACCACAGTATGGGATTTCACTCTGCGGACAGGCGTCAAGCTGTCGGACGGAGTGACGTTGAACGCCACTCACATCAAATACTCGTTTGACAGGAGCATAGCGCTCATACCAAGTATCCCTGAAGGTGCGCCTGCGACTGCGAACTTGGGCTACGACCTAATTTTCAACCGCACAGAAGTTTTGGACACATACAAGGTCAGGTTTGTTCTGAACTTTCCATTCAGCCCATTCCTGGGAATTTTGGCCTGTAGAGCGTCTGGCATCGTAGACCCCAAATATGCTCCATGGATGGTGCAGGTAAACTACACTGCGAGCGATGCGCGAGCGAGCACGCCTCTGGCTTCTGTTGGGCCTTACATCTTGTCAAAATGGGACCGCGTGGCTGGAAAAGACCAAGAGATCAGACTCGATGCTAACCCAGACTACTGGAACGCTCCAAGCGGATATCCAAAGACAAAGCACATAATCTTCAAATTCTACAGCGACGAAACAGCACTTCGACTCGCAATCAGCGCCGGCGACGTTGACATGGCATACAGGAACGTTGCAGCAAACGACATTAACGATTTGCAGACAAACCCCAACGTGAAAGTCTGGCAGGGCGGAGGAGCATTCATCCAATACTTGTGCTTCCAAACGAAACGGCCGCCATTCAACGATCCAAGGGTAAGAATGGCAGTAATAGCCGCACTGAACAGGACAGCTGTCACCCAAACAGTCTTCTTAGGCTTGGCCAAACCACTGTACAGCATCATACCAATAGGCATGTTAGGACACAGTGAAGCCTTCAAGAGTCTCGGCGACGCAAACTACACGCTTACAAGAAGCCTGCTCGCACAACTGGGTTACGACGAGAATCACAAGTTGCAGTTTGACTTGTGGTATCCCACGGGGCATTATCAACAGACAGCTGAACAATCGCTTCTGTACAAGCAAGCACTCGAAGGAAGCGGCGTAATCAGTGTCAACCTGAAGACTGCAGACTGGTCAAGCTACAAGCAGAACAGAGACAATGAGATAATGGACGCTTACATTTACGGCTGGTATCCAGATTACATGGACCCTGACGACTACGCGTTCCTATACTGGGCTGGGTGGCTGCACACTAACTACTCTAACGCCACACAAGTGGCGCTGTATAATCAAGCACGCTCTAGCGCAAACGCGACACTCAGAATACAGCTCTACGGCATGATAGACAACATAGCTGTACAGCAGTGCTCAGTTGCTCCACTCTTCACCAGAGGCGCTTGGGCTGTAACAAAGCCAAATGTCTACGGTGTATACCTAGATATTACAGAAGACATGCGGTATTGGCTGATCTCGAAGTAACCAAAACCAACTCCCTCTTTTATTTTTCTCGTAAAATCTTATAACATTCTGAATACGAATACAGTTCGTGGTGTAGATCATGGGTCTCCGTTCTTATGTTATTACGCGGATCATCCTCACAATACCCACGCTGCTGTTGCTTCTCACAGCTGTTTTTGTGATGATGCGCATTCTACCGGGCGACCCGGTTGCACTTCATTTCGAGAAGAAGGCAACTCCCGAAGCCATGGAGCAAATGAGACATCAACTGGGTTTAGATAAGCCATTGTGGGCCCAATACTTTGACTATCTTGGGGGGATAGTTGATATTGGATATCTTTTGCAGCACGGCTATCCAAACCTTGGAAAATCCATGCAGGTAACGACTGAAGACGTAGGCGGGCAGATATTCTCCGCGTTTCCTGCGACCCTCGAACTGGCCATCTATTCCATGATAATAGCCTCAATCATTGGAATACTGCTCGGCGTGGCAGCATCAAAGTCATACAACTCCGTATCGGATCATTTGATAAGAGGCTTCGGAATAGTCACGTATGCTGTTCCGGTTTTCTTTTTGGGATTAGTTCTTCAGTTGATCTTCGGCGTCTATCTTGGATGGTTTCGAACGGGCTTACGGATAAGCCCAATAGTCGAGCCTCCCGCTCACGTTACGGGTCTATATACAATTGACAGCCTTCTTGAAGGAAACTTCATAAAATTCGTCGAGTCATTCAAATCCCTCTTGCTTCCTTCTCTTACGCTTGGAATAATACTTTCAGGCGTGTTCATCAGATTAACCAGAACAAACATGCTTGAAACGTTACGACTTGAGTTCGTCACTGCCGCAAGGGCAAGAGGACTGAAGGAGGACACCGTAACTTTTGGATATGCGCTGAGAAACGCGTTCTTACCAATCCTGACGATGATGGGATTACAGTTTGCCCTCCTTCTAGGCGGAGCAATACTGACGGAAACAACGTTTTCTTGGCCAGGATTGGGAAGATATATAGTTGACAGAATCAACTTCAGAGACTACACGGCTATTCAGGGCGCCGTGGTGGTGTTCGGACTTTTTGTGACGTTTGTGAGCCTGGTCGTAGACCTTCTCTATGCGTATTTCGACCCAAGAATAAGGCTATGATGGAGAAAAGGAAATGAACGCACCGAAAACCAAGCGCAGTATCCTTTCAAGGTTTATACCTCAACTAAGGTCACTAGCTAAACGAGGACCTTCCGGATGGATGGTGATCGTTGGAATAACGATCGTTACAGCATTGGTCGTCATGACAGCCATTGCTCCATGGATAGCGCCACACGACCCGAACCGGACCAGTGTAGGTCCTCTCAAAAGCCCTCCTAGTTTGCAGTTTCCAATGGGAACCACTGCTTTAGGTCAAGACATGCTCAGTAGAATCCTGCTGGGCGGTTCAGTAATGCTTCAGGTCTCGGCCATATCTGTCTTTGTCTGCTTCCTAGTAGGCGTCCCTATTGGATTGTTCTCTTCTTACGTCGGGGGATATCTCGACAAGACCATCTCACTAGTGATTGATGCTGTTTATGCCTTTCCAGGTTTAGTTATAGCAATTGCAATAGCTGCCGTGCTGGGTCGCGGAGTCATTAACATGGCTCTTTCAATAGCGGTCGTTTACATTCCGTCCTACTTCAGGATAGTGCGAAGCCAAGTCCTGAGCATAAAGGAGCTAACCTACGTCGAAGCTGCCCGTTCAATAGGAGCGAAATGGTACACGATACTTCGCCGTTACGTCCTTCCAAACGTCGTTCCATCGATAGTAACAGTTATGACAGTGAACTTTGCCGATGCCGTTCTTACTGCCGCAGGTTTGACTTTCATCGGGTTAGGTGTCTCCGTAGACATTCCCGACTGGGGTTACGATCTAACAAAGGGAAGAGAGCTTCTTAGCAGCGGCGGATGGTGGGTCATAACCTTTCCAGGCATAATGATAATCCTGCTTGCACTAGGATTCACGTTTGTCGGAGAAGGCCTAAGCGAACTGTTAAATCCGAAGCTTGAACGTTAAGGTGAAGGCAATGCCCCTATTAGCAGTTGAGTCACTAACTGTCGATTACAGGACGAGCATGGGGACAGTACGTGCCGTTGAAGACGTTTCTTTTACGCTGGAGAAAGGCGAAACCCTAGGACTTGCAGGCGAGTCAGGCTCGGGAAAATCCACGCTCGGACTCTCAATTATTCGGCTTACTCCTCCACCTGGTCGAATAGTTGAAGGTAAAATAAAAATCGATGGAACCGATGTACTGAAACTCTCCGAGGATCAGATGCGAGCCATAAGAGGCCGAAAAGTAGCCTATATTTTTCAGGACCCTATGACCTCACTTAACCCCGTCAAGAAAATTGGCGCCCACTTCGTTGAGCTAGTACAAGCACACGAACCAAACACGAACAAAGAAGAGGCACTTGCACGAGCCAAAACCATATTCAACAACCTGGGCATGTTGACCGAACGCATAAACGATTATCCCCATCAGTTCAGCGGAGGAATGAGACAGCGCATAATGATAGGTCTGGCAATAGCATTAAACCCTGACCTAGTGATAGCCGATGAGCCGACAACTGCCTTAGACGTGATAGTTCAAGCAAAAATCCTTGACCTTCTAGAGAGTTTACGAAAAACCTACGGGATGGCACTTATCCTAATCTCTCACGATCTTAGCATAATCCTAGAAAGATGTGACAGAATCATCGTCATGTACGGAGGCCATATGGTTGAATATGCAGATAGCGCGGAACTGCATAAGAACCCAGTACACCCCTACACTCAAGGACTCCTGCAAAGCATTCCGAACATAGAATTGGCTGATCAGAAACTTTCAGCCATTCCCGGTTCACCTCCAAACATGCTCAATCCGCCCAAGGGATGCCGCTTCTGGCCCCGCTGCGAATACGCTAAGACAATATGCAAATCAGAAGAGCCATCTCTCATCGACTTGGGTAATCACCACTTCGTTAGGTGCTTCTTGCCTTCTGGAGAAGGTGCGAAAGACATTGAGTGAAATTATAAGAACTGAAAATCTGAAGAAGTATTTTCCAGTTCAGAAGGGCTTTCTGGAACAATGGTTCGCAAGAAAAGTCAGCCACGTCAAGGCGGTTGACAATATATCCTTCTCCATAAAGAAGGGAGAAATCTTCACTCTAGCAGGAGAAAGCGGGTGTGGAAAGACAACCACAGGGCGCCTCGTTGTTAGGCTCCTTCAGCCTACTTCTGGCAACATCTACTTTAACGGTGAAGACATCACCAGAGTCAAAGGTGAAAAACTCAGACTGCTGAGGCAGAAAATGCAAATTGTCTTTCAGGATCCTTACGCGTCACTCAATCCACGAATGAAAATTGGAGACGCAATTGGCCATCCCCTCGAAATCCATGGTATAGCAAGGGGGAAGGAAAAAGTGGAAATGGTTTCTGAAGTGCTTGACAAGGTGGGATTAACGCCTCCGGAACAATTCTTTGGTCTTTACCCGCTGAACTTGAGCGGTGGACAAAGGCAACGCGTTGCATTGGCAAGGTCCATAATCTTGAAGCCAGAGTTCATGGTGGCAGATGAACCCGTCTCAATGATTGATGTTTCCCTCAGAACGACAATAATCGACTTAATGCTTGGCTTCAGAAAAGAGCTAGGACTGACCTATCTTTTCGTCACACACGACTTGGCTGTTGCAAAATACATCTCAGACAGAATAGCAATAATGTATCTGGGAAAGATAGTCGAGATGGGCGACAAGCAAGAGATTTTCTCAAATCCAATGCACCCATACACGCAGGCTCTTCTTTTTGCCATACCGGTTCCGGACCCTGAACGAAAGCGAAAAGGTGTTGAGCTCAAAGGAGAGGTACCCTCAGCCATAAATGTGCCATCAGGATGCCGCTTTCGGACAAGATGTCCAAAGGCAGAGAAGACTTGCCCAGAGGAAGAACCTGAAATGATTGCTGTTTCACCAAATCACTTCGTGTCCTGTCACCAGTATGAAGAACAAGAATAAGCGATAGGCAGGTTGCACTGCAAGAACTACGGTCTTAGCCTTCTGAATACCCCTTTTGTGCCTTTGCTTTTCTCCAATCCTGGGAATACCTCATATATGTCCAAGATAGTGCCGCAGTGTTTGCACTGAACATAGCTTCTCTCACGATTCGCGGCAAGCCAAAAACCCTCACTTGAGTTGCATTTCGGACACTTGCTTAAGGATCTGTAGAAATCTTCAATGTCTTCCAGACTCAAACCGCGTCCCTAACTCTGTAGAATCCTGAGTACGATTTATGCGTTATGTCCTATTGCTTCACATGCAAATGGTTGAAGCAACATCCGCAAGTCAAATCATGGAGGTGAAAACACGTAATTTTCAAGAATTTCGTCGAATATCTGCTGAAAATGGCATCTCAAGCAATGATTGGTGCAGGACAAGTGTAGTCTCTCGGCAGATACAACATATCGCGTTTTGAAATATTGAGGATTATTGAATAGCAGACTAATACCTCGTCCACTCCAATCTTTTCGAGAGGATAAGGAGAATACCGCTCAGGAATGTTAATTGATTGAGCCGTTTGGGTATCAGCACAAGAGCCGTAGGCACGAAGCCATTCCTGCTGAGGAGAAGCAAACATGCAGAAGAATAGAGAGATGGCAGGCACGTCAAAGTGCATGGCGATTGCACTTTTGATAGTTTTGGCTATCTCGGCAGCTCATAATATAGCACCTGCTTCTGCAAGCAACGAATCGGGCGTACTTGTAGATTTGTTCACGCAGAAAGCTCCATTTGATGGCAGGGGGCCGAACCAGCCAAGCGATATGTTTGGCCCTCAAGAAAAAGTCATATTATACGCCCTGGTAATCGTGAATGATGTTCCTGCTAACGGAACACTTGTCACATATGAAATACATGGACCAACCGGTATTCCGAAAGATATACAATTCTATCAAACAGCCAAGACCAATTCCAGTGGAATTGCGCAGACAGAATTCAGATTAGCCGTCATAAATCAAACAGACGCATTTGGAACATGGATGGCAACAGCAAGTGCCCAGATTGGAGAAAATGCATACAGTGACACGCTGACGTTTGAGGTCAATTACGTGGTCAAATTGCTGTACATAAGAACGTTAGATGAAAACCTGTCAAATGTGAACTATTTTGGAGACGGCGGCTACGTTGGTTTTGAAATCGCATTAAAGAACAATGCGCTGGCTAAGAAGAATGCAACGTTGGAAGTCACAGTTTTCGACGAGTTAGGTGTGCCGGTAAACTCGTCAGAGATGGACGAGTTGATTGTTCCCCCAAACGCGAGGATTCAGTACGTTTATGGCAATGTGCTCATCCCGAAGTTTGCCGTTCCAGGCAATGCGACGATCACTGTTGTCGCGTTGGATAGTGACGATCAGTCTTACTGTCCTAGGATATCGGCAAACTTTACGATAACGTTCTTTAATCTTATATTTCCAAACTTCGTTGATGCTTTCGTCTATGTCGAAGCCTCGCCTTCAATGGCAGAACCTGGCGAAAAGGTAGCGATTAGTATGATAGTGACGAATCAGGGAACTGTGACTTTGGACAACTTGAACGTTTCTTTGTATGCCAACACTTCTCTGCTAGGCTTTTACTCTGTCGGTTCCTTGAGTCAGTACAAGAGCGAAGCATTCTACATTGTTTGGAATACAAGCGGGCTACTTTACGGAAAATATATCATAACAGCCAATGTTCAGATTTCTCCTCATGAGGCAGATCTATCAGACAACACGTATTCATGCGAAGTGGAGTTGACATCTAGAAAACCTACGGTGATGCATGATATAGAAGTTGCATATGCAATCCTCTCAGCTAACGAAGTCTACGAAGGTGACAATGTCAGCATAACGGTAACCATCAAGAATAATGGTGAAGTAACGGAATCAACGAACGTCAGCATATACTATGACAACGTCCTAATTGAGAAAAAAGCGATACTGCAGTTGCCACCGTCAACGGAACAAAACATGACCTTCTATTGGAACACGACAGACGTTCCAGTTGGCACGTACCAGATAATTGCAGTAGCGGATCCGGTTGAAGGGGAAACAAACACTGCGAATAACATATACTATGATGGTTTGATACGAGTTAAGCCTCGTTTGGCTAATGTAACTCATGATGTTGCAATCACTGCTCTCTCTGCTTCACCAAATGTTGCGGGAATTGGTGTTCCAGTAGTGATAAAAGCAACGGTTAACAATGTTGGGAATTCGAATGAAGGCTTCGACGTGCAGCTCTATTTTGACAACTTTACAATTACAGTTTTGCACGTAGACTCTCTTGCTCCAGGCGCTTCTCGCGAGTTGACTTTTGTCTGGGACACTTCGTTTCTAGTAGAAGGAAACTACACAATCAGAGGTTGGATTCCACCAGTACCAGGCGAACTAAACATCGCAAACAATCGGTACGAGGATGGCCCCGTGTGGATTAAGGCGCCTGAACATCGAGAAGAAATACTGCCTCCACTTACTTTTTTTGGCTTAGTAATGGGCGTAGCCACGCTAATAGCAGCAATCATGGGGAGTCTATCGTTGCTCCTACTTCTCGGTTATCTGAGAAGACGCAAGAGAAGGAGACCATTAAGCCACTTTTTGTTAGTGGCTCGCCCGCACGTGTAACAGTGCAACACGTCATCTTATCTTGTTAGAATCTAGGAGGGCTGACCTTTTTTGTCACGTGTCAATCGTTGCGAAAGCGAATCTTGAGAACAGGCTTTTGCGCACGCTTCTGGTATTGCCTCTGATGCGTTTGCGCAAAAAGGCCATCGATTAGAAAAACCACTGACATCGCGTGCGCAGTTATGAATCGTGAGTTCGAATATCTGATGCCGCAGCAAGCCAAGGATATCTCGACTCGGAATATAGAGGATTTTTCCATACCAGACTAAATAGTTCCATTTCCAGTTCTATTCTGGAGAAAGGTGCATACGGTCTGCACTAATGTGCAATGGTGACCATCTAGTGATGGTAATATTGACCTGGGGTTGGACCTTATCCAGCCGCAGATGGAGGAGTCCTATTAAAGGGGGTAATGAACCACGCAAGGTGAGCCTCGTGGCGACGTTGCTCCTCTTAGCTTTGACTGCCCTGGCTGTGCAATCTGCGAGACCTGTCGTTGCGGTCAGTCAGTCAGGAAGAGTAATTGACGTATACACGCAAAAAGCACCCCTCGACGGCAGGGGAATAAATCAGTCAAGTGACGCTTTTCAGCCGCAAGAACTGGTTATTCTAAACGCAAATGTGACCTACAACGATGCTCCTGTGGCTCAGAAAGTTGTGTCTTTCTCGGTCAATGGTCCACCTAATCCATTCGAAAACATAACATTACTCAGAACAGCTACTTCCGACCAAAATGGAATGGCGAACGTCTCATTCAGGATCCCGTGGCCTGACGTTGATCCTGAGAAGAAAGTATTCGGTAAATGGTCCGTTATCGCAACAGTCGACATCGCAGATCAGACGGCTGTGGATACTCTGACTTTTCAGGTTGGTTACATACTGAGAATCACAAACGTCGTAACGCTGAACGCTGAATTAAGTCCTCAAACTCGTTTCTTAAGACAGGAAATGGTCGTTTTTAACCTGACTGTGGAGAATATCGCGCTGTCAAAGAAACCTGGCACGATTACAGTGGACGTTCAAGATGCAGAGGGCCATCCAACAATGCATGTTGAAACTGGAAATAGGATTTTTCAGCCTGGCATAACCTCTTTGCTCGTTTCTTCGGTGGTGCCAATCGCGGCCACGCTTGGGCCGGCTTCGGTTTCAGCGGCTGTGTTCACGGCGCCGCCTGAAAATGGAGGTGTGTTGTATGGTCCAGCTATTTCATCGACGTTTGAGATTATCACGAGAGACGTTGCAGTTATTGCAGTAAGGCCTTCCAACGCAACCGTAACGAGTGGCGAAACGGTGATTGTCACAGTGACTGTGAGAAACAAGGGAAACGAAACGGAGTCTTTCAATGTTACCCTGTATTACGATAATGTTGTGATAGACAGAAAACTAGTGGCGAACCTTGCCCCTCAGACAGAGGGAAGTATCGTTTTTGAGTGGAATACGAGTGGTGTCATTTCTGGAGAGTACGTGCTCAAAGCGACTGCTGACAGGGTTCCTGGAGAAATCGAGATTGACGATAACACTTTCGTTGATGGGGCGGTCATGATACTCGCGGTTTCTTTGCCATCTTTCATGCTTCAGTGGGTATTTTTCTTTTTTGTGTTCATCATAGGTGTAATAGGAAGCCTGATTTTGCTACTGTTTCTCGGCTTCCTCAGGAGACGGAGAAGAAGAAAGCCTTTAAGTCGTCATTTCATCGTTGTGGCTCGTCCACACATATAGCGATAATGATGTCTTCAGATGTCATCTTTTATGGCGCTTGCTTCGTCTCAAAGTATGCTGGCACAACATGCGGCTTTGCCTGGGTCAGGCTTAGCCGTTTCAACTCGTGCATGAAGTTTCGCATGTTGAAGAGTTATGTTCCATGTCGCTGAGAGTTGTGGGCTGGTCTTGGCTCCAGCTTGATCGATGGCCTCGACACGAGCGTGTTTGTTTTGGGTTTCGCGCGTGTGTTTTTTCCGTTTGAGGGCATAGTGAGGCTTTCTTTGAAATGTTCTTTGGGTCCGCGCGTTGAACCCTCGTTTCAAGTTTTGAATGTTGAAATCTGATTTCCAATGTTGGCTGAAGGTAGTAGTTCAGGAATTTCTTTCGTGTTTTTTTTGGAATCACTATGCGTGAAGGGTTGTTTTTCGCTGTTTTTTTGGATTTCAGCTTGAAGCAAAGTGCGTTGCAAAGAACGATGGCTTTCCATATTGGTTTTGTGTTGTTGTGATCTTTGTGTCTTGATGGTTTGTGTCCATAGCGTTTTGTGCGCCGTATCGTACTCTGGCTTGGGAGTGCCTTGTCAGTGTTTGTGTTGTGTTTGAAGCTTTGAATGTTGGAGCGTGATTTTCCACGTTACTGATGGTCGCGGATGAGTTGCACGTCGTTTTTGCTGCATTGTAACCGTGCAGTGATGTTCGATCTCGTCGGTGCGTTCTAAGTGTTTGCGGATGATGCTCTGGCTGGGACTGGACGATGCTGACGTATTCTGCGATGGTTGGTATTTGATTCATTGCTTCAAGAAGTAGAACTTTCTAGACGATCTGAGGTCGTAGAGAATGCAGCCAGATGATTTGTATTTGGAGATTGAGCTAACCGCTTTCTCAACTAAGATACAAGGAGGCTGAAGAAGGAACTCGATATAATTATGCGTGGAGCTTGTTCCTGCTCTTTGTATTTTCTGAGCTTCAGCAGAGTTTGTTGCAGGGGTGAGTGATAGACTATCCCCTGCCTTTTGCTCCTGTTCATGAGGAACATGTGTGGCGAGATCTTGTCGTTCTAGACGTTGTCTGATTTCGACGTTATCTGCCACAAAGCTAAGAGAAGATAGATAGGAAGTGTTATGACTAGCATGAGCGCGAAGAACAGCGCCACCAGCATCTGCCATGAACCCGGTGAAAAGAATGGTACTCCTAACGTTAGGACAACTATCAAAGATATAGCAAATGCGACTATCGTCCAAATTATGGCAATTGCTTGCTTCGTGTTTATTGAAAACTCCACCATGCTCACCTCCCCGCCCTCAAATGCTATGTTGCCTTCTCTTCCTCCACTGCTTTATCAGTGCTCTTTCTAAATAAATGCCTATAGAGGAATCTTCTAGACATCATTACCTTGCATCATCGATGCCAAGTCGCAATAAGAAAAATGATGCGGGCAAACAATCGAAGGAACGGTCAGCACGGAACTTGGAAACCATTAGAGGCGTAAATTGCCTCATGAAGTCACTGACCAATCATGAGAAAACGGCAGAACTCACGTTCTTTCTATGAATCTGCTGTGCCTTGAGCTTCATGTCGGAGATGGAAGCTCGTCGCGCGTGCATGACCGCAGTTCTAATAGGATTCCGGAAGTCCAAACGCTTCAGGCTAGAGTTCCGACTGAAATAGAAGAAAAAACAACAGCAACGCGCCAGCAAGTTTACGTTCCTTGAAATCGCTTTATCACGACGCGCGCTCTCTTCTCTCATGTACCTTACATGGTTGAATGTTATTCCCTTCCACTGGCAGAATTTGAGGCAGCAGTTGGACATCAATTCCTTTCTGGCATTCGAAACATGCCTAGCACGCGTTAGCCCATCTCGAAATCCAAAACAAGGAAACAAGCTCAGACTCTCTTAGCCTAGGTTCTTTTCAAAAGAAAGTCGAAACGGGCCCGCCGGGAATTGAACCCGGGACCCCCGGATCTCTTTGCAATGTTTCCTTGCTTAAAAGTCCGGTGCTCTATCCTTACTGAGCTACGGGCCCTGATGGGTTTTTTCTTTTGCCGTTAGAAATCTGGGTAAGTAACTCTTTAGCATTTCGATTCATTTGCCAATGTTTCGATTAGCTAACCTAAGCCGCGAGTGGAGGCAGCATGCCCTTGCAAAGATGTATTCACATAGAGCTGGAATGGTGCATTTTTTGAGAGTGTGCGGAGTCCAAATGCCTTGTTTTTATGGCTTAATCTGCAGCTGAACTGGAGAAGATGCTGACCTAAACAGTCGCCGATATACGTGCATGTTAACAAACGTTATTTGTTGATTCCGTGGCAGATAGCAGGATGGTGCAGAAAATGATCTCGTGGAAACACTCCTATGAGAATTTGAGCGAAGAATACGGAATAGCAATGAAAAAAAGAGAAGCCTTAGGTAACTTGCTGAACACTGGCAGAATATCACAAGCCACGTATGACCTGTTCAACATTGAAATCGAGGAAGCCCTGACCGATGTTGAAAGGCGGCAAAGGGCGCTTTCACAGAAAATGAATGTCAAAATGGTTGACCTCGAAGAACAGATTAAGACGCTCGAAATTCTTCTCGCAAACTTCGAAATCCAGCACGTTACGGACGAAATTGATGAAGAAACATACCAACGTGAGGTGAACATCTTGGCCATGGGACTAGAAACCTCCAGGACAGAGCTGGACTCCATCAAACAGGCTGCAGATCAACTGGCAAACGCCAACGCCTTTATAGCACACGATGATGAACCCCAGGCCACGTTCGTTGAACCCTTGGAAGAAAAACTGCAGAAGCCCCACATAGAGTTTGAAGGCAACGAAGCAAGTTCAACTAAGACTCAGAAAGCAGCAGAAGGTGCAGAGGCATCCACGTCACCTGAGCCACAAACTGAATCCGGAGAAAAAACAGCGGCATAGAAGACCGCAACTCTTCTTTTTTCTCGTTTCAGATCCATTGGCTGATTCCGCAGCATTTTATAACCACGCATGTTCTGTTGGCTTTGGAGTGAATCAAGTGCCTGATAAGACAATGTTGGCTTTCCACGAAAAATATAAGCAATATGACTTGGGTGAAGGACACCCATTTCGAGGAGACAGATTCGAGAACGCAATGAAATTCTTCGAAGAACACAAATTGCTCAGTCGACCTGGGCTTGCCGTTGTCACACCTGAACCAGCGTCAAAAGAAGACCTTCTGAGAGCCCATGACGGAGACTACGTAAACCTCATCTTCCGCTTAGCAAGAGAGAAAAAGCCTTATGATTTTGAAACGCCTGTTTCTCCCGAGATTCTTGAAGCTGCACTGCTTATCGTTGGTGGCGCGCTTCAATGCGGGAAAAACGTGGCAGAAGGAAAAACAATACGCGGGATCTCCTTAGGCGGCGGTCACCATCATGCCGGCAGAAAATACGGAGGTGGATTCTGCCTTTTCAACGACATAGCAGTTCTGATCGAGTATCTGAGAGCCAAGCATAAGATTGGACGATTCCTAGTGTTAGATTATGACGTACACTTCGGAAATGGCACGAGCGACATCTACTACCAAGATCCAACAGTGTTGTACATCTCTCTGCATCAAGATCCTAGGACAATCTATCCTGGAACAGGATTCGTCTCGCAGACAGGCGAATTCAAAGGAAAAGGCTACAACGTTAGTGTGCCGCTGCCCCCTGGAACGGGCGATGACACATATCTCTATGCTCTGAATGAAGTGTTTGTTCCGCTGGCCGAGGAATTCAAACCAGAAATCATCATAGCAAACGGTGGAAGCGATGCCCATTTTGCCGACACACTCGGGGATCTAAGCCTTACTGCCAGAGGATTCTTCGACGTGTCACACCTAATCTCGGAAACAGCCAACAGAGTCTGTGAAGGCAAACTCATTCTCATACCCGGAAGCGGCTATAATCCGCAGGTTCTGCCAATTTGCTGGTATGCCCTCGTGGCTGGCGCAATAGGTTTGGAGAAAATCGACGTAGAAGAGCCTGGAAAGCCCCAGAAAGAACCGCTGCAGTGTCGCCGAACAGTCGATAAGACCCTTGACGAGTTGAAAAGAACACTAAGAAATCGGTGGACAAGCTTCGGCGGCTTCGCCATGAACAATGTCCCATGACTTCCAGAAGCAAAGCGGATGAATCATGAACTGGGCTAGTCGAGATTTTAATATTTAACGCTGTCATTATACGACTATTCAATCAAGCCACGGTGAACCTTCTAATGGAAGACATTGAAAAAACGCGAGAGCAGTTCCCAATAACCAGGAATAAAGCATTTCTGAATCACGCTGCGCAATCTCCATTGCCTAGACCAGTAACAGATGCAATCTGCAAATGTGTCAACGAAGCCTCCAATTTCGGAACTGCTTCACATGAATGGGACGACGGTGGCAAACCTTTCTTCGCGAAACTTATCGGAGCAAAACCCGGGGAAATAGCCTCTGTGGAAAACACGTCCATAGGCCTAAACATCGCCGCAAACGTGCTTAGTTATCCATCAGGCTCAAAAGTTGTCACCACAGACCTTGAATACCCATCAGTAACATATCCTTGGCTACGCAAAAGACTAGGCGTCAAAGTTCACTACGTAAAAAACGTTAACGGAAAAATTCTGTTAGATGACATGGAGAAGGCCATTGATGACAAGACAATCGCCGTCGCGATAAGCCACGTGGAATACAGCAACGGATTCCGCCAGAATTTGCGAATTCTAAGCGAAATAGCGCATGAACACGGAGCATACCTAATAGTTGACGCAATTCAATCTGTTGGCGCTATGCACGTGGACGTTAAACGAGATGATGTTGATTTTCTGACAGCATCATGTTACAAGTGGCTGCTAAGCCCGCCAGGCGTAGGTTACCTCTACGTTAAGGAAGGGCTAATCGAGAAGTTTGAGCCGCCGCTTGTCGGATGGGCAAGCGTGGACCAAAAAATCTTTGAAACAGCGGATTTCTGGGACATCTGGAGCTTGAAGCTGTCAAAGACCGCGAGTCGCTTTGAAGCAGGAACCTCAAGCCGCTTGGGCCAGGTTGGAGCCAAAGTGGCAATGAAAATGCTGCTGGATTTCGGGGTCGAAAACGTCAAAAGAAGAATCCTAAAACTAACAGATCAGCTTATTGATTCAGTTAAGGAAATGAATCTTCAACTTCAAACACCTGAAGAAGAACAATATCGGTCTGGAATAGTCAACTTCAAGATTAACAAGCCACAGAATGTCGCGCTGAAGCTTGGGCGCAAGGGAATAGTGGTTTCTGCAAGAGCAAATGGAATACGAGTTTCACCTCACTTCTATAACACTGAAGAGGAAATTGAACGGTTGGTAAAAGGGATCAAGAACGAGAAAAAGACTGCAAAATGACCTGATGGCTTCTAAAGTCGGCCATGTTGCCAGGTCTGCGGGCAAGGCCTCAGGAATAACCAAGTTAAGAGTGAGGAGAAATTATGTTACAAATAGAGGAAGTTGGTGAAAACAACAGGCAGTGGATAGTTGAGAATCTCAAGGAGGATGTTGTTCGAAACGTTTTCGCCTTCTATGATCTTCAATATGATCCTCAACATTCAATCATGTATGTCGCCGTTGAGAACAGAAGACTGAAAGGATACATGATCTACACGGCGTTAGAGTTTCCTAGCGTCATTTTGGAAAGTGACGTCGAAACAGCAGACATGCTTGTTGGACATGCTCCTGCAAACCATTTCATAATGCATGCAATGCTGAATCTTCTTGCCACGATAGAAGGCAGGTTCCCAAATGCACGGCACTACGACGAGAACTGGATGCTCGTCAAGAAAGGCCAAGCCAGATTCTTCAAGTCCAACGACGTGAGGAGACTGAACGTCGCCGACGGTTCAAGGCTTGCTTCGCTTCTCTCAACGCGGAGAGATCGCCCAAGAGCAGATGACGAGCACTGTGCTGATTCAATAAGAATGATGCCAATGTATGGAGTTTTCATAGATGGTGAACTGGTCTCTTTCGCTGGCTCATTTATTCAGACACCTGAGATCTGGATGATAGGTGGAGTCTACACAAACCCAAGTTGTCGAAACATGGGATACGCAACTCTTGCCACGTCAGCAGTTACTGAAGAAGCCTTGACGAGATCGGACCAGGCTGCCCTATTCGTCAGGTCAGACAACTATTCAGCCATAGCTGCTTACGAGAAGATCGGATACAGGAAAATAGGCGAAAGGCTCTGGGTGGATGTTGGAACTGGAATGAAGCCTTGAACTAGATGTGGCTCTGCAGGATTTCTTTCAGTAGCCTTATTGCGGACCATGCGGAAAGCGCGCTTGTTTTAGGATTTTCCGGATGTGGGTCGTTGGAAAACCTCAGGAACATGTCGCCATACTTCCATTTTACCCTTATTTCATGTACGTTCTTCTGTACCTTTGGATCAGAAATCACCTGCACTCTTACCTTTTCAGGTTCAACAGTCAAAGCTAACGTGGCCGCCACGTTCATTTCCCGCGGGAAACGTCTAGCCGCCTCTTCAGCACCTCCTTCATAAACCAGCTTTTCAGCTTGATTATCTAAATCCAGGACTCGGGGGTTTTTCCTCGTTGTCAGAACCACTTCCTCGACTCCTGCCAGGTCCGCACTGGAAATTGCATCTAAACCGCCGATGGCTCCCGAACATATGTGGATCTTGCTGCTTCTGACGTTCATGCCTAAAAGCGCGCCCACGCTCATAACTATCAATTCGACGTTTCCTGAGATAGCTTTTGGTACGATATTTCTCGCTGCTTGCTGCGACGCGGCCTCCACAATAACCGTGGGCTTAAGCTTGATCAACTCATCAAGGCTCTCAGCTACGGCTGCTGGAACGTGAAGTGTCTCTTTGAGTTTCTCAGCCTTCACCTTGTCAATATCATAAAGGATAAGCCTATCACACGGCACTACTCCTTTTTCAATTGCTTGAGCAATTAAGGTGCCAATTGCCCCGCAACCTACTATTGCAACTGTCTTCATTCTTCACCGCTTCCAAGGCCAGTCTTAGAACTCAGTTTCAAAGCAGACATTGCCGTGCGATTCGATCTCTCTGCCTTTGCCTTTCTGAGGCAAGATCTCAATCTTTGCAACCTTGCATGTGCCTGTGATATCTTCCCTGCCTTCCATAATCATCTCCGCCGTGTTTGTTTCTCCAGCATATATCGTCAGTTTCTTGACTTGTGCATTCAGTGGCATGTGTTTCTCTGCTTTTTCGCGTCTGACTTCAGCTATGATAGCTGCTATCAGGTCGCCTTGTTTCTCGATGTTTTCATCAACTAGCTTCTTGTTCGCAGTCGGCCAAGAAGATAGGTGAATACTGTTGAAGCCTTTGTCTTTAGCAAACAGAGCTTGATAGATCTCTTCTGTAATATGTGGTGTAAGAGGAGCCAGAAGCTGCAGAATCCTGTAAAGCACGATATAGAGTGCGTATTGCGCCGCTCTCCTCTTCTCTTCTCCGTAGATTTCAGGTCTGTAAAGCCTGTCTTTGACTGCTTCTATATAGCAGTCGCAGAAAACGTGCCATGCAAAGTTGCGCGTTTCCTCCATGGCTATGTTGAACTGGCAATCTTCCAAGGCATTTGTCACTTTCTCGGTCAGCTTCTCGACCTTTCCCAGAATCCAACGGTCCATCGGTTGCAAGGCATATTCTCCCTCATCATTTGGCGTGTAATCCTTCAGCAGACTGCTCACGAAGCCTGAAGCATTCCAAAGTTTGATCAGAAAACGCCAACCGTACTCGACGTCAGGCAATCGGAAGGGAATGTCCGATCCAGTCGCCCCACCGCTGGCAGCCCACTGTCTGGCAGCGTCAGCGCCATACTTCTTTAAAACCTCGGGAGCAGCGACATAATTCTTGAGTGATTTGCTCATTTTTCTGCCGTCCGGGCCTAGTACCATGCCGTTGATTAGGCATCTCTTGTATGGCTTGCTGTCGAACAGTGCTAAGTGCCTGACCATGAGGTAATATGCCCATGTCCGTATGATGTCAACACCTGAGGGATGCACATCTGCGGGAAACAGTCTTTTCCAATCCTTGCGATCCGGCCAGCCAGCGTGCACGGCGCACGAAATGGAGGAATCCATCCAAGTGTCGAAAACGTCCGTCTCTGCGACGAATTCTGTTCCGCCACATTTGGGGCACCTTTTGATCCGTGGCGGTTCGAGTTTCGGGTCAATCGGAACCCAGTCTTCTTCAGCTAAGATTACTTCGTTGCAGCTCTTGCAGTACCATATAGGAAATGGCGTGCCGAAAACACGTTGGCGGCTTATCACCCAGTCCCAGTCAAGCGAACGTGCCCAATCAATTAAGCGTGTTCTCATGTAATCAGGATACCACACGACTTCTTTTGCAGTGCTTTCAACCTTATCAGTCAGAATACGTGTTTTCATAAACCATTGTTCAAGCTCAAGTATCTCCACGCGTGTCTCGCATCTGTCGCATAGGCCAATTTCCTGAACTAGCCTTTCAGTCTTCTCCAATAGCCCTTCTTTCTTCAAGTCTTCGACTATGGTCTTCTTGGCTTCGCCTGTCGTCAGATCCTTGTACTTTCCGCCGTCTTCGTTTATTCTGCCGTTCCCAGTTAGTATTACCCGGACGGGCAACTTGTGTCTGATGACTGTTTTCACGTCTGCCTTGTCGCCGTAGGTGCAGATCATTACAACGCCTGTTCCGAAGGTTGGATCAATATCTTCGTCGAGAATTATTGGAACGGTACGGTTCACCAGAGGCACTGCGATTCTTTTGGCTGCATACTTAGCGAATCGGCTGTCAGTCGGGTTCACCGCAACAGCCACGCATGCAGGTATGAGCTCTGGACGTGTAGTCGCAATTGAGAGATGCTCTTTGCTGTTTTCCAGTTGAAACTTCACGTAGTGCAATGTGCCTTCCTGCTCTTCATAATTTACCTCCGCATCCGCAATCGCAGTTTCGCATCGTGGGCACCAGTTCACCGGATGCGTGCCTTGATACATGAAGCCCTTCTTGTATAGCAGTATGAAGCTTAGTTGGGTTCGTCTCCAGTAGTCAGGGTTCATGGTTCTGTACTCGGTTGTCCAGTCAACGCTGCATCCAAGACGCACTACGCCTTCCTTCATTATGGCAATGTACTTTTCTACAAGCTGTTCGCACAGCTTTCTAAACCTGTCAGGAGGCACCTCTCTTTTTCGAATTTTGTTCTCCTTTTCCACCTGAACCTCAATGCCTAAACCATGGCAGTCCCATCCTTGAGGAAAATACACGTTGAAACCCCTCATACGTTTATACCGGGCAAGAAAATCAAAGTAGGACCAGTTCAGAACGTTTCCCATGTGAAAATCGCCTGATGGATAAGGAGGCGGAGTGTCAACACTGTAAGCGGAACGCTTCTCATCCTTCCAATCAAAGTGGTACGTTTCCATCTCTTCCCATTTGGTCTGCCATTTCTTTTCGATGTCTAAGATACTGAACTCTTTGGGCAATCTATCCATATCAGATCAACCATATCCAGATGCGATCAATGAACTGTTTTCTAGGAAAGATAAACATTCCAAATATAAAGGCGATGTCTCCCGCACAATTCCCTTTTTTTCTAACCACTAAACTGGTTCTTAGGAAAACAGGTTCTCGTAGAAGTGGAAGACCTAACCGTCATTGGAAGGCTAATACGTTATCAGCTTTCTGGTCGAAGAAGGGAGAAACCGCATAAGCCAAACATATTGATCCTTGAATCGCCAAATGGCAAAGTTCTGATTCGCGGCAACTGGGCAGTTATCAAAGTGAAATAGCACGCGGGTGACTGACAGCACATTGCGGAGAGACTGTCCGAGACATTTTGCCGTCACCTTTGATTCAGCCAATATACTCTCCATTCGGAGACTCTTCCTCCACGTATTTTGGCAGTCCATATGTTTGGACCGTCAAGTGGCTTGTAATAGCAGGCAGAATAGCCGACCATGACAACAACGTTGTTTTGGATTGCTACGCAGGTGAATTTGTTTCTGTAATCAGGATATTTCTTGAAGAACTCTCTCCAGCCCTCTTTCATAGCATCTTTGCCTTTGGTAATGTTACCCCCACTGTCTATGAATGTGTGGTCGTCAGTCATCAATCCGGCAAGGCCTTCTAGATCTTGCTGGTTGATTTTCTCACTGAATTTCAGAGCAGTTGGCATTAACTCGGAAGATTCCATCCCGATTCACTGACAATTGTTCGCAAGTTCAAATATCTGCTAATACGTTGCTTGGGATAAAACTTTACCACCAAACCCAAACCCAAATACGCTCACTCAGCCACATACTCACATACACACTCACTCAGCGCGCACACATTTCATAACACTAATACTAATGTTCACCAGCTATGCTTAGCTACAAGCCAACGAAAAAAAAAGAGGCACATGCCTCGTTGGTTATTTTGGCACCACTTCGAATTCCACTTTCAAGGGGATTGGTTCTTTGAATATTGACAGTACTGGACAGTTTGCCTCAGTTCTTCGCCAAGCAGCTTCTAGGAGCTCTTTCCTGGCGTTCGCACACACCTTGGTCTTAACAGTCACTCCAAACAACAATGGAGAATCAGGAGATTTTTCAGCTTCCGCCACTGCTTCAAGTTTGACGAGTTCGATTTTGCTTTGTTTGCATACATCCGCGAAGATAGTCACTGCACAATCTGCCAAGGCCATCATAGCTAATTCAATAGCAGTCGGATCTGTGTCGCTTCCACCTGCAGGAGTGGATAGATCGCAGACCACGCTGTGCGTTCTGGAATTGTCAACCACCGTACGAACATTGTCAAGCCATTTAGCTGTAGTCTTATACTTCGGCACTTTTCTCACCAAAAACAATCTTTACACTGCTGACAAATTAAGACTTGTGGAAACCAATGCGGTTGTTTCTTCTTCTTTTTAATTCTTTCATGCAAATATTTTAGTAGTCTCTCCCAAAAGAAAGGATTGTGAAACATACCACTTCTACACCTTTATTCGCGCGCGCGATTCTCAGACACATGATTTTGTCAAGGCTTTGAATCAATACTTCCAAAGCAAAATCAGAATGCCAAGAGTTAGAATGGGTGAGCAACAGGAAATTGAAACTCTGATTAGTGAAGAGGCTCTTTTGTTTGCTCAATACTTGCGGAATGAAAGGCAATCGTGGATTCCACGAATCGCAAATCTTGGATATAGGGTAGCGCGCGCTAATACTATAACCACACTTGTTAAATACCGAGAATAACCACTAGAACTATCGGTGAAGAACGTTGGTTCTACAAAAAAAGAATTTTCAGAAACCTGATGAGACTCAGACTCCTCCGAATTCAAGGGTAGACACCATCAGAATAGGTGACATGACGGTATTGAAGGCAACTTATCAACCTGGATGGCAATGGTCAAAACACATCAAATCCATCGCTGGAACAAGTTCCTGTCAAGTGCATCATTTCGGAGTTTGTGTCTCGGGTAGATTGCGTGTGAGAGCGGACGATGGCCAAGAAATCGAATTCGGCCCCGGAGATGTGGCCGACATTCCAGCAGGACATGACGGTTGGGTCATCGGAAACGAACCTGCAATCTTCTATTGGTTTCACATGTAAAACAAACCTGAAGTGAACTACTCGCGGCCTGATTGGGTGTAGTTCGGAATGGAGGTGACCGAATGAGTAAAGGTAAGATGAAGATTACGACCTGTCCCGAATGCGGATGGACTGTGAAGTCGCCTTGGGGAGAGAACGATATGCTCGACCATATGATGCTTCATGCAAAGAACTATCATCCTGAGATGCTGAAACATAGCAAGGAAGATATGAAGAAGATGATAAAGAACGCATAGGTCGATTGCTCACGCAATCCCCTCTTTTTTGATGAAGCAGCATCTTAATTTTTTGGGTTTGGGTTTGGGATAAAACTTTGCCTCCTTCCTTCTCTCTCTTTGAGGGTAAGACAGACAAACAGACAGACTGAAGCGCGCGCGCCCTTTTATTCTAGCTTATCAAATATCATAGCACAAACTATGTCACTATCGAGATCATCATCTTTAGCTATTTCTTTTGCACTTTCTTTAATGGAATACCCAATTCCTATGGCAGAGCTTTCAGAAGGGTTCGATAAGACTTGTTTAAGCCAATTTACAAGAATGTTCATGTGTTTTGAGGCATCTTGTAAATGCTCTTTGGTGATGTTTGGGTATTTTCTTTTCAATTCTTTTTCTGTACTCATATGTCACTCACGCTCTTGTATTTGACAAGTGAATATATGTCGTATCTGCTTTGAACATTCTCGTTGAATCTTCCATTGAGGTATTCGAGTTCTATCAGAAAGCCTAGACCAACAACCTTTCCACCAACTGCCTCAATCAACCTTATGCTTGCTAATGCGGAACCACCAGTAGCAAGTAGATCGTCGATGAACAAAACTCTATCACCCTTACTAATGGCATCTTCGTGCATTTCAATTGTGTCTTTTTCATATTCTTTGGCATATGTCAGAAAAATTGTCTTTGACGGTAACTTTCCCAATTTTCTGATGGGGACAAACCCAACCATCATATCGTGGGCAACTGCTCCACCTAATATGAATCCTCTGGCTTCTGGAGATACTACAACATCTACATCTTTTGGTCTGAAATGTTTTGATATGTCATTCACGCAACTCCAGAAAATATCTCCGTCTTTTAGCAATGTAGTTATGTCCCAGAAAACCACTCCTTTGAACTCTGGTATTCGCCTTATGTATTGTTTTAGTTTCTCGGATTTTGAGAAAGTCATATCAATGCACCTTTTAAAGCGTTTTTACATTGGCAAGTTCTTTTTTCTGGAATCATTGGAATAACCTCCAAAAGCAGTTTTTTAACTGTCTCTACGTTTCTTTCCATAACCGTTCTGACCTCTTTTGCGTTCACTGGTTTGTCTTTCCAACAGTCGTAATCGGTTACGGTGCATATGGAAGCATAACAGATTTCTGCCTCTCGTGCAAGAACACATTCTGGAACAAGAGTCATGCCCACGACATCCATTCCCCAAGCTCTGAATAGATTTGACTCTGCTTTTGTTGAAAATCTTGGTCCTTCGATGCAAACGTATGTTCCTTTATCGTGAATGTTTACGACTTTGTGACTTGTTTTTATTAGCACGTTCCTCAATTCTTTACACATAGGCTCTGCCATTGAAATATGGCAAACTTCTTTAGTAGTAAATAACGAATCTTGTGAATGGAATGTCTGTTTTCTTTGTGTTGTTCTGTCTACGAATTGATCTATAAGAACAATATCTGAAGGCTTGATGTTTGTTTTTAGAGAGCCGACAGTTGATAATGCAAGGATTCTTGTAACACCAAGTTGTTCCAAAGCCAATATGTTTGCTCTGTAATTAACTTCGGATGGATTTATATTATGAAGTTTACCATGTCTTGGCAGAAATGCAACTTTTCTTCCGCATAACTTTCCGACTTCAATATCGTCAGACGGACAGCCATAGAACGTTTCAAGTGAATAACACTTTGGTTTTCCTAACAAATCGTAAAATCCACTTCCACCGATAATTCCTATATCTGCTTTAGTCATTTCTTATCTATCACCTCCACTTATGAGCCCGCGCGAATATAGTTATCTGCTGAAACCACAAGCACCATTCCATCAAAGCCAGATTCATGGTTTGGCGCGCTAGTTCATATTTCTGCTTCATAAAAGACTTAGCCGTCGATAGTAGAAATGTGAGGTTGCCCCAGATGAGAAAGCGCGCGCGCCTAAAAAGGAGGGGAATTAGGAGTCTGTCGCGCGCGGTAAACGCAAATGCTCAAAGAGAAAGCACTATTGCTATCAACAATAGAATGATAAGGCCTAGCACGAATCCGGTGGAAGCCAGTCTTAATTGAAGCTTTTGAGCCTTCAGCAGTTCGGGCGAAGGTCCTTTCGTAGCTAACTTGGCTACTTTAGGAGCTAATACCTCGAAGGAGTAGACGGCGAGCAGAACTAAAGCTGTCGCAAATAAGTGTTTGACTAGGATAACTTGGCTCCAAGCATTGTCAAATTGCGCCAGACCTACATAATTCTCATTCAGCAGTGTCAAAGGAATCCCGCAAAGAAGGAGAGTTATGATACTTCCGTATACGAGACGGCGGAACCGTTTCATTACCGCTCCAATAAACCTGCCAGAAACTGCGGGTTCCAGTACTTCCCTAGTAGATGGTAGTATAACTAGAATGTTAGTTGCCATTCCACCAATCCATGTAACCGTCGCGCGCGCTACTTAATATAATTTTAATTCATTTTTTAATACAAAAGAAACAGTTATCAGGACTTATCCTAAAACAAATTGACTATTCTAGGATTCCATGAATCTCTTTCGTTCCTCAGATACATGGCAAACAGTAAAGCCTCTTCGCTAATTAGTGTTTCAATCTCTTGTTGTTCACCCATTCTTACTCTTGGCATTCTGATTTTGCTCTGGAAGTATTGATTTAAAACTTTGACAAAATCGCGTGTCTGAGAATCGTTTAGATATTCCCTTTTGCCTTTTCTCTTTGTTGAAAAGTCTTCTGATTTCACAGTGAAATCTTTTCTATTCAGTTTTCTGCAATACTGAATAACGAAATCATCAATCAGATAGCGGTAGAGTTCTTGAAAATCACAGATTAAGCTAGGCTTTCCTTTTGCTATGCTGTGCAAGAATCCTAAGTATGGTTCTAGCTTTGCTTTGATTAATGCGTACTGCACTTTCCAAGATAGAACCTCATAAGCTAAATTGAACAGATTGTTTATTCCGTCGTAAGCTCTGAATGTTTTTCTGGAGTCAGGTCTCAGAGAGTAACGAATCAAACTGAATATTTGAATGAAATAGTTATTGGAACAGTGTCCTTCAATTGACATTAATCTGGTTCTGAGTTGTGGTATGTTTTCAGCTTCTAAGTTTTTCACTTTTTCAATAACTGAGAAACCATGATTTCTTAGACCGCATTTCTTTAGTAGTTGCTTCTGTCCTTCAAGTTTTGCTAGAACAAACTGTTTAGCTATGTGAATAGCTTTCTCAGTTTTCAAAGCTTCATACTGGCATACTCTTGTTTTAACGTGACTGTCATCATCAAGACTTTTCAACATTGCTACTGGTCTTCCTTTTTGAGTTAGAAACAAACAGTCTATTCCCCAGAATCCACAACTAGCCAAAGCTCCAGAAGATATGAAGTTTCCACTTTTGACTCTTATCTCATCTATGAGGTTTTCAAACAAAGGATATTTCTCGGTGTTGCCTTGTTTGTCTTTAACTATGAAACAGCCTTTTTCCATCCCTAAATAAGAGCCGAAGCCTTCCAGAGCTATCTTTACTGTTTTAGTCTTCATTTTCAGCCTCTCCCATCATAATAGGGTTGAAAAGTGACTAATATATGCACATAGAACAATCTTCTGCTAATCAAATGGCGACATAGCGTAAAGGTGGGTTGAGGATGTTAGACCCATTCATTTCTCTTGTTTGGATTTATCTTTCTTTGTCTTTTTCTCTTCTTCTTTGAAAATAATAAGGTCAGCATCAAGGTCACGACCTTTAAGAACATGGTCTTTAAGGTAATTCTTAACGCGCTCTACGTCCTTATCGGATTCAGCGAAACCGACCCATAAATTTGCATCGACGTCTTTCAGCATTTGGTCTGTCGTTTCGAATATCTTGGTCTGTGGTCCATAGACAGCCGCACTTCCAGATGATATCGCAATTGTTCCAGTCATCAGGTCTTTTGCTTTCTCAATTGGTATGAAATCTGGAAGAGCCTTCGGATTGTATAATACTTGCCACTCCAAGTCTTTCTGAATTTGATATTTTGCTCCTAGTCCTTCAGTATTTCCTTTGCCAGATATCGTTAATTCACGTTGTTTTGATGTCCCTATGGCAAGAAGGACGGGCTTAGCGTCATATTTTGCTTCGACCACTTTGATATCTGGGTTATCGACAATCAGCGACCCCTCAAAAGGATTCTTTCCTTTTCGCTTTCTCAGCCACCTTGGAAGCTGCATACCAACCAATCCACAATAGACAAGTGACGAATATAAAACAAACTTCTACTTTTGCAACAACTAGAAGTGTTTGGGTTTGGGATAAAACTTTACCCCAATCAACCTTGACTAGCCTTGCTAAACTCGGGCGGCTATCTTATTGCTCTTTTTAGAATTCTCCATCCAACCAAAAGCAAAACAGCGACTGTCAGCGACACCAATAGGGTTATGCTCAGCAAATAAGAATTGTAGCCTATCACCTGAAAAATGAAATAGAAAATTACCTGCAATACAATTGCTACACAAATCCCCCAAACAGCGAGTTTGAGAACAGTAGTCATGCTCACGTTACTTGTCCTCTATCGTTCAACTCCTCGTCTTACCTATATGATTTGTGAATCCAGCCTACTCAGTGTGTGCGGCAAAGTCTTATCCCAAACGCGCGCGCTGAACCAGAAATCTTTCATGCAATTCTTCGCTTTCTCTTCTCTGCATCTGTGCGCCGTGTCTTTCCGTGATATTCAAGTATTTTGTGAGCGAGTTTTTCGATGCTTCTCTCTTGCGTGACGTGTTTTTCAAGTCCTTGGTCAAGTTGGCGCGCGCTGAAACATGGCTTTACTCCCCCTTCAAGGGGAAAGACGGAAAAGTTATAGCTGACCTGAATGAACACTCTTGTTCTGGTCAGGGCGTCAACAATGGCTGACATTCAGACTGTTTCCATCATTATTGCTTCTGCCGGTGTGCTAGCAGGAGTAATCTATTACGTCCTGGATATTCGACACCAGAGCAGATTAAGGCAGACGGAGAGCATGATTAGGCTGTCTCCATGGTTCAACATGAACGCCAGAGAAGTGCAGGAAGCAATAACCCAGGTCTGTTCCATCAAATACGAGAACTATGACGACTATCTTGAAAAGTACTCGGGAAGACCAGAAAATACGATGCTTAAGATACTTGGCAACTATTTTGAAGGAATAGGTATCCTTGTTTACAGAAAACTAGTAGAAGCAGACATTGTGTATGATTTCTGGGGGGACATCATCCAGTCATCATGGGACAACGTTAGACCACTGATAGTAGAAATGCGAAAGGATTCTGGCGACGTCAGCATGTTCAGGTTTTGGGAGTATCTCTCCGACGAAATGAAAAAGAGAAGACAAAAGCTTCGACCAACACAATAGATGCTGCGCGGGGAATGAGACTTTGCGCCAAACCAACCGAATGATGCTGGCACAAAACGGTTGATTTCGAGCGAAAGAAGCTATCTTGGCAAGCTTATTAGACTCCACCAAGAAAGGCTAATTCCGTTATAGCACTGATTTAATAAAATGATATTGCAGAATCAGTTTTTGTAGAGGAGTTTAAATGAATCGAAAGGCCAATGGACTGTGGAACGTTGTTTTAAGCGGCTATCCCAATTCAGGGAAGACGCTTCTTGCCAAAAGACTAGTCGCTGAATACCAAAGCTTCGCAAGAGTGAATGTGGATGCTTTGAGAGAGATGCTCTTCAGCGAGACTCCTCCATGCCGTGACGATTATACGGTGTATTCACTCATTGTCGAGGTGCGAGATGCCTTGCTTAGGCGAGGCTACAGTGTTGTGGTAGATTCGACAGCACCAGATAACGTCACTCGTGAGTTCTTAATGTCTGCAAGAATTAAACGTTTGAATGAGCTTCTCGTCGTTTTCAACGTTGACAGGGAAGTCCTAATAAGAAGAAGTGTCGAAAGGTGCGGGGATGCAAACCTAGTTCTCGCTTGGGACAAGCGATGGGAGAAGCCAAAAAAGGAATGCTGCCTTTTCAAGTTCAAAAGTAACGACATAGAGGAGTTTGAGGGCAGTTATTCTGTTCTGACTGAGGTGTTGGAAAGCGAAACCCATCCCTTCAAACCTGAATTTCGTCCCAAGATGTTACCTTTGAAGGAAATTCGGAAACGTCTCAAGAACCTATTTGCGTAGAGAGGTTCGAAAACCTAATTTTGCGCGGGTTCGGGTGATAAAACTTTGCCCCAACCCACCAGAAACACAAACGACCAATCACAACGTTTGCTTATCTAACAGCTGCGTTTTCAGATGCCCCGTTTCGGCAAATGCCTCTTGAATCTCTCGGCAAACCTATTCTAAAACGTAGAACTATTAGCTTAAAACATGTTTAGCATTTATGGAAAGGAGATGCGAGTATGAAGATTCGCTCAATCCTGATCAGGGAGTGTTTGCTGTCTTCTCCCCTGATTACATACGTAGTCGCGCACGCTTGCAGACTACTCAATACCAGAGACGCCCTATAGGAATATAGAGTGCCATCCAGAAGGCTTTAATACGCATAAATAACAATTATTCTTCCATAGGTTTAGGGGAGCTGGGAAATGACCCGGCTGAGAGGACGGTTAAGAACTGTCGACCCTTAGAACCTGACCCAGATAATACTGGCGGAGGGAAACACGTGAACGAGACCAAGACGGCATCAGTAACCAGATTTGATACAAAAACCATCGCTGAGATGGTTGCTTTTATCTCTCTGGCAACAGTTCTATACAACTTGAAGCTGTATCAACTTCCAAATGGTGGAGCAATTACACTGGGCGGGATGGTTCCAATTTTCTGGCTTTCTCTGCGAAGAGGACCAGTTGTGGGGACTTATGCAGGCATAGTATTCGGCCTTGTCGTGATGGTTTTTGAACCTGTGCTAGTTAGCCCTGTACAGGTGCTGTTGGATTATCCGATTGCCTTTGGGGCTCTGGGAGTAGCTGGTCTATTTAGAAAGTGGGGAACCATTGGATCAGTAGTAGGAGTCGCATTCGGCGTACTGGGTCGTTTCATCGCACATTTTCTCTCAGGTGTCTTTTTCTTCTATATGTACGCAGGATCGCTTGATCCCATAACGTATTCTATAGTCTACAACGGAAGCTACCTTCTACCAGACCTGATAATAAGCGTGGTCCTGATCTTTGCACTTTCAGCATCACATGCACTTGACTTTGGTCTCTAACAGCTTACTGAAGCATCCGAGAAATTATGCATACCGAGGTCTAATAGAGAATGGGGAAACTCTCGACTGAAAACCTGCAGAAACTGCTTAGATGCGTGAAAAAGGACTCAAGAGTGATCGTTCCGCCTGCACCAGGTTTTGATTCTGGAGTCCATCTGATAGGCGATCAATACTTGGTTGTCTCAACTGATCCATGTATTGGTGTTCCAAAAAAGTGGTTTGGATGGCTATTGATACATTATGCGGCTTCAGATGTTGCTCTCTTTGGATCGAGGCCAGAATTCTGCACGATAAACCTTCTGGGTCCAACGAGAACCAGACCTGAAGTCTTCTACAGAGTCATGAAACAAACCTGTAGTGCCGCTGACGAGCTTCAAATGGCCATAGTAACTGGCCACACAGGTACGTATGAGGATCTGTCAGTTCTGACTGGAGTCTGCACAGCTTACGGTACAGTTGAAAGAGACAGACTAATAACGCCTGGAGGCGCTAAAGCTGAAGACATTATATTCTGTGTCAAACCCGTTGGTCTAGAGACCATCGTCAACTTTGCTTTAGCACATGCGAAATTGGCCAGCAAACTTTTCGGAACACGACAGACGGAAAACCTTTCAGCGCTTATCCACGAGCAAAGCTGCGTGAAAGAGGCTTTGCTGATTGCCAATATAAGAGACGTTCATGCTATGCACGACGCAACAGAGGGAGGACTGATTGCTGCAATGAACGAGATTGCTGACGCGTCAAGAGTAGGCTTTGAAATAGACTTCGATAAGATCCCAATGCCCGAGGGAATGCGCACGTTGCAAAAACATTTTCGGTTGCAGGATCATGAGGCACTATCCATGTCTTCCACCGGTACGATTCTAGTGGCGGCCAGCCCCGAGGCTGAGGACTCAGTTGAAGATTCCTTGCGCCGAAATAACATTGAAACGACCATCATAGGATATTTCACGCGAAACAAGGGGCGATTTCTTACGAAGAACTCGAGTAGAAAGCCTTTTCCAAAAGATGCAGATGACCCTTACCAGAGAATTCTTTCAGGAAAAGTGTAAATATTCATGCGGTTTCCTCGCGCAAAACCGATCAATGTCAAGCCTGCTTTCTTGGCAACTGCGATGCCGGAATCTAGAGCAGCGCCCAGAGAAGCCACGATCGGTAAGCCTGCTCTTGCTGCTTTAAGAACCATGTCGCCTGTTAACCGCCCACTCACAGCAAGAAAGCATTTAGTGAAATCTGTATCCTTCAGCGCCCCGATTCCAATTGCCTTATCAACCGCGTTATACCGACCAACATCTTCTGCGAAAGCCTCAGCGATTCCTTCATTGGTGTAAATAGCTGCTACGTGTACTCCTCCTGTTTTTCTGAAAATCTCAGCATTGAAATTCAATTGATTCACACAGTCAAGGATCATTTCGGCCTTGATTGCCAAAGGCGATTTAACTTGGGGGAACTTCCCAAGAAGTTGGTATGGCAATGAGCTGCCGCATGCTGAGCGGATTATTCGATAGGAAGACTCTAACAGTTTTTTTCTTCTTTCTAAGCTGATGTTTGACTTCAACTTGACCTTGCAGACAGCCTCACTGGCTTTTACACTTACTTCATCAATCTCTCTAACTGACTTCGCGATGCCTTCAGAAATCAAATGCCCTACAGTCATCTCTTTCAAGTTCGAAGGGGAACAAAAAACAGTTGCGTATGGTTTATTGTTGATAAAAATGCATAAGGGCTTTTCTTCAGCCACGAAATCACTCATCTTGCTGGCTTTCTTAGATCGAACATCTACTCTTGTAATTTCAACTTCCAGCGTGAGCATCACCTCTTCAATTGAGACAGGACGAATTCAACGATCCTGTCTGCGACTCTGATTCTTGTAACCGACTGTAAGCCCTTCCATCCCGGTTGACTATTCACTTCCACAACGTATGGTCCTCTTCGGGTTTCGAGAATGTCTACGCCTGCGATTTTGCATCCGACGCATTCAGCGGACTTGATTGCCATGTCATCTAGGTTCTTGGCAAGTTCCACTGATTCGGGCCGACTTCCTTGGCTGTAGTTTGTCTTCCACCCTTTCGCAACGCGTCTCATTGCCGCTACCACTTGACCATCAATAACAAAAGCTCGAATGTCAGAGGAACCGTGAGGCAGAAACTCCTGAAGATAAATCATACCGTGATAGAATCTTATTGCCCTGAAAACTGAGAAAGCTATTTCCTCATCCCTGATCCTTGTTGACCCTAAGCCTCTGCTTCCAAAAAGCGGCTTGATAACAACGTCTCTGTCCAGTTCGATGAACGCCTTCAACGCTTCATCAACATTTTCCGTGGTCACAGTACGTGGCACAGGCAAATTGCCTTCTTCCAAGAGTGCAAGAACATCGTATTTGTCAACGCAGTGTTCAATTGCTTCAGGCGGATTTATGATGTATAAGCCCAAACGTTGAAGGCGGTAGAGAACATCCATTCTAAAAACCAGCTCTTCTATGGAGCCTCGACCGACTGGACGAACGATCAACGCGTCCAAGTCTTCCAGCACGTTGACATTATTGACTTTCATGTAGGGCTTGTATCCGATCCGTGCTGTTAGCTTCGGAAAGCTGAAACACAGATGAGGAACATTACGTTTTGTCAGTGCTTTTCGAAGCTGGGTTGAACTCCATGAATTGTCATTTCGCGTCACAATCCCGAATTTCAAAAGTAAACCTTCTAGTGTGAACCCGTGGGAGATGCTAACCAAACTACGTTCTTAAAGTTTCTGCGAAGGAACAGGTCTAGAACTTGTGAATATATCGAATCAGCTGCTGCGCTGTTTCTGGCTTTTCAGAAAGCTCCAGATCCAAGTATGCTCCATAGGCATTGAAGTATGGTGATCCTTTGCGTGAAAACAACGTCAGAACCCTCCCGTTGTGGTCAATTTTGAAGCCTTCCCGACAGGGTTCATGACCTCTTATTAGAATTCTTACGTCGAGTGCCTCCAACACTCTCCGTGTTAGGCTTTCGCCGAAGAGTTTCCCTGCGCCTCTCGGTGAAGCACAGGTTTCCTTAACCATATCATTCGGGTCGCTCCAAAGCATGTCCTCTAGAAAATCTCTCTTAGGGTGCGTAAGGTGGGCGTATGCCAAATCCTCGATCTTTTCGATTCCAGCAGGCAATCCTCCATGGATCATGAGGTAACGCTCTTCAACAACCACCGCATTATACATGCATCCAAACAACTTTCGGACTCCTGAATAGGTTTCAACCCATTTCTCGTCAAACCTTGTCTTGAGCTGCGATGGCAGATCGTGTGGTTCAGCCATGAGATCGTCAGGGCCTTCGTGGTTTCCACGCATGAGAACAACTTGTTTCGGAAAGAGAAGCTTCAGCTTCAATACAGTGTAGTAGACCTCTGTTGAAAACGCACCTCTGTCCCCGTAGTCTCCTAGGAAGATCAGAACATCATTTTCATCTTGCTCTAACCTCTTCAAAAACCTGCTTTCATTGAAAATGTCAATGAAGCTTTCAAGGTCTCCGTGCAGGTCTCCGATTATCAGCGCCCTGCCTGTAGGGTTCAATTGTACAAGTCTTCCTAGAATGTAGAGGTTGCCTACTCTTCCATTTTCTCTGCAGAGCAACTCAGTGGCATCTTTAACCAGTCTGTCGAAAACTTCAGCCCGAACCTCCAGCGACTTCTGGACAATTTCAGAGAAATCCACAGGCAAACCTTTCAACCAGACTATTCAAGCTGAATTCTCTTGCTTGTGAAGTCGAGCACGTTCTTTTCAATTTCAGTTTTGTGATTCCGAATCTTCTCTGCAGTTTCTTTACATGTTCTTTCCAACGTGATTTGTTCTCCTTCCATGGTCCTCTTTCTCCTTTCAAATCCTTCAAGTTGTTCTTCGAGCTTCGATAGGCTCTTTTCCGTTTCCGCAACTTCAGCAGACGTGGAGAGTTGCCTCTGCAGTGCTATAACCTTCGCGCCCTTCTCATGAAGACTGGTAAGAATGTTCTGGACGAGTATATTTTCTGCAACTTGCTCTGCCTTTCGGGTCTTTTCTGGCTTCAGTTTAAGCTTCCCCTCCGAAATTGCACGAGTCATCTTCTCAAGAATCTGCTTCAGAAGTGGATGGCCAATTTCCTCGGTTGCCAAAGCTCGAAACGGATCCTCAACGTACTGATTGAGCTTAGTGATCTCTTCAGGTGTCAAGCCACTTCCTTCGCCGTGGAGTGCAAGTGACTGGAGCTTGATGAAAGGTTTCTGAAGGTGATGCAGGTTCTGCCTCGCCTCATTGCCCAATGCCTTCGTCTCAACATCTATTTTGAGAAGCTGATCTAGGCCTCCCTTGCCTTTCAAATCAGCCATCCTTTGATACGTTTCAGCAATTTCAGTCTCAACAATAGTTCTCTCACTTCCGACTCTTGTCCTCTGTCCTGCGAGACCCTGAAGTTGCAGTTCGAGAACTTGGAGTTTCTCCATAAGCTGAAAAGTTTTTTCCAACGTTTTGGCTCTAACATATTCTCTTGTAAGAAAATTGTCAAGTTCTTTCAGCAACAATTTTGCCCTTTCGAAGACTACCTGAAATTTCCTCCTGTCTAGAATGAAGAACGGTGAAATCCGCGGAAACCAATTCCGCACGTCAACATCAATCGCCAAGAATGCCTTCTGAGTCTCTTGAACAAACCTCTGGAAATCATCATATGTCACATCGTCTGGAACTTCTATCTGGCGCATTCTATCCACGAAAAGACGCGCAAGCCTATTCAACGCTCTGGCCCGACCGTAGATTTTCGCATTTCTTTTTTCAATCTCTTTCTGACTGTTGTCCAAGAGCATTTTGGAACTGCCCAGCAGATTCTCAACCGTTTTCCGCATTTCGTCGAGTAGTTTCTGAGCCTTTGAGTGTATGGGAACAAGAAGCGGGCCTGTCTCGCGTTCAAGCCAGCTTCGGATGTCCTTTGAAGATAATTTTACGCTTTCAGCCAAGTGCTTTCCCATAAAGAGTATGCGCAGGCAATATTTATCTTTCAACCTTCAATGATGATACTCTGATTTGAGTAGTTACTCTTTGATAGTTGCAGAAAAACAGATGGCAGCTTAGTTCAGATGGTAAGATTGAACACCCAAACTGTTGCGGCTGTCATAGTATTTGCTGCGCTTGCTGTTGTCCTAAATCTTTCTCGACTGAGGATTCCAGCTCCATATGCGCCGTAATTGGCGCGCTGGTCGAAGGTGAAAACCCAAAGCGACCTGCATGGATAGTAAACGGAGCACCTTCGAATTCGTCCAAATCCTACGGAAAACCGTTTCTCAAGATCTTTCAGGAAGCAAACAATGATTTTTGCAAATATTTGAATCTGACCTGTTCGCTCCGACGGCAGCAATAATCGACGATGCAAAGACTGATCGCACAATCAGAAACAGTGAAATCAACGTTAAGATGCTTAGAGAATCATTGAATGTTCAATCACTGAACTATCTTGTCCTGTTTGTCGGGTGCGTTGTTCGGTTGAACCTGCAAGAACCTATTGATGAATTGCCTGAATCCCGTGTTCCCAGCGAGTGCCCCCATCAGTAGGCTCATGACCACTATTTCTATCCACGCCTTCGGAATGACTAATGGTATCATGAACGCCATCGCAGGCGTGCCCACAAGTGTGACTATGAATAGGAAGTACAGGATGGTGTAGATGGATTCTGGGACGTACGACAGGAGCGTCAGCGGCACGACCCAAATAGATCTTCCAGAACCACTGCTGAAATGTGCCTTTTTGTAGAAGAAACCGGCCAACAGGCCTGTCATGGCTTTTCCGACAGGTACTCCGATCACCGAAAGCAAACCGAGGTTACCTAGGACATATCCGAAGTAGTAACCTGAATAGATACCGCTCAAAAACCCGACCAGAGCACCGATGAAGGGGCCTCCAAAGAAGGCAGCTACGAACGTTGCTATATGAGAGAGGTCTAGCGCTGCACCTCCTTGCCCGACCGAACTGAGCAACGGAGCAACGTTTAGAGAGATTAGAGAAAGAGTTATTCCCAAGGCGCTTAGCATGGCAACGAACGCGGTGTGTTTGGCATCCATGTCCTTTTCCCCTAAACGGCTTATCGATGATACGACTCGATCATTATTTAAGAGTAGCTACTCACGAAAGGGTACGCTTGCTTGAGCTTGAAATATAAATATTCCGCGTTTGTGTCTGCTCGTGGGAGAAATCTTCGTCTGAAACATTGAAATTCGCGCGCGCACGATTCCATTGGGGTATTCCGTAACTAAAGCTGTAGAATCTTACGTCAAAATCTAGGCTCGTCAAATGGCCTTGATGCCAAACGATTCAGCCAAAAGCTTAGTATTGATGTTTCCGTTCCTGTATGTATTGCCAGTTAGCGTGTTGTTTACGATTATGACGGCCGGTGCAAAGAGATTTGGGTCAACCTTGTAGAAGTCGCATTTTGCCTCCTTGAAGATTTCAATGAAAGGTTTCCCGTAGTCTCTTGATGATTCAGATGGGGCTTCCTTCAGAATCCTTACAAGTTCTTTCTCATTCTCGTATTCTAAGACATAATAGGTGGTTCCACCGTAGAGGATAGCGTCGTTTGTCCTTGACATCGCATTTGCAAACTTCGGATGCACCGGCGGAATTGGCGCAACTCCCCAAGCATGTTGAATTTTATTTGGATCAAACCCGATCCTCCTGAGCTTATGAATTCCAGTCTCCACGATTCTGCCAGCAACTTGCGTTGAACCAGCCACGCTGGTTGTTGGCGTTAGGATCACTGCTAGATCCTCATTGGGGACTTTGCAGTCTCTTGCAATCTGCTCTAACGTTTCAGTTGGTGGACGTTTTTCAGTTTCCAAAACGACCACCGCCTTGTCAAAATCGTCCTTGTATCCTATTTCATCATAGATCTTCTTAGGTTTCAAGGCCAAAGCCCTAGCTGGTCCAGAACCTATTGCAAAGTAGCCGTCCTCTTTTATCTGCCAGCCTGCATATTGAGATCCTAACGTGGCGATTATCGGGTTGTCTGTGTCTACGGATATTGAAGGAAGTTCAAAATCTCCGTATTGTCTATAGGCTATTTTTGCCTTCCCACATCCACCCATGCAGATTTCAGTTATGAGTTTTCCTGCCTGAAAACCTCCCTCAGCTTCTATCCCCGCATCTATGATGGTCGCACCGTTTTCCGCTTTCGTCTCGTTCACCCTGTATAGGGCAGCGTTCTCGATTAGCTTGTCCAAGAGTTTCCACGCTAGGGAATTCACACTTATGGCTTTGTTCATGGTTTCCCTTTTTCCTAAATCAACTTTTCATAAGAGCTTAAATGTTGGTTCCTATCTTTTGAGACAAAAAGTTTGCCATCTCCATGCTCAGTAATGTCCCCAAGAAAGACATAAAAAGGACCTTCAGCTGTTTCGCCTTTCTCTATCTTGACTTTTGCTTTGATGCTGTCTATCGTGAAAGTAGGTAGGATTGACTCCAGAAGTCCCCCAACGATTATCTTACCACTCACCATGCAGGCCCCAGTTCTTGCTTTGCAGCCTTTTTGGACATAGATGGTTCCGTCACTCATGCGAAAACCTGCAAACTGTCCTGCATCTCCATAGATCTTCAGCGTGCCTTTCTTCATGTGGGCTCCAGCTTCGTTCCCAGCATTTCCATAGACAGTTATTCGTCCTCCGCGTATACCTTCACTGCATCCCCGATATGGAGCACCAAGATAATCACTGGCATTGCCATGGATTTCGATTTCGCCGCCTTTCATCATTGAACCAGCCCATCCTCCGACGTTTCCGTTCACGGTTATTTTGCCGCCCCTCATCTCTTCACCGAGATGCATGCCAACGTTTCCGTTAATCATTATTTGACCACCTGTCATAAGTGCTCCTACTCTCCGCACTTTGTTCACGTCACCATGAATCACGATGGACGACTCGTCAGGTTTAGTTTCGTCAACTCTGAAGAGCTCTTTGAGTGTTTTCTGTTTGTTTCCTTCCCAAACCTTCAGGTCTTCTATCTCTTCGCGTTTCTTGTTTTGAAAGACGTCTGGACTTATGCATTCGGCGATTATTGGCAGTTTGAATTCCGTCAGGGGGTAGAGGCTTATCATCTAGACATCTGCCTTCAGCGTCTTCGGATGCGAGATCTCAAGGCAATTCTCTGTCACGGGGTAATTTTCATATTCTACCGTCCAGTATTCTCTGAATTTTCTTTTCATTTCATCAGTTATTTCTGCAGGTTCAGAAGTCTGCACGTCAAGCCAAATCGTGGCCCCCTCTACCTGTTTGACTATTTCATCGTTTCTGACGACGATTTCGCCGCCTTTAACAGTGTAGGCGGCATGTTTGAATGCCCTTCGAGCAGTCTTGTATTTTTGGGCAGGGTCTATTTTCTCTGGATTTACGTTATATACGGCTATGTCTGCGTCGGCCCCAACACCTAGATGCCCCTTATTCTCAAGACCCAAAGCTTTGGCTTGCCCCGCCCTTGTCATGATAGCGATTTCGTAGAACCCTAATTCGCGAGTTATTGAGGGAAGTAGGCTTTTGCTTCTTGCTCGGGGGTTGATTCTTTTCATTGTTGCTTCTCTGGCTTTTCTGCTCATTAGCCAAGCAATAATTCTTGGGTAGTGTATGAACGGACCACCATTCGGATGGTCTGTAGTCATGAAGATTTTCCAAGGATCTTTAACAAGCAGGGCCAGTTCTAATCCTATCGACCATTGAGTTGCGTGGACATAGCTTTTGCGTCGATAACGGAAAGGCACAATTCCAGCGCTTGTTTCAGTCTCAACATCATGGTTTACCCATTTGTTTCCTGTCAACTCTGAAAGCCCAAATTGAAACGGGCCGTCGGCCGTCATAGTGGTCGTGTCTCCAAATATGACCTGGCCCATGTCCAAAGTCACGTGAGAGTGACAGTTGACGTAGTTTGCGATTTCCTCGGCTCCAGATTCCAAGGTTCGCCAATCATCACCCTTGAAAGAGCTGAATTGACAGTGGGTTATGTGAATCGCTGGCCTGTTTTCGGAAGCCAGATCCTCAACGCATTTCATCGTCTCAATGGCAGTGGTGTAGTTCCCAGGTTGTCCAAGATTGTTCGTGTGAACATGAATCGTGTGAGGCAAATTCAGAAGTTTGTTCACCTTGCATAGTCCTCGGATTATTTCGCGTGGAGTCACATGGAAGCATGGAACTTGGTCATCTAAACCGTGAACGTTTTGCCCGAAGCCCCAGGCCTCCAAGCCGCCTGCGTTGACTATTTTTATGGCATATCCTTTCGTTGTGGTCAGCATCCAGGCAACATGTCTTGCAAGCTCTTCTATCTGTCCTCTTCCCAAGTATTCGAGGACGAACCACCAGTCTCCCAGAAGCGGGTACGTAGCCTTGTCAAGCATTGGGGTGTCGTTGAGCTCTTCGTGCGTGTGCTTGGCTTCCAAAGGAGGCATTGATGGGTTCATTATCGTAGTGTAGCCCATTCTTGAGTATCTGTATCCTGTGGTGAAAGTTGATGGGATTGAATATCCGACTCCGGACCGGGTTTTGGACGTTTTGCGCTCCACATCCTTGAAATGGTCTTCAGGCCTCAGAAGCCTCCCCGTGTTCACCTCCGAACCTGCAACGTGAGTGTGAATGTCCACGCCGCCAGGCATGACAATCATTCCAGAAGCATCTATCTTGCGTGCCCTAGACTCATTGAGCTTCTCGACGATCTTACCATCTCTGACGGCAATATCCATTTTTTCGCCATTAATACCATTGAGAGGGTCGTAGACGAAGCCGTTCTTGATTAGAAGCTCCACTCACGCGACCTCCGGTTTGACGCTGGCTTTTATCTTTTTGACTTCTGAAAGGATTCTCGCCAATACTTCTTCGTCAGGCAGTATTCCCTTGGGAGGAGTAACGATCTTCTTGAGCGGCAAAGGCACGTGGTCCATGCGATACGCTGTTCCCTCAGCTTCTATTCCAACAAAAGCGGATGGAAAGACAACATCAGCCATCTGCGAGGTCGCGTTCATGTGCGGATCTACAACTATCAGCGGATTCTTGACCAGATGTGCAGCAGCTCTTCTTGGGAAGTTTGACACGGGGTCCGACGCCACGACCAGCGATGCATCCGTCTCTTCGCGCAGGAGAACGTCAACAGCCGTCGTCTCTCCAGGATTGTACCGCGGATAGGACAACGAAAAATCGACAGCATACGGAAAGCCCGTTTGCCAAGTAAAAACTGTGTCTGCGCCAGTCACGTTGAAGTGCCCCCTCATCGGTATTATCATGAATTTTGTCCGCGTGTTTAGGTCACGAGTCAATGAAAGCGCCGCGTCAACGTTTCTCAGCTTGCCCGTACTCATCGTCAGCCCCAGACCGAAGAATATCACTCCGAAACTGCAGTTTACCATGACATCTGCGACTTCCTCCAAGTATTCCACTGGAACCCCCGCTACTTCGTTCACGTCAATCTCTTCATCACGAATCAGAGCTCTGAAAGCCTCGAATAGCTCATAATCCTCGTTAGGCTCAACTTGAATGAAGTAGTCTGCAATTTCAGCCGTTCTCGTCTTCCTGACATCAACAACTATAAGCTTTCTTCCTTCCTTCAACAGCGCAGGAAACGGTTCCCTCCTACCGCCAGATAGAGTACCTGTTTCTGCTTTCGGCAAGACTTTCCTCAGTGCACTCTCGATCTTCTTTCTGACGTTTGAGGCTTTGACCTTGCTCAAGTATCCTTTCCACTCAGTTTTCTCAAATCTCCCATCCGAGAAACTAGTGTATCTTTCAATGTGTCTGGGATGCGCTGCCCACGGGTTGCTTCCCCAATAAATCACCAGGTCAGCACGGTGCCTGACTTGTCCCAAGGTACATGTTGGAATGCCTACATCTTGGATGCTTAGCGCAGATGGACCATGGCAGATGGTTGATGTGTTGTCGATTACTCCGCCGACTTCCTCTGCTAATTCAAGACCAACACGCGTGGCCTCGCAGCTCGTTGAGCTCCAACCATACAACAAAGGATAGCTGGCCCCGGCCAGAATCTCTGCGGCCTTTTTTATGGCTTCTTTATATGAAGTTTTGACAAGTTCACCGTCTTTTCTGACGTGCGGTTTCAGAAGCCTATGACCGCTGTAACCCAGAAATTTCGACTCGCTCATAGCGCAACCATTCTTGACTTTGACGATTTTCCCATCTTGCAAAGTCAATTCTATGTCGTCGCAAAGGCAACCGCAAACTGGACAGGTTACAGCCTTGACGACCGGCATGCCGCTACTTCCTGAACTGCTCCTTCAAAAGCTCTGGTAGGCTCAGCACGAGTCTGTCTTGTGCAGGCAGGATCTCGGCTGGGATGCCTTTCAAAGAGGGCATACCGATGCTGTGTGTTTCAGTATTCATGATAACGTTTGCCCACGGCCCGTACGGCATGAAAACTACTCCCACATGCGGAGCACTAGGTGATTTGACGGCCCTAACTACCACTGAGCCATACTCCGTCGAGACCAGAACGTTACTTTCTGCCTTAATGCCGAGTTTCTTCAAATCCTCAGGATCGACTTGGCAAATTGAAACGCTGTCTCCGTATTCTTCAGACGATTTTCCCCGCTCTTTTCCCACGCCTTGGTCGATCGTTCTCCCTGTAATCAAAGTCACCTGCAATCTCGACATTTCTCCCATTTGCTTGCTCGGATCTTAATAGTCTAACAAGACTGCTACCTTTAAATCTTGACTGAGATATCCAGTCAATAGCAACAATAGTTCACCCAGATAGACACTCCATTCCCAAGGGACGTTGCGCTCCCCGACAGCGACTCTGCATATTTTCAATAATTGGCCTACGTCGAGTATGCATTCTTCCCCAGAGGAAACAAGCTGGAAAACGAAAGCTACGGCCTATATCCGGCAAGAGTACATAGGGCTAAGGCAGCGGCCATGATATCAGCCGTGGTGCCGGGATTCAAAAGGTTACTTGATCTGCGGAGTTTAGCATCAAACTCGTCAAGCCGTTGTCTGCCCTTGGAAGTCACAAGCCCGCCCAGGTTTAGGATTTCTCCTGCTTCAGCTGAAACTTCCTTGGCTTTTAGAAGCCCAGCCTTTCTCGCTATGAAGGTGTCTGGGCACGTTGCAAGAACCTTAAGGAAAGTGTGAAGTATAGCGTGGTTCAAGTCCTCTTCTTCCTCCATCTGTTTAGTTAAGAACGGATAGGCTAGATCAAACGTTATGGGATAGTTGTTGACCCATTCGGAACAAATCGTATCATATTTCTGTGCGATCTGAAAGACCTGGAATAGCGAAACCCTTTCTTCAAGAATTTTCTTAGTCGAAGCTGGATCATTAATGTCGAGTTTCGGGGCTTTTCCAAGTCCGCTGGGCTTCGCGATCTCGATGGCTTCGTAGATGTTAATTGCATCCTCTGGGGTTGTCGATTCCACGACAAGCCTGACGTTTTTCCTCAACCCCAAGGTTTCGAAATCGTCTCCAATTGGAATCATACCTGCAGCAACAGCAATCGGCACGAGAAGAATCACTGAACCGAGCAGAGTGTTGCCGCCATGTTGCCACGAGTCAATATCTGCCACGCAATCCTTAATGATGTGTCCAACGCCGACATCTGCCGAAGTGATTTTCCTCTCATGAATCGCGATTCCCTGCTCGGCGGCAAACTCAAGAGAGGATCTGGCAGCAACTGCAGAAGCAACAAAATGCTCATATCGTGTCTTTTCAAAGTTGGTTACTACGCTGACGTTTCCAGGTTTGTGGACGCTGACTTCCAGGAGGATGGCAAGTTCGAGGCACTTGGAGATTTGAACTGCTTTCTCAAGTGGATGCTTATCCAAGGAAAGCCCCTTGCGTATAGCATTGAGAAAGTCTTATTAACGTTGTGTAAAAAAGTACACAGCGATGAAGAACAATACAAATCATGTGGTGATTGTGTAATGGCCTACGACTACGCCAACAGCACGATACTCTTGGCTTTGAGTGGTCTTTGGGTTGCAGTTGTGTTAGCTTGTGCATGGATTCCCGCTTATCCAGTTTTGGGAACTCCTGCGGTAATCACTTTTTCAAGCATAGTGCTTTCGGCATTGACAGCACCCTTATTGGGGCCTCTGTGGGGAACTGTTTCTGGCTTTGTTTTTGGCTTGCTTGTTCAATACGTGAATCCGTTAACATCAATAGGGCCGCTCACATTTCTCAGTCCGACCCTAGCCGCTTTGATGAGCGGCCTTGTCTTGTTCAACAAATGGAAGGAGGCAACTCTGATTCTTGCCTCACAAATTGGCATCTGGCTTTCTCATCCTTTCGCATGGTACCAGCTAATGCCCATCATAATGTGGCAATACGGTCTCGTGTTAATATTGATTGTTGTCCCACCGATACGGAAGTGGATCATCAGGTCCATTACAACGAGAAATCCAGCTAGCTTGACGGTAGCCTTGTGGTGTCTCGCATGGATCGCAAGAATAGGAGGCGACGTCGTCACAGGCAACAACATCGGTGTTTGGGTTCTGAATTGGGGGGTTCCAGAAATGTACATCTACTGGGCTCCGGTGACAATCTACTATGCCATCGCAGATTCATTAAACTGCATCGTAGGGGCAACCTTAGGTACATTGGTGCTTTTGGCTCTGAGAAAGGCCAACATGAGGATACTAGCGGTGGATCTTCTGGAATCGAAGAAACCAAGTTCACATATGTCTTCACTGCGAGAAGATGTCAAATGAAGACCAGAGAGGGAGACTTTATAGAAACATATGAAGACTCGATTTTTGATGTTAAGGGCTTAGTTCATCCTCCAAACAGCATAATCGCTTTCATCAGGTATTTACCAGATGAAAAGGGCGAGCGGAGGAAGGGTGCAGCCACTTATCGCAAGATCTATTCTCTTTCGAAGAGATACAGAGTCTTGAAAGAAAAGTATCCTGAATATCTTGTTCACGATCCCATTTTTGATGCGACTCTATGCGAAGTCCCAGTCACGAACGTGAAAAAATATTACAGGCCAGTTGAGAGACTTGGGGAGCTTCGGAGTTCCAGAGCGTCGAATGAACTTGAAGCCCAAACTTTGCAATTGGCGGAGAGACTGAAAGAAGCAACAAGCATTCCGTGGAACTCGATCGGAATTTCCGGGTCAATCTTGGTTGGGCTTCAAAGTGGAAGCTCTGACATTGACCTAGTCGTGTATGGTTCTGAAAACTGCCGGGTCGTGTATTCCGCCCTGAGGGACTTCTTGAAAGAAAAAAGTGACCCCTTCAGGTCCTACAATGGGGAAGATTTGAAAGGTTTGTTCGATTTTCGTTCGAAAGACTCTGCTGCAGATTTCAAGAGTTTCGTTCGAACTGAATCGAGAAAGGTGATGCAGGGCAGGTTTGTGGGAACAGACTATTTCATGCGTTTCGTGAAAGATTGGGACGAGGTTGACGAAAACTATGGGGATGTTCAATACAAGAATCTTGGTGTTGCAAGAGTCAGAGCAACGATTGCGGACGATTCTGATGGGATTTTCACTCCCTGCGTCTACAAAGTGGACAAGGTACACGTTCAAAAAGGCCCCAAAGTTGGGCATGTTGAAGAGATCGGGTCTTTCCGTGGTAGATTTTGTGAACAGGCCAGGATCGGCGAGGTGGTTATTGCGCAGGGAAAAGTCGAGCGTGTCACTGACACCAGACGCGGTCGTGAACACTACAGGGTTCTGTTGGGAAACAATCCGTCTGATTTTATGATTCTCGCATGAACTAGGTGTGAGTACTGACCTTCAAGACTTGCTCGTAGTACCTTGGACAATATGTCAGGCTGACTTGTGCAAAGCTTTCGTTTGGAGTTTCGACTTCTTCGAGATTTCCCTCAACATAAACAGTCTCATCCTTGCAGGCTTGCATTCGGAACTCTTCCATGTAGGAAACTACGCGAGTAACATCGCCTGCAGATTTCGCCCCTCGTATGATCTTTGATGGTTTGATGTCGTAGGTCGAAGGCATAAAAGGTCCATCATCGTCTCTTATTACTCGGGCAAGCATTTTGACCCAGCCTTTCTGCGAAATTCTTGCCTTCGTATCGTATTCATTGATGATTTCATTCCATTGTTTGACTGGTTCAAACTCTGTTTTGATGATTCTCCCAGTTCTTTGGCTCTTGAACAAGGAGTAAATCAGTTTCCTGCGTTGGTGCCAGACGAATTCTTTTGGACTGAGATTTTTGAAGCGCCATCGTTTTCCTCTGATTGGCTCGTCATTTTCAAACTCGTTCTTAAACATGGATGAACTGTCAGAGTACAGTTCCTTCAGGGTCTTGCGCAAACGGAGCGTGTTTGGTCTTCCGTAGATTATGAAGTCCAAGTCTGAATATTGTTGGTGGTAGAAGCCGTGAAGTATTGATCCGAATATCCCGAACTCTTCCGTCGGCAAATTTGCTTGCTGCGTCACGAATTTGACGACGTCTTGCAGTGCAGCTAGAAGCTCGTCTTTTGGCTTTGTCTTGATCAGTCTTGCGAGCTCTTCGTCTGGTTTTCGCGTTTCGGTCATGGCGTTTTGATTGACACCGATGATTTTTCTTCGAATCATGTCATGATAGATAAGGTATTTTGGGAAGTTGTCTTTGAGGAATTTCCAGGCTTCGTCCTCGTAGAACTTGTAGAAGTTATGCTGGTCTTTCGTTCTAGGCGCCTTCGGATTACTAGATCTGAAATGGTTTTCTGGTGCATATTCAGCATCGCAGATGTAGGCGTTTGGCGGGTGCGAATATCCGAGAACTCTGAATATTAGGCCCTCACTTGTTACTATATCATCGCGGTCTCTGAGCATTAAGTTGGGCAAATGCTCTCATCCTCGCTTGTGCCAGTTCCTACGACTGCTTGATAGAAAGATTCGCCGGTTTCGAGGTTTTCTACACGTTCCAGCATTCCTGAAACTCTGATCTTGTTGCCTCGCTTTGCGATGTTTCGGTAGCATCCGACCATGGAAACCACCTGTTTTGGAATTCTGTCTTTCTTAAGCTCTGATTTTGCGTTGGCAGGGCTGTAGTTTTCAATTTTGTAGATTGCAGGTCTGAACATGGCTTCGCTGTCATCCTCGACGGTGCAGCTGAACTTCAAGGAGATCGCCGGCGAATACTTGAAGGCGCCGTATTTTGTTTTGACTTCCTCTGGTTTGCGAATTGCATTGTACATGAATATTCTCTTCTTGAAGCGTCCCTTGAAGTGTCTAGCAGCATCTAGACGGTTGTTGGATTGATATCTTAACTTTCCCGCTTTAACGAGTTTGTCTATAGACTTTTCCAAGGTACGGAAGTTTTTTGCTCCGTAAACTGCGATGTCTATGTCAGATTTCAAGGAATGCATGTCCAAGGCAACGGACCCGTGAACCCCAAAATCTCGATGAGCAATGCCTGACTCGCTTGAAACTAGATTGATGAATTCAAGAGTGGTTTCTTGCAAGCTATCTTTGCTCTTAAGCTTCTCCAAGGAATGCAAACACTCACTTGGAACGTACACTTTTTTGACCGAGTTCAAAGGAGCACTGATCACTTCCTTCTCTCTGAATGGGCAATAGTACACGAAATCTGGAAATCGGTTTCTGAAAGCCTGGAGAAAGGTTCGATAGTTGCTGGCCGTATACAGTTTTTCAGCTCTGACGACGTTAGTTTTTCCGTATTTCCAGGTTCTTTGCAGATAGTCGATGTTGAAGAGCTCTTTGAGTTTGGCTGGGATGTACTTCAGGAATGCAAATACCCGATCATCTGGATGCTCGTATCCGAAAACGTTGAATATGAAGCCCTCTTTGGTCACAAAAGTGTCCCCATCCATGGGGAACCAATCTGCGGCCGTCGTCTCAAGCACCTTGGTCAGAAGAGGTTCGAAATGTTAAAAAACTTATTGCTCAGAAGCGCAAGTTTTAAGGAACATTCGCTATAGAACAGCCTGAAGAGGGACAGCTTGAACGAGGATCTACACCCTTATGTAGTGTTTCTTCCATCTGAAGAGAAAACCAAAATCCTGAGCGCGATTTTTGGGTCTAGGGCAGCTGTTGATATTCTGAAATTCTCGCTGAGTCAAGGCATATCAAACAAGATTTACCAAAGAGACCTCGTTGCGAAGCTCGCCTACTCAAACAAGACGATTATCGAGAACCTGAAGTCATTGACTAGGCTGAAGGTTCTGAATGAGAACATGGAGAAAGCTGAAAGAGGCAACCGCACAGTCTGGGTTAAAGCCTACCAGCTTTTGGATGCAGGGAAGTGGTTTGCATTGCTGCTTGCTGAAGAAAAGGAGCTTTCTGAAAAAGAAAAAGCCGAAATATTGCAGAGCCTTTTCAGATCATATATACGATGGGTCAAAAGCATCTCAGAAAAGCTGCATATGAAGACGAAAACGCTGAGGGAAATCTTTGCTGAAGAAATGGAAGATATATGATAGGAGAACCGAGAACAATAATCATAGCAGTCGTCGGCAGCAAAAAATCTGGGAAAACCACTGCAATAGAAGCATTGACGAGAGTTTTGACGAAAAGAGGCTACAGGGTTGCAGCTGTAAAGCACGTCTCAGAGGAAAACTTCTCAATCGACACTAAAGGGAAAGATACCTCGAGATTTGCCCAAGCAGGAGCTAGGACGATCGTCGCAGTGTCGTCCAACGAGATTGCCACAATTGAAAGAGGAAGCACAGAAGGCATTTCTCTGAAACGGATTCTGCAAAAATGCAGGGGCAATCACGTAGTTCTTCTGGAGGGATTCAGAAAATCAGTCACTAGGAATAAGGGCATATTCAAGATTGTCACGGTCAAGTCTGCTGAAGAGGCTTTGGAAGCCCGTAGTAGCATTGTGCCCATTCTAGCTTTCGTCGGACCATTCTCAACAAAGAACCTAAACTTGAAAGCGCACTATGTTGACGCGCTTGAGGATCCTGAAGGTTTGGCGGACATCGTGGAAGATGCTCTCAAGAAAAAGTGTTAGTGTGTTTTTGCTGTAAGGTTGGCTTGTGGGGTTTGGAGAAATTGTTGAGGGGGAGAAAGGAGAATTTCTGAAAAATTACAATTGCCTCTCCAAACCTTTCCACCCAACGCTTTGCGCTCAATGCTTTTCTGTTGTTATCTCCTCCTTCTAGAGAGCTTTAAAGGCTTCAGACCATCTGGTGTATAATGATAGCATGTCGAGCGATACGCTCGGTTTTCTTTCCTCAAGTATCTGTCTGAAGTCATCCATCGTCAATAATCGCGGTTTAGCCTGTTTGTCGCTCGCTTGACCGGTTTCAAAGAATTCGCCGATGAGTTTCAACTGGGCAGATTGACAGACGTCTCTTATGTCGCTTCCCGAGAATCCCTCCGAGATTCTAGCAAGTTCGTGCAGGTCAACGTCACCAGAGAGTTGCAGGCTAGTGGTGTAGAGTTTGAACATCATCAATCGTGTGTGATGGTCAGGAAGAGGCACCAATATTCTCTTTTGGAACCTTCTTATGAATCCCCAGTCTAAGTCCCAAGGTTTGTTAGTAGCGCCAATAACGTAGACGTGGAGGTTCTTGCCCTTGTCTACGATGCCGTCCATCTCCTTTAGGAACTGATTTCTGACGCGAATTTCTCCGCCGACCTCGTTTGAATGTTGGCCCATTAGAGAGTCTAACTCATCTATGAAGACTATGGACGGTTTTCCTTCCACGGCAGATTTTCTGACTGAACCAAACAGTTTGGCGACGTTCTGTTCGGCTTCTCCCAACCATTTGGACATTATTGATGCAGCGTCAATGGAAAAGAATGTCGCATTAATTTCGGTGGCCACTGCAGCTGCCAGTAATGTTTTTCCGCAGCCTGGCGGGCCGAACAATAGAATTCCTCTGGGCCATCCTAGCGGAAACAGGTCTGGTCTCTCAACTGGATATACGATTGCTTCCTTAACCGCTTTCTTCGCGGGGTCCAGTCCTACGACTTCCTCCCACTTCACCTTCGGTTTGTCAGACATTATAAGTTCTTCATAGCTTGATTTGCTGCCTTCTGTGTTTGCCCCATTTCCTTCACAATTAGAGCTCTCAGCCGGTCTTGGTTCAATGCGCATGACTGCGCCTTGCAGCGCTTTTATTCGTTCTTGGTATGCGATGGCCCTTTGTATGTAGACTTTGTTCAACCCGTATTCCGGGTAGAGCTGACTGAGTTGCAATAGGCTTTCTATTGCTTTTTGATACATGGTTATGGCCATGCCTTTTGATCCTTGTTTGTCAAGTCGTACTGCTTCCAACGCGTGAGTAGTCGCGTTCTTTTCAAGTTCCTGTGATGCGCTCATGGTTTTTTCTCCTAACTGTCTGTTTTTAACTCGATTTTGATCTTGCCCTTCGTTCCTAGATTCTCAAGGGCTTTTTCAATCTCCTCGTTTGAGGTTTTCAAATCGTCTGAACAACGTGTCAGATCGATTTCCCCATGAGTTCTCTTCACATAATCGAGAAGGACATCTTCTAATGATGGTTTTTCAACCGTCAGGCTGATTTCCTTAATTTCAGCCTTCTTATAAGAAAAGAGAGTTTGGGAAGGATCTGCATCTGAGCCTCGTTCAGTTTCTCGGCCAATCATTTTGGAGCAGCTGGCTGTTAAAGCTACCATCTCTTTAAGCATGGCTTGCTGTGTTTCAGTCGCCTTCGGCGTAGCGGGCGGTTCCGGAAGTTTCTTGGCAAGTTCTCGTTCTAGGACGCCTGAGACCTCGTTGAGTATTTCTTCTCCTCCTAGTGTTTTCCTGTCTACTGGTATTATCGTTTCATCCGTTGTCAGTCTTGTCTCGCAGAGTGTTTCGCTTATCGTTTCGTTAACTTTGATCAGCTCTGAGGAAACGTCTGGGAGAACGTTGAACAGCTCCTGTGAAACGTTTTGAAGAAGCTTCAAAGCCGGCTTCAGATCGACAACTATGTCGCTCAGTTCTTTTATCGTTTCAAGCCTGAGAATGACGCGTTCGATTGCAAGTTCCACGTTGTAGAAGAACTGTATCAGCTTTCGGACTTCAGCAACTTCGTTGGCGCAGATGGCGGCTCTTTCCTTGTTTTTGTTATTAAGCGCGTACACGCATGTTTGGAAAAGACTTCTGTCTCTTTCTCTCAGCCTGTAGCTTGCTTGTTGAAGTTTATTCCTTTGAACTTTGAGTGTTTGAACTGATTTTGTTATAGTTTCACAAAGCGGTGGAGGTTCAGAGTGCAAAAAGCCTTTGATGATTGTTTCCTCCGCCCGCTACCCTTTTTTTGGCGTCAGCTATATGCCGGTCTTTCCGATTTCCTTCACGTACACAACTACTGGTGGTTCAGGCAGTTCAGGAGATGTGTAAACGCTGCTTGAAGCTTTCGAGGTTGATTCAATAGGCTTGCTTGGCGGTTTTTCAGGAAATGCTGGTTTGTCGCCTAAGAGAGTGTTTGAGAGCTTGTTCTTCGTGACTTCCAAGTCGCTTTTCTCTATATTGATCTTTTTCAGGTTGTCTTGGATTATGCTGAAAGCTGTCCCGTAAGATTGATCGTCCATTTTTCCTATTTCATGCTCTATTTCAATGTGCACGACAGCGTAGCTCAAAGCTTTGATTTCTTCCAAGCATCTGCTGATTTCCTTCTCTGTCTCCGCTTGAACGGCTTGGGCTTCGCTTCTGAGCTGCACTAGAGCTCCGTCGAAAGCAGAGTGCAATTGCTTGTAGAGCTCTGGATCTATCTTCTTCTTTGCATGTAGTTCTCCGAGGGCTTGATCCTTACGCCAGATAAGCGGAATGTGATCACAGAGAATGCATGCGTCAGATTTTATCTTTGAGAGGAGTGTGATTTCAGACCCGTCAACCTTCAGGTAGTCGACAGAGTGTTTTGAGAATTTTCCATCGCCGCGTTCGACAAATACTTCTTCGAACTTTCCTCTAGGAGTCACGGCAAAAGACGCGATCTTTCCTGTTACTCGACCGTACTCGTCTTTAACTTGCTTTCCGATAGAAAGAAAAAGGTTGGAGTTTTGTGACATGGTTTTCCTCCTTTACGCCTAAGAGCTCTCGCTGGATGATCTCTCGCCTATGGGGCTCGTTGGAATTCCGGGCATGCCTGGTGGCAACTCTGGGAATTTCTCTTTGATTCTTTGCTCTGCGACTGTTGCTGCCTCGTTGAGGATTTTCCCTGCGTCTTCGTTCACGTTGTCGAAATTCAAGGTCATTCCTGAGCCTGAGCCTGCTTCCATCATTATTCCGCTTAGCATGTTTCCTATTTCGCCTAGTTCGCTTTCTGCTTCTGGGAATACGCTTACTAGCCCCGCTCTGACTGATCGTAGCACTCCTACGGCTGGTCCTAACGTGGATACTACGTCTCCGAGTTCTGATACGGTTCGTAATCTTAACACGATTTGTTCAAGTGCTAGTCTGGCGTTTATGATGAGTCTTTCCATTTTGCGGATTTCTGCAAGTTCGTTGGCGAAGACGTTCGCGCGTGATGTATCATGTTTGGTGTACGCGTCAACTATCCTGGCGAATATGGTCTTGTCTCTTTGACCGAATCTGTCTGTTGCCTGATCGAGCTTTTGTACCTGCAGTTCGATGCGTCTGACGGCAAAGTCCAGTCGTGGCTTTAGTGGCCCTGGTGGCTTTACTGCATCCCTGATACGGTTGCCGAAAGGTTGGTCATCTCTTTTCGTTTCCCATTTTTTCGAAAATCTTTCTGACAAGTTAATTACCTCCAAAAACACAGAGCGCATAAAAATGTCTTAACCATTGTTAACATGTTGAAAATATGCACAGGTATATGTAGAGCTATACGTTCGAACGAAAACGCTTTTGGGCTTTAATTTATTAATAAAAGGGCAGCGTGCCCGTTCTTAAGTAATAGACAAAAAGGTGTGAGTTAGACTAAAAAGAGGCTTAGACCGCAATGCTAATCAAAAGGTGATTCAGATGGGTGAAAGAGTAAAAGTCTTCTTGATGGTGGCGCTCTTGGGATTCGCCGCCGGAATAATAGCGCAACTAGCAGCTGACTACGCGATTCCTTGGTTCCTAACGGTGATGCCACAACTGGTGCAGATAAGATTCTTAGTCTCAGGATTCGCAGGAGCCTGCCTAACCCTAGTCCTCATCAGTGTTTGGGCATACATAGCAGGAACGCCAGAGCGCTAACTCTCCTTCTCCCCTTCTCCTTTCTTTTCCCCGTCCTTCACAGAAGTGTTTTTCTTTTCTAATGTGTGACTTCCTCAATTACGCCAAGTGAACCTTCTGCTCTTTCTTTAGGATCAGTCTGCGTGTTAGCATTGGACTCAGTAGCGGAAAAAGATGTCATCCGCACGATGGCGTATTCGTACCTCGATTTCTTCATTGTCCATGTGATTCTAGTTGAGTTGAGATTTCAACCTTGTGGTCTTTCCTTGTCTTCTTTGAATGCCCAGCTAAGTCGTTGAGTCGCGTGCTTCTTAATGGCAACGTGTCCTTATCTGCTACATTAATGGTGTAGGCAGAAATGAAGTTCAGATATACAGGTATCCGAGTTAGGGATCTGAAACGTTCTATAGAATTCTACACGAAAACGATGGGTATGAAAGAAGTGCAGAGAGGAAGGATGCGGGCAGGGGGCACGTATGTTCAATTGAAGAGCGGGGGCTCGGCTCAAGCTCTAGAACTGAACTATTATCCGCCTGGAAAGAGGTTCTGCGAGGAATATGCGGAAGGTTCGGAGTTGGACCACTTGGCCTTCTGGTGTGAGGACGTCCGAAGAAGCTATGAGAAAGTGCTTGCCGGCGGCGCCATTTCAGCCGTGGAGCCGTGGGATGAGGGCGATTGTACGCTGGCGTTCGTCAGGGACCCGGATGGAGTTTGGATTGAACTGATCGGTAAGAAAGCACAGCGTAAGCCACAGAAAAGCAATCCGAAATCTTTCTGACTGCATGATTCTCGCGTGCGTGCTTTCAGGTTTCGCATGCTGATCAAACTATTTATTATTGGACAGCAAATTGCATAGCATTGATACGTTGGTTGCAATGTGTGGCATATTTGGTTTTGTACTCAAGAGACCTGTTCCCCTGGCTCAAGCGTTGAAAGTGCTAGAGAAACTTGAGATTCATCAGTATCGCAATGAATCTACGCCAGTTGGCGGTTACGGAGCAGGTGTGGCTATTCTTGATCCTGACGGGGGCGTCGTTCATTGGAAGGTTGGCAGGACGGTGGAGACTTCGCCGGCAAAGCAGCTGGTGACGATTGTAGATGCGACTGAAGCGTCTGTTTTGATTGGACATGTTAGGAACCCTAGTCCTGAGTTCATGGCCACTGTGAAGTTTAAGGAAGCTGCCCAGCCTTATGTTGTTGAACGGGACCCGAGGTTGACGGTTGCTTCAGTTCATAACGGATACGTGCAGAACTATAAGGAACTCAGAGCAAAGCTGGGTGAAGCTCATGTGTTTGAATCTGAAAAGTTTGAACTTATCGATTCGGAGGTCATTCCACATGTTTTCGAAGAGCTGTTAAGCGAAAAGGAGGATATGGACGATGCACTGTATTCGCTTTTCTGTGCCTTGCATGGTTCACACGCCATCGGTCTGCTGCAAGTCGGTGAAGAAAACGCGTTCATGCATTTGATCTACAAAGGAAAAAGAAGAGGTTTGACAGTTTGGACAAACACTCGAAATGAAATTGTTTTCTGCAGCAGGAGGGAACCGTTGACTCAAGAGCTTCGTAACGTATTGTCCAACGGCACGTTCAAAGAGAAAGTCTCAATCGAGCACGGTGAGGATGCTGGACTGAAGCTCTCCTTTCAAATCCCATCAAGGTAAAGAGATAAACCCAGCTTTAACCGTATGTTTTTTGGAACACACAGATGCGTGAGCCTTCAAATTCCAACGTTTTCGATTCACTTGCTAAGCCTGTGCGTGACAGGTTAGCTGAGTTAGGCTTCAGAGAGCCGACACTTCCTCAGGTTCTAGCTTTTCCGTCGATCTTGTCTGGGCAGAACGTTCTGCTCATTGCGCCTACGGGAAGCGGGAAGACAGAGGCTGTTCTTCTACCCATATTCTCCAATTTCATTCAACAAAAAAACAACAAGGGCATATCGATTGTTTACATAACGCCTTTGAGAGCTTTGAACCGTGACATGTTGAAAAGGTTAAGTTTCTGGGCCTCGGGGCTTGACATTTCCGTTGAGGTCAGGCACGGAGACACGGAGATGAAACTCCGCAGAAAACAGGCTATTTCGCCTCCGAACATGCTTGTCACGACACCAGAAACTCTTCAGGCCATTCTGCCGGGCCTTCGGATGAGAGAGCACCTAAGCCACGTCAAATATGTGGTTATCGACGAAGTGCATGAGTTGGCTTCTAGTAAACGCGGAGTTCAGCTTGCTGTGGCTTTGGAACGGCTTTTTGAGGTTGTGGGAAGAGAATTCCAGAGAATAGGCCTGTCGGCAACGGTTGGCAACCCAGATGACGTTGCAAAGTTCCTCGCTGGAACTAACAGAGATGTGAAGATCGTCCAGGCATCACCACCGAAGGGTTACAGGTACAAAGTGGAGAATCCAAGTCCAGTTGAAGCTGATTATGATCTGGCTGAAAACCTTAGGACTGCCCCTCAAGCTGCAGCAAGGATCAGGCGAATAGTCGAGCTTGTGGACAGCCACAAGTCAACGTTGATCTTTGTTAACAGTAGGCAGAACGCCGAAATGCTTGGCTACAAGTTCAATCAGCTAGGCAGGACCGACATTGCGGTCCATCACGGATCGTTGTCGAAGGAAGAACGTGCGCAGATTGAGGACGAATTTAAAGCGGGTGTTTTGAAGGCGCTGGTCTGCACTAGCACTTTGGAGTTGGGCATCGACATAGGCATCGTGGATTTAGTGATTCAGTATCTTTCTCCTAGGCAGGTGAGTAGTCTCATTCAGAGAGTCGGCCGTAGCGGCCATCGCCTGGACATGCTTTCAGAAGGCGTTGTCGTCACGGCTTTTCCCGATGACACTCTTGAATCAGTTGCGGCAGTTAGAAACGCGTCTGAAGGCAAGCTTGAGCCGGTCCTAATTCACGAGGGAGCGCTAGACGTTTTAGCCCACCAGATCGTTGGTCTGCTAATGGATAGTGGCCAATTGAAGACTAATGAATTGTTGACTATTCTTCGCAGAGCCTATCCTTACCGGAGCTTAGCCAAAGACACTCTTTGGGACGTGATATACTTTTTAGACAGCTTGAACGAGGTAAGGTTCGATGAAGAAGGAGAGGCCTTGAGGAAAGCACGGCGGACTAGGAAGTACTACTATGAGAATCTGAGCATGATCCCTGACGAGAGGCGCTACCCGATCGTGGACGTGATCTCGGACCGCAAGATTGGGATTTTGGGCGACGAGTTTATGGCTTTGCATGCCCGCGTCGGCCTGAACATGATTGTTAAGGGCAAGGTCTGGCGAATCGTGCAGATCGAACAAGAGACGGGAACGGTTTACGTTGTGCCTTCTGAGGATCCCCTTGCAGCAATTCCAGGCTGGGATGGGGAGATGATTCCTGTACCTTTCGATCTGGCGCAGCAGACAGGCATGATGAGGAAGAAACTTTGGCAAGCGTGGAAGGAATCAGGTGATTTCAACCTTGCAGCTGAAAAGGCCGGAAAGGAACTCGCCACCAGCGGCCAGGATCTGCTTGAAGCCGCGAAGGAGGTTGAGGAGCACGTCAAGCAGGGGGCACCGTTGCCCACTGACAGCCAAGTTGTTGTTGAGGCTTTTGACAAATACTTGATCGTTCATGCTTGTTTTGGCGAGATTGTGAACCGCACGATGGGCGGCATTTTTGACAGTGTACTTTCGGATCATGAGATTATCGTTGGTTGGTGGAATGATGGTTACCGCATTCTTGTTGAGGCAAGACATAGGCTGACACCACACGAGCTTGAAAGTCTCAGCAAAGCTATGTTTGATCTTTCGGACGAGGACGTTGAGAAGGCTTTTCGCGAATATTTGGAAGCGAAGTTTCCGTTCTCGTACAAGATGAGGTTCGTTGCTCAACGTTTTGGCGCTTTGCCTCGCGGCAAGACTATGGGTCCAGAAAGAGAGAGCCAGCTTCCACATCAATTTGGCGATACGCCAATCTATGATGAAACTCTGCGTGAAGCCATGATTGAGAAGGTGGATGTGGAGAAAGTTAAGGAGATAATGAGCGATGTCAGAAAGGGCAAGGTTAAGATTGGCACGGTTTATCGCACGGAGAAGCCTACGCCTTTGGCTTATCACATTCTCGAGAAGTTTGCTGATATTTCAGAGCTGATGGCACCTGAGCAGGTTTTGATGAGTAATATTGAGAAGATGAAGAAGACGATAGAAGCAAGAACAGCGTCGCTGCTTTGCATTCAGTGCGGGGAATCAAGGGCTGAAAAGGTCAGAAGCCTTCCAGAGCAGCCTGAATGCGAAAAATGCAAGTCAAGACTGCTGGCACTGCTGTACCGAAGCCAAGACGCAAATCACGTAGCTGAAGTCTTGAGGAAGAGACGTGAAGGCATGGGAGTGCCGGAAGAGGAGCTTAAGGAGTTAACTCATGCAAGGCGCACGGCAGATCTTGTGTTGAGCTATGGTAAGAAGGCGATAACGGCGCTTGAAGTTAAGGGCGTGGGCCCTGAGACTGCTTCCAGGATTCTTGGGAAAATGCATTCGAATGAAGACGAGTTTTACATGGACCTTCTGAAGGCCAAGATACAGTATTTGCGGACTCGGGAATACTGGGGCGACAAAGAACGCCAGAAGAAGCCTCAGAGCAGCGTTTAGAACCCTAGTGTTTTTTCTTAGCTTTCTTGTTACCAAGTTTCTTGGCCTGTTTTCTTTTGAAGAACCAAGGGTATCGTTCCATATCTTCATATATTGGTCTTGGAATTCGTCCCGTGTAGACGTCTGGATGCCCTTCAGGCGACACTATGGGATACTTCAGTTTGATGTTCCTAATTGTCATACGATAGACCATGAAGATGGAAATGGAAAAAGCTGCAAACGTTATCATCAGGTAGGAGAAAGCTTTGGCAAATGCAAAGCCTACAAGCGGCAAGGCATATACGCATGTGACGAACACCAGACCGAAGAAGAATCGGTTTTTCCTGTTCAAACCTTTCCCTAAGGAGGCGAATATGCGAATCTTGCTTATACTATTTATCCATTGGTTGAAAATTGTCTGGTCGTCCTGATTGCGCTCTCTTTCCACAATTTGATATAAGACGGCAAGATGCTGTGGCTATATGGCAACTGTTTGGCCAGCCATGCTCTCCGCGTTCTGCTGCTAACGTCTCTTCCTTATCAAGTAATAGTAATAGTAGGCTGAGCTGACAACTATGGCGGCTGCCGAAATAATCCATGATTCTGAGGGAAGTGAGAACATGAGAATGACGCAGCTGACCAAGCCGAGACATGGAATCAGGGGGTAAAGCGGCGCCTTAAACGTTTTCAGGTTTGGGTTCTTCTTTCTGAGTCTTATTGCTGAACTGTGTAGAATAATGTGAGTGCATAAGATCGAAACACTGGTTATCGCTACGCTTTGCCTCAGATCCAAGACTGCAGTTAGTGTGACCATCAGTCCCCCCGTTATGAGTATGGAAATGTAAGGAGTTCCGAATCTTGAATGAACTTTCGCCAAGGATTTTGGGAATTGTCCATTTCTTGCGATGGCAAATGAAACCCTGGAGAGGCCAAGGAGATTTGTCAGAAGGACGCTCACCGTAGCGACTATGGCTCCAATGGAGACAGCTTCAGTTATCGCGAAGTTTCCAGTTGCTCTTGCGGCGTCAGCAATCGGTGTATATGATCCTGCGAGAAGTTTGTAGTTTAGAAGACCAGTTGCGACGAAGCCCGTTACTACATACAGAATCATTGAGGCGACTAGTGCAAGCAGGATGGCCAGCGGGAGGGTTCTTTTTGGATTTTCTACCTCTTCGCCGAGTGCCGCTATTCTTCCGAACCCCAAGTATGCGAAGAAAACGAAGCCGGCTCCTTGAAGGATTCCGAAGATGCCATTTGGGGCGATTTGAGAATAGTTGGTTGGATTTACGTGGAAAATTCCAATAGTAATGAATAGGCAGAGTACCGCGATTTTTATTACGACTAGTATGTTGTTCACGATGGCAGAGTATTTCATGCCTAAGACGTTCAGAACGACTAGAACCAATGCAGCCGTAACTGCTACGACTTTGAGGGGAACGGAAAATGGGAGAATTCCGACGAAGTAGCTTGCCAGCGTTAGGCTTACTGCTGTCCCAGCCACGGTCTGCGCAAACAGCCACAGAGAACCAGAGAGGAAACCGAAGTAAGGAGAAATCATTTCATAGGCAAACTCGTATGTTCCTCCTTCCTTTGGAATTGCTGAACCGAGTTCGGCGAAGCTGAGTGCAGTGAATAGGGCAACTGTTCCTGCAATAATCATTGAAAAGATAACCCCCGGTCCAGCGTACTCTACAGCGATGCCTAGCACGACGAAGATTCCTGCGCCAATTATCGCCCCGATTCCTATCGCAGTGGCGTCGAAGAGATTGAGAGTTCTCTTTAGCTCCAGTTTTCCCATGGCACTCTTTAAAAACTACAATGCTTATAATAGATTCTGTAATTGGACTTTGGCGATCGAGCTCAGCTATGTTTCTCGATTTAGCCCGTTCGCTGCTTAGAATCGTGCTGGTTTCTTGTGTGCAAGGTGAGTGGATAAAATAAGGCTATTGTTGTTTTCTCTTTAACATGTTTTCTAAGATTGGTTTCATCTTTGCGTTTTCGGCTTTGATTTTCTCCTTACCGAGAGCTTGCATTTGAGCGTCCATTTCTCTGATTACCTCTGCGAACTTGACGCCTTCCGCTGCTGAGACATATTCGACTCTGAAGCGTTCTGGACTCATGCCGAGCTTCTGCAGCATCGGTGCTAATGCGTCCATTCTGGCTTTCATTTTGTAGTTTCCGCTGATGTAGTGGCAGTCGTACGGTAGGTGGCAGGCTCCAACAAGAACCATGCCTGCTCCTAGTCTGAACGCTTCGAGCACGAAGTCTCGGTCAACTCTGCCTGAACACATCACGCGAATAGGTCTGATTATTGGTGGATACTCGAACCTGCTTGTGCCCGCCAGATCTGCTCCTGCGTAGCTGCACCAGTTGCATAAGAAGCCTAGAACCTTTTCTTCAGGGTTCTGTTCTAGGGCTGTTCTTATCTGAGCCATGATCTGGGCATCAGTGAAATGTCTCTGCGTAATCGCGTCTGCTGGGCATTCGGCCACGCATGTTCCGCAGCCGTGGCACATGGCGGTGAAGACCTCGGCAACTTGTCCTTCTGGTGCTCTTATGGCGCCATAAGGGCAAGCTTTTGCGCATATTCCACATTTGACTTTTGTGTTGCGGCACTTTGCGGGGTCAACCATTGCTACGATGGGTTGGATCTTCCATTTTGGCTGTGACAGTATCGTGGCTGCTCTGGAGGCTGCGCCCATCCCTTGAGAAACGCTGTAGGGAACGTCTTTAGGTGCTTGGCAGCCGCCTGCAACGAAGACTCCGTCTGAAGGTGTGTCAATAGGCTTGAGTTTCGGGTGGCTTTCCATGAAGAAGCCGTCGCTTCCGCGACTGATGTTGAACACTCTTGCAACCTCGTCTGAGCCTTGAGCGGCAACTGCGGCTGTGGCTAGTATGACCATGTCTGTTTTGACTTCGACTTGTTCGCCGTTTTCTTTTTCTGCCCGCACGATAAGTTTTCCTGATTCGGAGCTTTCAGTGACTTTTCTGCCTTCAAGTTTTGTGCGAATGAAGTTTACGCCGAGACTTTGGGCTTTTCGGAAGAGTTCCTCGTATCCTTTCTTGTTGGCTCTCATGTCGGTGTAGATGACGTTGATGTTGAGTTTGTCACCGTACTTCTCTTTGAGGAAAACGGCGCTTTTCAGCGTTAGCATGCAGCAGAAGCCTGAGCAGTACTCGTATTTGTTGATGTCGCGCGAGCCCACGCATTGGACGTAGGTGAGGCTTTCGGGCATTTTTCCGTCAGAAGGTCTCCAAAGCGTGCCTAGAACTTGCGTGCCAGAATCGATGATGCGTTCAAGCTGCAAGGCTGTGATAATGTCCTTGTTCTTGCCGAAGCCGTAGTCAGGCAGGTCGTATGGCTCGTAGATGTCGTAGCCTGTTGCAACCACGACGCAGCCGACATCAAGCGACTGCTGCTTTGGCTGCTGTTCATAGTTGACTGCGCCGACTGGGCAGATTTCCTGACATTTGCTGCAGCTTCCGTCCTTGAAGTGGAGGCACGTGTCTCTGTCAATAGTGTACACGTTGGGAGTAGCGTTATTGAAAGGCGTGTAAATGGCTTTGCGAGTTCTCACGCCAGCGTCAAACTTGCTTGGCACTTCTACAGGGCAGGCTTCGGAGCATTTGCCGCAGCTTATGCACTTGTCCTCTTCAACATATCTTGGTTTTGTGTGAACTTCAGCCTTGTAGCTTCCGATCACGCCTTCAACTTTTTTAACTTCAGAATCGGTTAGCAACTTAATGTTAGGGTGAACCGAGACAGCACCGATGCGCGTGGCAACGCAGGAAAATCTTGGACAGTGAATCTGCTGTGGGCAGTTGGAGCATTCGAAGACCGGAAAGGTCTTGCCCAGCTGTGCCATGTGGCCGCCGATGATTTCGGCTCTGTCAACTAGATAGGTTTCGTAGCCCATCTCAGCAATGTCGAGCGCTGCACTTGCGCCTGCCACGCCGGCGCCGACAACTAGTGCCTTGTTTGTTACTGGGACTTCGAAAACGTCTAAGGGTTCGAGCAGTCGCACTTTAGCAACTGCCATTTTCACAAGCTCTTTGGCCTTTTCAGTGGCTTCTTTAGGATTGCTCTGATGGCACCATGATGAGAATTCGCGGATATTGGCCATCTCGTACAAGAACTGGTTTAGTCCGGCCTCTGAGACGGTTCGGCGAAAAGTGGGCTCGTGCATTCTGGGAGAACATGCAGCCACAACGACGCGGTTCAGCTTGTGTTCCCTTATGCCTTTTCTAATCTCATCTTGTCCAGGGTCAGCGCACGTGTAGCGGTTTGTTTTGACGTAAACCACGTCTGGCAAGGTTCTGGCATAGTTTGCCACGTCTTCCACGTCGACGGTGCCGGCGATGTTGAGGCCGCAGTAGCATATGTAGACGCCGATTCGAAGTTCTTCAGGCTTTGAGGTCTCTTGTTGACTCATCTTTTTGCCTCCTTCTGCATCACGGCGCCTATTTGAGCGGAGATCTGCTTGTCAGAATAGTTTGGCATGGTTATGGCGTCCATAGGGCAGGCTGAGCTGCAGATGCCGCAGCCTCGGCATAGGCCTTCGTTGATCTTTGCCAGCGGTTTATCCCCTACTATCTCAATTGTGATAGCTTTGTAGCCGCATGCGGATTCGCAGACTTTGCAGCCGCTGCACAGGTCCTCGTTCACTTTTGCGACAATTGGTTCCACGAGCCATGAATCCTTTCTCAGCACGCTTGCAGCTTGAGCTGCTGCCGCGCTACCCTGAGCAACGCTGTAGGGTATGTCTTTCAAGCCTTGACAGGCGCCTGCTAGGAATATTCCTGGGACATCTGTGTCTGTGGGCCTTATTTTCGGTTGACATTCTACGAAGAAGCCGTCCTTGTTTAGCGGTATGTTGAGGATTTTTGCCAGTTCTTTGGCGGTGCTTCCTGGGATGGCCGCGTTTGCTAGAACCACCATCTCGACTTTGGCTGAGATGGGTTTGCCATCCTCTGTTTCAGCGTTTACTGTGAGGTTTTTGGTTTCTTGGTCTTCGGTTACTCGGCGGTTTTCCAGCTTTGTCCTGATGAATTTGACGCCGGATTTCTTTGCCCTGTTATAGAATTCTTCGTAGCCTTTGAAGTTGCTTCGCATGTCGTTGAAGAAAACGTAGACGTCGATAGCGTCCCTGTATTTCTCTCTGAGCATAACCGAATGTTTCAGAGTGTACATACAGCAGAAACTTGAGCAATATTCATATCGGTTAATGTCGCGTGAACCTACGCATTGGATGAATGCGATGGAGTGCGGCTTTTGTCCGTCTGATGCACGGACTACTTTGCCACCTGTAGGTCCGGCAGCCAGAATTAGCCTCTCAAACTCCAGAGCGGTGAATACGTTGTAGAATTTGCCGTAGCCAGTCCATTCCATGCCCGCTGGGTTGTACATATCATAGCCTATTGAGGCTATTATTGCTCCGACGTTGACTTCGATTTCTTCAGGTTTCTGGTCGAAGTTTATGGCTTCGCGGGCTCCGCAAGCATCCACGCATTTGAAGCATTCAATACAGTAATCCTTGTTAATCGTGTAAATGAGCGGGACAGCCTGGTCGTAGGGAACGGAAATTGCCTTTCGCACGCCCAAGTACATGTCAGCATAGTTGGGATATTCAATTGGGCAAGCATCTTTGCATTCGCCGCAGCCTGTGCATTTTCCAGCTATGACGTATCTTGGGTTCTTCCTTATTTTGACTTTGAAGTTGCCAACATATCCGTCAACCTTCAGAACATCGGCAAAAGAGATGATCTCGATGTTCGGGTGCCTTCCAACATCCACCATCTTTGGGCCTTCGATGCAAATGCTGCAGTCCAACGTTGGAAAGGTCTTGTCCAAGAGTGCCATGTAGCCGCCGATGGTTTCAGTTTTCTCTACCATGTAGACCTTGAAGCCCATGTCAGCCAAGTCTAGGGCCGCGTTTATGCCAGATATGCCGCCGCCGATGACCATAACCTTCTTCGTGACAGGTAACTCGATCGGCTGCAGCGGTTCAAGAAGTCTGGCCTTGGCAACAGCCATTCTAACTATGTCTCTGGCCTTCTCGTTGGTTTCTTTCGGTGAGGCTTGGTGACAATAGGAATCGAATTCGCGTATGTTTGCCATCTCAAAAAGCCACGGGTTCAAATCAGCCTGTGAGACACAGCTCTGAAAAGTCGGCTCATAAAGCCTAGGCGAGCAGCCCGCGACAACCACTCGTTCCAGCTTGTTCTTCTTAATGGCGGCTTTGATTTCTTCTTGACCTTGATGACTGCAGGGATAATTCATGTTTTCAGCATACACTACGTTTGGCAAGGTCTTGGCGTATTCTGTCAGCTCACCGACGTTTATGACTGATGATATGGCGGAACCGCATTGGCAGACAAAAACTCCAATTCTCGGTCCCTTCTGACGCTTTAGCTTTCCAGCCCTAGGTTTGGTTTCTTTTTTTGTTCCCGGTTTTTTCGATGACGCTTTCCTAGGCATTTTAGTCCTCCTTCAATCCTACCCTTTTTTTGACGGATTCCTTCGCCTTCAGGGAGCGTTTGGATTTCAGTTCCTTAGCCACGTCAACCGGTGAAGCTAGCCTTTCCAGAGCCTTGTTCCACGCACCTGAACGTATTGGCGTGTGGTTTATGCCTGTTCGCTTGAGCTCCAAAGCATCGTTGACTGGACAAACGACCTTACATGCTCCACAGTAAATGCAGAATTTCTCGTTTGGATAGACCTTCTTATCACTAGCAGAAAGGTACAGCGCACCTGACACGGGACATACGTCCAAGCAATCTGTGCAGTCTTTAGGGCATTTTTCAGGGCTAATGTTAATTCTTCCGTTCATGAATTTTCGGACTCGGATTAGACCTTCTGAGCATTTGAATTCGCAGATTCTGCAGCATGGGCAATGCTCCTTGTCAATATCAATTTTGACGTGGACCCCTTGCCTTTCTGCCTCAGGAAGCGCAGCTAGATCGTCTATGATTTTTCCGTCGGCGGTCAGCCACGTAGCCCTGATTAGGTCTAACGGGCATGCATCCTCGCATTCGGCAATACCCTGCAGCGCCTTCGCATTATCCACTTGGATGTCACGGATGAGCTGGGGGAAACTCTCTTTTTCCACAACTGAAAGAAGGTGTTGGCCGTCAACTGTCACTTTCATTGCACCGTATGGACACAAAACGTCACATATTCCACAGAAGTTGCATTTCGCCAAGTCAACGTCAATCTTGGCTTTCTGCGCTTTTTCGCCTGCAATCTTAGGTTGCTTTTCAATTCTGATGGCTTCTTTTGGACAGGCTAGGCTGCATATCTGGCAGCCTACACAGCGATTCTTATCGTTGGTGAGCTTGTAGTTCCTAACATGCAAAACCCATTCTAATGTCAGAGCTTCAGCCGTTTCTTTTTTTATGGTTCTTAACGGCATTGACAAGCCACCAAACTCACATTATAGGGAGCGGAAATTTGCATTTTAGATAGGCTTGCATTTTCTTTAATATATAGATACCTGACGGAAATAATCAGTTCTTTCAAACAATTTTCATAATCGATCGATTCAACTGCTAGCGCGTGCGCTAGTTCGGCCAAAATGCCACAGAAACCTGTTCTACAAAAGGCTATTAGTGTTGTCACCGAGTTATCTCTTGAGTAGAGGATGGGAGAGTTCAACAGGAAGATTGACGTTTTTCTGCTCGTTTTTCTAGTTCTTGCTAACCAGCTTTTCATCTTCAGAGACTTGCAGATTGTTCCGAACGCTCAAGCCACTGACGCCCCGGAGCCGTTAGACTTAGTCAACACGGTGAACTGGTTCGAATCTGCTGATACAATCTATGCTGGAATGATGTGTGGAAAGGCCACCATTCGCGACATGATTGACTGCATCAGTAGAATGACTAGCTGGCAAGAGGTTATACGATGGACGGCGAGGTGCAAGAAATTTGGCAGTGTTGCAGAGAACCGAACGAAGATTCAGTGGGCGCTTGACAACGCTACTATGGTGAGCGGGATGCCCGCCACGAGCTACGGCTACGGGAACGACTACTATTCGACGTACGACGGCGAACTCATAGCAGGATTCAACTACAGCGCGAAATACAGTTACGCGCAGGCCAAGTGGAACGCCACGACAGCGTTCAACAACTTCGAGTCTGCATTCAACAACACTTCCACTAACCACCACGCCAGTCAAGTCGGCGGACTGGAGGATTCAGGCTGGTACGGCATGGGCTTCCTCGATTACTGCAACTCCACTTACATCGCGGGAAGCAAACGCTGCTACGACGAATGTGCGGAAACCATGCGCACCTTCCTGCTGTTCTACCAGTACGGCATCGAGAAAACACGGGCTTTGGTCGACGCGGAAGTGATATGGAACTACTTGAACGTGAACTACTGGGACAGCACAACGGCGCACTTCTCATACAACGCCGATCCAGTCAGTGGTGCCGACAACAGGTACGAGTGCGAAGCGGGCGGCTTTCTCGAAGTCGTGGCGCTACTAAAATACTTCGACCCTAACGTGGGCAACATGAATAGGCTGACGACGGACATGCAAACGCGGTTTCTTGCCCAAAAATGGAACAGCCCGCAGTGGACGTTCACGCAGAACGATCAGTACACCTACTATAAGGCCGTGAACCACGAGTACACGAGCAACAACGAGTCGAGGCTGAAGAACACTGTCATGGCTTGGGCGGCGCTCTTGGGCATTTACCGTTTTCTGGATTCAGCTTCACGGCGGAACATCACTGACATGTTAGTTGGATATTCAAATCTGGCGCCTGCATGGAAGCTCTTGCGCTCATCAGACACGAGCCTGTTCGACGTTGCTTCAAACGAGTTCCGATGGACAAGTGATGCGGTTTCCTCAAATGTCGCAACTGCTTATGGAGTCGTCTTATCATTCTTGCAATGCTTGGTGCCGATCAATGCATCTCTGGCAGTTCCTATCGAAGAGCTGCACTATGAGTACATGCTCAACTTGCTTGATCCTGAACTTTTCAGCGTTTCGCTCAACACGAGGACTGTCACGATCAGCATATTCAGTGGCGGAACTGTGGAGTTCATTCTCAACGGAACTGCCTATCACAATTTCTCGCAAAATGGCACGTATCAGATAGCATTCAACCCTGATTGGAGCAGCATCAACAGCACAACGAGAATAAGCAACTTGCCAAGCAGGCTGTATCTCGGAAACGTTGCCTTTGACACTATGCCACCAACCTACGATAATAATACCCTTAGGGCAAGCAACGCATTATCTGGAAGTTTATGCGTTTTTTCATGTCGATGGCAGGACGACGTTGGTTTGAGTGGCTTCGTTTTCGAGCACAACAACACTGGGACATTGAAGAATGAAACTTGGGTTCCATTTGACAGCATAGAACTGGGCAATCAATGGAGCAACGCCTCATTAACTCTAAACGGCACTGGAAACGTCGTGATTCAGTGGAAGTTCTACGTCAATGACACAAGCAATAATTGGAACATTGCAGTGCCGCCTCAGTACTTGACAATCATGGCGGGCGGAATATCCATGACTTCTATCATATCTGTTGCCATACTGATAGGTGGAACAATAATTGCGTTCATTTTCTACAGAAGAAAACGCAAAAGCCCGCGCGCGCTTTTATCAGTCTGAAGGTTTTGCCCCGCGCGCGGAGGGTTTGGCTATTTCTGAGGTTTTGGAGATGTCTAAAACGTTTCCAGTTCCTGGTCACCTTGAGGCTCTTGAAAACTCTTCAGTGAGGTGTAATGGGCCGATGAAATCTTGCGCTAAGAACTTGGCGGAGGTAGCATGGCAAAGGTGACTGCGATGACGCCATCTCCTTCCTCCGAAAACGAGTGTGAAATGAGATGGGTGTGAAACAGAAATGAATAGCGCGCGCTTTTACGACTGCGACAGAATTTTCTCTTCTTCACTCCGTTTTTCTGGGAAAAGCATTAAAGGGAAGCAGAGTCAGAGAAGGATTGGAGAAAGCCTGCATGTCTAACGTGGATTCCGTTACCGAATCGCCACAATCACCAGTGAATCAACCGTTGAACTTGATACGGCAGAAGCGAAGTGCAGCATTGTACTTCAACTTAGGAATCCTCTGTGCCATCATCAGCTTGATCGCGATTCCAGAAATTTTCGGTTCAGCCGCCATAATCTTGGGAGCCTATGCTTGGAGAATAGAACGCGATGAAAATCGTAACCGCGGATTCCTACTGATAATACTTGGAATTGTAGCAATGCTTGCGGGAATTTATTACACGTCTTATTTCGGGCTCTACAACATCCTTCCCTGACAGCCCCTTGGACTTCGCACGTTGGAAAGCATGAGTTCATTTTAACTCATCTCTCCAGATCGGTTCGATGTCGGATGATGGTAGATCTTTAATTATACTATTCAAAGACGCGTACCGACAGAGGCAAATGAAGGTGGCGCACAATCGCCAGTATACGCTTTCGCAGTCTATTTGCAAACGGTTGAGACTGAGAGGCATGACACTTTCATGCGTAGGCTGTGGCAAACCTATCGAAGTCGGCGAGAACGTCATAAGCAAGAAAGACCACAGTAGTGTGCCAAGTAAACTCTACCATTCCAAATGCTACGAAGACGTCTTCAACTGACTGGAGGCAGAATGTGTGGCAATCAAGCAAAAGGGAATAGTCAGCTACCTCCAGAACGAGCTTGATCTGCAGAAAGAGGACGTTTTCGTCAATATTACTTTGTACCGTGTGCCTGGATGCTTGGTGAGAGAGTTCGCCTTGAAAGTTGCCTACAAATACCCCGGCAGCATAGGCGACGCAATACAAGACCTAATGAAAAACGCCATCAAAGAATAGCGCGCGCGTGATCAGAGTAGGTCAAGAACATTCTTGGGGATTACGTAGTTCTTCCCGCAGTGTTTGCATGTTACTTCATTCGATTTTGAAGCAATGGGTTGGGATGCACCGCAGTGGGGGCATTCCATGCTTATTGTTCCAATTTTTCCGATGTTCACATTGGCAGACGCAACGTAATTGGGGTTCGCCTTTCTCCTGCATTCTCCAGCTTTGTCCCACATCTCAAGTTCTTCGTATTTATCTGCAGCATCCTCGTACCGCCCAGCCCGTTCAAGCTTGTCTATCTCTTCGATTTCCAGTTTCGCCGCCTCTTCTTCAGAAATTAGAATCTTATTGCCGCAGTAGGGACATGTCGTAGGGTTAGCCTGTAAGATTTCTTCGTGGCAACTTGGGCACTTCATATATGTTTGCTCATTTTGAGATTTGTCCAGAACCGCTATTTCATGTTTGCGCCACGCCCGTGTGATAATTTTTTACCGCGCGTTACGCTTAGACCACTCGATATTTCTCATGTCTTTTTCTGACTTACTCCTGATGGGTTTGAGGATCAACCTTAACGTAGTCGCTCACAGCCAGAAATCTAACCTCGCTAGCAGCAAAACGATTTTATCCCATACCCACAGCCAAATACTTTCTAAGCCATTGAATCTGATGCAAGAAGAATGGATGAAGTGAATAGAAACTGCAGATTAGACTGATCGTAGAAGATTGTTTCACAAACCTTATATTTAGAGCAAGTTGAATCAAGGCTTGAGAAGGGAATTGAATTGTACGGGAAAACTGTTTCTATAATACTGCTATCTTTACTTGTAATGAGCGCATTGGCACTAGCGTATAAGGTTCAACCAGTCAAGACACAGTCTACGACCACTATAGTTCCCGATGATTATCCAACAATACAAGCAGCCATAAACGCGGCAAGCCCAGGAGACACTATACATGTCAGAAACGGAACTTACAACGAAGATGTGATTGTGAATAGGACTGGTTTGCACGTCGTTGGTGAAAGCACGAACGGCACAATCGTCGATGCTAGCGGCCTGGACCCCGCAGAAGGTCCCCGCGCTGCGTTCTATGTTGATGCAGATCTTGTTGAAGTAACGAGCTTTCTGCTCCGATGCACAGACGGATCGGGTGTCGTATTAATGGGTCCTAATTGCTGTGTAAGTGGAAACAGAATAATTGACACAAACTGGGGCATCGTTTCTACCATGTTATCGGATAATGCTAGCATCACCAACAACATGATATATGCCTTTGACCGTGGTATTCACCTAAATGACACGAGAGTCAACATTGTCGAAGGCAATGTGATTGCTGGCAGCACGGATGGTGTTTTTTCAAATGACCTGGCGATCGGTCAAGGCAATGTAGTGACTGACAATACAATTATGTCAAACGAGAATGGGGTAATTCTTTTTCAAACACGGGCAAACGCAACTATGTTCTATCACAACAACTTTGTTGGCAACACATATCAGGTCAATATCCCCGGAACCATCCAACCTACCACCTGGGATGACGGTTATCCCTCTGGTGGAAACTACTGGAGCGACTACACTGGCACCGACTTGTACCATGGTCCTTTCCAGAATGAAACTGGGAGCGACGGAATGGGGGACACCAAATATCATATCATCTGGTCGAACATCGTAAACTTGACCGACAACTATCCACTAATGGGTAACTTCTCGAGACTTCAATCTGATGCCACTCCAGCCTTCATTCCAAGCTGCATTTCTAACTCGACAGTTACAGGCTTTCAGTCACACGGGGCAACGATAAGCTTTGACGTTTCGGGCCAACCCGGCACAGCTGGTTTCTGCACACTGACAATTCTACATTCGACACTGGCTCCGCCGTACACTGTACAGGTCAACGGCAGCTCTGTTCCATACGCAACTGTCTTCGAAAATGACACGCTAAGCACCATCTATTTCACTTACCAGCACTCAACGCACGAGGTGACAATAGCCAGCGTTGACTGGTGGCCCATGTTTCGCTATGACTTGAGCCATACAGGATATTCAACTTCAAAAGCGCCAAACACAAACAACACGATATGGACATACACAACAGGCAACTGGTTGTATTCCTCTCCTGCTGTTGCTGATGGCAGAGTCTACATAGGATCAAAGGATGCTAAAGTTTATTGTTTGAATGCCTCGACTGGAGCGTTCATATGGAGCTACACAACAGGCAACTGTGTAGAATCTTCTCCCGCCGTTGCTGATGGCAGAGTCTACGTAGGATCGATAGATGGAAAGGTCTATTGTTTGAATGCTTCAACCGGAGAATTCATATGGAGCTACGTCACATACAACACGTTTTCTTCTCCTGCCATTACTGACGGCAAAGTCTACATAGGATCATCCGGTGGTGGTAAGGTTTACTGTTTGAATGCTTCAACCGGAGAATTCATATGGGGCTACATAACAGTCAATGGGGAGAACTCTTCTCCTGCTGTTGCTGATGGCAGAGTCTATATAGGATCAATGGATGGTAAGGTTTACTGTTTGAATGCTTCAACTGGAGCGTTCATATGGCGCTTCACAACAGGTACAACAGATGAGGTATTTTCTTCGCCTGCCGTTGTTGATGGCAAAGTCTATGTGGGATCAAGGGATTACAAGGTTTACTGTTTGAATGCTTCAACCGGAGAATTCATATGGAACTTCACAACAGGCAACTTGGTGTATTCTTCTCCTGCTGTTGCTGATGATAGAGTCTACATAGGATCTCACGATACAAAAGTTTACTGTCTAAATGCTTCAACAGGAATAGAAATATGGAGCTACACAACAGGTGGTCTTGTGGTGTCTTCTCCTGCTGTTGCTGATGGTAAAGTCTACGTAGGATCATATGATAAGAAAGTTCACTGTCTAGACGCTTCAACAGGAATAGAAATATGGAGCTACACAACAGGAGACATCATAATCACCTCTTCTCCTGCCGTTGCTGATGGTAAAGTCTATGTTGGATCATTTGATTACAAGGTTTATGCTTTTGGATCCCATGACATTGCTATTACAAATGTCACAGCTTCCAAAACTTTTGTTGGTCAGAACTATTCCGTGTCCGCCAGTGTCACAGCAATCAACCAAGGTAGCTTTACAGAAACCTTCAACGTCACAGCTTATGCCAACGAAACCGTCATCGCCACATTTACAGACATAGTCTTGTCAGGCGGTGCTCCAACGACCCTAACCTTCTCTTGGAACACTACTGACTGTGCTAAAGGCAACTACACCTTATCGGCTTATGCTTGGCCGGTAGAAAATGAGACAGATATTGACAACAACAACTTCACTGGCGGCTGGGTTAAAATCACCATTGTTGGCGACGTGAACGGTGATGGCAAGGTCAATCTCGTGGACGTGTTCAAAGTTGCTCTGGCATATGGCAGCGTTTCAGGCGATTCAAGGTGGGACCCGAACCTTGACATAAACAACGACGGCAAAATCAACCTCATAGACTACTTCACGGCAGCATTGAACTACGGAAAAACAGACGCTTAATCTCTTTTTTCTTTCAGAGGAGACAGTGCGCGCGCGAGACTGATACAGGAGAATGGATGAAATGAACAGAAACTGCAGAGGAGGACCATCATAGAAGATTGTTTCACAAGCTTTTTATCGGAACAAGTTGAACTAGAGCATAGAGAGGAGAGTTGAAATGCAAGGGAAACTTGCTTATCCATTACTACTCTTTTTGCTCTTGGTGAGCACCATAGTATTCGCGCATCGCATTCAGCCAGTCAAGTCCGATTATGTTTGGACCGAAACCATCTACATACAGGCTGACGGGAGCATTCAACCGCCAACGGCGCCGATTTCCAGCATTGACAACGTGACTTACACGTTAACAGACAACATCGCGGGAAACGTTACAGCTTCTTCCAACGCAATCATCATACAAAGAAACAACATCATAGTAGACGGAGCAGGCCACATGCTGCAAGGCACAAAAGCTTCAGGCTCTACAGGAATAGAATTGCCGGCGGGAAGAAGCAACGTAACAATCAAAAACGTGAAAATCACTGCATTCCATTATGGCATCTGGCTCTATTCTTCTTCTAATAACATCGTGAGCGGAAACAACATAACAGCAAACAACGGGTATGGCATCTGGCTCTATTCTTCTTCTAATAACATCGTGAGCGGAAACAACATAACAGCAAACAACTGGGCTGGCGTCTATCTCCATTCTTCTTCTAACAATAACAGCGTGAGCGGAAACTCGTTTGTTAATGACGACTTGTTTGTGTATGGTTCCTATGGGAATGCCGTGACTGGTAACTTGGTGAACGGCAAACCCTTAGTCTATCTTGAGGAAGTGTCAGACTATGCGGTTGGAGACGCTGGGCAAGTCATACTCGTCAAATGCAACAACATAACCGTGCAAAACCTCAACCTATCCAATACTACCATCGGCGTTGAACTATGGGAGACAAACAAAACCACAATCTCAGGAAACAACATAACAGCAATCAACTATGTTGGCATCTATCTCTATGAGTCTTTTAACAACAGAGTAAGCAGAAACAACATGACAAACAACGAGTATTGCATTTACCTCGGTTCTTCTTCTAATAACAGCGTGAGCGGAAACAGCATAACAGCAAACAGCTGGTATGGCATCTATCTCTATTCTTCTTCTAATAATACAATCTACCATAACAACATGAACAACACCAGCCAAGTTTATTCTTCAGGCTCAACTAATGTTTGGGATAATGGTTATCCTTCTGGCGGAAACTATTGGAGTGACTACAGCGGCACGGATGAGAAGAGCGGCCCAAGCCAGACCCTGCCCGGATATGACGGGATAGGCGACGTGCCCTACATCATCGCGGCCAACAACACTGACGGTTACCCGCTTATGCAACCTTTGACTGGCCTAGGCGTGCTTGAAGTGCAAACGCCAACAGGCACTAACGTCACAGTATCGCCTACGGCGAACGTTAGCATCACATTCGCCAACGTGACTGCGCAGGGATTTACGAGTTGGAACACGGTTCAGCCTCCCACGGACCAATTCGTCTCGGTCACCTGCAATGAACTCAGAACAAGCGCCAACTACACTGGCAACGTTACCGTCAAGTTTGCTTATGATCCTTCAGGCCTATCGCTGCAGGATCAACAGGCCATGAAGATATGGCTGTGGAACGATTCTTCATCTTGCTGGGTCGACATAACAACCAGCGTAAACACTACAAGCCACATTGTTTATGGTGTCTCTACTCATCTGTCAGTTTTCGGAATCACGCGGGATTTGGGATTGACTGGCGACCTAGGCGTTCAGGGCACAACAACCGTGAGTATACCAAGTGCGCCTCCTCCTCCGCCTCCGAACCTGTCGATTCTGAATTACTATCAGATCAACACGACCAAAAGCTTGGGCGCGCCGATCAACCTCAGCTTGGCATATAATCCCATAAACATTCAGCCGGGACAAGAAGTCTTCACTCAGATGTGGCTTTGGAACGAATCTTCCACAAGCTGGGTTGACATAACATCCAGCGTCAACACGACAACTCACACTGTTTATGGCATTTCACCGCATCTGTCAGTTTTCGGAATCACAAATCTTCAGTCAGCTCCAACGGGCATCTCAGTCACAAGCGTGAACTCTCCAAAAACAGTCGTGTGCCAAGGCTACAACGCAACCATAGGCTTCACCATCACCAATCAAGGAGACAACACTCAGCAAAACTTCAACATTCTACTGTACTGCAACGCGACATTGTTGGCAACTTTTCCAATAACACGATTAGACCCGAATAGCCACATAGCCCTTTCCATCAATTGGAGCACCACAACCTGGGTCAAAGGCAACTACTCCATAAACACGTGTTCCAGCAGCATAGGATGGATCAAACTCACCATTGTTGGCGACGTGAACGGCGATGGCAAAGTCAATCTGATAGACGTCTTCGCCGTGGCCCTGGCGTACGGAAGCGAGCCTGGATATCCGAAGTGGAATCCCAACTACGACATAAACAACGACGCCAAAATCAACCTGATAGACTACTTCACTGTCTGCTTGAACTACGGAAAAACAGACACCTAACTCTTCTCCTTTTTGGTGCGTGCTGGTTTTCTTTCTAAGTCGTCGAATTTGATGCGGGCAGAATGGATGAAGTGAATAGAAACTGCAGATGAGACTGATCGTAGAACATTGTTTCACAAATCTTATATTAGATAATGCCTACAGTTCAATGTTGGAAGAGACCAGTTTTCTCAGTGGCAGTTATCTATCTGTAGCTTTGATCGTCGACCCTGCTACACTCTTCCAAAAAAAGAAAGAAAAAGAAGGGAAAGGAGAAAAATGAAAGAAAAAAATGTTCTAATAGCTTCCTTGATAATAGCTTCGATGACAATAATGATGTTCGCAGGAGCAGTAAAAGCATGGGAATACTACGACACTACCATAGCAGCCCCCAAAACGGACAACTTGGCTGAGCTCTTCGGCCCAAGACTTGACCGAATCCAAATACAAATGTACACAGGCGGGATATCCGAATTCACCGCACTGACTGCTGGCACGATCGACATGACAGACTGGCCAGTAGACCAAGCTCACTACGTGCAGTGGACAACCCTGCCCGATAGCAATAACATTGCCGTATCTTACACAGGCCCCGACTTCAGCATGTACATAATAGACATGAATCTCGACAACAGAACACTGCTGGACGATGGTTCAGCAAACCCCGCATACTACTACCACACTACTCCCGGTGGCGCGGGCATTCCCGAGCCACTCGGTTACAACCCGATGGTTGACGTTTGGCTCAGAAGAGCCATAGCGACTATCGTTGACAAAGACATGCAGGTAAAAACAATTGTCGGCGGTCCACCGTATCTAATCGCCGCAATGTACACACCACTATCCGCAGCCTACGTTGGCTACGTTCACCCACAAATCACACCGACCATGGCGTTATCCGCCTACACATACTTGAATTCCACAGGCTTCGGCCAATCACAGGTACAAGTAGGCAACGCGTACCTAAACGCACACGGTTACACCTATAATGTTGGTCTCGGTCGCAGACAACTCAATGGAAAAGACTTCTACATAGACTTCTACTACAATGCCTTTGACCCGTACAGGAGCAACCTTGCCACCGTAGTTATGGCACCTCTCCTCACGGCGGCTCCACCGGCCGGCTTAGGGCTTGCCGTTAACATGCTGGGAGTGACTAGTTCAGGCGCGCGCAACTATGTTATGTCTTCAAAGAAGGGCCACCTGTACACTGGTGGTTGGGGCTTAACACAGGATCCGGACCATTTGTGGTATTTGTTCGGCAATCCATTCTACTGGCACCCAGGCAGACCACCAAACTACATGTACTATCCAGGCGACGGCAACCAATTCACGGTGCCCTCAAATGGATGGACACTCACCGACGCTCAACTGACTGCGTGGGGCTATCCAAGCGGCACAGGTAGCGGCGCAGGAGTAGGCCCAGACTTATCATTCGCTGACCCTACCACGATATATGCTGCAGGGGACGTAATCTGGAAGAACCCAGGCAACTACTGGCCTTGGCAGATGATGACCGCCACAACCCAAGCTCGCGCCACAGCTGCTGCATGGAAAGCGCAAGAATGGCTTGCCTTCTGGGTCTGCGGCGACCCAGTCTACACAAACAACGGATACGCAGCCTTCCACAGAACCTACGTCGGCCCAACTCCACCAAATCCAAGTGGACCGGAGAACACTTATGTGGGTCTACCATGGAAGGGCGTAGTCAACGCGAAAGCATTCGGCGTTTGGACCACAGCCTCAGGCTACAACATGCACCCAGCAAACCTTAACTGGGGCAATGGCACTGGCGTAGGGACAACTAGCGCAACTATGAGATGGGGCTTCAGAGAGTCAGTCTATTCATTTAACCCGATATATGCTGATTGGGTTTGGGACTGGTATGTGATGAACAACTGCTATGACAGCATGATCCGTACGCATCCGTATACTTTGGAAAACATTGGAACCTTGGCGTTGAACTGGCAATTGAGCACGTGGACCAGCCCCAGCTTAGGCACGTGTTCGAAGGTTACGTTTTACATGCGCCATGATCTTTTCTGGTCCGACGGCATGCCGATAACTTCAAGCGACGTCTACTTCACATGGGGAGGCCCGAATGTGCCAGGCTCAATATCGAACCTGCTGGCAGCAAGGGGTCTACCGCCAGCATACTGGTCAACAAACCTCGCTGACATCCTATCAATCGCCACACCTGACCCCTGGACGGCCATAGTCTACTTGGACGTGCAAGATTACTTTGCACTGCACAGCATGTCCGGCTGGAACATAATCCTCCCACAACACATATGGCAACCAATAATCATGGCTGGAACAGGCGCTACTAACCCATTCAACATGCCGGGCGTTTGCTCAGGAGGCTGGCTTATGGACAGTACACAAGATCCAGCGACACGCACACCACCTAACCAGATAATTCTGTTGAAGAACTTATTGCACAACATGCAGTCGGGCGGAAGGCCGATGCCGCTCACAATCAACACAGTTCAAACAAGCAACGCAACCCAAGAAATCGGCGACACACACTGGATATATCCAAGAGCAACAAGCCCACAAAATGCAGTGATCGTGTCTGACACCGTGACGATAGACAGCAGCTACTACTACGAGACAGGACCAAGCCAACCGGAAATATACAACTACACGAAGCTTGACGGACTTAAGAACGTCACTTTATGGCAGTGGACTGGAGTCGGAAACCCATCAAACGTCACAACATACGCTCAGATCGCAACCATTGTAACTAACAAGCCGTGGGCAGCAGGCCGCGCCGTCACTACACCACTACCAGACATTGAAGTCTTACCCCTAGGCACGCTGACCGCAGGCTACTACTACGTAAAGATCGAGGCAACCATCAACAGCTTAGAAGTATCAACCGACAACGGCTTAACATGGACACCGATACCCGCGATAAACAACCCATTCAACGGCTTTGTGAAGACGTACACTGAATGGTGCATAGTAACGTCAAGATACGACATACAAGGCAAAATCTGGAAGCCAATAGTATCACCACAATACCAAAAAGTCGCAGACCTGAGGACCAACCTGCAGGACGTATTTGGCACCGCATTAGCCTACGGAAGCAGACCAGGATATGCCAACTGGAATCCAGCAGCAGACGTGAACAACGACGGCACGGTAAACCTGCAAGACTACTTCACACAGGCACTAAACTTCGGCTGGAGCGCATAAGCGGGCGACCCATAGACAGATCGCAGAAACCCTGCGATATTCTGTCTCCCTCTTTTTGTCATTTCCAGCCCTGACGTTTTGCCCACGCTATGATGGCTCGCCAGGCTCGTTTCATCGGTTTCGTATCTGAGACTGGCGCGCGCTTTCAGCAATCAAAACAAGAGGGAAGAATCAGGTTTCCACGACGACCTTGCCTGAAGGCAACACTGCTGCAACGTGACCCCCTTCCGCCAGCAATGCGGGGAGTTCTTGTTCCGACACGATACGCTGGCAGTGTTCGCCGTCCTCACACTTCCGCTTGTCTCTCAATGCCAACTTGTATCTGCTCATATCCCCTCTATCCTTATCGTTTAACGGCTCACCTGCAATCATCTTGCTCGTTATGCGTTCGGATGCCTCCTGCCTCTTCTGCATGTAATCCAAATCCAGGTGTGAGGGGAAGCAGGTTTCGACCATCACTCTCGCATAATCTTCTCGCAGGCTGTCGGGGGAAACATACGCTGATTCGCTGATCTTCTTGCCGACGATCTGCTTCCACTTCTCGTTGCTCATGAACCTGCTGAGATTGTCAATCAGGAACTTTCGCAGACAATGGAATCGGATGACCTTGTTTCCGTGCTGTATTCCTGCCCTGTCAGCGACACGTTTCAGAATTCTGCTCAGCGTTATCTGGTCTTTGTAAGTCACCATGCGATCCGTCGGGTTTGTTCTGCCTTCTCTGTTCATCGTTTCAAGCATTAGCTTCACGATTGGTTGAGCGTCGCTGTCGATGAACGGATAAGCCCTTACCGATTCCTTCTGCGTATGGTATTCACCTAGACTGATTGGCACTTCACGGTTGATGTAAGGCTCCAAATCGCCCCTTGTCAGCGCAAAGAAATCACCAGCTCGCAACCCGAAACTCTTGCCTGCCACAATCACATACTTCTCTTCCAAATCGCTGACATCTACCATGCGCTTCAAGTCGTCTCTGCTGAACCTGTAATCCTGCGTCTTTCTGTTGGCTTCACCTAATCGTTTGGTTTCATCCTTGCGGAACTTTAGCGCTACACGATGAAACGCAAAGAAGGATCGGGCAGCACCCGTGGCTGTGGTTGCGGTGTAATCGCTCTGCTCCTTCTCATCCTTCATCCACTGTTTGAAATCCAACACTTTCTGCTCCCAGGCGTAGGCGTTGTCTGTTCTGCGGTCTGCAAGGATTTGGTCGCCTGTCATCCCAATGTATTCCACGAAATACTTCCAAGCTGTTTGGTAGGTACACTTGCTGCTCTTCTTTTTGCTGTTCAACCATTTCCACGTTGCTTCATCGTTTGGGAACCAATCTTTTGCAACTCTGCCTCGCATTTCAATTGCCTCTGTATGTATGTAATGGTTGGTGGATTATTTAAACCCTCGGCGTAAAACGACTCCAAATGTCATTAAAATATAGTTTGGTTTGAACATTGGACGATTCTAATGATGTATCCTGAGGCATATTGCTACGTAGCATTTTAGGCTGTCTTCATCCATCATAGCTGCAACACGTAATCCAGCGTCTCGAAGCAGATCTTCAAAATCATTCTTCGAAAAAATGCTCTTCAGACCTGTAACGACAATCACTCCGTCATCGACTGAGATTCGATTAATCTCATTCAATGTTTGAACTGGGTTGGGCGAGTTCTGTATGAGAGTCATAGCGAACACATGGTTGAATATGCCTGATTTCACTGGCATTGAATCCGCATCAGCACAGACTAGGTGGACGTTTGGTGAGGTTCTTGCTCGTTCTTTCGCCTTAAGCAGGGTCATTCGGGAGATGTCTATCCCCACGGTCGCTTCTGCCCTGCCTGCTGTGTGGCTAAATAGGAGTCCCGTTCCGCAGCCTACGTCGGAGATAAGCCCGAGTTCCTTTTTTTTCAAGATTCTGAGCGTTGCTTCGTATTTTGCGATTTGCTCCTTCTCATAACGCATGTCGTAGATGTGTGCAGTTGCGTCATATCGTCGTTTGATGGCGCGTTTCTTTTTCCAATCGTTCATGGTCGGTCTTCGAGGAGTCATGAGTGTGCAAGTCTTGATAAGCTATCGGTGAGAATGACGTTTGGAATTCCATGCTTTGTCAGCATGCGCTCTTTGGGATGCTGCCTGTCTATTCCCATTTGCTCAATGCGGCCATTCAGAAATCTTATGTGTAAATGGTGCGACATAGATTACCGGCGAGGATGAAGTGTCAGATTCGAAACCTTTGACGGTTCTGGTGAATCCTAATGTAGTGCAAGCGGAGAAGATTGCCAAGGAAGCTGTTTTTCGGCACAAGATGTTGCTCGTCGTTGGCAGGTGTTGGGTGCATTATTCTGGAAGGGCAAGATCGAAGTTGGAACCTGGCGAGCGTACACTAATCATTAAGGAAGATGGCTCTCTGCTTGTTCACCGGTCGGTCGGATATGAGCCCGTCAACTGGCAGCCGCCAGGATGCGTTTTCCACACTAGGACGAAAGGCGGTGTGCTGGAAATTCATGCCGTCAGACAGAAGCCGGCCGAATCTGTTAATGTGTCATTCGACAAGATTTACTTAGCATCCACTCTAAATCTTGTGGATTCCGGAGAGTTTTCACTTTACGCAAGTGAGGAGGACATGCATAAAGCCATTCTAGTTGAGCCCTCACTTTTAGAGGAGGGCTTTAAGCCGATAAGTTATGAGAAGAAGATTGAGCCTGGATTCTTGGACGTCTATGGAGAGGACAAGAATGGGCGGCTCGTCGTCGTCGAGGTTAAACGCAAGACTGCAGGCAAGCAAGCAGCGATTCAGCTTGCCAAATACGTTATGGCAATGAGAAGCAAATCAGACCGCCAAGTGCGCGGAATTCTTGCAGCGCCTGACATTGGAAAGGATGTTCACAAGCTGCTTGATAGCTTTGGCATGGAGTTCAAGCATCTGGACCCAAAGAAGTGTGCAGAAATCCTTCATCGTGCAGAGACAAGAAAGCTGCCTGAGTTTTTCAATGAAACTTAGTTGATTTCAGTGTCGCAGAAAACGTAATAAGAAAGCGAGAAGTCTTTGGATGTGGTGTTCTCTCGAATGGCTCATGAAGCTGTGTGTCTAGAAAGGAAACTTCTCATTCCAAACGCAAAGATTGAAGACGTAGCCTCGGCCTGCGAAAAAGCCTTCAAGGAAATGGGTTTGAAAGTCACGAAAGAGGAAAAAACCAAAGAGGGAAGTACCACTGTGCTGGCCAGTGAAGGCGCGCTAGTGCCCTTAACCTTGAGGACCCTACTATACCCGTTCAGTTTGCAACAGTATGTTAAAGCGGCACAGCGATCAGGCGTGCATGTGGTGATATCGCCGTCAGAAGAGGGCGTCATAGTATACTCGTGTGGACTGGCACTCGATGAGCTTACCGGAAAGCCCGCCAAGTACTCTGAAGAGGATGTAGAAGAGTTCACGGACACCATGGAAGCTCTCGACTTTGAAAACAAATTCGTAGGAAAGATGAAGTCGATCTTTCCAAAAACCAGAGAAATAGAATAACGACAATCTGCTACGTGGAAGTGTGTGTCGTGAAGGCAAGAGCTGAAGCGTGTGAACCTGTGCGCAGAGGGCGCCAAGACATAATCATGGATATTCTTACGATTGCCAAGCATGGCGCAAGAAAGACTGAGATGATTGGCAAGGTGAGAATGAGTTCTGCCCAATGCGCCCAGTATCTTGAGGATTTGAAGGGTGTAGGTTACATTTCTGAAGAGAGCGGAGCTTGGAAAACAACTGAAAAAGGACTCCAAGTCGTTGACGCATGCAAGATCTGTCATAACCTCATGAATATGACGTAGCACGCACTGTGGATCCAACGTACAGGGTTCGGCAGACTGGTGGAACAGCGGCAACTCAAAACCCGCAGAGCTGCCCGTCTGACAAAAACTAAATTAGCACAGTCCAACACTCCTCTTGAAATGCTGATGCCTATGAACATGTGGAAGAATATTCCAGCAGGCGACAAGCCCCCGCAAATACTAAACATGATCATTGAAGTGGCAACTGGCTCGAGAGATAAATACGAATACAATTCAAACTGGGAATCCTTCGTCTTAGATCGCATAATCCCATCATCAGTGGTCTTTCCAGTTGACTATGGTTTCGTGCCTCAAACACTGTACGATGACGATGACCCGCTAGACATAATGGCACTAACCTTTGAACCACTCGAAGTAGGTGCCATAGTAAAAACAAGAGTTGTAGGAGCACTAGTGATTGAAGACGAAGAAGGAGAAGACGCAAAAATACTATCAGTACTTGTCAACGACGCAAGATTCGACGGATACAACGACATAGCAGATGTTCATCCACACCAAATCAGGGAAATTCAGGAATTCTTCGAAACCTACAAACGTCTAGAACCGCACAAATGGGTAAAAATAAAAGGATGGAAAAACTCGGCAGAGGCACAGAAAATAGTCGCCTATTCAATAGGAAAATACGAAAAAATGACAAAGACTCAGAAGTAAAAACCTGCGATACCAGAAGCATACGTGCATGCATAAGTAGAGTTTTTCAGTTCCAAAAACCCTCGCAGAAAGCGCAACATAATCTCACTTGCAGTTCTCACCTGCGAAAGGTGTCATGATGCTGATTTCGAAAACAAGTAATCTGTCATTCTCCTCTGGAATAATGCATTCTTAAGGAGTTCGCTCTTGTCTATCCATGTCTGCAAGCGGATTTGGAACCTCGCCCCAATCCAACTCAAAGCCATTTCCAAATTATTGAACTTGTAAGGCGCCTGTCTCATCGCGTTCCTAACGTTTTCCCGGACCTGCCAAACACCCACTGGCATTATGTACCCGGGCCTGGCCTCGCGAAGCACGATCACCGTGGCCTGTCTTCGCTCCTTCGCAAGCTGTTCACATACAGCCAGCCGGGCAGAATAATAGCAGCCGCCGATCTCAGCGTAGGTCGTCCTCCCATCATGACCTTCCCAGTCTCCAAACATCACCGTCCATTTGCCATTTGGATTCCAAGTCGTGCCCGGAAACCACGCCTCAATCGCCCCATAACTCCAAAACGAAGGAATCATCAGAACCTCGAAAACATTGTCCAAATAACGGGACTCATAAACTCGATATTCGTTTATCTCCGGATACTGCTTGACCTTCTTCATCAAATCCTTGGACAGAATATCATCTATGGCTGTTATACTCCAACGCGTTGGAACCATACGCCTATTTTCCTCAACGCCAAAAGCTCCAACACTAAAAGCCCTCTGAATCTTCGTAACTTGGACGCCCTTCCCATAGAGCTCCAAGACAGCGTCAACAGCCTTCAAATCAATGTCAACGTACGCCTTCTCCACATGATGATCCCAACGTGTATTGCCAACATTCAAATCCCGAATCTGCGCAGATGGCCCAAAAGGCTGAACCTCATCATCTAGGAAAATGTTGCCTCTCGGTTTATTTCTCAAGATTAGCTCAACGTCAACAGGGTTAACTGCCAAAGCAAGCTCGCGCGTCTTCTCCACGATCCTCCCTGCCTCCTGAAACTTTTGCACGTGAACCCGATGCTTGCCACGAACGAGCATCGAGCGGAAGCCAACGATCTCATCCATCGATTTTCCAAACCAGTACTCAGGCAGGTCATATAGGCTGGTGTCTTCCTCAACAGGCGGAACAAGAGGCCCAGCGTAGACCATAGGGTAACCGATTCTGCCCACAAAAACGCTTGGCGGCGAGGCACCAACGATGTCCTCAGTGTTCATCAATTGGACACTCTTCAGATAATGGTTAACCTTAACCATGATTGGGCAGCGTGTTTTGCCGCATAGGTTTCTTGACCCTTTGCAGAGCACGCATTGACTGCTTCTCGATGCCTTGGTTGTGACTGTGAGGCTCTCATGAGCGTTGGTATTCAAGCTCACTAGCAAATCATTTAGCCAAGTGCGAGAATTCTTTTGACTGGAATCCGCCTGTGAAAACGTCAACTGTATCAGTCAAAATCATGGTGGAACGTGCTTCTTATCTTTTCTGGAACCACATTTTAGTCATTTTTGCTTGAGATGCGGCTTGATCTTGATCAATGGATGTCACAGAAAGATGTATTTTATATCTGGTCTGTATCAGCATTAAACAGTAGGTGGATTTGTGTGAGTGAAGACATCAGATTCTACAAGGGAAGACACAAGGTCAAAATTCTGACAAAAAGCAAGGGAAACTGGATCGTCGAAGCCTTGGAACCATTCGGAGACATTGTCAACGGAGAAAGAATAGAGGTAAAAGTCAAGGAAAGAAAAATCGTCGCCCCAAACTTGCTCTTCAAAAAAGAAAGTCTACCCCCTCCAGTCAAAGAGCATACTTATGAGTTGAAGATGGAAAAGAAACTGAAACATCTCATCGAAGAAAAAGAAAAATGACGGGCCAAAACTGAAAGCACGCATTATTCCTTTAGTATCTTGACTGACAGAAAAGCGAAGACAGGCATCGTTATGATAGCAACGATGAAGGGGTATTGCGTTGATGCTGAGTACAAGAGTCCTCCGACGTAGGGCGCAGCAAACGAGGCGAACATGCATAATGTCTGAGGAATGGCGATCCACCGTGCTCTGCATGATTCCGGCGCGGTGGGACCGACGATCGCGCTGAGCATAGACCAAGTTATGTAAGATCCACCGTTGAAAACGAACGATAGTACAAGGATGCTAAAGTTGCCGGACCACAGCATCAGAACCATCGCTGCGGCAATAAAGATCGAAGAAATGGCAAGAGGATACGATTTTCGTTTCATGTCTCCGAGCCTGCCTAGCAGGATTCCGAGTACTGCTGAGCTCGCGAAGAGAATGGAGGCCAAAACGCCTATCTCAAAATCTGTGATTTTGTAGACGTCAGAGAGGTATTTTGGAACGAAGTTTCTGAACATCATGGTTACAAACATAAGCATGGCGAAGAAGACTGATAAGGACATTAGCTTTCGGTTTTTTACGAGCTTCAGGAATGAATACTCTCTTTCTGAAGCGTTCTGCTCATGACTAGCGTGCTGGCTTCTGATGAATGAAAGCATCAAACAGGCTGAACCGTAGAAGATGAAAGCCAAATAGAAGACTGTTTTCATTCCAACCGTTCCTGCCAGAAACCCGCCTATTGCTGGAGAAAAGATGTAGCCTAACGACCATCCAGCCGACATTATCGTGAAGGTCGATGTCAGCCTGCTCTTTTCCGCCGAGGTCACTATGTACGCAGATCCTGCTGGCTGTCCGAGCCAGAATCCCCACATCACCATTCCGGGGATCATTTCGGTCCAATTTCTGGCAAATGCAAAAATCAAGGGTGCAGGCAACCATGCAAGCCATCCGGCTATCATGATTTTCTTGCGGTCATATCTGTCTGCGAGCGTTCCCGAGATCAACAGCGTCGAAGCTGCTGCCAGAACCATACAAGCGTAGAGTATGCCGATCTGAATCGCATCAGCCCCCAGCACGTTGCCCATGTAAACAGGCAACAAATAGGCGAAGAGACCGTCACCAAAGGAACCCACAATGTTGGTCGTGAAAACCAGCTTCAAGTCTCTGTTCAGCACTGACTAACCTCTAATGCAAGACCGTGCATGATCCCAGTTCATATCGTTTTTCCAAAAACACGAGGATTTCGATGAAGCTACCTCATTCTGTTGACGAGGCCCATTGGTGCGGTTCGGTGCTGATGATGGTCACCTGCCGACAATGCTGAAGAGTCAAGCTCAAAGACGTATCTAGCTAGTTTTGATTCTGACTCTAATTGAGTTCAGCCGAGGACCTGCTCCTATGGTCTGCGGATCACCAGATGCCAAACTGTTTAATGGGACACCGTTTTTCCCAGTCAAAGGTCTCGGCGACCATAAGACTCCCTTGGAAACCTTTTCGGTCACGATCGCTTCAACAGTCAGCGTTCCTAGCTCGTTGAAGAGAGTAAGATCATCTCGATTCTTTATTCCCCGACTGTCCGCATCAATAGGATTGATCCACACAACCTCTGGAATCGGACCATAAACGTCTCTGAACTGGCTATGGGTCCAATTCGGAAGAGAGCTGTTCAGCAGAGTAAACCAGCCTTCATTCTCATCAAGTGACAGCTGCACTGGTAAGGGACTCGCACCGATTTCTGGGGCTTTTGAAGAGTATAACTCAATCTTCCCTGATGGCGTCTGATACTCGTTGATTGGCCTTTGCCGTAGTTTCAAGATCGCCCCTTTCAGTAAATCATCGAAGCGTCCGTTTTCAAACGTCTCCATCATGGCCTGTTCAAGGGCTTGCCAAGGATCCTCAAAAACCCAAGGCTCGCGACAACCTATTCTTTTGGCCAGCTGTTGCATGACCCAGATTTCATGTTTACACTCTTCAAGCGGCTCGATCGCTTTCGTAGAAATCGAGTGTAGAGGTGATGGTCAGAGAGATTCAAGTCAGATTTCTCCAAATAGGTGGCCGCGGGCAAAACAGCATCAGCAAGTTTCGCGGTCTCGGTCCAGTGGGTTTCATGAACGACCACAAACACGTCTTCCCTTGAAAGACCTGCTCTTACAAGGTTCTGGTTTGGAAGCGTCAAGGCGGGGTTGGAACCTTTTACGAAGACAAACTTAAACTCACCGGAATTCAACCTCGAGCCAACAGAAACCTGTTCAACAACTTTTGACCTTTTGCTGCTCATCTTGCTTCCGTCGATATAACCCCAATCAACAAATCGGCCCTTAGAGTCACTATAATGGAAACCGCGATGCTGCCCAAGTAATGCAGGTAATAGACTCACAGCCCTCGTGGCCTCTGCCCCATAGCTCGACTTGTTTAACCCCAAGCCTATCATGAAGCCTACAGGCGGTTTTTCAACGAGTATCTCGCATAACTCCTCAACTTTTTCCCAAGCGAGGTTTGTCACTTTTTCCACGCGTTTCGGTGTCCAGTTCTTTACCTCTTCCAAGAATTTGTCGTATCCAGTAGTCCATTCTTCAATGAATTTCCCAGCTACTTTGTGGTGCTCAATGAGGTATAGCGCTATTCCATAGAAAAGTGCTACGTCGCTTCCTGGCCGGGGGTTAACCCAGAGATCGGAAATCTCGGAGGTCTCGCTCTCTCTAGGGTCAATGGATACCAGCGTCGTCCCTTTTTCTTTTCTGGCCCTCAGCGAAAGGGCCCAGAGATGAGGAGAACTGACTCTTGCATTGTTTCCCCAAAACAGAATGGCTCTGCATTTGAGAACTTCTTCGAATCCGAGACCATACGTGAGCCCATAGTGAAGTCCGATTCCAGCATGTCCGGATGTGCTGCAAAGAGCGCCATCCGTAAACGTCCCGCCTAATGCGCGCCATAGTCTTTGCGAGTACTGCCGACTAAGACATCCTTGGTTACCTGCATAATCATACAGCAAAACTGATTCATTACCGTAATTTTCTAAGACGCTAGTCAGCCTATTAGCAACCAGTTCTATGGCTTCTGGCCAAGTGACCCTTCTAAACTTGTCTCCATTCTTAACGTGTGGAAAAAGGATGCGCTCTTCACTATAAACCCGCTTGGGATCTCCCAATCCTCGGGGGCATAGAAATCCCTGAGTTATCGGATTCTCTGTGCTACCTCTTGTGGATATGATCCGACCATCTTCAACAACGGCGTCAACAAAACATGTATCCGGACAATCCCGGTGACATACAGTCTTCACAACCATGCTCGTTTTTCTGAGCTTAGCCTGCAAGTTCGTCCCCTTCTTGGGTAGTCACGCTTTCACGCGTGTGTTTTAGGTTATACCCGGTAGATGTGCGTTTATGTTTTCGGCGATGGTCTTGCAAAGTGTGCGTGACAGGTATGGCGCCCTGGCCGGGATTTGGACCCGGCTCATGTCCCAGAGCGCTTTTCTCTTAGGATGTCCTGCGGGCGACAGCCGCATATACTAGACCGGACTATACTACCAGGGCTGTCAAATGGCCTGAGCGCCGACTTGGATAAAGAAGAAATGCCTAATTAAGTTTGTCTCGACAGATCGTTTGATTCTCTTTCTCTGATGTTTCTGACCGGACATATCCGCTTCTTTCATTAACGTGAAGAGCTTCATGCACTTCAAAATCTAGAGAAAAAGCATGGGGACCCTGAATTTTAGACTTCGACTTCTGAATAGTCCCCGATGTGAAGTCTGACTGTTCGATTCTTGTTGTTCTTTGTCACTCTTGCATTTTTGCCAATGAGGCTTTCTTCAAGTCTATCCACGTCTTTTATGAGCGCGTTTTCCAGAACGACGCAGTATTCCACGTTTGAGTTTATGGTTTGGGCATTGTCGCCTATGCTTGTGTAGGGTCCGATGAATGAGTCTTCTATTGACGTGTTCTTGCCTATTGCGCATGGCCCTCTGACTGTGCTGTTAACTATTTTTGCGCCAACTTCCACTTTGACCCTTCCCTCGACGTTGCTGTTGATGACGTTTCCCTTGATGTCCCTCTGGATGTACTCGTCTAGGACCTTCGCGTTGGCTGACAGTATGTCATCTTTTTTGCCTGTGTCCAACCACCATGTCTTGAGCACTTCGGCCTTCACCTTGAATCCCATGTTGATCATCTCTTGCAGAGCATCTGTTATCTCCAGCTCACCCCTCCCTGAAGGCTTAATCCTTTCTATGGCTTCGTGGATTTTGCCTGAAAAAATGTACGTGCCAACGATCGCCAGATTACTCGGTGGCTCTTTGGGCTTTTCCACGAGCCTTGTTACACTGCCTTTTCCATCTAAGACTGCTATCCCAAATCTGGCAGGTTCTTCCACTTCTTTCAAGAGAATAAGCGCATCCAATTTCTCATGCTCAAACCTCTTCACTAGATTGACTATGCCCAAACCTTGAAGGTTGTCGCCCAAACACATGGCAAAGGCATCATCTCCAAGAAAATCTCTAGCCGTCTTGACGGCATGAGCAAGTCCAAGCGGCTCTTGATAAATGTAATTGACCTTCAAACCCCACTCTGAGCCATCTTTAACATATTCTTTAACGTAGCTTCCAGTCTCTTGAGATATTATTAAGCCAACGTCCACTATGCCTGTTTCAGCAACTTGATCAAGGACGTAGCCCAAGATCGGCTTGTTCGCAACAGGTATGAGCTGTTTAGCCAACGTAAACGTCAAGGGTCTCAGCCTTGTACCCTTACCACCACTGAGGACCAGAGCCTTCAATCCAGACGCCACTGCCAAGAATAGAAGGATTCAGACTTGCTTTTTAAAGGTTTTTCCAGAGTTCTCTTCTAAGCTGAGAGAAAAGCCTGTTCGAAAAACTTGTTCTAAGCTTCTTCTTGACGAATGTAGGGTTCCAACACTGGGTCAGCAGCTTTGCTTTTGCTTTTTTTCTTCTGCTCATATGCGGTAGCTTTGTGAATCTCGCCCAAGTACCAGGATCGTCTCCTATCATGGTAGACACTTAGCATGAAACCGGCGGAAGTAAGCGCGAAACCTACAATTGTCAAAATCGGTCCCAGCGCGATAGAAAAGCTGACGGGCTGTGGGCTTAGGAAAGGAAAAATGTTCGGTTCGCCGCTCGTAAGGATCGTCACTATCAATCCGCCTATTGAGATGTTTATGCCCAGAATCACCATTAGGAAAGACATGATTTCATTATGCGAGCTTTCGTCCGCTCTTCTATGAAGCCAATCTTCGTAGGACACTGCTTCCACTGTCAAGGTCGCCTCATCGGGCGCCCGTGAATAATCATGTCAAACAACCGACGTAAAGCTTATGATTCCTCAATAACGATTCAAAATACAGTTAACACAGGGCGTACGTTCAATTCACTTTCTCTTTTTTCTGGTCTTCTTGACCACGGCCACAGAAGATTCATGATTCAGATGCCTTATCCTCACATTAGGAAACACGTTCTCCAGCTCTCTTTGCACTGTTGCCATATCCACAGTCCCAAACGTCTTGACGTCCACTACAGGTTTACCATTCTCGTCGCAGCCGAAGGCCACAGTGTATCCTGAGCCTATTTCAACGCTAACAGGCTCAAGCACAAACCTTGTCTCTTCCAAATCAAAACCGACAGAATCATCATCACGTTTAGACTTGCGCTGCGCCAAACTAACCACTGCAGCCTAATGGTGAAGAAACATCAATTAAAATATTCTGGACCCGAAATGCAGAGCATCTATTCAAACTCAAAATCTATCTACATCTCAGCAAAGCTAACCAACAACGCACGCTCACACAACATGCCGCATGATCGCAACTATTGCAGAGGAACAGCAATAACGCGCGCCTTTTTGACGACGACATTTTTGTAACAAAGTGTAACTTGAAGCTCCTCATGGCAACGTTGGAAGCCCATGAAATATAACAAGTGACCTAGCACGCGCCAAAAGACAAAACATAACCTGCGCGTCTTCTCTTTTCCGCGCATTGCACGTCAGTGCCGTACCAGAACCGCGCGGCATAGTGATTCCAAAAAAAACAGGAAAGAAATTCCCAAAGTACAGCCTTCAGCCAACATTGGAAAACGCGTTTCACCATGGGAGAATTGAAGAGCCAGTTGAAAAAGCGAAGCTGAATCCGCGGTTTCTTTGAAACTCACTATGAAAATACGAAAAGCGGTACTGACCCCATCTAGCGAGAAGAGGCCCTCGGAAGGCGCGCGCGAACACGCGCACCCTTAGAACATTTCAAAGAACGTATCACTATGCGCTCAAACGAGCAAAGACGCACGCGCCACGCCGAAGCCGCCAAGAACCCAAAAACCAAAACCAGGAACGCGCGCGCTTTTTGGGTCCGCACACGTGCCCGGCGCATTCTTGGACCGCGCTTGTTCAGCAGTAGACGCTATCTATAAAAGGCGAACGTTCTATTCTACATTAGCATAAAAGCTTGGAAAAACATGATTGAAAAAACTGAGGATAAAGAGGTACCAGCTCCGCCGGAGAAGCTCTTAATCGATAATCCATCAAACTTCCAGTTTCATGCGGCCTATCTCACTTACTCTGACATTTTTGACAAGACGACAAGCCCCGAAACTAAAAAGCAGTTAAATCAGAACATTATGGCTCTTCAGGAGAATCAGATGGACTACTCATCTTACTATGAAAAAATAAATCAGTTCCGAGGACAAGATGCCAGTCAGCACGGTTATGGCAGAGCCTTCATAAAAACACAGAAAAAGAGAGAATGGCGCAGGAAAACGCAGAAACACGAAAGAATCCAAAGACACAGGAAATAGCCCCACATAGGTTCACTCAGACGATTTCGGCATGGATAAGAAGCCAATGCTAGACTTCAATAGGTCGAGCTTCTTTCAACGGCAATTCTTATAAGCGACGTGACGACGCATGACTGTACAGTGTAAGAAGCACGTTTTTGCACGTGAAACATGAAGGAGTTGAAACATAAATGTACGAAAAAGAGATGAGTAAGGCAGTTTGTGCTGATTGCGGAAAAGAATGTGAAGTTCCTTTCAAGCCAGACGGAAGCAGACCAGTATACTGCCGAGAATGTTACGCTAAACGAAGACCCCCGAGAAGATTTTAAATCAAGCTAACAACCTTAATTTAGAATCAAATCTACTTTTTTTCCTTGTTCTCATATATACGAACTGGGTTTTGTCATAAGAATTATCACGGACGACTCCCCTTTCCTGCAAGGCCTCGTGACTGGCGATTGATTGCCAGAACCTTCAAAATCCTCAAGGATCATGGAATGACAGAGGCAGTTTTGATAGCGCGCGCGAAGTGGGCACCTACAAGCTGTGCACCATTATGCCGCCTTTTCCTGTTGGGTCCGGAAATGTCGGGTCTTCTTTGAAGCCATTCTTCAAGAAGAAATTCCGAAAACGAGGCAATGAATCTGGGAAACCAGCGTGACAACCCCACGAGCCGATGGCGAACTCTTCAGTCCTCTTTCCATCAAAGCTGGATATTTGAAGATGCTCAAGATCACTAATCAAAGCTTGAACAAGTCTGGACCCAATCCCGATTTCTTGTAGAGTTTTGTCAGGAACAAAAACACATGTTATCATAATTGTCTTCTTATCCCGTTCTGGCAGCAGAGGAAAGGCTGACATAGGATAAAACTCGACAAACCCAACAGGTTTAGCTTCCACATATGCCACTTTGGCACAGATACCGAATCTCTTGAGGGCTTTTTCAATCCATTCACGTTTCCGCAAGCCAGCCTCTTTGAGAGTCTGAGCGTGCCGCTCATCTTCAAACCTGGGTGCACACAATCTAACGAGGTCATCAACGTTCTGTTCAGTCACATCTTTGATTTCGATTCTCATTGAGAACCTCTTCCTCTTGACTCACGGACTATTCGGAAAAACTCATCCTTCGAGACCTCTTTCTGATCAATAATGAAGCAAACATTATTGGAAAACGGGTTATACGGATCTATACTCTTAGCATGTTTTTCCACTAGCTCCTTGTTCTCCAACATATTATGTTCAACAATCTCAACTCCAAGCCTCTCCAACTCAGCCTTGAAATCTCCACCAGTCTTTGTCCAAGTTTCATCCAAGAAGCCACCACCGTAGCCCATGAAATAACTCCACGGACAGCAACCGAAATAGAAAATTTCGACTTTTGCTTTCAAAACTGATTCTCAATACTCTGAATATTACTTCGTGCCTATATCGATTTCCCATCTTCTTTAAAAAAAAGCAGCATAGAAAATGAAACCGAAAGTTCAGGGAGCACCTCAGGTTTGTCGAGAAAGCGCCGGGGGTGGGATTTGAACCCACGTGGCCCCGAAAGGCCACAAGCTATTCGGCGTCCAAAACCTGAACGTCTCCAGGCTTGCTCCATACCTGGCTAGGAGACCCCGGCTCACTCATACCAATAGGATATTACCCCGCCAAACACTACTATCCAACACGCACTGATTCTCGAACCCCAGCGACATTTAAAACTAGCGATCACCACTCACAAGGCGCAGAAGAACGTTGGAAGGTCGCCGAAGCCACGGGAGCTGGACGAATTGCGGTCAACTTCATCTCAACGAATCCAGGATTGTTCTATTTGCCATTTTGTCCGTCCTCACGTATCAGTCTCGAAACTAAAACTTCGAGAAGTGATGCCTATCCTTTTCTCGTTCTGCTTTACGTTTCAGCTCATGGAATATTGCCTCAAAAATTGAACCAGAAGGAGGACGAAATTCTCCACTCTTAAGCGTTGCATTCCTAATTTCGCGATCAAACATCTCATCTTCAACGCTCTCACAGTGACTCTCAAGTTTCTCGTCGAATTCGACCAGCTTCATCTGAGCATACTTCCTCTTGCGGCATCCACCTGAACTGCCTGCTTTCATCGTCCCTCGCCTTGATCTATTTTCGACGCGCCCACGTTAAACCAAAAATCACAATCAAAGCAAACGCCGAGAAGAAGACAAGTAAAAGCGTCACAGAGCCAGCAGACAAGAGATCATCAAACATCTCCCCTTTCCTCCTCTCCTATGAACACCTTTGACTGATTCACCTAAAAGCGAAGCTTCAAAGCTTGAAATACGCATCCATCGGGCATATTTCAGAAAGCGACATAGCACACCTACATAGACTTCATCACCGAACCTGAAATGAACAATAGACACATTCTGAGCCCCAGCAAGATCGGACGCCAGAAAGCTGCCCGCGAGAATGAATAGAATTAAGAGAGCCGAAACAAATACATTGCAAGCGAAAGGTGTGCTCTTGGTTGCGATTAAGGCTCACGGCGGACATGTCGATCTGCAGAATTCCTTTGATCATGTTTGGACGCTCTTGAGCAAGGCAGGTGACACGCGTCTGAAAACTTCCAAGAAGAAAACTCATTTTGTGGCTAGGGCATCAATCGTTACTCCAAAAGGCCCCGACGAGGGCAAAAAGGCAATAGTCTTCCTCCGGCAAATTGGTGAACACCGAAAGCTTCAGGAGACTGCAACGTGTTTTGAATGCTGTTGGGGGCCTTACTATACTTGCCACTCTCGAAGGATAGGAATGTACAGCAAGGCTTTAGACAAATGGGCCTCATCATCACGACGGCAAACATCTTCCACCGAATAACTGCAAAACAAACATGTCTTGATCGGGCTACTGAACTCGCCAAGGGCTCACATTCGTTGTCACTTTGCCTTCGGGTCCTCTTGCATGATCCCGAAAACATTTCCCTCAGTGTCTGCGCAGTAAGCCATGTAGCCTACTCCAGGAACCACAGTTTTCTTCTGCACGACTTTTCCGCCCGCCTTCAGTATCCTCTCAAGGAACTCGTTAACCGAAGGAACATCTATCGTGTTCCAAGTGCTCCCCTTGCCTACACGTCGCATTATCCCCCCATTTATGCCGGGTTTTTTGTCTTCGCCTGTAGTGACTAGCCAGTATTCCGCGGGTCCTTCCCACTTTTTTATCCTCCAATCGAAGACTCTCTCGTAGAATTCTGTTGCTCTCTTTGGATCTTCCGCATGAATCTCAAAATGAATGACTCTTGGCACGCATGTTTCCTCCAAATCCTCATGTTGTATCTTTTTCGAGCGTTATAAAACGTTTACGAAAGTAACCTGGCCTCCAGATAAGATGTGACAATGTTATTCTGTAGATTTGTTGCACATATCTACACAAACATGATTGACAATTCACAGCGTTTATTTTTGGTGAAAGCGGTTTTTCACTGGGTCTCCGTGGCTGATGTCGATATGAAACCGCCTTCCCGTTTAAGGTTCATACTCAAGCAATGTGGATATTCCGACAACACGATCAGAGAAATCTGGAAATGGTACAATTTCTCAGACAGAAGAGGAGTTGCGAGTTACTAGATTCTGGACAGAGCGTTCACGTTTCTGCATGAGATCTTGAGAAGACTGCTTCAACAAGAGCGGCTATGATATGCAGCACTGTTAACTGAATGGTTAATTCCTTGATTAAATCTGAGCGACCGCTTTGTGGCCGGATGAACGCCTGCGGTCCTAAGAATGTGTCCATAGGAGACAAATACTGGGCTAGTTCTGATCTAGCAGTCTATTGAGTACGTCGAACGTCTCTAGGAAAACCTTTCCTTTCGACGTTGTCTTATACAGTGGTTTCATGTTTCTGCCTAACGCTACCAGCAATTCTGATCTGAGAAGTAATGGGAAGTACTTGTCCACTTGAGCAGAACTCAGCCCCACTTTGTATATTATCCTAGTCTTTCCCGCTCCATTAACTGCACATAACAGTATACCTGAAACTATAACTATTGGATCCCTTCTATGGTTTACTATCTCAATGAATGAACTGCGCGTGAACATCAATAGTTTATCAGATGATACGACCGTATTTATCCGTTCTCTTCAGCCTTCACCTTAAGGCGTATTGAACAATTCACGAGTCAATCAGAGATCTTCAGCATGTAAAAGAATATTCAGTTTGGAAAGCAGAAATGAGAACGCCCGATTGACATTTCACGGACCTAAGTCCTGAGCAAATTGCTCCTTTCCACCTTTGTTGCAGAACGATGTTCAGGCTATCTCTCAGAAACGTTGTTTTCTTGGAGGAACATGCCTTTTGGCTAAAGCACTTTTTCGAATTTTGACTTCGGCGCGCCGCAAATTGGGCACGTTTCTGGTGGCTTGCCATCAGCGATATGACCGCAAACTAAGCAAACATAATATTCAGTTGAACGCTGCGCTATCAAGTCATTAAGCGCTTTCTTGTAAAGCTCTGCGTGTCCCTCTTCGACATCACGTGCTTGCGAAAACACCAAGGCCGCCGCTTCCTCACCGTCTTCTTCCGCTTCCCGCAACATCTCAGGGTAATGAACCCCATTGACTATCTTCTCCGATTGAAATGCTCTTTCCAAATTGCTCTGCGTGTCGGAAACTGATTCCAACATGGCAAAGTGCCGACGAGAATGAACTCCTTCAGCAGCAGCAACGGCCCTGAACAGGTGGGCCATCTGGGGTAAATCCTCCTCCCCAGCTTTCCCCGCAAACATCAAAAGCCTTTGATAGGCTTTTGCTTCTTCAACGAACGCTGTGTGTACGTTCGTGGAGGTCCTCTGCTTCAACTCGTTTTCTGCCTCCTATGCTTGCACTGTAGTCGATAACTCGAGGAATTTAGAATTTGCGTACAGAATATCGATGCCCTATACAAGGAATCGTCTTCTCACAAACTGACCCTAGCGAGCATTACACTCTTTTAGCGAGGCGCGGAGAACAACAAGAACAACTATCGCTCTTCTAACAATTTCGTTGTCCGTTCCTGATGCTTTTTCCAACCCAGAAGCACAAAGCACAATTCGAGTGTTTCCTTAAATCCTAGTTTGTTCTCGTCTTCCTCTCGTCCGTTTCAAAATCATGAATGAATCTGCCTATCTTCAAAACATACGGATCCTGTAAATGGTGTTTCGTTACTAGAGCATCAAAGGTAGTTTTCTGCCACTCAATCGGTTTGATTTGTGCATTTGGCAACGCGAACTCGATTGCCCGGCTAGGTATCGAATCTTCTAAATGCGAACTTGAACTCGACCTCTTTTTCGATGAATCTCGATGAGCCATGCTGAAGCCCATCGACCAACGTGAATTTTGTAGCAGGCAACCCATGGCATAGGGCTTACCATGGTGCAAAAAAAGAAGTGATCTATTCCATTAGTTTCCTTCTCAGAAATTCTCTTCGGTGCCTTCGATCCATGGTCTCGAGTTCGGCTTTGCTTTTGTCGCGGATAAGTTTCATTTTGCAATAAGTATAAAGCGCATCGTATACTGCCGAAGACTCAGCTATTGCTTCGTGATCATCTTTTGCAGCTATCGACATTCCCGTCATAATCGCGTCTAATCCAGGCGCTTCTGGAGCATCTTCAGCTCTGTCTGTATCAGCGGCCCGAACGATTTTTGCCAATTCCAAAATGGCTGGGTCTTTGATCTTGTACTTTTCGATTATGGCGTCGAAGCTACATTTGTCTCCGTGATGTCCAAGCTCCACGTTAGGCGCATCGTAAGGAATCGCTTTTTCGCTTTTCACTCCATCTTCTATCTTCTCCACTGGGACGAAAATGAATTCTGCTTTTGGGTCCACGAATCGTTTTATTAGCCACGGGCACGCCGTTCTGTCGACATGCACGTATTGCCTTGTCACCCATTTCATCCAGTTCACCTGATCACGCTGACGTGATCTGATAGCTGTAATGTCGAGTTATATGGTTTTCACAAGCGACGATCTATGGTCTTTGCATTGAGAGAACGGAAGTTTATTTTCTTCCATAAAATCCAGCAGGCTCGGGATGTTCCCGTCTGAAGTCAAGTTTGAGGTTCGTCAGCTGCATGTTTTTATGGAGGCTCGTTATAGCTAGTTTAAACGCAATGTCGTCGGGGGATGATGAATATGCAAAAGGGTCCAGGAATGACTGTTGACACAAAGCTGGTTGCCGTTTTGATTATAGTTTGTTTAGCGTTAGGCGGAAGTTTCGCACTGATATATATGAACATGAAGGCGGATCTCACTTCGCTGCAAAACAGTAATGCAAATCTGTCATCGGAAGTTTATCAACTTCGAAAATCGCTTGAAGAGCAACACACCAACATGACTAGCGGTTTGCCTGCAGTCCAAATCTACAATGACACAGAACCATCAGTTGTACTCATAACCAACGACCGAACAGACGGTTCGACTGCTGAAGGCACTGGTTTTGTTTATGATTCGCAGGGACACATTATTACTAACAACCATGTTATAGATGGATATGCTACCATCACTGTCACATTTTTTGACGGAACCGTGGAGACAGCCCAGCTTACGGGAACCGACGTCTACAGCGACTTAGCGCTAGTCAAAGTGGGCAATCTGCCTAACCAGTCACAGCCGTTGATCATCGGGAATTCATCACAGCTGATGGTCGGAGAACCCGTATACGCTATAGGGAACCCGTTCGGATTGAGCAGTTCAATGACTTCAGGCATAGTAAGTCAGCTGGGAAGGGTGCTAAAACTTTCAGATCTTGGAGCCCCGCAGCCCTGGGGGAACTACTCCATTGCAGACATAGTTCAGTTTGACGCGGCCGTGAACCCTGGCAATTCAGGCGGGCCCCTACTGAACAGCCAAGGCTGGGTTATTGGTGTGACGTTCGCGATAGAAACCGGTCAAACTGGTGTCAACGGCTTCATAGGAATAGGCTATGCCGTCCCTTCGGTACTTCTCATGCGGGTTATTCCGGCCCTGAATTCTACTGGACACTATTACCATCCATACGTCGGAATAGAGTACGATCCACGCTACACTGACGGAGTACATGTAGTAGCCGTCGCAACTGGCGGTCCAGCATACAATGCCGGATTGCAGTCAGGTGACGTGATAAAAGGAGTTGACGGTCTTCAAATAAGCAGAGGAGACGACTTCATCATCTACTTGGAAAGATATAAGAGCCCAGGTGACACGCTGAACCTAAAGGTCAGCCGAGGCGGCACCTCTCTTAATCTAGTTTTAAAGCTTGGAGAAAGACCGGTCTAACGGCCCTTTCCTGATTTTCTTTAGAAGACGCTAAAGTGAATGACCGCCTTGACAGGGCTACAATGTGAAGTGTTTACGTGACTATTTTCTTCTGTCGATAATGTCGAGGGCTTCAGGACCGGTGCCTATTAGCACAACCGGGATTCCTGCTTGCTTCTCAACGTTGCCTATGAATTGTTTTGCTTCTTCTGGTAGTTCCTCGTATTTTTTTGCGCTTCTGCATGTGGGGTATAGGCAGTCAAGCTTTGTTACAGCTATCTGCGTGGCACCGTTGATTGTTGATGACTTTCTTGCCAGTTCAAAGTCAAATGGGGCCGAACGCCTGTCACGACCAGTTCCGGCAGCAGTCTCGAACCACCCGCGCTTCTGTGCTTCCTCTTTGGGTATTTCTCCAGGCAGAGGGCCTGTTCCAACTCTTGTCATGAACGCTTTGAACACTACGAGAACGTTGTCAATTTTAGTCGGTCCCACGCCGGCTTCCGAGCATATTGCTGAAGCGCTCGTGTCTCTGCCTGTGACGTATGGATATGTCCCGTAGAAAAGCGAAAGCATTATGCCTTGGGTTCCTTCCAGCAAGACGTTTTTGCCTCTTGCAATTGCGCCGTTTGCCTCTTCTGACACGTCCGTTAAGTATGGCTTCAACTCTGCGATGTCCTTCGCAAGTTTCGCCGTTCGACGCACGCGCTCTTCGATGGCTGGACCGACACCCCAGCCTGTTGTGCCCAGACCTTTCAGGTGCACGCTGGATTTGTCTTGAATTGAATGCTTTTCCTCAATAATCGAAGCCTGATTGTCCACACCTATTCGGTTCTTAACACCTGTTTCCGCAACTTCCTTGAGGAACTGTGCAACATGAAGGTTTGCTCCTGCACCAACAAGTAAGCGGCATTTCCCCTCCACAAAGCCGCCTGGAACCATATGCAACGCGTAACGTTTGCCGTTATACCAAATCGTGTGGGCGGCATTGACGGAGCCAGTTCGAATGCACACGTCGACAGGTTCTTTCAAGGCTAGATACGAAATTATCTTTCCTTTGCCTTCGTCGCCCCAAAATCCTCCAACTATCACAGTGCAGGGCATATTATCACCTGTGAAGAAATTTGCTGGAAGTTATTTAAGATTGATCGAAACCTTCGTGTAAACCCTATGATAGCCAAGAAAACGTTCTGTCCTTTCACGATTTGTTTTGCAGAATGAAGGAAATGAAAGCATAAAATCGCATTGAGGACCCTCCACTTCGGGGGCTTCGGCGGCATCGCTACAGGATAATGCCCTGTTTCATCCGCCTATCAGAACTATGTTCAGGTTTAGCATTTCTGCCCATGCCACGTTTTTAAGCGGGATTCTGAAAGCGTTTCTGTATCCATAGGGAATACATTCTACGAAGGCTCTTCTTTGATATTCATCCTTATCAATTCTGGACAGCAACACGTTCACTATTACTGAGCCGTCTTTCAAGTGAAGATTGACGTTCTTTCCGAGGAAGGACCTTGCCGTGTTCATTCCGAATCTTTCCATGTTCTCACAACTCTAGGTCTTTGTCAGCTAGTCTGCTCCAACAACGTCTACAGATTGGCAACTTCTCTCCCTTGAATTGAATGTAAACTTCAATGTCGCGATTCTTGCATTCGTTGTGCCAAGGATTCCTGCAACTCTCCATAAATGCTTCACCAACATTCAAACACGCGCGATTTTTGCTTTTAAGGTTCGCTGCGTAGCGACATTGGAACGGAGCGGAGAGAGACGGGTTAAAGTGAAGTCTTTTATTTTATACGCAATATAATTGGAATCGGTGAATTTGTGAATCCCCCGTTGATTTCACAAATCAATCTTGCATTTCAAATTGTTGTAATCCTCATGCTCTTCACAAGTTTCGGTCTAAAGCGGAAGCGCAAGTATTCCTGGCATGGCATAACTATGCTTATCGCGGTCTCAATGAACGCAGGATCCTTTCTGCTTGTGATGTTGCCCTCTCTGCTTGGTTTAGCAACCGTCACGGAACAAACTCCTTTCAGCATTTCCATAGTCGTCGCGCACGCATGTCTAGGATCAGCAACAATGGCCTTGGGCTTATGGCTTGTGGGTTCCTGGCATTTGCAGTCGTCTATCCAAGGATGCACAAGAAGAAGAAGGATCATGCGACTGGCGTTCATTGCGTGGCTTGTGACGCTGCTCTTGGGTGTCTTGCTCTACATGAGCTTATACACGAATTTCCTACTGTAAGTTCAAAGTATCTTAGTGCGGGTATTTCGACTTCAGATCTTTCAAATTCTGCCCTGTCTACTCCTATTTCGGTTCTAGACTTAAGATGCTGGAACGCTGAGTCGTTCAAGTTGTCCAAGCAGAAAGTCTTAAGCAACCAGCATTATACATTGAACAGCAGGTGATGAGGAATGCGGGCGAAGCTGATTCGAGAAATCGAAGAGGAAGTCACTGAGTTTCTGGGTGGTTTGATTCGCATAAATACGACCAATCCTCCGGGAAACGAGATTGCGGCCGCGAAGTACGTTGCTGAAACGTTAAAGAAGGACGGTTTCAAATGTGAATTATTCGAATCCGCGGCTGGAAGAGGCAGCGTAGTAACTCGCCTCAAAGGAGCGAGCAGTAAGCCGAGTTTGCTTTTGCTTTCGCACCTGGACGTTGTGGCTGCGAATCCGAGGGAATGGAGCGTTGATCCCTTCGGTGGCTTGATTAAAGATGGCTTCGTTTGGGGCCGAGGCGCCTTGGACATGAAAGGGATGACGGCAATTGAATTGATGGTTTTGAAGCTTCTGAAAAGAAACAACGCGAAACTCAGAGGCGACATAATACTGGCCGCAACGGCCGACGAGGAAAAAGGCGGCGAAGCAGGCGCGGGTTGGCTGGTCCAAAATCATCCGGATAAGGTCTATGCAGACTATGTTTTGAATGAAGGTGGAGGAATGGCAATGAAGGTCGATGGAGAGAACCTCTTCACCATAAACACTGCGGAAAAAGGCATTTTATGGTTCAAAGTGAAAGCAGGTGGAACGCCTGGCCATGGCTCAGTGCCTGGTGCCGCTGATAACGCGATCTTACGAATGAACAAGGTTGTTGAGAAACTTGGAAGTTATAGTCCAGAAGCCTCGCTTGTTCCAACAGTTAAGCAGTATCTGGGTGAAATCGCAAGATCCAGCACGCTTCGAGAACTGTCAGTTCTGCTCAAAGACCCGATGAAGAGCGATCAAATCTTGGACAAGCTGGCTCAGAAGGACAAATATCTAGCGGAAGAGCTTCGAGCCAGACTCAGAATGACAATCACACCAACTATTATCCAGGGCGGAGTAAAAGAAAACATAATTCCATCAGAATGCGAAGCAGTTTTCGACTGCAGAATTCTGCCTGGTCAAACCACGATGAAAGCCTTGAACGAAATCAAAGAACTCTTAAAGCATGCCGGTTTGGATAAGTTGAGCTTCGAGATAATTCAAGCAAATGAGCCCTCCGAATCGCCTTTAAACACTTCGCTTTACGAGTTGATCGTGAACGTTTTGAAAGAGTTTGAATACGAATGCAGTGTGGCTCCGGTCATGCTGACTGGCGGGACGGATTCTCGCTTCTTCAGAAAATTAGGCAGCGTCTGCTATGGTTTTCATCCAATACGTCCAGAAACGTCATATTCAGAAATGCAGGAGACCATTCACGGAATAGATGAGCGCATATCAATAGAAAACCTCGTTTTCGGAACAAACGTGCTCTACAACGTTGTTGAACGATTCATGACCTAGACGCAGTGAGAATGGTGGAGACCGGAAACAGCACGCTTTTCAATGAACTTCTAAGGCATGAGAGAGGTTTGGAGGGTCATCTGAAGAAAGCGTCAGAGTTTCTGGTCAAATGCCAAGTAATGGCACCCTACGTGGTGAAAGGCACGCTGCATGGTTGTGTATGTCCTTGGGAGATAGGAGAATCTGCTGACGAGGGCGCTTTCCCGATACTTGAAGACTTCCATGACACTCTTGAGGCAATTTGGGTCTGGTCACTTTACAGCAAAGTGGGCGAAAACGTGTCTTTCAGACCGAACATTGATTGGGCTTGGAGATACGTAATCAGTAATTGGAAGCGATTTATCGGCAATGGAAATAGAAAGGACAAAGGTCTGTACGATTGCTCTTACGTATTGTTCTCTGGAACCTCGTTTGAATTAGCCTTTAATGACAGCCAGTACAAGAGCAGGTTCTTGCTAGCCGGAAACCGCCTGGCAGAATATCTGAGCACGCTTGAGTCAACTGAAGGCCGGGAATATTATGATCCTTTTTGGATGGCTTACTGCTTGGAAATTGCTGCGAGAAAGTCAAAACAAGATCGATGGCACATGACTGCTGAAGCCTTTGTTAGGAAAAACGTAGTAGACGTGAAGAATTCCTTCACTCCTGTGAACGAAGAACCGACCCATAAAGGCCCGGGAGCACACGATTTCTTTTCGAAGAATGCGAATATGGCGCTGGCCTTAATCACATGCTTTGGCCATGAGAGAGCCGCTGAAGATATTCTGCTAACGAAGTTTCTGCCCTGCATTTCAGCCAAGTTTGTAGCAAGAAGATCTGATGAGAATGCTTGGAACGCACACTTGGCCACTGCAATAGGCAAGTCTTACGTGTTGACTGGAAAACTGGAATTTCTGCATTGCTTTCTTGCAATTATGAGTGAGCTTGCTAAGAGAGATTATGGAACTTCTGCTCTTTCCCGTTCTCCTTCTTTTGGTCGGAGGGAATCTTGGGTCACTTTCTTCTATGCGCATGCTTACGCGTCGGTCATAAATGATTTGGCTGATTGGGTATGAAGTTATAAATATGTGCTTGATCTGTTCTATGCTAGTGCTTTGGTTGGGGGCTTTGGTGTGCCAGCGATAGAAATTGGCAGAATCTGCGTTAAACTGGTTGGAAGAGAGGCTGGAAGGAAATGTGTGGTTGTTGACTTGGCTGACAAGAGCTTCGTTTTGATAACTGGTCCAAAATCGGTGACGGGTGTCAAGAGGCGTCGGGTGAATATCAACCATATCGAGCCTCTTCAAGACAAGCTAGATGTTAAACGTGGCGTTTCTGATGAGGAAGTTGCCGAAGCGCTCAAGGCTTCCGGTAAGCTGGAAGTAATGGCACAAATCGTTAAGCCTGCTTTTGCCTGAGTTTAAACTCTTATATTCCAGCTGTTTTGTATTCTGCAAGAGTGTGGATTTATTATGCCTAGAACTGTTGCTCCTTGGAAAACTGAACGCAAGCTGCTTATGAGAGCTGAGGATAGGACAAATCCCAAGTATGGACGTGTACCGAGTGAAAGGCCAGCAGAGGATTACATGCAATATGGTGTAATCAATCTCGATAAGCCCGCTGGTCCAACAAGCCACGAAGTGGCAGCTTGGGTTAAACGCATCTTTAAGCTTCAGGCAGTTGGTCACGGCGGGACTCTAGAGGCCTAGTGCATAGACTGGAGAAATCCCAAAGTGACAGGTGTTCTGCCAGTCACGTTAGGGGAGGCTACGAAGGTCGTTCAAGCTTTGCTTTACAGTGGCAAAGAGTATGTTTGTGTTATGAAACTTCACGCGGACGCGTCTGAGGAGCAGGTTAAAAGAGTCATGAGCGAGTTTGAGGACCTTGTTTATCAGCGTCCTCCTTTGAGGGCTTCTGTGAAGCGTCAGCTACGTACAAGGCGTATTTACTATTTGGATTTTCTTGAGATTGAAGGGCGCAACGTCCTTTTCAAGGTTGGTTGTGAAGGCGGTACATACATTAGGAAACTGTGCTATGACGTTGGCGAGGTTTTAGGCTGCGGTGCGCACATGCAGGAGCTCCGAAGAACTAGGGCAGGCCCGTTTGTTGAAGGTGACGCGGTAACGTTGCATGATGCTTCCTACTGGTTTATGGAATGGGAGAAGAACAATGATATGAAGCTTCTGAGGAGATTTGTTCGACCCATGGAGGATGCGTTGGCGTTGATCCACAAGATCTACATTAGAGATTCGGCTGTGGGCGCGGTCTGTTACGGAGCTTGCCTCACGGCTCCAGGCGTCTTGTCGTTGGAAAGTGACATAGTGAAGGGTTCGTTAGTGGCGATAATGTCTTTGAAGGGCGAGGCTGTGGCTCTTGCAAGGGCTGTGGCGGATTCCGAGGAGATTATGCGGTTGGAGCACGGGGTCGTTGCAAATGTCGAGCGGGTGCTTATGCCGAGGGACACCTACCCGAAGTGCTGGAAGAGCGGCGAAAGGAAAAAATGATTAACAGTCGCGGGGATTTGGATCATTATTTTTCCGAGCATCCAAGGTCAAAACCACGATTAGGACTAGTCTGCACCTATCTTCGCGGAAGACCGTTCGAGTTTCTCACGTCCTCAGGCGTGTTTTCCAAGAAACGCATTGACTTGGGCACGAGGCTTCTGATTGAATCTATGGTCCTGCCGAGGCAAGGAAGCGTGTTGGACGTTGGGTGTGGTTATGGGGCTGTTGGTGTTGCGGCTGCTGTCCTTAATCCACGATTGTATGTGATGCTGGTTGATGTGAATTTTCGCGCGGTTTGGCTTGCAAGGCGAAATGTTGAGAGAAACCGTGTTTGCAATGTTGAGGTTAGGCGCGGTTGTTTGTATGAGCCTGTTGAGGATTTGGTTTTTGACTGCGTGCTTTCGAATCCGCCAGTGACAGCTGGCTTGAAGGTTGTTAAGGCAATGATTTCCGGTGCGCCTGAACATATGGCGAGAAAGGCTCTTTTTCAGATGGTTGTGAGGTCTAAGGTCGGCGGGAAACGGTTGCAGATGTTTTTCGAGGAGGCCTTTGGCAATGTGGAGGTTCTGGAGAGGGGAAGTGGGTACCGCGTGTTAATGTCGGAGAAACAGCGATCTGTAGAGCGATAGGGCCCGAGCATTTTGTCTGTGTTTTCAGAAGAGTTCGATCCAGATTCCGTCTGGATCCTCTACGTATGCCCATCGGCCTCCGTTTGCCTTCATTTCCAGAATGGTTCTGTGTCCTGCTTTTCTGGCTTCTTCTAGGGCCTTGTCTAAGTCATCAACTTTAAAGGCCAAATGGTCCAGCCCTTCGCCTACGGCATATTTGGTGTTGTAAGGGCTGTCTTTTTCGTAATAATTGAGTTCCAAGATGAAGCCGTCTTTTTCGCTTTGAAGGCCAACGGTTTCGCCTTTGGTTTGTTCGATTTTGCCTCGACCCGTAACCTTCATGCCGAGCATTCTTGCGTAGAAGTCGATTGATCTTTCCAGATCTGTAACTCTTATTCCAACGTACGTGAACTTGGACTTCATAGGCATCATCCAATCGTATGAGGAGCCAGGATATATGGCTTAGCGAGATTATTTAATCTTGATCAAACCATGTGTAAGTTCAGCTGACAGCTGACCATTTGACGTCTGATGATTGCTATGAGGTTTGAAACAGAAGTCATCGACATAATACAGCGCACGCATAACGTAAAGAGCTTTAGGTTTCCTAGACCGGCTTCATTCACCTATAAGCCAGGACAATATATGTTCATCACCATAAAGAAAGGACCAGATCAGTTGAGGAAGCCTTTCTCGATCTCGAGTAGCCCGACTGAAGAAGGATTCATCGAATTCACCAAGAAATTCACAGACCACCCATTCTCAATGACGTTGAAGGATATGAAAGTTGGCGACTGGGCAGCCATAGACGGACCTTATGGCAATTTCACGTTCGAGGGCGAGTTCGACAGGGTTGGGTTGACGTCAGGCGGAGTCGGAATAACACCTCTGAGAAGCATATGCAAATACTGCGCGGACACGATGTCAAAAGCTAAGATAACGTTGTTGTATGGCAACCGCACCGAAGAGGACATTATTTTCCGGAAAGAGTTCGAGGAGATGCTGAAGCTTTACAAGAACCTCAAAGTCGTGTTCACAGTTGACGAACCAAACGCGAGATGGACAGGCAGAGTCGGAGTTATTGATGCTGGTATGATTAAGGATGAGATACCGGACTATCTGAAAACAGTATTCTACTTATGCGGTCCGCCGGGCATGGTTGAAGCGTTGAGAAAGCTCCTTGGAAACATGGGAATTCAGGGAGATCAGATCAAAACAGAGAACTTTCAAGGTTACTGATCGCACCCGCACTTTACTCCATATGGTTAACGATTTTGCCTTCTTGGGTGAGTCTGTAGGTCACTTTTCCTTGTTTGTTGCCCTTCTCTGCGCAGAAGCCATGTTCCAATATACTGAGATGCCCTTCCAGATTTTCTCGGTTTAACCCTGTTCTGGACTCAAGATCCTCTATCGTCGCGTCGTCTTCTTTCAAAGCTCTGAGAATTTTCCTCCTCAAAGGATTATTCACGGCTCTTAAGTAGTCCTCGTGATACTGCTTCGTGTCCTCAATCGATCTGCTAGTTGTTTTGGATTTTCCGTTTGGCAATCTATATCACAACTCGGACATAGCCACAGTATTGTTTCTTACATAAATGTCAAGGAACTATATGGTCTAGAAGCGAAGCTCTATCCTTTTGCTTCATTATCTATTCTTCGAAGAAGCTCAACCACGTTTTCGCCTTTTCTTCTGAGTTCCACTCCTGATACAGTGCGCTTCATCGGACAAAGGTCATCTACGATTATTCCTTCTTCTTCACTGTATATGATTGGATAAATCCGACACCCTAGAGGTCTATGTGCATAAGCTTTGCAGCGACGTTTTTCAGCATCGTAGAAAACGCAGTATCCACCGCGATTTCGCAGCCTAGCAAAGCCATGCTTATCAACGCGCACAAACTTCTGTGGGTTATAACATGCTCTTTCTAAGCGTTCAACGTCTGCGTTAGAAAGCATCATTTCGGTTTTTTCACAGCATATTCCGCAATGTGAACAATGCATGAACAGATTCCACAATGCTTTCTCTTATGCGTTATCGTAAACTTCTGACGCCGTTCAGCGAGTGCTATAATCCGGGAATCTGGGAACTTCAGCCGCTTTCACTAGGTAATGCTTGTAAATTTGCAAGGAAAGGGCTCTCAGTTTTTTTAATATAGATTTTATAGTCAGAAACTGTCAAGAGAAATAGTGTGTAATTGCTTGCAGGTTTGAGGAATCGATGCGGGAAGTTGAGCTGGCGAGTTGGGAGGATCTTCCGAAACGAGTTGAAGGCATAGTAAGAAGCTTGGAAATGATTTATCAGGTCAAGCTTCGGGTTGATCTTAAGACGATTTCTTTTGAGCGACTATTTCCAACAGAAGATTTTCTGGAGAACGATAAAATTGCTCTTGTTTTCCAGAAAGTAGTTGAAGAGAATTATGATGTACCGATAACGGTTGTGAATAGTGGCAAAGACTATTTCGTGTTGGATGGCCATCATCGCGCGTTCATTCGCAAGAAACTCCTGTGTGGAGCAATTAAGGCGCATGTGCTGAGGTTTCCTGAAGGCGCGAGTTATAGGGAAATTCTGAGGCGTCCGCTTGAAGACCTCCGCATCAGGGACGTAAGCAGCATAGAAGATCCTATTTTGAAGACTTGGCTACGCATCCTTTACGTTGTTGAACACTATGAGGCCATCTACAACGTGCCTTTCTACCTTGAAAAAGAGCTAGTTCAACTGAAGGATCTGGTTCCAACGCAGTCTCACGTTGGAAGAGCACAGATTGACGGGATAAAGAAAGTGCTAGTTCCTATAGTTTGCATTCATGATGGAGAGAAATACTACATTCTGGATGGACATGCGAGATCGCTTCGAGCCAGGGAATTGGGATTGGATTCAATAGAAGCAATGATTCTACTGTCAACTGAGAGAATCAATTTTGGCATCATAAAAACAGCTGAAGCAATGGACCTGCAACAACTCCAAGACGTCAAGATTATGGAACAAACTCACATTTCTTGACGCCGGCTAAGTGATAGTGCACACCTAAAATAAACGTTCGTCTGTGACATTCAGTTTGGTCAGTCACAGAAAAAGTGTGGCGCGCGAACACCTGTAGCGCTTCGCAGGGGGCTGAGTAGAAAGAATGTCTTGCTTTAGTAGGAAGACACGAGTACAGTTGAGTTCGCGTCAGCCAGAATTGTCGTGGATGATTCTGTTAGTTCTTTGATTCGGTTTTCGACAGTTCTGGAGATGCTCATTCTGATGTCGCCATTGTTTGAAGGAGAGATTTCCTCTAGTTTCTGTGCGAGTCTGTTATCGCCTAGGACTTTTCCGATCCAGTTTTCGAAGTCTTTTCTTTGGAGGTGGAAAATGATGCTTTCTGTCTTGATGGATTTTACTTTGTTGAGAAATTCAGGGAGATTTCTGGCAACTTCACCTGTTGGTTTTCCGAGAGCTTCGTAGAAGTAGAAGGCTTCATTGTTCCCAACTGTCCTCAGGACCTTCACTGTTTCCGCATTGACTTCTAGATTCTGTTGGCTTCTGCGTCTTGTCTTGGCATTTCGTGAAGACACGGTTTTTTTCATTTCAAGTTCACCCTTGAGAGTAAGCGTTAACTTGCGTCTTAAGACTTAATAAACGTTCCTGACCAAGTGTCGAACACCAAGACAACACCACGATGCTTTGGACGCCTGCAAGCGCAACGTGAAGTTGGCTTCAAAACAAGCTTTCAAAAATGTACACTAGCGTTCATTTTACCTTTCTTCTGCAATACTCTTTCACGCCGCGTGTGAGGAAGCATGGACGCCAGAAGACAGCCAAATAAACTGCCAGATAGTATTGGTATTTAACAGACAATGACGTGGTTCAGATGAACAGGGGCATGATTGAATGGTCGAGAATTTTGAAAGAAAGCCAGATTGACTGGCTCCTTGAAGAATCGAATCCTTCGGTTCGGTACTTCACTCTGCGTGATATACTTGACAAGCTGGAGGCTGACCTAGAAGTAATGGCTGCTAGGGAGGCGATTTCAAAGTCAACGGTGGTTCAGAAGATTCTTCGAAAACAGCATCCACAAGGGTATTGGGATAAGCCTGATAGTCCTTACCTTCCTAAGTACAAATCTTCGTATTGGACTATCATGATTCTTGGCCAGCTCGGGATGAACAGAACCAATGAAAAGGTGGCGAAAGCCTGTGAATTCATCTTTCAGTTTCAACATGAAGCTGGCGGGTTTTCGAGTCATAGCCAAAACAGCGCATTGAGAGAATATGAGTACTTGCGTGGAAAAGGCAGGAAACTTCCTCCAAAGGACGAATATGTGTCTTCGTTGGTCTTTGAAGAACAGCTCTCATGCCTTACTGGCAACATGGTCGCTACGTTAATCCGGATGGGCTATGCGGAAGATCTTAGAGTGAAGATGGCATTGGAATGGCTCGTCAAAATTCAGAATAATGATGGCGGTTGGCTTTGTCCATACTGGAAAGCCCATGTAAAGGACAAGCATGGTTGCTTTTCAGGAACCATTTGCCCGATGGAAGCATTAAGCGAGGTTCCAAAAGAGAAGCTGACGAATGAAATGAGACAAGCTATTTCGAAAGGAGCTGATTTCTTGCTCATGCATCGCCTGTTCAAAGCGGACCATCATGATTACAAGCTGATCAATCAGGCTTGGTTGCAACTGTCTTTCCCAAGGTTCGCTGGCTACAACATTTTGCGAGGATTGGATGTTCTGACCAAGCTTGGCTACGTGAAAGATGACCGCTTAGATGACGCTGTTGAGGTTCTCTTGCGGAAACGGCAAGGCAATGGGGTCTGGATTTTGGAAAATTCGCCTAAAGGAAGAATGCAGGCTAATATTGAAACAAAAGGTCAACCGAGCAAATGGATCACTCTAGCTGCATTAAAAGTGTTGAAAAGAATGCGTGACCATGCTTGAAGGTTCGCGTTTGCTATCTCTTGTTACCGAGGAAAAAGGCAAGAATCAACTTGGAACCATGATCAACTGGAAATCTTTGCCAACTACATGACTGACACAATCTTGAAAGAATCCAAACTGACGAGGGATTAGCAAGCCTCTGTTATCTTTCAGGTTCTTTGTAATTCTTCTTTCATTCTTTCCTCAAGTGATTTCAGCTGTCCATGGCTTACATAGTTGATCTTAGTATTCAGCCTGACTTCCAAACCTAGCTTTCTCAGGAATACGAAGAGCTCTTCTCCACTCACCTCAGTAAGTTTGCCAGATGAAGCCAATTCTACGAGTATGTCTTTGACCTTGTTCATAGCTTCAGGAAACTGAAGACTCGCAGACGTAAATATCTCCCAAGCTCGGCCGCGGAAAATTCTGTCCAGAATCTCATCAGCACTTGGAGCCTCAGGCTTGTCTTTTCTCATGACCTGCCTTCTTTGAAATTCACGCAGTCTCTTCTGCCGGATCGAAGCTAGTTCAGCGTCACTCATGGAATGCTAGTGATTGCCACCAAATTGATAAACGTTCTTTCAAAGTGATTGGTCTAATTGATGATTTTCTCTATTTCATTGATGAATTGCTCGAGTTGTTTCATTCCCAGCTTCCAGAAGGCTGAATTCGTGACGTCGAGGTCGACTATTTTGCCGGCTTCGACTGGAGAGATGCTGCTACCGGCTTTGAGGATTCTCTTGAATTTGGGAATGAAGCTTTTGCCTTCTTCGAGGTATTTTTGGTAGAGTGCGTACACGAACAGTTGAGCATACACGTACGGGTAGTTGTAGAATCTGAAGTTGGCTAAGTAGTAGTGGGGCTTCATGGTCCATTCTGCTTCCATTTCGTTGAACCATTCCACCGAGTTTCCATAGATTTTATCTCTGGCCGCGGTCCAGTATTTGCATATGGTCTTGTAGTTGAGGTATTCTCCTTTCTTAATCGCGTCGTACAGGTTCAGTTCAAACCATGCTCGAGCGGTTACTTGGAAGATCGTCATTCCTGCGCCGTCAAGAACTGAACAGATTATGGCCTTCTTCTCCTCATCTGACTTTGCTTCTTTGAGTAGAAGATCAGTAAGTAACAGCTCGCCAAATATTGAGGCGGTCTCAGCCACTATCATGGGGACATGGAAGTTCAAGATTGATTGGCTGCGTTCTGAATAGTAATCATGTGTTGCGTGACCGAGCTCATGGGCCAAAGTGAAGACGTCATGCAGTGTCTTGTTGAAGCTGCTGAGAATGAAGGCAGATTTGCCGCCATACCATGATGCGCACCACGCACCGTTTGCCTTGCCGAATCTTGGTGAAGAGTCCAAGTGTTTTTTGGCAAACATGTCCTTTACGGCAAACGCGTAGCCTTTGTCGAACTTGCTGTAGGCCTTGGTCACCAGAGCCTTTGCCTGGTCATAATCAAACCGCATATGAGGCGCCTTGGGCAAAGGAGCAATTATATCGTGGCAACCGAGTTTTGGCAACCCCATTATCTTGGCTTTCAGCTTCAGATATCTTCGGTATAAGCTAACGTGATCTTCGATTGCTTTCAGCACGTTGTCAATCGTCTTCTGGTCAATATCATTTGCGATCAGGCTTGCATGCGTTGGAGAATCGTATTTCCTTCTTTCGCAAACGTTCAGCCAGTCGTTGCAGATGTTTCTCAGGGCTGACGAGAATATTTCGCCTTGCTCTCCCAGCAGACTGTAGATTGACCTGTTTGCTGACTCTCTAGTCGCGCGGTCAGGGTGAGGCAACAAGCCGTTTGCTTCACCATACGAAAGAGCCTTCTTCTTGCCTTCAACCTCAACTTCAAACGTGCGAGTATTAAGCCACAAGGCCTGCAGCTCTTCCCAAGCTTTCACTCCATACTGATCTTTTTCAATGGTCAGCTGCTCTTCAACTTCAGACAAATGGTGCGCGGCTTGCCTCTTGATTCTCTCCAAAAAGTGCTTGTAGTTCGCCAAGTTAGGATCAGAAATGATTTTGGGGTTTTCAGAAACCACCTGCCCAACTTCAAGCTCGAAGAACGCCAGCATCTTGCCCAGTTTCGCTTCGGTTTTGGTGATTTTGTCATGAAGCGACTGAGTGTCGGGCAATGTCATATTAGCCATAAACGACAGCTCCGCAAACAATGATAGGTCGCGAAGCTTGGACTCCACAGCTTCAAATTCAATAAAGCACTTGGCTAGATCTTTAGCCAAGAGGTTCCTGACCTTCTGTTGATACTTTCTCGCGAAGCCTTGCGTCATTTTGGCTATGCTATCAATTGCTTTCTGAACAGAAGGATCTGTGGCGCTCGGAAATATCTCGGATAGATCCCAGGCAATGTCTGTTTTCTTCACAGGAATCATCCTTCGTCAAGATGTGTAGATGAGAGCTAAATGCTTTGTTGCTGCCCTGCGTCAAAACAGCGTATGCTTCGTCTTTGAGTTTTTTAGTGTAGGCTAAAACGAAAAGTATCAGAAGAGAGAAGAAATACAAATCTCTGTTGATCATGGAATTCTAAACAAGCGACCAAGCGCGCGCTCTGCGCGAAATGTCAGAAAGGATAAGGAGATTATTCTTTGGGGCCTTTGAGCCAGTCCTTAATCCCTACTTCTTTTTTCTTCTCCTTTGGTTTGGTTGTTACAGTTTTGGAGTGAAGTGTGATCCCCCAGCAGCTGAAGGCGTGGAAATAAGGCTCTTGCATAAGATGAGTGAATGATAGTTCGCCATATGCTAGGAATCCTATTACCTGTGTTGATGAAAGCCCTTCTTTGAGTATCTCAGCCTCAGTTCCTGATCTGCGTCCAGCCATCAGTTCAACTAGTCTTCTGTTGATACAGGAAACGAGGAGGGTGGCATCGTTTGTGTTGAAGCCTTGGTCTGCTCTGAGCATGTCATACACGCGGCGAGCTCCTTTTTGCACTTTCTCATGGTCACCCATCATGAAGTAGCCAGGCATCTCGGGAGTGTAACTTCTGACTGGAAGAATAAGCTCAATGTCTTCTCCCACTACTCGAAAAGGAGCAACACAAGTATAGTTGCCAAAAGGGAAAGCAAAGGCGTATCTGGCCACAACCGGATTGAATATCAGTAACCTTTTTTGTGCTCGAGAAAGTCGCATTGCTTCCAGAATTACTTCCTTATCGACTAGTGGAAGGCTCTTTTCTTTGGATAGTTGAGCTTCGTTTTCATAAATCGCTTCAGCATACTTGGTGCAGGGATCTTCGTTGCCAATGCGTTTGACGTATTTATAGTGAGGTTCCTTGTCGCTGTTGAAATGAAATGTGTGTTCTCTTCCGATTTTAGTTATGGCATTTACGTCTAGACCTATGGAGGTTTCGCACAGGTTGGGAATCAGGGTGCATACGGCTTCTCCATCAAGAGCTTTAAACTGCGGATGCTCTTTGAGCCTTCCATAGAATTGATGAAAAAGCTTGGCAGTGAGCCCGTCACCGCTGCTTCCGCCTATCACGTTCATAATTCGTGCCTCGCGAGCGCTGCCCATGAAATTGGCGATTCCCTCTGCCAAGAAGTGCTCGTAGCCTGGAGTGTCAACCTTCGATCCCTGGGTCAGCACTAGCAGAGTCTTTCCCATGTGAAGGTGCTCTTTGCTGGCGGCTTGCTGGGTGAAGTCGACCCATGCGTCACGCGCCATTTCCCTCCCTTGCTCTCCTGCTTCTTCTGGCGTTCGAAGGCCCCAGGTTCGTCCCACACCTATCGGAAGATTGGAAGCCAAGGCCAATATTGACAGGCCGTTATTGCCTATTCCCGAAATTTCCCTTAGTTCAAGGTCTTCGTTTTCCAGTTCTCCGGCAGTTGTGTGACCGATGAATCTGAGCTGGTTTACAGCGTTTTTCTTGAATCGGTCTTCTATAGCTCTGAGAATTGATCCACATATCTGTGCATCCTTTTCAGCAGGTTCCCCTCTGTAACTCAGATACAAGATTAACAGCTTCACATCTTCAAACCCACAACCACTTTTCAGAAGGTCTCTTTCAAGTTTGTCAAGAACCATTCCGGTCAGTTTCTGGGCTTCTTCGGGACTGTTCCTTCTTCTCAGATCCAACTCCCTTTGCTGGTCAGTTTCCAGCTCATTCATCGTGTGTGCATGGGCGGCGAAACCCAAGAAGAAATGATCATCCATACGACATCCAACACAGCACTGGCTTAAACTATGCCGGTACACCTTAAAAAACTAATCAATCGTGCGCGCGTTTGAATTCGACGAAAATTTAGTAAGCACTGAACTGTGGTACAGCGCGCGCTTGTCGTCACCACAATTGCTTCTGGTTGAAATCATACATTTTTGAGGTCTAAAGTTCTTTTCTCAACTCATCTAATTTTCTCTTTCCAAGCATCTCGAATGGCGCGCTAGCGATTTCTTTCAAGCGACGAATCAGAGGCCTTTTTTGATGCCTCTTCGTCTTTTCGCAAGATCTTTCTAAGTTCGTCTTCTTGATCTGGTGTCATCTTAAGGCCAAGTTTTTCTTCGAGAAAAATAACTACTAGGCGAACTGCCAAATAAGCCTCTGCTGAGCTCTTGGTCTTTTTCTTTAACAAGTCCAACACCTTCTTTGAAACTCTCAATGATTTCTCCATGTCAACTGAGACTCTGGTAGGGGTCTCCGCTTTCTTCGTGGGCATACTCTTTTCCTCGCAATGAGCGTCAGTCATTAGGTCAACTAGGGCCTTGGCCTTGCGTTCGGGCGGGGTCGCGTGCGCTCGACAACAGCAAAGATACGAAGGCAACCAAGAAATAGAAAAGTAACGCGTCCTTCGCTTTCATTTCGAATCAATGTAGAATATGTGACTCAGCTTTTAGATTTAACGCGTGCAGTTGCTGGCTGCGTAGCAAACCCGGATTCAACGTTGAGATTAGGAAGATGATTGCTTCGTGCAAGACTTGGTCGAATGTCCTGCGTTGCAGGAAACTAAGAGGCTAGAGAGAGGTTCGCTTGATTTGAATGAAGCACGTTCTATCCAGATATGGCTGGTAGTCCGAAAAATCCCACGCTGATGAATAGCATTTTAAGCTTGAAGCAAATAAAGCAAAAAGGGGGCAAAGATATGAGTGAAGATGACGTCTTGGTTATGATAACTGCAAACAGAAAGAAAGGAGAAATCGTGTACAAGGTAGAGTGTTCAAGTCAATTGACAAATGAGGAATTTGAATACTACCTTGGAGAGATAATCAACGGCATATGTGAGTGGAAACAAAGCATTTGTAAGGAAAACATCCGCAGCTATAAGGGCACGATCAAGAAAATGAAGAACTCCTCACGCTAGGGCAAAATTGAGATCTTCATTTTCCCTATATTGAATCTGTAACAAGGATTCTTCAAGAAATAAATGCCCGAAAGGATCAAAAGAGAGCATCAATGATTCTCAATATGAACTTGGTCTTCACAAATAAGATATTCATAGTCTGGAAAACTTTCCTTCATGCAACCTCAAGCTGAAGACTTGCCAGTGGAGATAGAAGCATACACCCTTTCGAAGAAACAGATGAAAAGCTTTGAACTATATGAAGAGTACAGCCAAAAGGATATCGCCGAGACAATTCAAACGCGGAAAGAAGCCTTCGAAAAGGCTGATCTGGAAGCTAGAGAGGAACTTGAAACAGAAGCTGAAATAGAGGTTGAGAACTTTCACATCTGGTTGGAATCAGTCAAAAGAATCGCGCCTATTGCAGCTCATTACTATTCAGTCAGTCTTAAGAGCCTGCTTCTAGGTCTTCCAATAGGCGTGCACATCGCACAGTTTTTTGATGCCGTATTGGACAAAATCCAAACATCATAGCTTAGAACGTGACCGGCTTAAAATGTGGTTTTTTGCCAGCTTCTAGTACTTAATGTGCTTTACCAGTTGCATTTCCTCAGAGAAATTCTGGGTAGAAGTTTGCATGCCCTGTTGGATGGAAAGGCTTCCTTGAAGTTGAGAATCAATCAAGCGGCAGGTTCCATACTCCAAGTGCATTTGGCCATTGACGGTGATGTTTTCGAAAATTGACACATTAGCAGGAGCATTGAAGATCATGGTTAGATTGCTGCTTGAAAAGTCTATGCTGAAAACCTTGTAGGTGCCTGCTGGCACTGTGATGCTTTGGATGTGACCGAACTTGTACGTTAAGGTCCCATTGAAAACATAGTTTGGATCGCCCGAGTTCACGGGGACCTGCCAAGCTTCTCCTTCTCTTGCTTCGTCTTTCTGGTGGAACGACCCAATGTTGCTGAACATAGAATACATCTGCTGCAGTCCGGCAGTGCCATTGAGATACGTGATATATCCAGTTTTGTTCACTTTTTCCATAGCAGTGAAGGAGATCGGGGAGCCAGAAGGCAAGTAAAGCGTCGCTGTCTCATTGATCGTGTAGTTTTCTCCGTCGAAACTGACGACGCCCAAGCTCATTGTTGCTGTTTCAGACGTATTCTCTCCAATCGCACTCATCGTAGTGGTCGTTATATTGTAATTCATTTCCTCTCCCACGGTGAAATTATAGCTCAATGGTATTGCTGCACCGACGCTGGAAAGAGCCCAAAATACAAGTACAAGAGCTGAGGCAACAGCCACAACCGCGACAACTCCCAAAACGACATAGATCCTTCTTCTAAACCTCTTGCTAGATGGCGGCAAAGATGCTGGCTGGTTCATTGCAGGAGAAGCTTCCGAAGGAGGCGGAATCTCGTGAGCATTCGTCGTGCAATTCCTTCTTGAACTAAGGAAGGGATTGTTCACATATTTAGATTTAGCCATAATGAAATATTGATAATAACCAACGCTTCGCTCTTCCTTCCACGTCTTATTTCGTTCATCGCTTTCTGACTGTTGAGCATAGAGCTTTACGACATGACGAAGCTCATGATTCATTCTAAGGCTCTCCAATGGCAACCTTGGTTTCCAGTTGCGCGCATGCGTGTTCCTAAAATGGTTAAAAATGGTCTTAATTCCTCTTTGGGGATTTTGGGGCAGTTTTGAGGTGCACATCTGTTTTGCGGCGCGATTTGGCGGAAAGCCCATGCTTTTTGCCATGCCTCGGCAGTATCAAGATTCGTATTTCAAACAGGCCCATATTGGACCCGAACGGCTAAAAGAGGAATAAAAACCATTTTTGACCAATTTCGGAACAAGCATGCGCGCTAAAATTCTTCTCCAGGCCCCCATCTTGACGCATATATGTTACCTCTGACGAGCAAAGCCCTTAATTGAACATGGACAACACTGATGTAGGGGAATGGCATTGAAGGCTGATTCTGCGATTGAAAAACTCACCGCGGACGTCAAGGAAACTGCCTTGAAACACAATGCTGCATTGGTAGGAGTTGTTTCTGCAAACGGCATCGATTCGCTTCCAACCTTATGGGTTGGATGGGAGATCCAGCAATACACTAGGAAGACGACTGAAATCATGGCAGATGCGAAGTCGGTCGTTGTGATGGGGTATCATGTTTGGGATGACATACTTGAATTAGCCATCAAAAAAGGGGAAGAATGGATCTATCCAGGCTACCTGCCCCTGGATGTCTTAACGGTAGCAGTGACGAAACTCCTTGAAGACAAAGGATACAAGACCGCGTATGCCAGCTCGATCTCGCATAAGCGATTAGCCCAATTAGCCGGGTTTGGAAATTATGGCAAGAATGCTTTGATAATAAACTCTGTTTTTGGTCCTTGGTTGCGTTTTGCCGCAGTCTTGACGAATGCTGAAATGCTGAAAGACAAGCCATTTGAGCAGGATCTCTGCGGAGACTGTGAAGCATGCATCAGAGCGTGCCCTGCAGGTGCCCTAACGCCGTATAAGGTTGATGATAAAAAAATGCTTGCTGGGGATTCACATTTCGAACAAAGAAAGGTTTGAGCAGAACCCGAAATGGATGAAAATTGAACCATCTTTCACGAAGAATTCGCACTTGATGTGTATGCAGTGTCAGAAGTCTTGCAGGTACGGAAGAGACAAACACTGACATGAACGTGCACGCGCTTGCTTCCTCACAGGCGTTGCTTGAACGCATGAGCAAGAATAGGCAAAGCATTTGAAGATGGACTCGTATACGGTGATCGTTGAGCTTTGAGTGCAAACAATGCCTACTTGATTCACACCGATTATGATGAGATTCTGAAGCAGGTATCCGAACTTCCGGGAGTGGACGAAGACTTCAAGAAGACAGCTTGAGTCATCGTGGAGGCCTTGCAGGGCATTAGTCTTCGACTGAAACCTTCTATGAATAAGTGATTATCTCTTGCCCAGCCATCCGGGAGGTTCTTGCTCTGGAGCTCATCTTTAGTCTTGTCTTCCCCAAGACCTAAGTCCCACTCTTAACTATTTCATGGTGCTACTATCGCTTGCTTCGGTTTTTGCAGCAGTTTTCTGAACGTGGCAACAGCGAGCAGCAAGATAGTACGGTCAAGATCTTATTTTTGCTAGTGCCCTGTGGATGATCTCTGTCAATCCGACACCCACGAAGGAAAAGGCCAGCCCCAGTAACAAGAACATGGCAAGGCTGGCCTGAACCATCGTCTCTGATGAAGCAGTCGATGAAGTAATGTAACTCGCAGTAATCGTGATGTTGAAAACTCTCATGACAATCAGCGCGAGAACAATGATCGCAAATGTCACAAGCGGCGGCTTAAACAAGTCATAGGGATCGTGCGAATGGACCCGCCTAACCGTGAGCAACCACATTATGCCTCCAGGCACGATCACAGCATATACGAGACCTGTGATGGGCACTATGACCCCTAGCAACCCCCACAAGACAAATCCCCAGAAACCAGGATTAACCAAGGTTAAGAGGAAACCTGCAAAACCCATTAGAACAGCATCAGCGACATGCAGAGACCTAGGCTCGATCTTCTTTGGAAATCTGAGGAGAAACTCAGACGCCAACTGGCCCTTCTCGGTCAGATGGTATTTTCCGTCCTCGTTCTTTTCGATTAAGTCGCCAAGTATCTTCAAATGATAGTTGAGTTTCCCCGTGTTGGTAATTTCAACAAGGTTCATGAGATCCATGTAGGCAAGCTCCTTCTTTTCAAGAAGGAAAAGGACGATTCTTTGTCTGATCGGATGCTTCAGAACATTTTGAAGAGAACCGAAATTCACACTCAATGTCTCGAGCACCTTTGTTGCAGCATATTAGATATGTCTCACATTCGATTTAAGGCTGTTTGACTAAAAAAGTTATCAAGGATTTATCATTTGAAAAACGCATTTCTGCAGACCATATGAGGGCAAGAAAGAGACAGGTTCGGTTCTGTTAGGGTTGGCTATGAAGGCCATCGGGATTGGGTGAACTGCTTAGCTATTCTCCCTGAGCATCGGAAGCGAGGAGGATGGCAGGAGATAGTCGAGAGACCTGTCAATGAAATTGAGGAAATGGGGTGTTTGAAAGTAAATTTGCAGGTTCGAAGAAGTAACATGCTGGCAGTCGAGTTCTACAAGATCTTGGACTCAGAGATGAAGACGTGGTGAGTTTGGACAGGAGACTGAAATGAGCTAGGAATTTCAGGATGGACCTGGAAGGCCATGTTTCATGTTGCGAGTTTTTCGGTTAAGTGTTCAGTAACAATTTGTGACTTCTTTTTGTGTTTTCTTCATGTGCGTCGACATTTAAAGAGTCTGCATCGTTATGCATCGTATGAGGTGAAAAAGATGCAAGTCGATTATGAGATCAAGAAGAGCAAGGCTGTAGTATACTATGAGAATATGCTGCACTTGAAAAACGTCTAAAATACCTCTTTTTCCATTATTTGGCCTTTCTATGTTTCTACGAATCTTGCACTGCGTGCGCCAGAATCTCATTCACCAAGCGCGTGGCTTTGACCTACGCTGACCCTACTTTCTTTTCTTCAGGAAACTGTTCTGACAGCTTTGAGGAACAATATTCCAAAAACTTTAAGACACACGCAGGCTCACAAAATACTGTGCTTCATTGAAGGGAGAAGGAAAGAGATTATGAAAAAAGAACTGTTATTCAGCTTGATGATCACTTTGATACTAGTTCCATTCCTTGCAAGTGCAGGTTTAATGCCAGTCATAGCATCAGGGTCACCCCCAGGACCTAGAATATCCGTGGAGCCTCCTGAGATAATAGACACGACTATGGTGCCATGCTCCTCAGACTTTACCATAAACGTAACGATAGCAGACGTCACTGGAATGAAGGCATGCGAGTTCAACTTGACCTACGACAGCAGCGTAATCACCTTTATTACTATAGGATTCTTAAGGCTCAATGGTCAATACCCCTGGTTAGTGATACAGTCTGACGATGTAACAGGATTTCTCTGGGCGAACCTGACCTACTTGAACGCAGTGACGGTGATAGACCCGACGGCACTTGTAATGATAACATTCCATCTGAAGAACCTCGGGTCAACTCCGCTTAACCTTAACGACACGAAGATGATGGATCCCCAGGGTAGTTTGATACCCCATGATACTTACAACGGGTTCTTCTCTGCAGTAATTCGCGATGTTGCCGTTACAGGAATAACTCTTTCAGCAACAGGGGCATATGCAGGATGGCCTGTTAACGTCACAGTAGACGTGGAGAACAACGGAAATGTAAGTGAAACCTTCAGCTTAACAGCATTCTTTGATAACAACACTATTGGAGTGATTACGGTGACAGATCTTGTGCCTAATGAGCAAAGAGGCATTGTGTTCGCATGGGATACGACTGGAGTCCCAGAAGGAAACTACACGATATCAGCTTATGCCACACCGGTACCATATGAAACGCACGTGTCTGATAACACGCTAATCGACGGTATAGTGTGGGTAATGATCAAGAAACACGACGTGGCCATAACTGCTGTGACAGTCTCGCGGACTTGGGTCTATCAGGGATGGACAGTGCCGATAAACGTCACAACGCAAAACCTCGGAGACTACAGTGAGTCTTTCGACGTTAACGCATACTACAATGGCACCATTCTGATCGGAACAGCTCACGTTAGCAACTTAGCCCCATTGGAAAACTTCACAGTGCAGTTCAGCCTTAGCACTTCATCGCTGCAGCCGTGCCATACCTATCCAATCTCGGCACAAGCCACACCCGTTCCATACGAGTATAACACGACGAACAATGCACTCGTTGACGGCGACCTGAAAGTACGCCTCATGGGAGACCTCAACGGAGACGGCAAGGTAAACCTGATCGACTATTTCGAAGCCACTCTCGCATTCGGATCATATCCGGGACACCCACGCTGGGATCCGGCTGCTGACGTGAATAATGACCTCAAAGTCAACTTGCAAGACATTTTCACTGTTTCGCTGAACTTTGGAAAGACCTGTGTCTAACCAACGCTCCACCTTTTTTATGCTTGTTTGAACATTAAGAAGTCGAATGATGCCACAGACGAGACAACATTCGACTAGCTGTGCTCAGCTTGAAGTAGGCATACAAAAGAAGCAGAAGCGCGCAAACCAACTTGTTACAGTTTACTATTCTTTCAACATTGCTCAAAAGTCTTCCAAAACTAATAATCGTTACAAAAGGGTCATGTAAAAAATCTTTTGTGACAGTTTGTTACCGTCACTCAGAGCCAGAAGCGAAGAGAATTATCTCAGCGGTTATGGGAAAGACGTGAGCGAGAATCAGAACCCAGAACCATCGAGTTTTATCCACTACATCACTACCTTGGAGTCCTACTCCAACTAGAGGCCTTTTCAATGAGACTCCTCCAACTGCACGCGAAGTTGGTTTAAAGCCTTCAGAAACAATGTTCTACAGAGAACCACCACGCTGCCCACGCGCATTTTGTAGTGGCGTCCCGTGTTCTCGAGAAGTGCGTCAGGTATTATCCAGTGCCACTAGAAGATTTTACCACAAATTATTAATACGGTTACACTGCAAGAAAGCTTTGGAGTCCTAGCGTCCGCTTACGCTAAACATAGTGTGAGGAGAAGTAATTGCTCAGAAAGCTAATTGGTGCTATGATAGGCATTCTGCTTCTGCTCTGCATCGTACACACTTATACGTTAGCCCCTCCAGATGAGCCTCACAACGCGAACGCAATGTGGATTGAGCCTTCAAAAATGAATTTCTCACGATCAGTTCCATCCAATGCAATTGGCTGCACATTCATTGTAACGATATGGCTCAATATTTCCTCGTCGAACGTTTTCGGCTACCAAGTTGCTCTACGCTACAACTGCTCTCTGCTGCATTGCGTGGGAGCTGGCTTCACGGATGGCGTCACGAGCGAGTTCATGGCAGGCCACGTCACCGTAACTGGAGGACCTGTTATCGACGAGAGTTTCCTTGGAGATGGAAGTGTCTTCGCATTCGAATCATGCCTTGGGGGGGACTATGTACCTGCAGACCCTTTGAATCCACATGTTGATAGCCTGATGTGGATCGAATTTGAGATAACGTATATCCCGCCGCTGGGCGGGGTTGAAGTGAGCAGAATAGACATAACAGGACAGACGCCCACGTATAATTGGGTAACTGACCCAAACTCAAACGGGATTTCAATCATAGCGTATGACAGCACGTACATGTACGATAGCAGAGTCATATGCATCAATCAGGACGGAAGCGTTTCTCCGCCGGGCACACCAATCTCAAGTTCGGTGCTTCCGGGGGGTCTGAACGCTTACACTTTTGGTCAAGATATCTTCAAACCGATTATCATTCAGAGGGACCACGTTGTTTTGGACGGCAATCTCCATAAGCTTCAGGGGTCAAGAATCGGATATGGAGTCAGCCTTGATGGAAGAGCAGATGTGACAATCAGAAACGTGGAAGTCAGAAATTTCACGATTGGCATCTTCTTAGAATCATGTCATGATATTCACGTATTGCAGAACAACCTTACGACAGGCTTCAATGGTATCGTTTTGCAGCGTTCTTCGCAGAACATTGTGGCGGAAAACAACGTAACCCAAAATGACTGTAATGGGATCGTTGTCCACACATCTTCAGATAGAAATCTTATTGAAAGAAACAATGCAACGACGAACGGGTACAACGACGCGTGGCCGAATGACGCGCGTTCCGGCATAGTTCTCGAAGAAAATTCATTCAATACGGTGGCAGCAAACAACGTAATAGGCAATCAGGCCGATGGCATATTTGTTTGCGTAAACTCATACAACAATACCCTGTCCGAGAATGCAGTCGTTGATAACGGTGGGTTCGGTATCGATCTTTGGTATTCTTCGAACAACACTTTGTCGGATAACTATGCAGTATTGAACGATAATGGTGGTGTCGGGCTTGACGATTCTTCGAACAACACTCTGTCTGGCAATATGGTGATAGAGAACGAGGGAGACGGCTTAAGTCTCATTTTCGATTCCAATAGAAATATTCTATTAGGAAACAACTTGACGCGCAACTCGGGAGAGGGCATCTATGTGTGGGGTGCCTGTGACAACGTCTTGTCCAGGAACGTTCTGGAGGGCAATGACGACGGCATTTGTCTGACCACAGGGTCTGATGGAACTGCCATATTAGAAAACAACATTACAGGCAGCCACAACTGGGGAATCTGGCTTGAAGAAACTTCGGGTAATCGTATATATCATAATAACTTCTACGACATGGACCCTGTCCATATTAGCGTTGCAACAAGTGTTTGGGATGATGGCTATCCGTCAGGTGGAAACTATTGGAGTGGATGCAGCAACGTTGACGTCCATAGCGGTCCTGATCAAAACAGGGCTGGCAGAGACGGAATAAACGATACACAACATTCCATTGATGCAAATAATGTTGATCACTATCCACTTGTAAATCCCTGGAATCCAATGGAAACATACGTTACAAGTGGCTCTACGAATTATCCTGTGACGATTACAAGTAACGCTACAATACAAAACATGAATCTGTCGCCGGGCACACTTAGCTTCCAAGTTCAGGGTTCGACTGGAACAAGAGGGTATGTGCTTGTAGTAATTTCAATGGATGCTTGCTCTCCCCCCCATACGCCTCCCGCAGTCTTTTTGGACAACGTTCAACTATTAACGCCCCCGTTGCTGGTTAGCGAAAATCAGACGCATTATTTCATCTACTTTGATTTCAGTCTTAGCACTCACGATGTGAATGTCCGGTTCAGCAACGAGTCTTGGTTTGAGGTGATACCTCCAAGCATAACGTTTGGACCAGAGCCCTCAATAGGAGTGGAGTTCACTGTCGGCGTCAAAGTGACGGGACCGCTACCAACGGGCTTGATCGCGGGGTGGCTCACTGTGGGCGCAGAATTTAGGTTGTTCTACAATGATACTCTCCTGCAGGTGGTAAGTATTGAGGAAGGGCCTTTCTTCCGTGACGGACCTTGGAATCTTTATGGAACTTACTTCGCCGGTTACATTGAATCGGGCGATATTGGAGTTTGCGACTTGCTGTTTCCCAACGCTACAACAGGCGTGTACGATCAGACATCGTTTCCAAGCGGGACAGGCATTATCGCAAACATAACGTTCAGGGCGATCCAGCAAGATACCTTGATTCCGCTCGGATCCGATTTGAGACTGGACGGCATTGGTGGTGTTTGGTTGGTGGACAAGAGCAGCAATGCCGTGCCGGTCGACACTGTTGCCAACGTGAACGGCCTCTACACAATGCTTCCACCGCGTGACATTGCAGTGAGAAACGTGACAATTGCGAAGACTGTGGTATGCCAAGGATACTCGGTGAACGTGACGGTCAAAATCGAAAACCGTGGGTTGTCAACGGAAACGTTCAACGTCACAGTTTACGCCAATGGCACAGCTGCAATAGGAGTTCTGACCGTGAACAACATGCCAAACGGAACGTTTAGCACAGTAACCGTTCAATGCTATACTACAGGCTTGCCTGCTGGAAACTGCACCTTAAGCGCGGTTGCGGGGCCGGTTCCTTTCGAAACACTGACTGCGGATAACAACTACATTGATGGCTGGATAAAAATAACCATAGTAGGCGACAGCAACGGCGACGGCAAAGTCAACCTACTAGACGTCTTCTCGGTAGCTTTGGCATACGGAAGCTTCCCTGGACACCCAACGTGGAAGCCCAACCTTGACATAAACAACGACGGCAAAATCAACCTGATAGACTACTTCATGACAGCATTGAATTTTGGAAAAACAGTCTAACCTATCCTTAGCGCTCGCGCGCTCACGCTTCGGTTTCCAATGTGACCCCTATTCACGTTCTATCCTTCTCAGAATTCTCATTCTTACCGTAAAACGGTCAAAAGCCTTTCGGTATAGAACTGCGTGTCAGAAGTTACACGCAATTCTAGTGAATAGTCCATGCTATTCTCGGAAAAGAAGCCTAATTCTTCGAGAACTGTTCTCTTTTCAAGTGTCACAAATTCCTAAAAAAGTCCATTGCGTTCATTGTAATTCTGAGAATTCCACAAAAAAGTGGATTGTGACAGATTGTTACAGCAAAATTGTTACAAAAGCATGGACTTTCACGCTTGTTCTCCTAGCGCGCGCGAGAGAAGGCAAGCAAGTGTAGAAAGAAGAGATGGGAACCTAGAGACGACTGGCTAATCTTAGAAACTTTTAGTTAGGCCGCAAAAACTTAATTCCCTATTCTGATTACCTGAGTGTGGTGATTGCGTTGAGCACGGGAAGGACCAAGAAGAAACCAATGACTAAAAAGGAAAGAGAAGAAAACACAAGGAGAAGCGATTAAAGAAATAGTTCTCAATTGTGGTGCGCGTGCTAATGCATAACATCATACGGCAGTTCTTTCCTTGCGATCGATCGATTGTTCTTCCAATCCCCTGAATTCTTCTTCGAGCGCGCGCGAATAATTATTAAGCACTATGGACAATACAACATTCTACAAGATAATCGTCGGAATAGTGAAACAAGAAAACAAAGAAGATTGAAAAATGACTTATAAGCAAAGTAATCGAAAAACTCGAAAGATTCATCGTAAGCACTCTAAAAAAAGGTGAATAGATTTGAGACAAAACAGAAGAGTAGTTAGAGAGCGAAGATAGAAGCTAGAGCTTGTTATTTCTTGATAAACTCCTGTATTTGCCGAAATCTTGTTTCCAATCGATCGATCGACAAAACCTTATCCCCAAAACCCAAATTAGTAAGCAACAGCGCACACTAACCGAATTTTTGTATTCGGGTTCAGCAATGCGTGTGCGCGGTTCCGTTTCCAGAGATCCGCGCGCGGACTTGTCAGGAATGCATGTATTGAATCGTAAAAGAGAGGGAAGTGTTTGAGGAAACCGTACCTATTCAGCTCCAGAATGGTGGGGCTGCCCGGATTTGAACCGGGGTCTAGAGAGCCCAAGTCTCCAAGCCTAGACCAAGCTAGCCGACAGCCCCTTTTACGCAGTCTAGAGCCCCTTCGAGCTATTAATGATTTTGGACTTGTTGTCAAGACTCTGGCTAAGCTGCAGCATTTGAGCAAAGCAAATCAGAAGGCAATCTGGAACAGACTCACATATTTGGGCAAGCACGTTGATTTGAAATGCTCTGCTATAGTTGAACAGTTCATTTATTCATTGATGTGCAAGAATACTTACAAGAACAAGCTGTTTGAAGCTTACGAGCGGTTTTGCAGCGCGAACGATATTTGCTATATGAAGCCGAAGAAGTTGAAGTGCGAAGAGTTTGTTATTAATGTGCCGATTGAGCAGAGAATTGACAAAGTTATCGCATGTTGCGGATGGGTTTACTCGACAGTTTTCAGCTTGAGTAAGCATGGTCTTAGGCCTGATGAGATTGCGAAGCTTACTTTGAGGCATGTTGACTTGGAAAATGGGCGCGCGCGCCATAACTCCCCCTCATTTTTAGCGCGCCCCGAAGTGAGGATTCCTCTTTTTCAACCTCTTGCATATTTCCTGCCTACCGCTTGCTTCCAACTCCCGAAAATCATATAGCACGCAACTCTTCCCAATGGATGCTAAGGCTAAGAATGCACGATAGAGAATTGTTCCACAAGTATTAAATATATCATGATTACACAGTCAGGGACCGCGGGGGGGACCATCAAAATCTCAATTTCGAGGTTTCCCTTCGCTGTGCCACATAGGGGGCACAAAAAATGGAAGGAGAAAGAAGAACAAGAAAAATAGTGACTACTTTCATCGCGACGATTCTAATGATAACTGTCATTATTCTGCCAACAGCAAGCAATCTAGGAGCCTACGGTAGCGAAGCGTTGCACACCACGATTTATTTGAATCCTCCAAACTACACGGCTACAACCTCAGGCGAAGTGTTCACAGTCGAAGTAAAAATCGCGAACGTCTCCAGTCTTCAAGCTTTCGAATTCAAACTCGGATACGACACCGCAAAGCTAGAAGCTTTAGAAGTGACAGAAGGCTCTTTCCTGGAAGGTTTCGGAGAAACACTATCCCCTAAACTTGAAACAAACCAAACCCTTGGATTTGCATGGGTTGCCATAATACTCTTAGGTACGATATCGGCCGAAGGTGAAGGAACGCTAGCAACGGTCAGTTTTAGATGCACTGGCACAGGGGAATGCCTCTTTGACCTCTACGGCACTACACTCATCGATCCAAACGGCATGATAATCGATCATTATGTGACCGACAGTTACTCTGTAGATGAGTTCGTGGATCCTGTTACCCAAACCCAAATCAATGCAGCTATTGCCAAAGGAACGGATTGGTTGGCGACGGGGCAAAATGGTGATGGATCATGGGGAACAGAAAATCAAGTCGGCACGACTGGTTTTGCAGTTTTGAAGTTCGAGACACATGCGATACAAGAAAGCATGGATCCGCTCAACCCAGGCTATCAGTACTATGGCCAAGTCAGACACGGACTGGACTACATCTTCCGCACAGCAAGCCCAGCGTCCATCGGAATGCAGCCTGCCGGCAATCCTGACACGAACGGAAATGGCGTAGGAGTATATTGGGAGGGCATAGAGGGCACCACATATTACACAGGTATAGCTATGATGGCCGTTGCGGCGAGCAAACACCCGGAAATGATAGTGAATGTTGCCGGAAGTGCCGTAAACGGTTGGACCTACGAGAGAGTCTTGCGTGACGCCGTAGACTATCTTGCCTTCGGTCAGACAGATCAGGGCCTCGGGCGAGGTGGCTGGGGGTACGGGGCGAATTACGGTTCGAGTGACAACTCCAACACTGGATACGCAGTGCTAGGCCTTGCCCAAGCTGAAGCAGGATTCGGCTGTACACTCCCAAGTTTTGTAAGGACTGAACTGAACATTTTCGTGAGCAACATCCAAGACCCTGTCAACGGTGATTCAAACGACGGAGGTTCTTACTACAACCCTGATTGGTTGCCTGGGAATCCATGGGTCAATATCCTCAAGACCGGCAACTTGCTTTTTGAGATGGCATTCTGCGGTGACGCGAGAACAACCCAAAGAGTGCAGAATGCCGTCAACTACCTTGTTCGCCATTGGAACGACCCTAACGAAGATCCAGGCTGGAAGGGACAGGCCAACCCGTTGACTCCGCCTTTCAGCCCATCGGCCAGCTATCAAGCTATGTACACGACGATGAAGGGTTTGGAAACACTTGGGATATATGAAATCAACGGAATTGATTGGTTTGATGAGTTTTCAGCCGTGCTAATAACCCAGCAAAACCTTGATGGATCTTGGCCTCCGTGCTACTGGGGAAACAGCATCCTTGCCACCGAATGGGCTCTCCTTACCCTGCAGAAGACAGTGCCATCTCCACCGCCAGTGTCACCATCAGATGTAGCTGCCACCAGCGTGACACCGTCTAGTACGCTCGTGTATGAAGGGGACTCTTTGACCATCAGCGTCACTGTTGAGAATCTAGGAGAGCACAACGAAACCTTTAACGTTGCCGCTTACTATGGCGATTTCCCCACTAGTGCGCAATGGGACACCTTCTGGAGTATGGGAGACGTAAACAGGGACGGCTACATCAACCTGGTGGATTATAATATTGAAATCGCCAACTTCGGCTGGCATGGAATTCCAGGTGAAAATCCAGCTGACCTAAACAGAGATGGAAGAGTAAACATTTGGGACATTTTTATGTGCGCAATGAACCAAGGCAAGAACATTTGGTCATACTTTTCGATACAAGGAGGCGGCATCGGAACACAAACGGTCAACAGCTTGTCGCCAGGAGACTCCAGCACGCTTGTCTTTACGTGGAACACAGCGGGACTTGCTTCAGGCGATTACAATATTGGTGCTTATGCTTGGCCCGTCCCAGGTGAAACCAACGTAGTTAACAACAAACTTGCAGATGGCGTAGTTACGATAAAGAAGCACTACAGGCTGACAGTCAACACTGATCCCCTAGGGCTTGCCCCTGCGCCGACACCGGCAAGTGACTGGTACGACGAGAACACCTATGCTACCGAAACTGCAAACAGCGTCGCGCATTACATATTCGTCTACTGGGACGTTGATGGAACTGCAGTTTCAGGCAATTCCATAAGTGTTAAAATGGACGCGCCTCACGCAGTCACGGCCCACTATTGGCCAGAATTAGGGTTTGAAACCTTCATGACCGACAGCAGCTTCAACCTGATTGATCACTTCGACACGGTTTTCACTCCGAAAGATCTCAAGAAGACTATGTTCAAGCTGGCTTCAACCAACCCAGGCCAATTCTATCTCAACATAAGAATCACCAACACATGGCTGGTTAACACAGGCTCAATAACGATTAGCTACGCACTCGATAATGACTTCGTGCTTCAGCCAATACAAGGTGAGCCGATACAAGTGTGGACAGGCTACGGAATCACTGGAACACGCATCCCGGCAACAGTAACTATTGGCACTGGAGGCACAGTAACAATATCAGGATTAGCCCCAGGACAAACAGTCTACGTAACCCTACATATGCAATACGCTCCAGCAAAAGCATACTACAGCAACGCAGAAATGAACGCTTGGAAAGCCAACCATGAGCCCAACATCTTCACAACTGGCTACACGGTAACTGTTCCAGGGCCGTACCCATTCGTCTACACAAACCCCATTTCATCAGTGAACTTACCCGACCCTATAGTAACCCTCGGCGTGGAAGACTAAAGACAAACACCTAACATCCCTTTTCTTTTTTTGTACAAGACTCGAAGTACTCAGCGGTGAATGAGTGTCACAGATCAGGATCACCATGAGTTGAAACGGCGTGCGCCATGAAAGTTTCATCAGTAATCAATAAATCCGCCCCTTCAAGTATAGTTTACGAGGAGACTGAGAGACGAGATTATTAGAGATGCGCGCGCGAGGGGACAACAACTTCACGGGCGGCTGGGTCAAAGTCACAATTGTTGGAGATGTGAACGGTGATGGGAAAGTGAATCTGCAAGACGTGTTCTCCGTGGCGCTGGCGTATGGAAGCTATCTTGGCGATCCAAAGTGGAATCCCAACTACGACATAAACAACGACGGCAAAATCAACCTGATAGACTACTTCACAACAGCACTGAACTACGGAAAAACAGATCCCTAGCGACCGGGTTAGCTCAGCAATTTCTATGCTATAGTCTGCGCGCGCGCTTGAAGAAGACTGTTTCTAGTTCATGTAGGGCATGCCGCCTCCGCCACCTCCGCCGCCACCGCCTATAGAAGGCGTTAGGGCAGGCGCACCTATTACAAAGTATGAGAAGCTGGTCACGTTTGCCCAAACATAGTCTTCCTGGGTGTTCACGCCTTGCACGCTACATAATCTCCAGCTATCATAGTCATCAAGTTGATAATAGAAAGAGAATTCTGGTCCACTCCCATTTCATGTAGTTCGTCTTTGTTGTAATAGAGTCTTACTCGAACTTCAAAGACGTCCGGATATACCGAGCTTACGTTAAGAAGCTTGCTCATCTGGTTTATGGAGCTTGGCAACGGCACGCTAGGTTGATCAGCGACTCTGGCACGTAGCATGGTTTCTCCTCCTTGATCGCTGCCAAAATCCCACATAGGAAAAGGCACGTCAATGCCAAACGTTCTGGTACAATTGGTTAGTTCAATATTCAGCGGGTCTTCGATGATCATATCTATTCTGGAGTCAAAGGCGGTGATTGCGCCGCCGTATCCCTGCAGTGACTCAACCACCGAACTGTTGATGAAAAGCGGAACCCCTCCCGCAACCAGATCCTTCACATATGAGTCGCAAATTGCAGTTGGTCCCATTACGGTCAGACCAACCCAATCGTAGTCTCCAATGTAAAATGCATCATGAGTCCTTGCCCCAGCCAGTGTACAATTGCGAATGACAACTTGTTGCCCATCCATCCGTGGTTTTATGTAGGCGCCCCAATGGGCGATTGTCACATCCAATAAGGTTACGTTAATGTTGCCCATCGCATAAGAGGTCAGATTGGAGTACGTCACGTCTCCCTCATCTAGGTCAGCCAATTCAATAGGGTTAAAAGGGTGGCTAGAAAAATAGAACATATTTACTGATGAATTGGAAAGCCACAGGCGCGCAGAAAAGCTCGGGTAGTAGGCGCTAAGGTATATCAAGTCAATTTTTGAGTTCTCAGTGTACAATTCAATGGGCTTTTCAGAATTAGCGATCAAATCGCACGAGATTCCAGAGGAATTTAATATTTCGACAGTTCCGCCGTAGATGCGAAGCTCCCAACCATTTATTGTCGAGTTCGAAATCGTCAAGTTAATGCCTGCATATAATTCTTTTTTTTCTATATAACCTCCAGTCAGGCTGCTGTTAACTGGTGTTATTCCCACCCAAGTATCGATAACCACTTGCTCAATCAAGGAATTCGCAAGAAATATGCTGTTATTTTTGCCTTCACCCGAGCACTCAACACCCCAAGCTCCGATGGAAGTGTTCGAGAGTGTGATATTTTGAAATATAGACAATTGTATTATCGAAAACTCCTGAACAAATCCTGGTCTGAGTTCAATTGTACAGTTCTCATTCGATCCCCTGCCATATTCGAAGTCGAAGCAGGAGATATCTGATCCAACCAATGAAGCGATGCCACAATAACCCTACCAATATATGGCGTCGCCCGACGAGTTAGTTACACTTAGCTGTGGGACTTCGGCAAAAGATGTGATTGTGTGTGTTCCTGAGACTGGAGGACCGATAAAATCTATTTCGTTGAAGGTGGAGTTACAGATGTTGATAGTGGTGTTGGTCTCCCCGAAAGCGAATATTGTATCGATTGAGGAGTTGCAGATTTCAATGTTGATCCAAGACGGATAATCTGGATAAACATCAATTTCGGTTCTATCAAGAAGTGTCGAATTGAAAAGAGCAAGGCTACCTCCGATGTTGATGTACTTCCAATAGCTTTTGCCGAGAATTCTGACTATCGAATTCCGTATTTCCAGTATCCCTATGGCGCCAACGCTAATACTTACGTCTGCCGGCGAATTGACAATCGTGAAGGTGCTATTCTCGATTATAGTATGCCCTCCAACATCAAATTCTCCGTTCCAAGTCACGTTGCCAGTGTAGTAGGTGATATCATCTAAGCAGACTGTGGAGAGTTCATTTTTCGCAGCGACTTGAATCTTTTGACTGTCTGATGATTGAAAAGTGAGATCCCTTGCCAACTCTATCCTTGCAGTTTGAGAAGATAAAAGAGAAGATTGAAGAAGGCAAAGAACCAACAGAGAAAGCAACACATGTTTTATTCCACGCATTTCCTTCCCCGATAGATCATTAGGCACAAGAGTCACATAAAACTTGTGATGAAATCTTCTATGCCACTTTCAGCGGACGAAAGTCTTTTAAGCCTCGCAGTAGCCATGGTTACACTGTAGAGGCTTTAAAAATGACCGAACAGCAGAAAGAACCGTTGCGAAGCTCTCCAAGCCTAGACCAAGCTAGCCGACAGCCCCTTTTACGCAGTTTAAGACTTCTTTGGCCTATTAATGATTTTGCACTTATCATCAAAACCCTTGTTAAACTTCAGCACGCAACCAGAATGATCAAAAATCAATATGAAAGTCAGAAGTCTGAGAAGTATGTTAGTCTGTGATCTCCTGAAGAAGCCGATAAATTCATTCTTCCTATGAACTGGGAACGTTTACGAAAACAAGCCTTTGAAACAACTGTGCGTTTCTGCTGTGCGGATTACATATGCTACGAGAAACGGAAGAAGATGGAATATGAAGAGTTTGCTATTAGTGTTCCGGCGGAGCGAAGGTTTGAGATGGTTATCGCTTGTTGCATCGTCTTACGTTGCAGTTTTCAGCGAACGCGCGCTAGAGGATTCTTCTAGAACTATCTTCCAAAAGTGTTATGTGGCCTTCTATGCTAGATTCAGTCCCTAACAAATAGTTTGGACAAGAAGGGAGAAAGGAGAAAGGTTAGAGGAAGAGGCAGGAGACAAAAGGAGAAAGGAAAACCATACCTCTTCCTCTCCTTAGACTGAATCTTCTCAGCATTTTACTTAACCTTTGGCATGCTTAGGCGCCTCGACGAGCCTTTGAATTCTCGCCTAAACCTCAGTTTTCCATATGAAATAGTGAAAGGCTGTCGTTGGAGACTGCGCGTTCAAGCTCTTCGAGACTTTTTCGTCGCAATTGATCGCGCCCGCGCTGACAGGCACGTCCCATCACTTTTGCCAACCTTTTAGGGTCGCGTATGAAACAAGCATGTGCTGTATTCTTTGAGGCTGAAGAACCAGGTCAGGTCTACTGTCTTCTTCTGATACTGCACTGCAGGACTTTTGGACAGACCATACATTCGTCAGGGATGGGCCTATCGGCCACGGATGCATTCAACAGCCCAGAGTAATGGGCGCACTTTGCCGGCGAATCAAAGACTTTCGGGTATTCCAACGGCGTGATACGTACGACTTTGAGGCCTTCCACCTTCAAGTCGATCTTCGACATGCAGTGCGGGCAGGCATAGTTGGTCTGTCTCGGGAAAGTGGAAGAGTCAGTCAGAACGGTTGGCCTCTCAAAAGACTTTCCACACCCGTCGTATGGGCATCGAAGTTTTCCCGGATGATGGAACTGCACCGTTATTCATCTCTTTTTTTCCTAATGCTAGGTCCTGCAATTAATATCTGTAATATTAATATTTAATAAGGCTTACTGTCGACATGCACAACACAAATACACATCACAACGAACAAAGAGCCTCAGCCAAGCTTTTCCTCAAAATCTCAAATCCTTTACGAAAACGTTAGCGCGTTCAAATGGGTTTCCTATATAGTGTGAACGCTCGACGCCTTGAACGTCAGGAAAACCTCAGAGTTTAGATTAAGCCCCATTTCATTGAATGAGCATTTGGTTATCTGTACGGTGAAGGGTTTTCCGACATCGATTTTAAGCCTAACAAGCGAATCCAAGTCTGTGATTTCTGCGATTCTCCCCTTAAGCATGTTTCTAGCACTGGACTTCAATTGTTTTTCCGACAAGATTATGTCCTGAGGGCTTATGAAGATAGAGATCTCGCCCTGCTTCTGAAAGGTCGCCTCGATTTGAACACCGCCGCCAACATCCACAATGCTCGTTCCTGCGTCAGTGATTCTTGAAAAGCCATTGAAAGTGTTTTCGACGGCTGCGAAAGCAGCCAGATTTCTTGAAAGCTTGGTGAAAACGTCAGATGATAGTCCAACTTCGGTTATCTTTCCATCATTTATGAGGGCAACACGTTTGGGCAGAGCTTTTGCTTGGAACATGTTGTGTGTAGCCATCACAATCGTTGTTTTCAGCTCACGGTTAACCTTGGTTATGATTTCCTCGATGATCGACGTGTTCTTCGGGTCCAAGTTTGTCGTGGGCTCATCTAGCAGGAGGAGCCTGGTCTTCAAAACTAAAGCCCGAGCCAAAGCTACCCTTTGCTGTTCTCCTCCTGAGAGTTTCCTAGCTGAACGCTTTTTGAAGCTCTCCAGCCTCACAAGCTTCAGCGCGTTCCCCACTTCTTCTTCGATGACGCTTCTGGGCATCTTCCGCATTTTCAAGCCGTAGGCAACATTGTTGAAGACTGTAGTACCAAGAAAGAGAGTTTTCTGAAATACCATCGTACTCTGCAGCCGCATTCGTTCTGAATTTCTCTCCGTAACCGTCTCGCCCTGAAACTTGACTTCGCCAGCATCGACCCTTTCCAAAAAAGCCAACACTTTCAGCAAGGTGGTTTTTCCAGACCCGTTGGGGCCAAGCAATCCTAATATTTCGCCTTCTTCAATCTGCAATGTTACGTCGTTCAGCGCCTTTCGGCTACCAAAGCACTTTGTCAAGTTCTTTAATTCTGCTAACGCGGTCATTTCTTGGCATCTGACCAATACATCTTGTTAGGCTTCACTGCCCCATCCTGCCGAGGGTAACGAGGACTCTTGGATTTCTAGCGATGATTATCATTATGTTTATGCCGAAAACTATCAGGAGAAGAATTATGGCGAGGGCAATCGCTGAGGCAAAGTCAGCGCGCGCATTGAAAGTCGAAATGTCAGTCGTCAAGACATCAGTAAAACCAGCGAGGTTGCCACCCACCATCAGAGCAACTCCCAACTCTGCAATTGCTCGATTGAAACCTGCAACGTTGGAAAAAATAATCCCGTTGATCGCTTCCTTCAAAACGGCGGTCAAAGCTTGAGACTCTGAAGCGCCCAGGGTCCTGGCTAGATTCATCATTTCTGGATCAATAGCTTCAATGGCGTTTGTCGCGATGCTTACGATCAGAGGCGTCACGAGCAATGCCTCGCCTAAAATGATAGCTCCTGGGGTATAAAGCAAACCAAGAAATCCCAATGGCCCGGTCTTTGAAAGGGTCAACCAGAGAAACAAGCCTAAAGCCACAGTGGGCATGCCGATCATAGCTGTAAAGAAGCCCTTAACTATTGACTTGCCGGGGAAATTCTTCAAGCTTAGAAGCATTGCAATTGGTGTTGCCCAGAGCACGGCAAGAATTGTGGCTATTCCTGAAAAAAGAAGGGAGCGGGAGACGATGCCGTAGACTGTTGGATCACCAGAAAAGATTAGTTGTAACGCTTTCACTATTCCGTCTGATATCTGGTCCAATCATACTGCCTCTAAGGATAGAGTTCTTGATGATCATCTTGATATTGCGTTGGACATTCCGTGCCATTGAAGAAGGCGTACTGCCTTATCCAAGAAACGTCGGGCTGTGGACTGTTGTTCTTGAGGGGTTGAACTGCACCATAGAACAGAGGCTGCGAATAATTGCCATAAGTGCTTATTACTTGTTGACCTGCGTCCGAAACTAGCCATTCTATGAATGTTATAGCTTGACTGAAGCTAGCGTTGCTAACTCTTTGTGGGTTTACGGCGTAAACGCTATAGACGTTAAGCAGGGAATAATCTGGACCTTTTGTGAGCGCCGCCAGATGAACCGTGCCGCTCTGATAAAACTTAAGATATGTTCCGATGTCTGAAAGCGTGTATGCGTTTTTTTGGTCAGTCACTTGTAAAGTGGCACCCATGCCCTGGCCTGTGCTTGTAAACCACGATTCTTTCGATATTGTTGTCCAATTGTAGCCTGCCGATTTCCAAAGGCTTACCTCTTTTGTATATGTGCCAGAGGCATCATTTCGCGAAACCCATATTATCGTTCCTGTCTGGTTTCGTCCAAATGCTAGTATGCTTTTCAATGCTTCTGTGGCGTTTTTGCCCGTGATCTTCGCTGGGTCAGAACTCGGTCCAACAATTGCGAAGTAGTTCCAAGCGATGATTTTTCTACAGACTAGGATGCCATTCGCAAGATAAGGGTATTCCGATGAAGGCGCATGAACGAGAACTAGATCAGCTTCTCCAGCTGCGGCATTTGCGAGAGCTACCCCAGTTCCTTGCGGGGAGAAGTAAATGTCAACCTTGTGGGTTGCCTGGTACTGCGCCTTTATTGCGTCGAGTAATCCGGTATCGTAAAGGCTCGTAGTTGTGGATATCGTCAAACGCGGCCTTGGAGAAAAATCCAAATAGGCCAAAGTTCCTGCGATTACTGCCATAGTTGCAGCAACTGCTGCCAGCATGATTTTTTGCCACGCTTTCATCCTATTCTCACCCGATATATATTTCAATGCATATCGACAAGACTTTATAAGTATTGCGAAGAAAGGTTCCGTTAACTCCTCGTGGGATTGTTAACCTTTTAGCTGTCGCAGAACATGAATACCGCGCGCCACGAGCTTAACGATGTCTGCTTCCCCCGTTGCCCTAAAATTCTTTCGAACACCCTTGGCAAGCCTCTTCAGAATCTAGTTGTAACAGGTCTACACTCTCTTGACCCATGCCCTCAGCGAAATATCAATCATCAGAAGCCAGTATGGCTGCTTGCTGCCTTCAGATAGCTACAAATAGACCTAATGCTGTCCTAGGCGAGCTACAGTTTCCACTTGTAGTTGTATACGTCAATTTCCCTCCACTTTTTATGTCACTTCTTAGATTGCAGATGAAAGATTTGACCAACAGTAAAAGCCTCGGCCGGGATTTGAACCCGGGGCCTGCTGCTTACGAGGCAGCCGCTCTACCGAGCTGAGCCACCGAGGCACAACACCGAAAATTCACAACACACCTATTTAAACAAAAAAAACAAGACTCACCATCTCACAACAAACAGAAAAGCCAACTACGCACAAGCAGTTGCATCAACGCAGAAAACAAAGTGAGCGCGCTTCTCTGAATGATCTAATCTTCAGCAACGCTTTTACTCCAAAACTCACATATCGACATGCGTCGCAGATTTAAGCATTGCCAATCAAGACGCAGGCGAAAAAAACCAATAACTAAAACGAGCCCAAAAGCCGAAGGAAAAACCTAATGAAAACAGACACTATATTGGGCGAAAGAAGAATAATCGAAATCATACAAAGCCAGCTAGATCTCGCGCCGAAAATGGCAATACCCTTCGGCGACGACGTATCCGCATACGACACGGGAAAAAGCAAGCTAGCCGTACTGAAAACTGACATGCTCGTCGGCAAAACAGACGTCCCAAAAACCATGAGCCTATGGCAAGCAGCACGCAAAGCCGTAGTAATGAACATCAGCGATTTCGCGGCAAAAGGCGTAAAACCACTAGCACTCATGGTGTCGCTCGGACTGCCAAAAGGCCTCTCAGAAAGAAACATACAACAAATCGGAAAGGGACTGAACGCCGGAGCACGCGAATATGACACATACGTCATCGGCGGAGACACAGGGGAAGCCTCAGACCTCATCATCAACGTTTCAGTCTTCGGCACAGCCAACAAAGCTGAATTAGTTCTACGCAGTGGAGCAATGCCTGAAGACATTGTGGCCGTTACAGGACCATTCGGCAAAACCGCCGCTGGACTCAAAATCCTATCTGAAAACCTCAAAACAACAAAAGACATCCGAAAAACCCTCACCGAACAGGTATTAATGCCACACGCACGATTGAAAGAAGGCCTAGCCCTCAGCAAGACAAGAGCCGCCTCAGCAGCAATCGACTCAAGCGACGGCCTAGCCTGGAGCCTACACGAAATCGCCAAAGCAAGCAACGTGGGCATACTCATAAATAGACTTCCAACAGACCACGAAGCAGCCAAATTCGCCTCCGCAAACAACCTAGACCCGACCGAGCTAACCCTCTACGGCGGCGAAGAATACGAACTCGTAACCACAATTAGACCCGAACTCTGGCCAAAAGCCGAAGAGGCAACTGAAAAAGTCGGCTGCCATCTCATATGCATCGGCAAAGCAACCGCCCAAAAACATGTACTGCTTCGCATCAACGGAAAAACAAGCAGCATCAAACCCAAAGGCTACGAACACTTCAAAACCAACAACCTCTAACTAGAGGTTCAGTAGCGAACACGAACCAGCAATCTCAACGACAAACCAAGAGTCATACTGTGAAAAATCGCGGTCCAAAGTGACCGACCCAATGTTGTTTTCCTGCCAAATCAAGAAAAAAGATATATGAGAGAAACCATGCTCTTGTTTCAATCTCGTATCGCGACCTAGAATTTTGGGCGGAGCCTCCTCAGCTGCTGTGCTTCATCACCTTCCACGTTCTAACCCTTTTCAGCGAAGCTCAAAGCAATATGCAGATGCTCATTCTGAAACTTACAAAAGATTCTCTCTCTTATCAAGAAGGTAATTAAGAACCGTTATGCATGAAGCCGCCAAGTATGGTCGCTTTCCAAGACTCACTTTCTGGCCTCTACGCAACGCAAAAGCTTCAACTTTCCAAGGCAAACCGATGTGATCTCCCAACACGAACACAGAATTAGCAGCTACGTCAATGTCAGCTATGCCTTTTCCGCCTTCCTCAAGAACATACACGGACTCCTCATCCACCATGCCCTTCAGCAGAGCTTCAAAACCCGACCTGCTCACAGTTATCCCTGGATGCGCCCCTCCAGAGAGCATCTTCTTAAGAATCTGCTGCCACGTCTGCTGATCCGTGCGTACGTCATGAACAACGTCACCATCAATTCTCAAATGCACCGGAGGACTCGGCGGGCCGTTCAATACAGCGTGAAAAACCACATCCTTCCGAATGGCATGACTCAAAAACAAGCTGGCAACAATGCACTCATAGACTATATCCAACCGCCCCGCGTCATGCAAACTGGCAAATCTCGAATCAGTTCTCCCCAAACGCGAGTACAAAACAAATTGCCGCAACCATCATCACAACACTCTGCTATTCGAAACGTAAAATATAAAATGAATCTCCAATCAACATTTCTAACCCTTCCACAAAAGCCAAATAGCTTAATTTTAACAACACTGACAATAAGCCAGCGAACAAATTGCCTCCGTAGCCTAGAGGTTAGGGCGTTAGCCTTGTAAGCTGAAGGTCCCGGGTTCAAATCCCGGCGGAGGCTCCAAATGCCTGAGACCGAAAGAAGGCAGGTAAGCCAAACTAGAATCATGATTCTGTTCCCCCGTTCTTCAGGACGTAATCCTTATATCTTCCGAATCTGCTTCTGGAATAGTTTGGCGACTTACTGAAAGCCATAAAGTGGATGCAGCTCCCGTCAGCAATGATGAGGAGCGAAGGGTGAATGAGCTTTAAGAAGCTCATGATGACACCATGCATAGGCCATGTATCTAGCACAACCATGTGAGTTTCACCGAAACGTTATACAGATACTGCCTAAAGGCCCGATATGCTACGCCGTCTGGAGAATGGCTCGGCTTGAGCACCGAAGAAGGGCGCGGCAAACCGCGAAAGTGCCCCGGGTAGGCGCATGCTGCCTTAGAACCGGGGATTCCTGAATGAGACTTCTCACTGTGGTTCTTCGGAACCACAGTGCTCCCACATGGGAGCGGTAACCCGCCGAACGGAAGCATCTTAGTAGGCGGAGGAAAAGAAACCTAATGGGATTCCCTTATTAGCAGCGAGCGAAGAGGGAAAAGTCCAAACCGAATCCCATAGGGAAACTTATGGGAGATGTAGTGTGATGGGCCCGGCTTCCTCCTCGCCGGTCAAGCTGAAGTGGCCTGAAATGGCCTGCCAAAGAGGGTGAAAGCCCCGTAAGCACAAGCCGGAAGGAGCTGAGCTGGAGTCCCTGAGTAGCGTACCCTGGTTTGGGTGCGTGAAGTCGGCGGTCACCAACTGCCCAGACTAAATAAGACTCAAGACCGATAGCGTACTAGTACGGTGACGGAAAACTGAAAAGTACCCCGGGAGGGGGGTGAAAAGTGCCTGAAACCAGACGGTTACAGACGTGTGTGGCCCGGAAGGGTAGATCCCTCCTGAAGGAGGCCATCGTGAGGTGGCATTACGAGGGAGGGGGACCAGGGTTACACGTTCCGTCTATAAACACGGGCCGGGGAGCTCACTGTCGTGGCAAGCCTAAAGGTTAGAAGCCTGTAGGCGCAGGGAAACCGACATGCACGCAGCCAGCTTCGGCTGGTCAGGTGCGGGGCCAGAAATGGCCTGGAGTCACGGCGGTGAAAACTAGAAACCGAGCGATCTAGCCCTGGGCAGGACGAAGCTAGGCGAAAGCCTAGTGGAGGTCCGCAAGGGTTCTGACGTGCAATTCGTTCTTCAGACCTGGGGCTAGGGGCTAAAGACCAATCTAGCTTGGTGATAGCTAGTTCCCTCCGAAATAGATCTTAGTCTAGTCTCGGACGAGGCAGCTGAT